>Ga0207834_1000257_pt1 | contig 19219 bp, 9 predicted proteins | sample LuqExpMetagenom5_FD_187763 | JGI IMG/M metagenome (GOLD analysis project Ga0207834, IMG submission 187763) | Tropical forest soil microbial communities from Luquillo Experimental Forest, Puerto Rico - Sample 5 (SPAdes) | ecosystem: Environmental > Terrestrial > Soil > Tropical forest ...
AGTAGGTGTAATGGCAGCCGGTGAGTATGAATTCGGCACAGGTTCGATAGAAGTTATGACTGTTATTTCGGGGGCGTTGACTATACAACAACCGGGCGAGACAGAATGGAAAACTTATAAAAAGTTCGAAAGTTTTGTGGTGGCTAAAGATGTAAAATTTAAAGTGAAATGCGCGGAAGATACCCCGTATTTGTGTTTGTACAAATAATAATTCACCGCAATTTGTTTCAGTAAAACAAAAACTCCGACTCAAAATAGCTTGAGCCGGAGTTTTTCGTATCTGAGCAGAGTTAGAAATCTACTCCATTCAGCTCTACCCGTCGATTTTTAGCTCTTCCTTCCCGGGTATCATTAGTTGCAGCCGGTTTGGTATCGCCAAATCCTGATGCTGTCAATTGTTCGGCTTTTATCCCTTTACTCAACAGATAATCCATAACCACTTGGGCACGTCGCTGAGATAAAACAAGATTGTTGGAAGCATAGCCCACATTGTCGGCATGACCCGAAATTGCAATTTTCATTTGTGGATGATCTTTCAATACCTGCAATAACATATTCAGGATTTCTATCGATTGTATGGTCAATGTATTGGCTGCATTAGAAAAATAGATGGTGTTGAATTTCAAATCTACCCCTTTTTCAATCTTCACCATAGGCTCAAATGCAATTTCTTGTTTAGTACCTTTAGTAGCATTGGTTAAATCAACGACCTGAAGTTGTGGAACATAGTTTGGTGCAATAGCTTCAACATCGTAAATGGCTCCCTCGGGAACATCAAGTTTGATATTTCCCGCCTTGTCGGCAGTAACCGTTTTAATTGTCTGGCCATTGCTTAGGATAGCAACAGTGCCTCTTACCGGAACGGATGTTTTAGCATCGAGTATTTGAGCGGTTAACAGTACACCTCTAATTTCAGGAACCAATGCAAAGTCTTTTTGAATATTGTTGTCCTTGGTAGTCAAATCAACAGTTTGTTTCTGACGATTATATCCGGGAGCAGTTACTTCTATGTCATACACTTTCCCTTTTGTTAGCTCCAGGTTGAATTGTCCATTCTTGTCGGCTTGCATGGTTTTTATCAGGTTTCCATTACTTTTTATAACCATTGTAGCGTTTGCTGCTTCGGCCGTTGCTGCATCGAAGGCTTTTGCCTGGAATCTGACTTTCTCGCTAACCGGACCCGATGCAATATCTTTTTGTTTCTGTTTTTGTTTTTGTTTCGGACATTTGCTAATATTGAATTGGATTCCAAGTTCCAAGCCCAAAGCACGGGTTTGTATTTCATCGTTCCGGTTCATAAGTGTATGCAGACCCGATTCCTCTGCCAATATCAGTGTTGAAGGATTTGTTTTTACATTTCTAAGGCCGTGCATCAGTTTTGCTCCGGCAAAAAGACTCCATTGCGGATTAACTTTATACTTCATCCCTAAGGCAAATTCAGCGCTTAGGTTATTTTGTGCATTTATCGAACCGCTTCCCGAAACGGCTTTGTTTGTTGGATAATAATATGGCGATCCCTGAATGTCAATATCATAAAGTAAAGCGTTGTAAGCTGCATAATAACCCGTACGGGTGAGTAAAGCTGTACTGTTGTAAGTTGCATTTAGCGCTATTCCGTAAGCTAATCCAATATTGGCATAAGCATCCAAGGTGGAAGTAACTGAATAGTTTATGCCTAACTTTACGGGAATATCTAGAAACAACATGTGTTGTTTCTCTACCTGATTGGTGGTTTTTTCAGTCAGCAAAACGCTTTCGTTGTCAATATCTGTTGTTTGTAAAATATTGGTAAAATTTCCTTTCCGTTGACTATTATAACTTGAAATGGCTAAACCTAGTGACGTATTCAAACTAAGTTTATCTGTTTTGTAAAAAGTATAAATAAAGTCTCCACCTGCATTGAAGCCAAGACCTGATTTCTCTTCACTTTTAAACTGGTTGCTTGTAAGATTTGTAATCAGTGGCGATAAATATATCCGGTATGATAAAGGAGTTGGCAAGCAATCTGAAGGATTTTGCGCCAGACCGCTACTTGCAATCAGGATCAGGACTAAAACTGAAAATATGTTGAACTTGATTGATTTCATGTGATATTAATGTTGGATAATTATTTGTTGAGATTGTTTGAAATCACCCAAAGAGATTTCTATCGTATATACTCCCGATACCAGGTTATCGGCATTGATTTGATAAGCGTATTCGGCTTCTACATTTTCGAATGAATAAACCTTGTTTACGGTTCCGTTTTGATTATAGATTCTCACAAGCATAGTTCCTTCCTGTACATCCGACAGACTGATCTTAAAGTCTCCGTTACTCAATGTGGGATATGCTTTTGCCACTATGTTTTGTTTAGTAGGCCGGGAAGTTGTATTCGTTTTGCAAGCATTGTTATCAATGATATTCACTTTATAGCTTGCGTCGAAATTAGAAGGAAGCAATACAAGGAATTGCCGGTTGTTGACAATGCTTGAAGGCAAAGCCGAACCGTCGGCATAAGTCCACAAGTAGCTGGAGTATAGATTTTGCTTATTATCTACAATTAAAATCGAAATATTCCCCGATTTCTTTTTCTCGATTATTACGGGTGTAGTGACACTATTCATTTCTACATTAAGTACGGCAGAAACATTCTCACAACCCGTGGTAGTGTTCTGTACGTATAAACTATATGCTCCGGCTCCATTTGCAGGTACTTTATACTCGCTGCCGGTTTCACCAACAATGTCGTTACCGTTCAGTCTCCATTGATAAGATAGTGTATTATCATAATTCGTACATACGATGTTATCATCCGGGCAAAGTTTCACTTTGTCTGCAGCACTTGACTGGGCTGTAATCAATGGTTTTGCGGAAAATTTATTCATGATAAATAATACAGCTGTACGAGTAGTACTCGCCACAGCTCCACTCCACGTTTCTGCATAATAGGTTGTTGCATTGGAAAGTGGACTTGTATCGGTTAGCAATATTCCACCTGTTGCTGCAGTAAACCAACGCACACTCAGTCCGGCAGATGTGGTGGCTACAAGATCGCTAACTGTTGCATTCCCGCACATGCTTTGTGTGGCATTGGCTGTTGGAGCCGTTGGAGCTACAGTTAGTGTCAAATTGCAGCTCGTGTTTCCACCTGTATTGGTGGCTGTTATCATATAAGTTTGAGTTGGTGAAATTACCGTTGGTGTTCCTGAAATAATCCCGGTATTTGTATCGAAATTGATACCCGCAGGTAAAGCCGGATTAATGCTATACCCGATAACTGTGCCGGAAACTGTTGGTGTAAATGTTCCGATAGGGGTATTAACTGTTGTCGTGATTGCATTTGATGAATAGCTTAAATTATCCGGTGCAATTGGTTTGATTGTAATTGCCCCTGAAACAGCACTGCTTATTGATGTTCCGCAAGTTCCGCTTACAACGCAATAATAGTACAAAGTACCCAGCGTATTAGTTGGTGGTGTGAAACTGGCACTATTTGTACCGACCGGATTTCCGCTATTGTTTATTGGCAAATTAGTGCTGTACCATTGATATGATAATCCTGTACCACTTGCAGTTATTGACAATGCCGGGGCAGATTGATTCACTGTTATACTCAGGTTCGATGTGAAAGGTTGAATGGTTATTCCTGTTGCGGGATTCACAATGAATGCCCCGGAAAGATTACTCGTAACTGTCCCGCAATCATCTTTTACAATGCAGTAATAATAAAGTATTCCTGCTGCAGTTGATTGAGGCGTGTAACTGTTTGTCTGTGCTCCATTGGTTGCACCAAGCGAAATTCCATTGGCTGTAGTTGCGGTTGAACTGCTGTACCATTGATAAGATAATTGTCCTGTACCAGTGGCTGCCACTGTAATGGGTAAAAATGGATCATTCTGACATTTTGTTTGTCCATCTGCAGACTGACTGCTGATATTAAGTCCCTGATTCACAATAAACGCCCCTGAAGGATTACTCTTAACTGTTCCGCAATTGTCAGTTACCTCACAGTAATAATAAAGTGTTCCTGCGGTATTTGATTGTGGGGTGTAACTGTTTGTTTGTGCTCCATTGATTGTCCCGAGCGAAGTTCCACCTGCTGTAGTTGCGACTGAATTACTGTACCATTGATAAGATAATGATCCTGCTCCGGTAGCAGTTATTGTGATGGCTGTGAATGGATTGTTGATGCAAGTTGTTTGTCCTGTGGTGGATTGACTTGTAATAGTCGTTGGCGGATTTACAGTTATTGCGACGACATTCGATTCGGCTGCCCCGACCCAATCGGTCTGACAACTCACCCGTGACAACCGTTTGTACCAGGTATTGGCAGTAAGCACTTCAGGGGTGTAAGATACTGAATTGGTAGATGGAATATCCAAAAAGCCTGTGATTTCGCTGGTAGTAGACATTTGCCATTTATACTCTAAAGAACCCGTATATCCGCTTGATGCTGCTGTACTGGATAGTGGATTTGGTGACGTGTTATAACAAATTGTTTGATCTCCGCTTATTATGCCACCGGAAGTAGGATTGCTACAAGGCAGTGTTGTAAACTGCACCATATCGCCATAGCTTGTTCCTGCTGTATTAGTAGCATAAGCTCTTACTTTATACGTTGTATTGGCAGATAAACCTGTCATGGACACCACAAATGTACCTGTTACTGATGTTGCTTCTAAATCAACTTTATTATCCAATATTGTCGGTGTTCCGGTTGTATTCCAGCAAACACCATAAGATGTAGGGTTTGGAGTACCTAAACTGATGATAGTTCCATTTCCGATGGCTGTATTTGTTCCAATATTGCTTATAGCTTGGGTAGACACGACTGGAGTTTCGTTTACAGCAATGTCTATCGTTGTTTTGCTGAAGCCGACACTATTAGCCGCCACAATTGTATATGTAGTGGTGGGACTAATTGTTGTAGGTGTACCACTGATAATTCCTGTAGCAGCATCGAAATTTAAACCGGCAGGGAGGGTGGGACTAATAAAATATCCATATTGTGTTATTTTCCGGATGACATTATTATCGGCATCTGCCACATAAACATTCTCTACAGCATCTACTGCTAATCCTCTGGGTGATTTAAAACTAGATGATTCCGGTGCTCCATTAGCCAAAGAAGAAGAACCATTTCCGGCCAATGTGTTTACAACTCCTGCAGCGGTAACTTTTCTGATGCGGTAATTATTCTTATCTGCCACATAAACATTGCCCAAAGCATCTGTAGCCACACCAGTGGGACTATTGAATTTTGCAGATGAACCGGTACCATCATTGAATCCGGATGAACTTCCGGCTAAGGTTGTTACAACTCCAGCAGCGGTTATTTTTCTGATCAGATTATTGCCTGTATCCGCCACATAAATATTGCCTAAAGCATCAACAGCTACTCCATTCGGAGTATTAAAGCTTGCTGCTGTGCCTGTTGCATCTGTTGAACCGATAGAGCCGCTTCCGGCAAATGTCGTCACAATACCCGTGGAGGTTATTTTTCTGATCAAATGATTATTCATATCTGCCACAAAGACATTTCCTGCAGCGTCCACAGCAACGCTGGCTGGCAGACGAAAAGATGCTGCAGCACCTGTTGCATCTGTTGAACCGGCAGAACCGCTTCCGGCCAGCGTAGATACCATTCCGGCTGATATTTTCCGAATTTGATTATTAACCGCATCGGCTACATAGACATTTCCAGCTGCGTCTACTGTTACGCCCCAGGGAGATTTAAAGCTGGCCGATAGATTTGCTCCATTAACGGAACCTGTGGAGCCATCTCCTGCAAGGGTGGTTACATTTCCATCGGAACTTATTTCCCTAATGACTTTATTGTTATTGTCTGCAACATAAATAATTCCGGAGGCATTTACGGTTACACTGTTAGGTGAATAGAAACTGGCTGCACTGGTTTTTCCATTAGTTAGTGCTGGAATCCCGTTTCCAGCAAATGTTGAAACTGTTACACTGGTTGCAGGTATTTGTCCTCCGCTACTTACAGGAGATATTGTGGCAGGAGTTCCTACTGAAAGTGCTTGCGGGGTTGTATAAGTAACGCTTGGGGCGGCATCTGGAGTAGTAAAGGTGACATCATCACCATAGACAGTGCCATCGGCATTTGTGGCGGTTATCCGGTAATGATAAGTTGTATTAAATGATAATGAAGATAAAGTAGAACCAAGCACTTTGTAAACTTCTGTAGCAGGAACGGAAGGTAATGGTATAGATGAGCCATAGCTTGTTGTTGTGCCATATTCAAAAAATGCAGTTGTGGCTTTTGAGTTTGAATAAACATACCCGTTCAGAGTTACAGTTGCACTACTGAGACTGGTTGCCGGAAGTGTGCAGGTCTTTGGTAGTACAGCGTATGTATAAGGCAGGGTTTTCCATACATCGGCCGATTGGTAGTTTGATATTGCAGCGGCACCTGGTAAGTATATTGTTGCCGGAACTTGAAAAAATGTATTGTATCCAATTGCTGGTGGCGCTGTATTTAGGATATAGATTGTTCCGATACTATAACATGCGTCAAATGCATGATCTCCAATAGAGTTTACTGACGCCGGTATCGTCAATATATCGCCAATACCACTGCATCCATAAAATGCATGGTTACCAATGGAAACAACATAATTCGGAATGGTTAAGTCTCCTGCAAGCCCATCACAGTTATAAAATGACGAATTACCAATGGAGGTTATTGACAATGGAAGCTCAATAGCTGTCAGTGAGTTTTTTCCGCTTGTACCATCATAAAATGCATTCTGTGGTATTTCATTGGCCGGATAGGACACTGTGCCACTAACCGGTCCCTGGGTTCCGGTATATGCTGCGATATTTACCCCACTGATATGTAAGGTGGAGAGTGCCGGCATATTATCGCGTAGAACTCTAAAATCAGAAGCATCGATTGTACCTGTAAGGGTAAGGTCGGTGACAGTGTTTAGCTCTGCAGGGGTTAAAGCGGTAATCAAACCACCAGCTGTAACTCCATTGACTGATTTCGCAACTTGAGCCTGAATTAGAACTGCAATACACAGGCCAATACTGAGTAGAATAGTTTTTTTCATAAATGGTGAATTTTGCAGGGATACTTTGATTATCGCTGTTTCAAGGTTAATGCTTCTTTCAAAATCTTTTGTTTAGTTTTATTTATCTTCAAGCAAAATTAAATAAACAGATGCAAATATAAGTAAAAATCAAAGACTAATAATCAAATGCATGGATTAAGGGTAGTATTTTGTAGTAAATAATACAATTGTAAATGACTATAGCTTTATTTTTCATCATTTTAGTGCAGTGTCGGCTAAATCAAGAAAGGTTTATTGAAATTTACTTCAATAAACCTTTCTTGATCAATTCGTGCCGGTTATTTTTAGAGAAATTTTGGCTAATTAGAATGGATCTCTTCTTATGTTGACTGAAATTCCTAGGAAAGCAATCAACATAAGGAAAATGTTGATTGCTTTCCTAGGAATGTTGATTGCTTTTCTCCCTATGTTGATCAACATTAGAAGAAAAAGGATAAGCATTTCCAGGATTCCAATTGGAATTAGGAGAAAAGCAGCAGGAATTCCCGGTATTTCAATCGGAATAGGGAGAAAACGTCCCGTATTATACCGGATTACCTCCCATACATTCCCTGACCAGGATATTTTCTCTTTTTTAGCAGGCCGGCTAGTCGCAATTTTCGAAGAAACCCTTTGGTAGAGCCGATTTATCAATTTGTTCGCCATTCTTAAACCTATCGGGGTTTATTTCCAATTTGGCAGCTTCATTGGTAAGACCGGTTATTTTTACCTCCGTGCGGCGGTTCATCTGGTGTTCCTGCTCAGTACACGGAACTCCATCGGCACATTTATTTATCAATTCACGTTCGCCATATCCTTTGGCTGCAACACGGCCCGGGTCAATGCCATGATCCAGCAAGTAGAATACGGCTGCATTGGCACTGTGTTGAGATTGACGGTCGTTATCGGCAGTTGAACCACGGCTATCGGTATGCACGCCGATCTCAACTTTTATCGGATATTTATTTAAAATGTTCAATACAGCATCCAGAATAGACCGTTCGTTTTCGCGGATGTTGAAGTTGTTGTTATCATAATGGATAGTGCCCAGCCTCCATTTATATCCGGTTTTATATTTCCCGAGCAGCAAATCCTGTACGTTTATGACAGAATCTTTCAAATTGGACCTTACATTCAATTTCATGGAGAAGCAATTGGACGAATGTTCTTTTTCAATCGTTTTTATCACTATCTCTGCCGATGGGACACTCAGGATCCGATACCTTCCTTTCTGGTCTGTCCGGGTTACTGTTACTTTATTATCTTTTTTATTCAACATGAATACCGTAGCATTCCTTACCGGTTCTTTCGAAATTTCATCTTTTACCACGCCTTGTATAAAAAGCTTTGGAACTCTTTTATGAAACTCATAGCTAAAACTGTATATGTTGTCATCGTTATTCAGCCTGTCTGAAGTGAAATAACCTTTCGTTCCGGTACTGTCTTGTGTCATGCCGAAATCATCGGCTTCACTATTTATCGGATAGCCCAAGTGTTCGGGTTCGCCTTTTCCGGCGAGTACATCCTGCAAGGGTATCCGGTAAATATCCAATCCACCCAAACCCGGCCAGGCATCGCTACTGAAATAGAGATATCCTGTCGGAGTGATGGTAGGAAAAACTTCATTTCCAACCGTGTTCAGGCTTCCTTCGAAACTTTGGATGGGTCCCCAGGGCTGATTCACATTTTCGCGTTGTGCGTAATATAAATCAAAACCTCCTTTTCCTCCGGCTTTGTCGCTGCTAAAAATAATCAGGGTTCCTTCACTATTTACAGCGGGGTGCATTGCAGAGTAGTTTTTGGCATCGCCTAAAGCGAGGGTATGGGTTTTGGTTATGGTGCCTGATGGGGAATAAATGCCTTCAATCAAACCAATACGGTTAACGCCTTTATTGTATCCTGAATAATTTGAAGAGAAATACACGTGGTTGTGTTTATCCATAACAAGGTTTCCTACATTGAAAGGAAAATGGGTCAGCCCGCCCACTAATGATCCCACCGGATTCCGGTTGGCTGAAGTGTAGTATTGCCGCATAGTGGAACGCCATGCATTTTTGTTGAGCTGTATGTCGCCGAGAGGAAATACTCCGGCCAGTTTTTTATTGTTTTGTTTCACCTCATCAATTGCGGTTGAATCTCTCAGCTGCAGTTCCGACCCAGCTTTAATCTCCGGCACCGGCACTTTCCATAAGTGGGTAAAATTATTTCCATCCCACGCAAAAGCCTTTCGGCTCGAAGGGAGCTGCTTGTTGGAAGTGAAAAACAACGTATTATCTTTCCAAAAAGGGGAGAACTCCCGGTAGCTGGTATTGATGTTTAGAAAATTGAGGTTCCAGTTGAGCGAGTCTTCTTTCATTAAGTCCAGTTTCTCCATGGAATTGTAGACGGCTGCTTTTGATTGGTAACCTTCCACTCCGGTAAGCCATTTGGCTGCTTTATCGTATTGCCTGAAACGGGCATACAATTCGGCTATGCGATGCCGGTCTTCCTGGCTTGCACCGGCATCTCCATTTTCGTAAATAATTTTATATACCCGGAGTGCTTCGTTGTAAACTCTCATTTGCCAATAACAATCGGCTAACTTCGCACGGGCGTCATCCAAGTTGCTTGTTGCTCCATACAAATACGATTCGTAATGATCGGCAGCCACTGAAAACTTGCTATCCTGATAAGCAATATCCGCCTTGCTTAATTCAGCAGCAAGTTTTACCTGATATTCTTTGATCTGTGCCCGAAGCGGTTGCTTACTTGTGGAAAATGCCAAAAGTAAGATCAGAAAAAACATTTGTTTTATTGCCAGTCGTTTCATGCAGGTAAAGCTGTTATTGGTCTTTTAATAGTAACGCGGAGACAGAAGCCGCCGGCTCTTCGGTCCGCCAAATTCGTAACGGAGCATTAATTCATGTGTTCCCCATTTCGTGAATGTGTTCAGGTTGGAAATGGTGTAATCGTAAGCATAACCGAGCCGGAACTCGGGTGTTACCTGAAGTTCAATCATGCCAACCAGCGCATCGCCGGTACGGTAACTGGCTCCAACCCCGATGACTTTATTTATCCAGCCATTCAGGTTATAATCCAACTGTAGTGGCGCTCCTTTCACTGATTTTATGAGGACTGATGGTTTCAACTGAAAGTTCTCAGACATATCCAACACAAAACCTCCAGTCAAAAAGTAATGGTTGTTAGCACCGATAGCATTTGTTGAATTGGTTCCATCGCTTTCAGCCTTTGTTTTCAACAAAGCTGGTACGGAAAACCCCATATACCATTTTTCGGAGCCGTACAGGATTCCAAAACCCGCTGTTGGCATCATTTTTTTTACATCTGCCTGCAACAAAGGGTCTCCGCCTTGCGTGGTTTGAATCTGGGAATAGGCTGCATTGTAATATAAAACACCAGCGCTCAGACCGAATGACAGAAATGAATTCTCAAAGGGTATCCGGTAAGAATAAAATCCTTGAAAACCGGTAGTATTTTCAATACCAATCTTGTCGTTATAAACCTGCAAACCATATCCCACATTGGTTCCTTCCTGACGGCTATCCCACGATACCGTTGCGGTGGTGGGAGAGCCCGAAACATTCAACCATTGCTTGCGATACATGAGCGTGACATTATCCACGGCACGGTTGCCGGCATAGGCTGGATTAAGCTGTAACATGTTAAACATGTATTGCGAGTACATGGGTTCTTGTTGCGCCATGAGCGGTATGCTGCTTAGCAAAAAGCAGCAAGAGCAAATAAACATTATCTTCAACAGACTTCGTTTAGAACGCATATTGTTTGTTATTTTGTGTAGCATGTAACCCCAATGTTTAAACCTGTTGTTTTACTTCGTAAAGTTTAGTTGAAATTTTATCGGCGCAAAGTAATATACTTCAATTCTTTCCGGACTATTTCTCCTGTCGACGCATTTGTTGCGTAAATTTCCAAAAAGTAGGTTCCGGTTGCTAAATCATTTCCTCCGGAGCCTTTGCCATTCCAGTCATTTTGATAATCATTGTTGCTGTAAACCTGATTTCCCCACCGATTAAAGATTATTATTTTCAATTTCAACGAATCGGGATGTACAATTACAAATTTTTCATTGAATCCATCTCCATTGGGTGTAAATCCATCCGGTATGGTCAATTCAACAGCAGATAATACCGTAGTTGCCGGATCAGCTGAACCCGGGAGCCCTGAATCATCAGTTGGAGCACCTTTTATCATTCCTGTTGCTATCATTCCATCAACGTAGGCTGTATTTGATAACTTGCCTGCATAGCCATTGGGGTTGACACTTACTTCTATGATGATGGAGTCGCTGCCATTTGCATCCAGATAACTCCGGTCGGACAGCAAACCTGTAACACTCGTTCCGTTATAAGCATTATTTGCCTTCAATGTATTTCCAGTTACTGAAATTTTTGATATACTGAATGCCGGCCTAGGATTCACACTGAATACGGCGCTTAAATCATCAACGATGCGGATAGAGTCAATTAATTGATTTTGTTTGTTTGTCAAAGTAATGATGTAAGACCAGCTGAAAGTGGTTCCATCAGAATTCATCACCGGTTTGGTAGCATGCATGTTAGCAACAAAAATATTCGATAAGGGGGCTATGGAAACAGTTACATTAGCCGTAGAACATAAGCCTTTCGAATTACAAATGGTATAGGTAAATGTATCAGATCCGTTATAACCTGAATTGGGCGTATATACTACTTTGTCGTCTGTGGGATCGTTGGGCGTACCTCCATTATTGATTGTAACAGTCCCGTGGACACCGTCAGTAGCGGTTATGCTTCCGGTCGATGGACCATTTTTCCCAAATGAATCATTTGCCAGCACCGATATTGTGACCGTCGTATTTTGATTTGTACTGGCAATATCATCAACGGTTAACGGAACATCATTTATTGGAATAACAGTAACGGTTATGGTTGAAATATTGGAAGTTGCTCCGTTATTATCATTGACAGTATAATTTACCGGCGTTGCTGTTCCATTATAATTTTTCAGTGGATTAAAGGTAACCATGCCCAGATTATCAACCGTGTATGTGCCTTGTCCGGCAACCGTAAAGATCGTTTGCCTGCCAGCTGTTGCGGGATCCAAATCTACTGTTGCCACATCCACCGTTCCATCAATATCGGTATCATTTGTGGTAACATTGAATGATACTGAGGTGTTTTCATTGGTTGTTTTAATGTCGGGATTTGCCACCGGCGGATCATTTACAGGTATAACGGTTATGGTTATGGTCGAAATATTGGAAGTAGCTCCGTTATTGTCATTGACAGTATAATTTACCGGTGTTGCCGTTCCATTATAATTTGCCACTGGAGTGAAAGTAACTATCCCTAAATTATCAACCGTATACGTTCCTTGTCCGGCAACGGTAAAGGTTGTTTGCCGGCCTGCCGTTGCGGGATCCAAATCTACTGTTGCTACATCCACCGTTCCATCAATATCGGTATCATTTGTGGTGACATTAAACGATACCGGTGTATCTTCATTGGTAGTTTTATTATCCGGATTTGCCAGTGGCGGATCGTTTACGGGTATAACGGTTATGGTTATGGTAGAGATATTGGAAATGGCTCCGTTATTGTCATTGACAGTATAATTTACCGGCGTTGCCGTTCCATTATAATTTGGCACTGGAGTGAAAGTAACTATCCCTAAATTATCAACCGTATATGTTCCTTGTCCGGCAACGGTAAAAGTTGTTTGTCGGCCTGCCGTTGCTGGATCCAGATCTACTGTTGCCACATCCACCGTTCCATCAATATCGGTATCATTTGTGGTGACGTTGAGCGATACCGGTGTATCTTCATTCGTAGTTTTAGTATCCGGATTTGCCACCGGCGGAGTGTTACCCACTGGAATTGAAATAGTGGCAGGTGTTGTATCTATTGCTCCGCTATTGTCTGTTGCAGTAAAAATAAATGAGTCATTCCCGGTGTAGTTTCCAATAGGTGTGTAGGTTAAAGTGGTTACTTGTGTTGGCGTCAATACTTGCCCGGCAGTTACCGCAGTACCCCCAACAGCCAGGGTTCCATGTGTTGGCAAGGTCAGAATGGTGTAATTCACTATGGTTCCATCTGTATCCGTTGCCGTTAGAGCCGCAATCGCAGTTGCTCCGGCTGTCGAAGGGATGGTAGTTGTGGTGGCATTGTTTGCCGTTGGGGGATTATTCCCCACCGGAATGGTGATGGTGGCTGTATTCGACACCGCGTTGTCATTATCTTTAGCGGTAAAGGTAAACGTATCATTTCCGGTGAAACTTCCAGCAGGATCATAAGTTAGCGTCGCAGCTTGTGCTGGCGTCAACACTTGCCCGGCAGTTGCTGCAGTACCTCCAACACCTAAAGTTCCATGCGTAGGCAGAGTAGAGATGGTGAAACTGGCAATTGTTCCATCTGTATCTGTTGCTGTTAGAGCGGCAATCGCTGTTGCGCCGGCAGTAGAAGGGATGGTGGTTGTAGTGGCATTGTTTACCGTTGGCGGATTATTCCCCACCGGAATGGTAATTGTGGCAGCAGAAGATGCAGCCCCGCTATTATCTGTCGCTGTAAAAGTAAACGTATCATTCCCGGTGAAATTTCCAGTTGGATCATAAGTTAGCGTCGCAGCTTGCGTTGGTGTCAATACTTGCCCGGCAGTTACCGCAGTACCCCCAACAGCCAGGGTTCCATGTGTTGGCAAGGTCAGTATGGTATAACTGGTAATTGTTCCATCGGTATCGGTTGCCGTTAAAGCTGATATGGCTGTTGCCCCTGCAGTCGATGGAATGGTTGAATTCGTAGCATTGTTGGCTGCAGGTGGATTGTTCCCCACCGGAATGGTGATGATGGCTGTATTTGAGCTCGCTCCAAGATTATCTGTAGCTGTAAAGGTAAATGCATCATTTCCGGTGAAATTTCCAGTAGGATCATAAGTTAGTGTCGCAGCTTGTGCTGGCGTCAAAACTTGTCCGGCAGTTGCTGCAGTACCTCCAACAGCTAAAGTCCCATGTGTAGGCAAAGTAGAAATGGTGAAACTGGCAATTGTACCATCCGTATCCGTTGCTGTTAGAGTGGCAATCGCTGTTGCCCCTGCAGTTGAAGGAATGGTGGTTGTGGTGGCATTATTTGCCGTTGGGGGATTATTTCCTACGGGGATGGTAATTGTTGCCGGTGTTGCGTCTGTAGCTCCATTGTTGTCTGTAGCTGTAAAAGTAAACGTATCATTTCCGGTGAAATTTCCAGTGGGATCATAAGTTAGGGTTGCAGCCTGTGTTGGTGTCAATGTTTGCCCGGTAGTTGCCGCCGTACCTCCAACCGCTAAAGTTCCATGCGTAGGCAGAGTCAGAATGGTGTAATTCACTATGGTTCCATCGGTATCGGTTGCCGTTAAAGCTGATATGGCTGTTGCCCCTGCAGTCGATGGAATGGTTGAATTCGTAGCATTGTTGGCTGCAGGTGGATTATTTCCCACCGGAATGGTGATGGTGGCTATATTTGAGCTCGCTCCAAGATTATCTGTTGCTGTAAAGGTAAATGCATCATTTCCGGTAAAGTTTCCAGCAGGGTCATAAGTTAGTGTCGCAGCTTGTGTTGGTGTCAACACTTGCCCGGCAGTTGCCGCCGTACCTCCAACCGCTAAAGTTCCATGGGTTGGCAAAGTAGAGATGGTGAAACTTGCAATTGTACCATCCGTATCCGTTGCTGTTAGAGCGGCAATCGCTGTTGCGCCGGCAGTAGAAGGGATGGTGGTTGTAGTGGCATTGTTTGCCGTTGGGTGATTATTCCCTACCGGGATGGTAATTGTGGCAGCAGAAGATGTAGCCCCGCTATTATCTGTCGCTGTAAAAGTAAACGTATCATTTCCGGTGAAACTTCCAGCAGGATCATAAGTTAGCGTTGAGGCTTGTGTTGGTGTCAACACTTGCCCGGCAGTTACCGCAGTACCCCCAACAGCCAGGGTTCCATGTGTTGGCAAGGCCAGTATGGTGTAACTGGCAATTGTCCCATCCGTATCCGTTGCTGTTAGAGCTGCAATCGCTGTTGCTCCAGCCGTTGAAGGTATACTGACTGTTGTCGCGTCATTTGCCGTAGGTGGATTGTTTCCTACAGGAATGGTGATTGTTGCAAAAAAAGATGTTGCTCCATTGTTATCCGTTGCAGTAAAGGTGAAAGAGTCATTCCCGGTAAAGTCTCCGGTCGGATCATACGTTTGCGTTGAAGCTTGCGTAGGTGTCAATGCTTGTCCGATTGTTGCCGCAGTACCCTCAACAGCCAAGGTTCCATGTGTTGGCAAAGTAGAGATGGTGAAACTGGCAATTGTACCATCCGTATCCGTTGCTGTCAGAGCCGCAATCGCTGTTGCCACGGCGGTTGAAGGGATAGCGGTTGTAGTAGCATTGTTTGCCGTTGGGGGATTATTCCCTACGGGGATAGTAATTGTTGCAAAAGAAGATGTTGCTCCATTGTTATCCGTTGCACTAAAGGTAAATGTGTCATTACCGGTGAAGTTTCCGGTCGGATCATAAGTTAGCGTTGAAGCTTGTGTTGGTGTTAATGCTTGTCCGGCCGTTGCCGCCGTACCCTCAACAGTCAAAGTGCCATGTGTTGGCAAGGTCAGGATGGTAAAACTGACAATTGTCCCATCTGTATCAGTTGCCGTTAAAACTGCTATGGTTGTTGCACCGGCTGTTGAAGGAATGGTAGCTGTGGTCGAATCGATTGCTACCGGTGCCGTTGTTTGCGCAGCTGCATAAACTGACAATAATAAACAAATAACCAGTAGTATAAATTGTTTCATATTTATCTGTTTTGCGCGGTGACCAACAAAGTGCACTCGATAATTTCTTGGGGCATTTAGTGCTGTGGTATCTCCCAGTTGATTAGAAACAACAGATATTTATATATTGTTTACACTTAGAATTACTCAAGCTAAATAGCTGTAAAATTAAATATGATTTACTTGCTAAATAATTTAGAAATGTAATTTGACTCGGCTAGCTTTTAATTAACAATTTTATGCTGTTCAAATAAAAAGCTTTACCTTTGCGACTATAAAAATGAACGTTCTATGCTGTTAAAATCTGTCAATGCTAACTCCTCTTCAACGTTTGAGGTTAATTATAAAATGCTTGTCCTTGATTTAGATGACACGTTGCTCGACGATAATCACCGTATTTCTTCCCGTAATAAAGAACTGCTCGCTAAAGCGCAAAGCAAAGGTGTAAAAGTTGTTTTAGCTTCCGGCCGGCCAACGCAGGCGATGATGCAATATGCCCATGAATTGCAACTGGCTGAATTTGATTCATATCTCATATCGTTCAACGGTGCTGTAGTGACTTCGTTAAGAGACAATGAAATATTATTTCAGAAAAGCCTCACAACCGATGAAATACATAGTTTGTATGATTTTAGTGTTGCAAATAATGTTCATATTCTGACCTATTCCGATAAGGGAATAATTAGCGAAACACATTCCGAATACATTGATGTAGAAGTTAATCTTACTGATATTCCTCATCACAAAGTGCCTAGTTTTAAAATGGAAGTAACTGCTTCGGCGGTTAAATGCATTTTGCTGGAGGAACCCGATTATCTGAAAAAAGTCGAGACAAAATTAAAAGCTGAAAGAACTGATTTAAGTGTGTCGCGTTCTAAACCATTTTTTTTGGAGGTAATGCCAAAAGGAATTGACAAAGCCGCCAGTATTGATTTTCTGGCAAAGAAACTTGATATCGACCAGCGTGAAGTGATTGCTGTAGGCAATGCTGGTAATGATTTGACTATGGTAAAATATGCCGGATTAGGTGTTTGGGTAGACAATGTTAGCCCTGAATTGCGGCACGAGGCCGACTTTATTGTGGCTTCCAATAATGACGATGGAGTTGCCGAAGTGGTTGAACGTTTTATCTTGAATTAGAAATACTGATTTGATATTAAAAAAAAAGATCTTGTTCCGCGATGGAACAAGATCTTTTTTTATATTTGAAACAATGATCGTGAATCTCAAAAACGCTTAAACCCGATAATCTCGCGAATCTCACGGATGGTTTTAGCAGCGTTTTCCTGCGCTTTTTCTTTCCCCATGCGGGCTACCTTCGAAACATAGGCTTCGTCTGCAGAGATCGCTTTAATTCGCTCACGGAAAGGCTCTGTAAATAGAATCATATCTTGTGCCAATTGTTTCTTCATATCACCGTAGCGAATCTGACATGTATTGTATTGCTCATCGAAAAAGGCCAGAGTTTCCGGTGCTGAAACAACTCTCATCAATTGGAAGATATTTTGAATGGCATCCGGTTTGGCTTGATTAGGTTCTGTTGGTCCTGCATCAGTAACGGCTTTCATTACTTTTTTGCGGATTGCTTCAGGTTCATCTGCCAAATAAATAGCATTTCCTTCTCCTTCAGATTTTCCCATTTTTCCACTTCCGTTAAGTCCTGGTATTTTCACTAATTCGTTTCCGAAATTGAATGCCTGAGGTTCAGGAAAATAGTCCACATTGTACAAGCGGTTAAAGCGGTTGCCAAATGTGCGGGTCATTTCCAAATGCTGTTCCTGATCTTTCCCTACCGGAACTTTAGTGGCGCGATGTATCAAAATATCGGCGGCCATAAGGGTTGGGTAGGTCAAAAGCCCTGCATTGACATTTTCGGGTTGCTGTCGGATTTTATCTTTAAATGAAGTACATCGTTCTAACTCACCGATGTAGGCATTCATATTCAGAAAAAGGTATAATTCTGCAACTTCTGGTACATCGCTTTGAACATATAGTGTGGCTTTTTCAGGATCCAGTCCTGCCGCGAGATACTCTACCAAAATCTGACGAACGTTTCCGTATAAATCACCTGGTGTTGGGTGCGTAGTAAGTGAATGGTAATCAGCAATAAAAAAGTAACAATTATGTTCGTTTTGCATGCTGATAAAATTGCGCAACGCGCCAAAATAATTCCCTAAGTGAAGGTTTCCAGTCGGCCGTATGCCGCTAACAACTGTTTCCATAATAACTCCCAGTCCCTAAAGGAGGACTATCTAAATTTGCTTATCTGTTTAAAATATTTTTTCTCCCCTTTTCAGATTGATATTTTCATCTTCTCCTTTTTTATAGGTTAGGGATTTTCTCTTACTCTATCGGAATGGTTCTCTTAATTCGTTGATCTAGAGAAGTAAGCGTTTCTGTAGTTGCTACTCCTGGTATTTCCTGAATTCTTCCATTGAGCAACTCCATTAAATGCTCATCGTTTTTGGCATATAATTTTATGAGTATGGTGTATGAACCAAGCGTATACTGTGATTCTACAATCTCATGTATTTTTTCCAGTTCTTGAACCACTTCTTTATACATCGAACCACGTTCGAGAGTTATACCAATGTAGGCACACATTTGAAATCCAAGCATTTTAGGATTTACTGTGTAACCGGAGCCTGTGATAACGTCGATATCTATCAATCGTTGAACGCGTTGATGAATGGCAGCACGTGACACTCCACATTCTTCGGCAACATCTTTGAATGGCATACGTGCATTTTTTGTAATAATCTGCAAAATTTTTCGGTCTAATTGGTCTATCTTCTCCATGGTTGGTGATATTAAGTAATGTTTACTGTATTTGGTTACAATTTAAATATTAATCTATTCGAAGCTTTCTTTCATGCAAGTTCAAAGGTTGGAAATAGATCACTTGAACTTATCATATAGGCAGCAAAATTACATATAATAAATGGTAAGTAAAAGATTATACATGGAAATAACATAAAAAATAAGATAAAAGATAGAGTTTTACCTGATTTTTATGTCGTTTTGATATAAATGAAAAAAGCCGGAGTAATTTCACTCCGGCTTTTTTATAAACTAAAAAGAACTATCGTCTTTGTTGTTGCATTTGTTGCTGCATTTGTTGCATTTGCGCTGCAGTCATTTGAGGAGCTGGTGTATTTTTTTCGATTGAAATTAATTCAACTTCGAAAATCAACAATGAAAATGGTTTGATTGTACCGCGGTCAGCAGCACCATAAGCCAATTGTTGAGGAACATAAACTTTATATTTTGAACCTACGGGCATCAATTTTAAAACTTCAGTCCAACCTTTGATAACTTGGTTTACAGGGAATACAACAGGTTCTTTGCGATCAACAGAGCTATCAAAAACTTTTCCATCAATCAAAGTTCCG
>Ga0207834_1000264_pt1 | contig 18907 bp, 11 predicted proteins | sample LuqExpMetagenom5_FD_187763 | JGI IMG/M metagenome (GOLD analysis project Ga0207834, IMG submission 187763) | Tropical forest soil microbial communities from Luquillo Experimental Forest, Puerto Rico - Sample 5 (SPAdes) | ecosystem: Environmental > Terrestrial > Soil > Tropical forest ...
CACTCTAGCTGCCGTCTAATGCTATGTGCTTGGTGTACCTTCTTGACCTGCTCCCCCGAAGCGATCATCCACCTTCTATTGAGAGCGTTGAAGGCACAGAAAAAGGGTCCGCGTACAAACTATGGCCACATCGCAATTCTGGCAACGATTATCGGCGTCTATCGCCGCATCGCATGACTGGGAGGGGAATGCACCGGACGAGTCGCTCCGTGGTGTACGCAACTCCACCCGTCTGTGGATGCTGCTGGATGTGGTGACGATTGCCGGAGCCGCAATTCTGGCCACGCTCTATCATCAGAAAATTCCTTTGCTCACGGGCGCGCGGGAGTTCTGGCACGGCACCTTGATTTATGGACGGTCGATGGGCGTGCTGCTGGGCCTGCTGGCCGGTTTTACAGTCACGCTGCTGCTCACCAGCCGGCGGCTGAACCTCTACGCCCCGAACCGTTTTTCCAGCATCCTGCATGAACAGCGTTTGAGCCTGCAGGCCTGCGTCACCAGCGGCCTTCTACTAACAGGCGCACTGTATCTGCTCCACCTCGATGACATTCCGCGCAGCATCGTGCTGCTCACCGTATGCATGGTGGCTTTCACGCTGGGCTTGCGCCGCCTGGTTTATCGTCTTGTGCTGTATCGCCGTTATGAGCGCGGCATGGGTACGCGCAATGTGCTGATTGTGGGTACGGGGCCGGAAGCACTTGCCCTGCGCCATCATCTGGAGAGCATCCGCCATCTGGGTTACACCTTCAAGGGCTTCATCACCCTGACGGGCAACGCGCCCTCCGGCCCTACGTCCAGTGAAGTGGTAGGCTCGCTCGACACGTTGTTCCAGAATGCCCGCAAGCAATTTGTGGATGAGATCTTCTTCACCACGCCATGCGAGCGCGATGTGGTGCTCCAGGTGCTGGATCAGGCCCGCATTCTCGGTGTGGATCTGCGCGTGGTGCCGGACATTTACGACGGGCTGGCCTGGAACAGCCCGATTGAATACATTGGGCAATTTCCCACCATCCCTCTGCACTGCGGCACAACACCGGAAACCGCTCTGGTCTTCAAGCGCGTCCTGGATATTCTCTTCTCCGTCACGCTTCTGCTGGTGCTAGCTCCGGTACTGCTGGCATTGGCGATCGCCATCAAGCTTGACTCCCCTGGACCGGTCTTCTACCTTTCCGAACGCCTGGGAAAGAAAGGCCGCGTCTTCCGCTGCTGCAAGTTCCGCACCATGTGCGCGGATGCCGAGCAAAAGCAGGCATCCCTGATGCACATGAACGAGCGCGACAATGTACTGTTCAAGCTCTCCAACGACCCCCGCATCACCCGCTTGGGGCATATGTTGCGCAAGTACTCGCTGGACGAGCTGCCACAGTTTTTCAATGTGCTGCGCGGCGACATGAGCGTGGTCGGTCCCCGGCCGCCCATTGTCAGCGAGGTGAAGGAGTACAAGCTAAGCCACTTGCGCCGCCTGCATGTAACGCCAGGCATCACCGGTCTGTGGCAGGTGCAGGGCCGTCAGGATCCTTCCTTTGCCCGCTATGTTTCGCTCGACGTGACGTACATCGACAATTGGAGCATCTGGCTGGACTTCAAGATTATTCTGCGCACCATTGGCGTGGTGTTTCGCGGAACCGGTTCATAAAACCAGGACACCGTGGGCCGGCGAGCCCATGGACCATGGTGATATATAAATAAACCCTAGATATAAGCCCAATTTTTGGCCGCCTCTTTTGAGGCGGCCTTTATTTCTTCGCAGCGGCTCACCGTTCGCACCAGATCATGCCTCCGAAATGCATCCTTGAGGCGCGCCGTCATCTGTCACTGCCCGGAACCGTCAGCCCACCATACGGCGCCGCCTTCTTTGTCCAGGGACTAGCCGGATACTTGTGGCGCATGAGCCGGCCAACCTCCGTCAGTGTTGCTGCAACGCGCTGAGCGCGGCCAGCAGCCTCCGGGCTCTTGCTGTTCTCCCATCCCTCTCCGCAGCCATATCTGTACATGCGCAACACCAGGAACAGCGCTTCCGGCACGTCCGGATCGTTGGGATGTGCGTGGGCATAGTCCACAACACGCGAGCCGAGCACCTCATCGCTGCTTCCCAGCTTGCGAAGAGCCTCGACCTGCTTCCGGCCCACGGCGCGAAGATCCGCGCTGAGGAAGCCTAGCGTTCCTGCCGTTTGCTGCGCAGCCCCGGAATCCCAGGTAGTGTGCCAGTTCGCGCACCACCAGTTGTCGCTATAGCTCTCCACAAAGTCGTAGCTGCGCGAACGCTGTGTACCGCTGTTGAGATACGGCCTAAGCCCCGGGTTACGCAGAACAGCCATCAACGGACGGAAGCCCACGCCGCTGCCAGCCTGCTGGCGCAGCTTCTCCGGCAGCAACGGGAACACCTTGGCCGCCGCCGCTTCGTCCCCCAGGAGCACCGCGCGCACCCACGTCATCCTGGCCACGGCGTCGCGTTGTTCTGTGGGGAGCTTGGTGCTTTCCGCCGTTGCAATCAGCGTGGTGAGCGGCATCTCCTGGTTGAGCACAGCCACGGCATCGCTATCGAACTCGGTGGTACTGGTGATCTTCTTGCAGTCGTACGTACGGCGCGGATTCTTCATCACAGCCAGGCACTCGTGCACGGCAAAGTACTCTTCAGAACTGCGCAGCAGAACCTTGCGCGGCGCCTCGGCCAGAGCGGCATCGAGCGTGGTGGCCGTCCGCATGCGTAGCCCGGCGAGCAGATTCATGGCGCCCTCGCTACCGCTCGCCTCAAAGGCCGGTTGAGATGCTAGTAAAACCGCGCGAGCCTCCTCCAGCGTGCCTGCATCCGCGAGCAGGCGGATGCGATGATAGGCCGCGGTCACAAAGGCGGGAGAGTTGGCCGGCACGTTTGCTGCAGCCGCCAGCAGTACCGGCGCATCCGCATCCGCGGCGGAAGCCTTGACCAATGACGCGAGCAGCCAGGGCATGTGCGCTGTCCGTTTCCACTCGGCCAACGCATGTTGCTTGGCGGAAGAGGAAGGCGACTGCATGCTGATCGCCCAATCCACCATCTCGCCCAGTGCGCGCTCGGGTAGTGCATTCTGATAGGCTTTCTCGTAGCCACCGGCTTTCTGATTCGCGTTCAACGGAGTGTAATCGTTGGCCGCTTTGTCCACGTTGAAAAACTGATCCTCGGCGTCCGCCCGCAGCGGCGTTTCGTCCAACTTGGCGTTCAGGTGCAAATTCAGGTCGATCAGATCTTGCCCGTACTCGGGATCGGTCTCCGCGCTGGCCAACGCTGCCACCAGCTCACGCAGCCTTTTCTCCGGCTCCGTGCGATAGCGCACCAGGTTCAACATCTGCTGCACTGCATGGGCTGAGACTCTGGGCAGCTTCTCGTGTTGCAAGCTTTCCAGTTCGCTCTGCGCCTGCTTCATCAAAGCCGGATTAAATGTGGCCTGTGCGTCGTCCTTTGCTCCGGTGCTGAGAAACGCTTCGCGCACCAGTGTCCTGGCCACCATGTAGCGAGCCACGCCGCGCCACGGTGAACTCGCGTCTTGAGCAATGGAACGGAATTCCTTCTCCGCGGGCTCAAAAGCTCCGGCATAGAACTTTGCCGCTGCCTGCTGATAGGCGCGATCCTGACGCAGCAAGAGCGGAGCGCTTTCCGGCAGGCTGCCAGGCTCAGTCGCCGGCGGTCGCGGGGCATTCTCAGGATGTGAATAGCTGTTTGCGGTCGCGCCATTGCAGTGAGAGAAGACCGCATCCTGTCCCTTGATCCATTCGGCCAGCTCCGGGCTCTTCCCGCCCCATTTTTTTGCGCGTGCCGTGAGGGTTGCGGTGGCCACGCGGAAGGCGTCTCGCTGGCAGTTCTCATACGATCCGGAGAGCAGCAGTCCACCGGTGTAGATCATGCCGTATTGCTTGTAGGTTTGTATCTCCGGCTGAGGCGGAGCATAGCCATTGCGTGCCTTCAGCCAAGCATCGGCTTCGCTGGGCTCTTGCGCATATTCGTTGGGCGGACGTTGCTGGCGGCTGGCATCCTCGGTGAGCCAATCCATCTCCACCTCGGCATAGGAGTCCAACGGGTGGTAGCCCTTCTGCTCCTCGGCCGTGAGCGACCCGCCGTTCAGATACCGCCAGGCCACAAACAGATCGGCGCGAGGATACGTGGACAGCAGAACGCCTAGCTTGCCTGCCGCATAATCCTTCGGATGGTCGGGGTGGAGTTTGTAGACGAAGACATCCGGATAGAAGAACGGCCCGCAGGCCTGGACCACAAAAACAGGAGCAACAAGAACAACGGCGGCAAGCAGCAGTGCGGCAAACCACTTCTTCATGGTCTTTCCTTCGCGAATGGGGACACATCATGCCACGGGTAGCAACCGCATCGAACGAAACACGGGTGTGTTCAGGAGAGGATTGGCCCACGGCAAGGAATCCCTTCCACAATGCCCCCAATCGCCTTCGTCGTCAAGGCACCCGCAATGAGGTCAAAGCGCCTGCCGACTATGCCCAAGTACACACATATATTCCGAGCCCCAAAAGCAAAGCCCCTGGCCGTAACCAGGGGCTTGCAATGCAGCGGAGTGCAGGCTTACTTCACGCCATCCAACTTGATCTGGAAGTCGATGATCTTCTTCAGCAGTTCATAGGGAGCGGTTGCGCCAATCTGGCGGCCGTTGATGACCAGCGTAGGAACCTGATTGATCTGCAGCTCAGCAGCCAGGTCGATGGAGGATTGCACCGTTGCCTTGGTGGAGGCCTCATCGGCGCATGCCACAACCTTGGCCTGATCCGCGCCCGCCTTGGTCAGCGAGCTGTTCAGGGTAAGCGTTGCGCCGTCCGGCGTGTTCAACCCATCCTGTCCCTCAAAGACCGAAGCCGCGAAGCTGAAGAAGGCCGTGCTGCCGGCCAGCTTGGCCACGCAGACGCCATAGGAGGAGGCGCGCACAGCCTGCGGATGGATCGAGGGAATGGGATCGTTCTGGAAGACGATGCGGGCATTCGGGTAATCGGCAATCAACTTTTCCATGTTGGCCTGCGCCAGCTTGCAATGGGGGCATTGGAAGTCGGCGAACTCGACAATCATCAGATCCTTGGTCGCCGCGCCATGGAACGGGCCGGTGGCCTTCTGCTTGACCAGCTCGCGAGCCTCGGCAAACGGCTCCGCGCCAAAGGGAAGAATCTGTCCGCCGGCGGCAATATGCTTGCCATCGGGCAGCACAAAGAAGGCTGTGGCCTGCGGCTTGTCCTGGCTGCTCTTGTCGGCAAACATCACCACCACGCGGCTCATGCCTTCCACGGAGGTCTTCTGCACGGCCTCCACCTGCCAGATGGTGTTTTCGTCAAAGCCCTTCATTGCACGAGTAAAGGCGTTGATGGTTTCGATGGTCGGCGTGGCAGCGGTAAAGTGGGCCGCTTCAGGCTTGGCAAAAACCGGGAAGGAAGCTGCGGCCGGAATCGGCTGGGCAGCAGTGGTGACGGGCGCGGTCTTCGGTTCCGCTTCGGTAGCCACCAGGGCATCGCCGGCAATAAAGTGCTTGCCATCGGCAAAGGCCAGGAACTCCATGGCCTGCATCTGCTCCTTGCCGGTCTTATCGCCAATCAGGACCACAACCCGGGCGATGCCGGGAACCTGGGTCTTCAGAATGGCCTGAATCTGCCATACGCGGTTTTCCACCTTGCCCCAGCTCGTCTGCAGAAAAGCATCCAGCACCTCTTTGGAGGGGGCAGTGGCCGTGAAATTGGCCGGATCGGCCTTAGGAAACACAGGGGCGGTGGTGGGCGCGGGCGCCTGGGGCGCCTGTTCCTGCGCGGCCGGTGCCTCGGTTTGAGCTGCGGCCTGCGTACCGGCGAAAGCCAACACAGCCAGCAGGGCAACGCCCATCGGGCAGGCAAAACGAATCATTTTACGGATCAAGCGGATTCTCCTTCTAGAGCGATGCCAGGGGTCTCCCGCCGCCTGAAGTCTCCGGCCAGACCGCGTTTTCCGGAGGAAAACACCACGGAAGGCCTTTAACTTCAGCGCGCAGCTACCCTGGAACCGCTGTCACGCGGGAACATTCCCAAACATTCCTTATACCTGAACCCGGACGGCGATGGGAAATCTGCGCCCCATGCCGAACGACTTCGCGGTTACTTTCAAAACGGGCGCAGCCTGCTGGCGTTTGTACTCCGAACGCTCCACCAGCCGTACCACTTGTTGGACGAGATCGGGGGCAAAACCGTGCTCAGCACAGATCTGCTCCGTTGTTTCGTAGCGCTCCACGTAGGCTTCCAGAATCGGGTCCAGCACCTCGTAGGGCGGCAGAGAATCCGTATCTTTCTGGTCAGGCCGCAGCTCAGCCGAGGGCGGCTTGTCCAGAATCGTGTGTGGAATCACCTCGCATTCACGGTTCAGCCAATGACACACGGCGTAGACACGGGTTTTCACCAGATCGCCAATCACCGCCAGTGCGCCCACCATGTCGCCATAGAGAGTGCAGTAGCCTACCGCCATCTCGCTCTTGTTGCCCGTGGTCAGCACCAGAGCGCCAAACTTATTGGAGCAGGCCATCAGCAGGCAACCGCGAATGCGCGACTGGATGTTTTCCTCGGTCAAATCAGCCTTGAGCCCCTCAAATTGCGGCGCCAGCGCCTTCTGATACTCGGCAAACAGGCCGCTGATACCGATCACGTCAAAGCGTATGCCCAGATTCTCGGCCAGCTTGCGGCTGTCGTCGATAGAACCTTGCGAGGAATAGGGACTCGGCATGCCGATCGAAATGACATTTTCCGCACCCAGAGCCTCAGCGGCCACCGCAGCCACCAGAGCCGAATCAATGCCTCCGCTCAGCCCGATCAGCGCCTTCTTGAAGCCGCATTTGCGCACGTAGTCGCGCGTACCCAGCACCAGCGCACGATAGGCGGCCTCGGTGTCGTTCTCTTCAGGCGGCGCAATCGCGGGTGCGGTGAACGGATCCACGATCAACAGATCTTCCTCAAACGATGCAGCCTGCGCCACCAATTCTCCCTGGGCATTGAGGGCCAGAGAGGAGCCGTCGAACACCAAGCTGTCGTTGCCGCCCACCTGATTGACCAGCACCACGGGAATGTTGTCGCGCCGGGCGATGGCCGAAAGCATCTCGCGCCGAACCTGCCGCTTGCCGTGCCAGAACGGCGAGCTGGAAAGGTTGATGTGCACGGCCGGAGCATGCCGCATTAGCTCTTCCATTGGGTCGATCTTGTAGAGCCGCTGCGCCCAGAAGTTCTTGTCGTTCCATGCGTCTTCACAAATGGTGATGCCCAGTCTGAGGCCATCCAGCTCCACCACCTGCTGCTCGCGCGCCGGAGCAAAGTAGCGCTGCTCGTCAAAAACATCATAGAAAGGCAGCAGCCGCTTGTGCTGGGTGAGCAGCACCTGTCCCCGGTCGATGAGCACGGCAGCGTTCACCGCGGGTTTGCCTGTGGACGCGGGCGAGGGCAGGGCCACGCCCACCAATACCGCGGTGGAAAGCTCCCGCGTGGCCAGGGCCAGTTCCTGCACAACCTGCTCGCAACGGGCCAGGAAGCTCGGCTTCTCCAGAAAATCGGCCGGCGGATACCCGCACAGGGCCAGCTCCGGGAACACCGTCAGGCGCACTCCGGCTTCCGCAGCCCGGCGGCTGACGGTGATAACTTTTTCGAGGTTTCCAGTGAAATCCCCGACCGTAGGATCGATCTGCGCCAGTGCTATCTTCACATTTCTAGTTTATCGGAGGAGGGAGGGGATTTTGTGCCCTCCGTGGCGTTTGGACCCTCCCAAACGCCACCCCCTCACGTTTCCAGACGAATTTCGACTTGAACCAAGCTCCACGGAGGGCCGGGAGGGACAATCTGCATGAGCAAGAAAAGCCCCTGCCGAAGCAGGGGCTCTTGGGTTTTCGGCCGCAAACGCGGCGGTCGGTTTACTGGAAGACGCCAACCTTTTTGAAGTCGCCACCCTTGACGATGACTACTGCATTCGGATCGATGTACTTGCGGAAGGCGGCATTGACCTGATCCAGGGTGAGCGCTGCCACCTTGGCTTCGAGCGCGGCCTGCCACTCCATGGTACGGTTCCAGCGCTGCAGCGAACGCAGTTGGCGGCCGAGATTCGCCTCATCCGCGCGGCTCAGAGCCTGTTCGTCCAGCCAGGTCTTTTTGGCCTTGGTCAACTCATCCTGCGTAAAGCCATCCTTCAAAGCCTTGCTGAGTTCGTCGGTGAAGGCGGCTTCGACCTTGGGCATGTTCTGCGGTGCGGCAATGGCGTAGGCCATCAGCGAGGCAGCTTCGTCCTGGGTGGGAATGCTCAGGTTGCTGCCCGCGCCGTAGCTCAGCCCATCCTTGACGCGAATGCGCGTAAAGAGCCGCGAGTTGGTGCTGCCGCCAAAGATTAAGTTGGCAATCCGGAGCGCGGCCAGATCGGGCGAATCGTCATTCAAGCGGAAAGCCACAGCCGCCTGGAACAGGCCGTTCTGCTTGTCGGGCGTTTCAATCTTCTCGTTGGCCGGCTTAATGGCAACGTAAGTTTCCTTCACACGCTCAAAGCGGCTGGGGCTCTTCCAATCGCCGAACAGTTCCTTGACCAGGGCCTCGATCTTGGCCGGATCGAACTGTCCGCTAACCACCACTTCACCCTCGGCGGGCCCGTAGAACTGCTTGTAGAAGCTGCGCACTTCGTCGAGCGTAATCTTGTTCACGCTCTCCATCTGCTCGTCCAGCGTCTCCTCGTAGAGCACATGGCCACGGGGATACTGCGGCTTCATCTTGCGGTTCAGCTCCGTGCGCACAAGCGAATTGGGTTCGCTCTTGCCACTCTCGATGCTGGCCAAAATCTGCTGTTTGCTCTGTGCGAATTCAGCCTCAGGGAACGAGGGCTCGCGCAGCAATTCACGCAGCAGCTTGAGGGTGTCAGCCAGATTGGCCTCGACGGTGCGCGCCGAAGCAAAGGCATACGTAGCGCTGCCGCTGACCTGAATCTGAGCCTTCAGCTTATCGGTTGCGTCCTGAATCTGCTGGCGGTTTTTCTGCTGCGTACCCCGCATGAGCAGGTCACCGGTCAGCTCTGCAATGTCCGACTTGCCGTTAAGGTCCTTCTCGTTACCGTAGCGGATGTTCACCTGCGTCGAAACCATGCCGGCACGGGTGCGCTTGGGGAACAGGATCAGCGTCATGCCGTTGGCCAGCTTGATGCGCTTTACGCGGGTTTCAATGTTCTTCGGCGTGGCATCGAAGGCCTCACCCTGCTGCTGAGCAGCCGCGCCAGTAAAGTTCTTGAAGCGCTCTTCCACCGATGGCGTAGCGGGAATCTCCGCACGCTGCAGATTGCGGGTGGGCACAAACTCGCCCAGCGTACGGTTGGAGGCCTGCAGATACTTTTCCGCGACTCGCTCCACATCAGCCGGTGTCACCTTGGCAATCTCCTCACGGTTCAGCAACGCGAAGCGCCAGTCGCCGGAGGCAACAGAGTTGGCCAGCAACAAGGCCTGCATCGAGGAGTCGGACATGGATAGCTCAAAATTCTTGGCCAGCCGTGCCTTGGCCCGGTCCACCTCTTCCGCGGTCGGCGGGGTGTCTTTGACGCCTTCTGTAACCTTCAACAGTGCGGTCCGCGCGTCGTCAACGCTCTGTCCCGGCTTCTGCATCACAAACGCCGTCAACACACCGGGGTCATGCATGCTCTGGGCGAACATGGCGGCTTGCACCGCGATTTTGCCGTCCACAAGCGTTTTATAGAGGCGGCCGGTCTGCGGCGCGCCCAGGATCTGAGCCAACACCTGCAGCGGAGCCGTATCGGAGTTGAGAGCCGCCGGGATGTGATACACAACCATCAGATCCTGTTCGTCGCCAATGCGCTCCAGCTTGACGAAGCGCTCACCTTCCTGGGTTGGCTCGTCGGTGTAGGGCTGAGTCAGCACGCGATCCGGCTTGGGCAGCGCGCCTAGCGTGGCAGCGGCCAGCGTCAGCGCCTTCGACTCATCGAAGTTGCCGCCGATAATCAGCACCGCATTATCCGGCTGGTAATACTTGTGATAGAAGACGGCAAGATTCGAGATCGGAACCCGCTCCACGTCAGTACGATTGCCGATCACCGTTTTGCCGTAAGAATGAAAGTTGTAGGCAGCAGCCATCACGCGCTTTTGCAGCACCGACTGCGGATAGTTCTCCCCCGCCTCCATCTCATTGCGCACCACGGTCATCTCCGTGGCCAGATCCTCACCTTTCATGGTCATGTGGGCCATGCGGTCGGTTTCGAGCTCCAGCGCCCACTTCAGGGTGTCGTCGGAGGCTGGAAAGGTCTCATAGTATGTCGTGCGGTCATAGTTGGTGGTCCCATTAAAGGAGCCCGCAGCTTTATCGGTCAGTTCCTTGAAAACCTCACGGCCTGAGGTCGACGTCTTGAACAGCATGTGTTCGAGCAGGTGCGCCATGCCGGTTTCGCCGGCCCCTTCGTTGCGCGATCCCACCTTATACACCACGTTGACGGTCACCTTCGGCTTCGACACATCCGGGATCAGCAGCACATGCAACCCATTCGGATAGGAAAACTCGTTGATACCCTCGCTCGAACGAACCTTCTCGACGCCCTTGGGCAGTGTCTGGGAGACGAGTGGCAGCGCCAGCACCAGCAGGCAGGCGGCCAACTTGACACACCGCTTGATTCTCATGGTTCTCAACCTCTCCTGAATACAGATCTAATAGTGGTTCCAGTCTAGACGCACACAACGCTCTTTCCGCTCGCTCGTTTGCAAAAAATAGGCCTATCAACCTGATATTGGCGGCAGGGAACGCGTGATCAGCCTGGCAATTGGACCCTAACGGCACGAACTCCTGGAAGCCCCAAACGCCACGCAGCGCCCGGAGTCGATAGAATTGGTGGCATAGGCGGGACCGAGAATGGAGAACGCAATAAAGGTTTTGATTGTCGAGGACGAACCCCACGCGCTGATGGGGCTGGCAGAGTTGATCTCCGGCTGGGGATATCGCACCGAGACGGCACGGGATGGATTGGAAGCGTGGGAGAAAGCACTGGCCTTTGATCCGGCCATTGTGGTGACGGACCTGAAGATGCCGCGCATGGACGGTATCGAGCTGCTGGGCAAGCTGGCCGACGATGGCGCCGGTTTAAGCTCGCAGGTGGCCGTGGTGGTGCTCACCGCGATGGGATCGATCCAATTGGCCGTGGAAGCCATGAAGCTGGGCGCCTACGATTTTCTACAGAAGCCCGTAGACGCCACGCGGCTGAAAACCATCCTGGGCAACGCAACACGACAGCGCGAAACCGAGATTGAGTTGGAAATTGCTCGGCGCAGACTGCGCGAAAGCGGCGTGCTGGGCGCGCTGGTGGGCAGTTCGCGCGCCATGCGTGAGATCTTCGGATTGATCGAGCAGATTGCTCCTTCCAACGTGCCCGTGCTCATCACCGGTGAGAGCGGAACAGGCAAGGAGCTGGTGGCACGCACGCTGCACAACCTGAGCTCGCGTAAGGCACGCCCGTTTGTGGCGGTTAATTGCGCCGCAATTCCTGAAACGCTGATTGAGAGTGAAATCTTCGGCCATGAGAAGGGCGCCTTCACCGGCGCGGTGGACCGTCGCGCTGGCTGCTTTGAGCTGGCCTCGGGCGGCACGCTTTTGCTGGATGAAGTGGGCGAAATGCCAATCGGCACCCAGGCCAAGCTGTTGCGGGTTCTGGAAGAGCGCAAGCTCCGCCGCCTGGGCGCGCGTTCCGAGCAGGATGTGGATGTGCGCGTACTGGCCGCCACCAACCGCGATCCAAAAGATGCAGTAGAGAAAGGCCACCTGCGCGCCGATCTCTTTTACCGGCTCAATGTGTTCAACATTCATATGCCGCCTTTGCGGGAGCACATGGAAGATCTGCCGGCCATGACGGAAGCCATGCTGGAACAGATGAACCAGAAGCATGGCCGCAAGGTGGCGGGCGTGGCTCCGTCCATGCTGGATCGACTGCTCAGCTACGGCTGGCCCGGCAACGCGCGCGAGCTGCGCAACACCATTGAACGGGCCGTGATTCTCTGCCCCGATGGCGCACCGCTCGACGCCGGACATCTGGTCAAGGGTTTTGGGCGCGAACAGAGCCAGACCACGGTGGTAGCGGACACCGCAACCATTCCTATCCACGTTGGCACTACCGTGGACGAAGCGGAGCGGCTGCTGATTCTGCGCACTCTCGAAGCCACAGGACAGAACAAGACCCGCGCAGCGGAGATTCTGGGCGTAAGCCTGAAGACGCTGCATAACAAGCTGAAAGAATATGCGCGGGAAGCGGAGTGAAGACCGAGGGACTAGGTTCTAGGTGCTAGGGACTAAGTGCTAGGTCCAGGTGCTAAGTGCTAGGGGCTAGAACCTAGAACCTAGAACCTAGAACCTAGAACCTAGAACCTAGAAATGGACATTTGGTTCGGGCTTCCTGCTGCAGTAACTGCAAACGGACAGGCAGAAGATTTCCGCATACGCACGCGGCAATATGGGATAGGTGAGAAAAAGAATGCGGCTGAAGACCAAACTGGTGATTGCTATCTCGACGCTGGTGTTTCTGATTGCCGGCCTGCTTTCGCTGGTCTATGTGAGCCAGTTGTTGCATGCCGCGGTGCAGCAGACCTACGACACCAGCCACATGATCGCCAGCCAGGTGCGTTTTGCCGTTCAACGGGCGCTGGAGCGCGGACTGGCCGATCAGCGGGTGGACCCGAACAATCCCGCTCAGTTGCGTGCTCTTCTGGCCCGCGTGGTGCGCGAAGACGATGGACTCTCGCAGGCCCTGGAATCCGTCAACCGTTATTCGCTTACGGTGTATGACGTGAACATCGCCGACAACATGCAGACGGTCATGCTCAGCACCAATCCGGACTTTGAAGACAAGCCGCTGCAGCTTCGCCAGGACTACAAGCAGATGATCAATGCCAATGCCGTCCAGTTGATGTGGGAGGTATTCGGCGAACCCCGCGTTTACGACGTGCATGCCACCCTGGCCCGTAACGGCGAACCCTTCGCGATTGTGCACGTGGGTGTGCGGACCACGCTGCTCCGCGCGTCGTACCGGCCGTGGCTGGTGGAGGCGCTTACGCTGATGGGCGCGGCCCTGCTGACAGCATTGCTGGTGGCGTTTTTGCTTTCGAATCTGGCGCTGCGCCCTATGGAGCGCATCAGCCGCCAACTGGACCTGCTGACCCAGGCCGGCGAAAATGCCGTTGCCGAACGTACCCCCAAACAAGATATGGCCGAACAGGTGCAAACCAAGATCGAGATGATCGGCCAGCGCATGCGCAATGTGGAAGAGGTCTTTAGCGCACTCAAAGAAAATCTGGACCAGATTTTGGGGAACCTGCAGGATGGCATTGTGCTGTTTACCGGCGACGGCCGGGCAGTTCTGGTTTCCGAAGCTGCACGCCGCTTTCTGCAGATTGAATCCGCTGCCATTCTGAACCGTCAGGCACAGGAGATCTTTGATCACAAAACCGTTCTGGGCCGGGTTCTGGGCGAGGCCTTTGCCGCCCACCAGTCGCTGGCCAAAGTGGAAGTGCGCACCGAGAACGGCCGCCGCATCCAGGCCTCGCTGGACTTTATCCACGACGAGTCCAACCGCCAGGGTCTGGGCGCGCTGGTCACGCTGCACGACCTGGAATCCGCCGAAGCCATTGAGAGCGAACTCGAACTTTCGCGCAGAATGGCAGCTATTGGCCGACTGACCTCCGGCGTAGGCCACGAGGTGAAGAACCCCATCAACGCCATTGTGGTGCATCTGGAGTTGCTCAAAAACAAGTTGGGCGAAACCAGTACACCGGCCCTGCGCCATCTTGAGATAATTGATGTTGAGATTCACCGGCTGGATCGCGTGGTGCAAACCCTGGTGGACTTCAGCCGCCCGGTGGAGTTGGACCTGCGGGAGCGGGATCTGCGCGCCGTCGTGGGCGATGTGCTCACCCTGGCCGCCGACGAGCTGCGGATGCACAATGTGACACTGGAAAGCCGCATGCCCGAGCTTCCCCTGATGGCCAACGTGGATGCCGATCTGCTGAAGCAGGCTGTGCTTAACGTGGTGCAGAATGGGGCCCAGGCGATGCCCGAGGGCGGCCATCTGACGGTGACCCTTGAGGAAGAACGAAAGGCGGCTGTGCTCCGGATCGCCGACGAAGGAACCGGAATCCCGGACGACATCCGGGAAAAGATTTTCGACCTCTACTTTACGACCAAGGCAGAGGGTTCTGGAATAGGTCTTGCAATGACATACAGGATTCTTCAGTTACACCACGGCAATATCGAAGTACAATCAAGAATAGACCGTGGCACGGAGTTCGAAATGCGAATTCCGCTCTCCGCCGCGGACTGGGGACGCCGGCATCCACTGCTGGCGGATGAAGAACTTGGGAAAGGATTAGCGGGATGATAGCGCCTGCGAGGATTGGAGTGTGGTTGCTGCCCTTTTTGCTGACGGGCTGCTTCCACCGTTCGCATACGGCAAAGACGCTTCCGCTGGCCCCACCCGTGACCCAGCAGGAGCCGGAACGGCCTGCGCCTGAACCAGCCAAACTGGATCCGCCCGCACCCGTCACCGTGGAGCCGTCCAAACCGGCGCCTTCCGCCCAGGAAGCCGCCACCACCACGACTCCTGCGAATGAGACGCCCAAACCTCCGGTGCACCGCGCGCCCAAAAAGCCCGCCAATCCGCATCCGCAGGTGGCAACCAACGGTGCGGCCGGGGTGAGCGCGATCGGCCAACTCTCCTCCGGCGAACCAGGGGACTCCCGCCGGCAAACAGAGGAATCGCTGGCCGCTACGGAACGTGGTCTGAAGGCCATCAACCGTCATCTGAACGATCAGGAACTGCGCACGGTCACCCACATCCGCGAGTTCTTGAAGCAAGCTCGCCAGGCACTGTCCAGTGGCGACGTGGATGGCGCACACACCTTAGCCGCCAAGGCCCGGGTTTTGCTGGCGGAACTTAGCCGCTAAACCGAACTGGCTGCAAGACAAAGGGTTGACGCAAAGGCGTCAGCCCTTTTGTTTTGAGTAGAAGCAAGAAGGCTGGGCGCACAGGTTTCGCTAGGGAGCGTTCCCGTAGAGAATCGAAGTCCACAGAATTCGCGCAGGCTGGCTGCTCCTCACCTGCACCCGAGGCATTCCGACTCCAAGCATGGGAGCGGAAGCAACCGGGATGGTACGCAGCAAGCTCCCCTTGCTGTTGAAGACACGAACCGGGCCTTCCCCCCAGTACTCCAGATAATCGCCACTCGCAAGAGGACCAAAGGCCGGGAGCGTGACGGAGCCAGCGTCGATCTGCAGCCCATTCAAGGTAACCGGCAACTCCTGCAGAGCTTCCACCAAGTGAATGGTACAGATAACTTCTGAGGCAGATTCGTAACGCATCCAGCGTAGGTTGAGCGCTTGCACCGCTCCGTAGTTGAAGAAGCGCAGCGCCGCCTTGTAGGGATAATTGGCCCATACGGGTTGTAACTCCGTAACCATCCGTTCTTCATTCGGCGCGGCCAGAATCATCGTCCGCGTCCCGCGAAAATCCAGATCAATAAGATAGTCGCGCAGGTTGCCTTGATCGTCCTCCAATTGCAAGTTCAGCACCGGCGCCTGCGGTGTGGGCCGCGCAGCCCCCTGCACCTCGATCACAGCCGCCAATGCGCGGTGGGAGGCGAGATTCAAGCTGGATGCAAAGCCGGTACGGCGAAGAAGCTGGCCGGGAACAGGACGAGCAGAATCTGGAGCAGACAGTTGCGCTGCATTCGCGGCGCGGAAAAGCACAATGTTGGCCGGAGCACCGACCGGAGCCAGATTTGGCTCCACCCGCGCCCGGAACTTCAAAGGCTGTGCGGGAAAGGAATCCGGCAACGCCAGAGTCACAGGTCCGGGTAACGTCGACTGCTGATCCCGATACTGGACGGGCAACAATTGGCCCGCGCCAGTGATGTGCCACTCGCCCTGCAGCAGGCACTGACGAGCAGAAGGCGTGAGCGTTCCGCTCCGTCTGAGCCGCTCCCAACGCCCCATCATGGAGAGGATCTCTTCACTGCGGCCGTTCGCGCGAAGCGAAGCCAGATCAGTCTCCACGCCAAGCCCGGAGTTCAACCCCAAGCTGCGCGCCTCAACCAGTTCCAGTTCGTCGGGAGTGGTCGCAAAGTGATCGGGCCCGCCCTGCAGGATTCCCACCCAGCCCAGCTCAGCAGGCAGAAAAGCCTTGTGCGCGGCCTGCCAAGTGAAGCGAATTTTGTAGTTATCCAGATACTGCTTGACGGCAACCGCTGCAAAGTCGTCGCAAGTGGCACGTGTAAACAAATGCCAGCTCCACGGGGTGATTCCGGAACCCTGCACAAGAATGGGATGAGAAAGCTGCTTCCAGACGTTTGTCTGAAAAACGCTGCCCTCATGCCAGAACGGCCCTTGCTGTGCGTTCAGATCGCCACCGTCAAAATAGATCATGTCGAATCCGACGCGATTGATCAATCCAGCAATACGCTGTTCCATGGCCGCGGCCGTGGGCGAATGCAAATCGACAAGATAGGACTCAAAACCACCCGCCAGACGGGCCACACTCACTCCTGCCGCATGCGGCTGGGCTCGGGTTCCAGAAAAGCCGCGCTGGCACTGATGCCATCCCTGCGCGTCCTGCTGAGCACAGCGCAGGATCTCATCCTCAATCTGCAGGTCGGCAGGCAAAATGCTGGCCGACTCCGCAGGCATGGCCGCAGGCACATCGATAGCCTCCGCAGAAAGAAAAGCGGTCAGGTGAACTTGAGCGGTCTTGAGCAGGTCGTGCGTGGGGCGCGGCCTGACGAGCGGATCGGTCGTGCGGATCATGGCCGTCATCATGTGCATGCCCACGCGCAGGCCTGCGGCATGGCACTTGGCGATAACATCCTTGAGCCCTTGCTCTCCGTGCGGATAGTTGTCGGGATGGAGTGCGTAGGAACCGCTCGTGAGCGACCATGTAGTGGAGTAAATCAGCAGATACTGCGCACCTGCCATTTTCGCGTATGCGATCATCTGATCGACATTGGCTTCGGTGAGATCCACAAACAAGTACGAACTGGATGCGGCAGGCGAATCTTTTGACCATACTCCATCCAGCAGAGGCTGTGGCGTGAAGAGCCGCGTGCGCTGTTCGAGTTCCTGTACTGTGTTTGTGAAGCGAGAAGTCGGCGTTGCGAGCAGAGCCACCTTGCCGCCCACCCAGCCGAAGCGCGCATCCAACGCAGCAGACACTGTATTCCAGCCCACAGCGGTCTGAACATTTTCTGTAAGCCCAAGTAGCGCCAGCGCGGAGAGGTTGTCGGAACGAACCGCCAGCAGCGTCCCACCTGCATCCGGCAACGCGGTGCTGAACTGCGCCAGAGTAATCGATTGCACATTGCTGCCCCGCAATTGCTGCAGCTCAAAAACAATCGCATCGGCAATAGGAGTGATCGCCACCTGCGCCGTCACTCCGGAGTTGCCGAAGGTGAAGCGATAGGAATCGCCCGTGCGCGTGATGGCAGTAAGGGGAACTTTCTGCCCTTGTACAGTGACAGACGCCAGCAGCTGATGAGGCGCGCTCAGCAGGGAGCGCTGCGTGGGCAACTGGGTAAGGCTGGCTACCGTTCCATCCGCACTCAACACCAGGCGTGCCGTAGCGCAACTGAATACATAGTCTTCCGCAGAGGCTGCGGAGAAAGACAGCAGGCTGAGCAGCAACGGCAAAAGGAGTCTGTTCATCATGCAGAAGACCAGCCCTTCCGTAGCCGCAGGGCGCATAAAGAACGCGCTCTGCAGCAGAGAAACAGGCCGCAGCAGCTCAGCCTTGCCCCTCGATCCTGAAGCCGCTAGACCTTGTAGAACTCGCGATACCATTGCACAAAGGCCGGGATGCCCTTGTCGATGGAAGTGGATGGCTGAAAGCCCACAGCCTTGCGGATGGCATCAATATCTGCGAAAGTTTCCTTCACATCGCCAGGCTGCATGGGCTCGAAGAGGATCTCAGCCTTACGCCCAAGCGTTTGCTCAATCACCTCAATAAAGTGCATCAAATGCTCTGGCCGGTTGTTGCCGATATTGAAGATCTCGTACGGAAGTCTGAGGTCTTCAGGTAGGGGATAATCGGCAACGCCAAGCACTCCGCGCACAATGTCGTCGATGTAGGTGAAATCGCGATGCATATCGCCGTGATTGAAAACGCGGATGGGCTTGCCCTTGAGAATGGCATCCACAAAGAGGAAAGCCGACATATCGGGCCGTCCCCACGGGCCGTAGACCGTGAAGAAGCGGAGGCCTGTGGTGCGGAGGCGGAACAGATGGCTGTAACTGTGCGCCAGCAGTTCAGCAGCCTTCTTGGTGGCAGCGTAGAGAGAAACCGGATGGTCCACTCGGTCCCCAACGGCAAAGGGAAGCTTCTCGTTCGAGCCGTACACGGACGACGAGCTGGCATACACAAAGTGATCGCAGGCCGGCAGATGGCGCGCCATCTCCAGCATCACTACCTGCCCCTCCAAATTGGAGTGCGAATAGGCATAAGGATTGACCAGCGAGTAGCGCACCCCTGCCTGCGCAGCAAGATGAATGATGCGGCCTATGTCAGGATGATCGCCAGCAATCCGCTGCATAGCGTCCTTGTCCGCAATATCCTCCTGGTAGAAGGTGAAGCCCGCGGCAGGCCGAAGCAGAGCAAGACGCGCCTGTTTAAGCGCCGGATCATAGTAGTCGTTTATATTGTCGACGCCGATGACGGTATCGCCCCGCTCGAGCAACTGACGCGAAACGTGAAAGCCGATGAAGCCTGCGGCTCCTGTAACCAGATACTTCATGAATCTATCTTCCTCCGAATTGCGCGGTGGTGGAAGCCAGAACCGCGCTCAACAAATCAGTTGCGATTACCAAAGGCAGTGGGTCGTCCCATGCTGAGATAAGTAAAGCCATGGGCAGCCATTTTTTGCGGATCATA
>Ga0207834_1000270_pt1 | contig 18734 bp, 7 predicted proteins | sample LuqExpMetagenom5_FD_187763 | JGI IMG/M metagenome (GOLD analysis project Ga0207834, IMG submission 187763) | Tropical forest soil microbial communities from Luquillo Experimental Forest, Puerto Rico - Sample 5 (SPAdes) | ecosystem: Environmental > Terrestrial > Soil > Tropical forest ...
TGGAAAGCCTGACCAGGGTGTGAAGGAGCCTTCCGCCTTCTGGGTTCCGAAGTTGTGATAGTTCCAGTCGAAGTCGTGCGGCTTGCCGTCGGTGGCCTGAGCGGAGCTTACTTCGAGGACGTAGTCGGAGGTGAGGATGGTGGTGCGGGTGAGCGAGGCGTTATCGTAGACCGGGCCGGCATCGGCCGAGACAGCGGAGAATTGCGGATGCGTCTCGAACTGGAGCAGGCGGCCGGTTGCGGGCTTTTGCAGGGCCTGATCGACGCTGAGCGTGTTGTGAGCCACGGTCATCTTGTCCCAGGTCTTATGAATGGGGATGCCGTAGAAGTGGGTGCCTGGGTCGACGCTCATCAGGCCGCCACGAGCATAGATGATCTGGTTGAGCTTGTCGTTGTGGCCGTGTGCGCCACCGTGGGGGCCGAACTTGAGCACGACGGTGAGATCGGAACCAGACGCGCGCAGGGCGGCGTAACCGGCATCGGGATAGACGGTGCTGGTGGGAGCGGGCGGGCTTGCGGTATCAAGCGACGGCGCGCCGAAGAGGTAAGCGAAACGCGAGTCGCGATGCGCGTCGCGGGCAACGGCAGCAAGAGCCGGATTAGCGAGCGCGGCATAGGCGGGTTCGAAGAGATAGGCGTGTTCGTAGAGATTGACTTCCGAGCTGTCGTTGAAGGCTGGAAGCATGCCGTTCGGGAAGACCACTCCGAGCGGCGAAGCGAAGAGGCGTCCGATATTGGGCTCGGTTTGCCAGAGGTTGATGCCGGCCTTTGAGGCCATGAGCGCCATGAAGGTAATGGGGCGCATGGCGTAGAACTGATAGCCCCACGATCCCTCAATCCAGAATCCGTCCAGGACGAACTGCTGCATTTGCTCGTGCAGACCGCGCGGGCCATGGAGAGCTTTGTCGATGAGGGTTTTATCGTCGAGAGTAAAACCAACTGTGGCTTCAGCGCCCAGGATCCAGGTTTGGATGTTCTGCGTGATGCCCATGTTGGCGCGGGAAACGGTGATGGCGGAGGCGTAGAGCAGATCGCGCTCAATGTGGGCGCGGTCGCTGTCGGAGAGCAGATCGGTGTCGCGGATCAGGTCGTAGGTCCAGGCCAGATCGATGAGCCAGATGGATTCATCGAGAGTCTGGGAGTAGACACGAGCGCCGCTCTGCGACTCGCGGCCCTGGTTATCGTGCATGGGATAGGTGAGGTACTTGTCGGCATAGGCCTTGAGGATGGACGCGGCCTTTTCCGCATAGATGCGCTTGCCGGAGAGGCGATAGGCGAGGGCTTCAGTGAGTGCGGCCTTCTCCAGAAAGTCGGCGCGCAGTTGATAGACTGCCTGGTCGTAGGGATAGCCTTTGAAGACCTTTCCGGTATCAGGGCAAATGTGCTGATCAGGTGGATGAAAAACGAGTACAGAGCCGGTATCGGGACAGGCGTAGTAGTGGAGCCACTGACCGCCTTCGGGCGGCAGTTGCATGGAAGTGAGGCCGAAGCGTTTCTCATAGGAGGCCGGGAAAGCATCGGCCTCGTCGAGGATGGCTTGACGTTGCTTCGCAGCCCACGGTTCGTGAGCTGCGGTTTGGTTGAGGCGCGCGAAGTCGTCGACCGTCAGCAGAATGTGGGGCGGCTGCGGCTGCGCAAAACTGGCACAGGGAAGAACCAGGAAGAATGCAGAAAAAGCGATCGGAAGAAGATCGCGCAACTTAATGAAGGTCATGCTGCAACTCGTCTCTCCAGGCATTGGAATGCGGTTAGGAAGTCGGGAACAGGAAGCAATCAGCGCAGGAGTGCGGCCGCGGTCCACAGAACAGGAGCTTGGCCGTGGAGGTCGCCCGTACGACGCTTGCGGAGCATGTAGTAGTCGTAGCTGTTGAGTTTGTTGGTGCCTTCGCAGACGCTGGTGACGTTGAAGTTTTGATCGATGTACCCGGCGAGCGCGATCCATGCATTGCGGGCCGCGGAGGTGGCTGCGGGATCACTGAGCCAGCCGTTGCGGGCGCCATCAATGAGCGCGCAGGCAAACATGCCGGTGGAAGAGGTCTCCGGCCAGGATTCGTTGTGGTCGATGAGCTGACGCCACATGCCGTCGGAGCCCTGGAAGCGCAGCAGTGAAGCCATCATGGTGCGGTAGCCGCGCAGGATGGTGTCGCGCTGCGGATGATTGGCGGGCAGCTCGCGCAGCATCTGGCTCATGCCTACCGCAAACCAGCCATTGCCGCGACCCCAGAAGAAGGGTACATCGAGAGCGTGATAGAAGAGGCCGTTGGGCTGAGCCAGCTTGCCGAGATAGGCGGCCATCTCCACGGCTGCGCGATCCAGATATTTCTTGTAGCCAGTCACGCGATAGGCCTGGAGCTGAACGAAGGTGATCATGAACATGTCGTCGACCCAGAAGCGGGTCTCAGAGGTGAGGCCGTCGGGAGTTGGTTTTTGCCATTGCGCGTCGGCGTAGGCGAGGCCGAGATCGCGGAAACGGGGCTCGTGGTTGAGCAAGAAGATTTCAAGCGGCAGGCCGCCGAACATGGAGAAGTCAACGTGTTCGCCACGGAGCGGGAGGAATGCGGATTCGGTGGAGAAGAAGGGTTCGAAGCGTTCGATGAGGCGGGCTTGTAGTTGGGTGTCGGCGGTGAGACGAGCGATCTCCAGCGCGCCGTACCAGGTGCAAACTTCGGGGTAGGTGATGCGCGAGGTGCGGTTAGGGCGGCTTTCCGCGAAGTGCACGGCAACGGACTTGGCGAGCGTGGCGGGGTCGTAGCCTTTGGGCCAATCGGTGAGTTTGGCGGGCTGAGTAGGTGTGCTGGCGGATTGCGCCGCGGGCTGCTGGGCCGCTAGCGCGGAGGCGGCCATGAACGAAGGCACTGAATAGAGAAGTCCACGGTTGAAAATGCGCCGCGAGAAGGAATTCATCGAAGTCTACTCCTGAAATGGAAAGGTGCCGCCCGCGCGGGAAAGAAGCGCAGGCGGCAAAGTGAACAAGAGGTACAGAGGCGCTAGAAGTTCAGGCGCATGGACAACTGCAACTGACGCGGCGTGTTGTGCGACGAGGTGAAGTACTGGATGCCGTTGCTGTTGGGAGCATTGTCACCCTGTACGTTGAAGGCATTGAAGGCGTCCACGTTGACGCGCAGTCCCACGCCGTCCTTGATGGGGAAGACCTTGAAGATGGAGATGTCGGTCGTCCAGAACCAGGGAGTGCGCAAGAAGGTGTGGCTGAAGGCGTTGGTGGAAGGACCAGGTGAGTAGCCCGTATAGACAGTGGTGCCGTTGGTTAGTTTGACCGGAACCTGATTGTCGAGGTAGTGAGGGTTATTGGCCTTGAAGGTGCCATTGGTGCAGGTGTAGCCACCGGGATCCATGTTGATGGGTGTCTGGTAGGGCTGATAGTCAGACGGCAGCCCAGAGATCTGGCTGGTGCCCGTGCAGGGGTTGTTCCGCAGCACAGGCGAGATGAAGCCGTTGTACCAGAGGTATCCCGGATAGCAGACGCCGCTGGAGCAGTCGGTGACCTTGTGCTTGTGCTTGTAGATTTTGATTTTGTCGGTGGAGCCGGTGTTGACCGGATTCGCGCCGCCCCAGTTGCCGCTGTTGACGCTCATCCAGTTGAGCCAGGCCGAGCCGTTGTAGGCCAACTGATAACCACCGATGAATTCGTTGAGGAGGCGGTTGGCCTTTCCAACAAAGCGCTTGCCGCGGCCCACTGGCAGATCGATCACGCCGTTCCAGGAGATGGACTGCGGACCGAAGGTGGAGTCGACCGCGTAGTTTTGCGCACGGTTCATGGCATGCAGATCGCCGCCGCCGGGAGCCTGGCCGGGCAGGTAATTGCCGACCGGATAGAGGGTGGTATCACGATTGCCGTTACCACCTACGCGCATGCCTTTGCGGAAGACGTAGGAGATCTGGTAACCGTAGCCGTTCTTGAACAGACGCTGATAGTTGGCTTGGACGGCGTTATAGGTGGCCCAGCCGCTGGGATTGATGGAGATGAGCGTGCCGTAGGTCTTGGAGTCGTAGGGGTTGAGCGCAACCGAAGAGTAGGTGCCTCCTGGAGGTGCGGTACCGGTGTTGGTCTCCCAGATGTAGGTAGACATGGCGTTGTTGAACGAGTATTCCTGATCCAGGTTGCTCGAGTAGTTGTAGATGTAGCTGAGGCGCAGAACCGAGCTGGGCCGCAGCGGCTGCTCGATGGTGCCGTTGATCTGCCACATCATGTTGGGCGGCGTATCAGCGTTGGGAACAACCTCACGCACGCCGGGAGTAATGGCGCTGATGGAGCTGGTATCGACAACGTTGGCGCTGTTCTGGCCAGCGATGACGGTGGGCTTGGAGCGGAGCAGGTAGTTGTTCAGTCCGTCGGGAGACTGGTTGCCTGCTGTGTAGCTCATGGTGTAGCCCTGCGAGTAGGGAGCGTTGTTGGCGCCCGGGAAGTAGATGGAGCGCATCGGCATCTGGAAGGCGTAGCGGCCCGCACCGGCGCGGAAGACCGTTCCCTGTCCTGAACCGGAAAGCGCGTACGCAAAGCCCAAACGCGGCTCAAAAAGATTCCAGTTGCCATGCATGATGTGCTCGGGCAAGCCAGCCTGCTGTGGCGTTTCGAAGACGACGCCAAGGTTCTGCAAGTTGGTGATGATGCCCTGCGTGGTGCGCTTGTCGGCAATGAGCTTCGAGATCGGCGTACCAAGAACGACAGCCTTGTTCTTTATGTCGAAGCCGTTGATGAGGTTGTTGATTTCAATGGGAGCGGGCATGCCCTCCCAGCGCAGACCGGCGTTGAGCGTCAGCTTGCGGGTGATGTGGAAGTCGTCCTGGATGTAAGCGGCAAACTGCATGGCGCGCCAGTGTTCGTATCCAGGCTGCAGGTTGACCTTGTAGGAAGAAGCCGTGCCGAGATAGAGATCGGCATTGGCATGACCGGTGTTGGCGGTCTGGCCGAGGTTGGCTCCGGTGCTGGGATCGTAGAGACCGGTTCCCTGGCTGCCGAAGGAGACGGTGTCGGCGCTGCGATCGGGCAAGGTGCCGATCTGGGTGTAGCCATAGCGGCCGCCAAAGTAGATCTGATGCTTGCCGTGGGTTTTGGTAAGGTCTTCAGCCGCGCTGAGGATCACCTCGCCGCCACCCCAGTTGATCTGCGTGGCCGTGAGCGGGTAGATGGGGCCTGATACCTGCGGCATGCCCAGTGCGCCAAAGTTGTTGGGCAGGCCGAGCTTGGCTTCGAAGTTGGTTTGTCCGCCGACGGGCGGCATGTTGTACCACTCGGTCTCCCAGGTTCCACCAAGAACGGTCTGCGAAACCAGCGAGGGCGAGAAGATGTGGGTGAAGCCCAGCGCAGCGGTGTACTCGGGCTGATGTTCGCCCACCAGGTTACTGGCTCCGGCCGGAATGCCCGCACCGGCTACCGAGGCTGCACGCTGGTTGGAGGCGTAGGTCTGAACGGTATCGCGCTTGATGGAGGAGAAGCGCACGTAGGCGTTGCTGTTGGGATCGAATGTGTGATCGAGACGGAAGGTGAGCGTCGGCGTGGTGTTGTTGCTGAGCGCCGGATAGGCGATGTTGTTGTTGACCAGCGGATTGGAATTGTTGGTCGGCAGCGGGGTGATGGCGTTCATCACCTTGGCCAGAGCGCTGGCCCGGGTGGCATCGATCTTGTTGCCAGCAAAGGCCTGCCGCTTCCAGGTGGCATCGGTGGTGTTGGGATCGTAGATGGTCTGGAGTACGCCGTTGGAGTTGATCGCGCCGCTGAAGTCACCGTCGCGCATGGCCTGGGTGGGCACGGTGCCGAGGGCGTAGTTGCCGGAGCGGAGCGAATAGCGCTCATAGGCCACAAAGAAGAAGGACTTGCTGTGGCCGTCGTAGAAGTGAGGGATGAGGATGGGGCCGCCCACCGATCCGCCGAATTCGTTGCGCACGTAGTGCGGCTGAACGAAGCCGGAGGGATTCGAGCGGGAGCGCGCAACACCGACCGCATTGTTGACGGCGGTTTCAAAAAGCGCTCCATGGAACTGGTTGGTGCCGGACTTGGTGGTGATGACGGCCGTGGCCGGCGAGGAATATTTGGCGTTGGAGGCGCTGGTTTCGACGCGGACTTCCTGCATGGAGTCGATGTCGGGCTGCGCGATCAGGGTTCCGCCAAAGTTGAGATCGACGTTGGTGGAGCCGTCCTGCACAAGGTTGGTGGCCTGCCAGGTGGCGCCATTCAAGCGGGGGCGTCCGCCGTTGGAGAAGGCGTCGGGCGTGACGGTGGAGAACAGGTTGGTGACGCTGCGGCCGTTTTCCGGAATCTGGCTGATGCTGGCCGCGTCCAGAACGGAGCTGACCGATCCGGAGTCGTAAGTGGCGAGCTGGATGCTTTCGCCCACAACCTCAACCTTCTCGGAGGTCTCACCGACACCGAGGGTGGGGTTGAGGACGGCATTCTGCGCCGCCTGAAGGGAGATGCGCTGGACGCTCTGCTTGAAGCCTGGCGCCGAGATGCTGACCTCGTAGTTACCGGCAAACAGACCGGGCACGGTGAAGAAACCGGCCGCGTTGGTGACGGTGTCGCGCGCCACGCTGGTGTCGACGTTGACGATGTGGACGGCCGCATTGGCCAGGACACCGCCGGTGGAGTCGGACACGGTTCCCTGGATGGCGCCGGCGCCGCTCTGCGCGAAGACCATGGAGGCAGAGACGATAGCCATCAGCAGGGCGAGCAGGAGATGGGACATCGGTTGGAGTGAAAACGGTAGCCCTGCATGCGGGTGTGGACTGCGTGGCCCGGCATTGGGGCTTGGCCTGAGCAGCCTCAGGAGGTTACAGATTTGCATGATCACTGTCTCCTTGTTGTGCAGCGAATCAGAAAGGGTGAAGGGTGAGGTTGATCCCGGTCCTTTTTCTGTCGCAGACAGAGCTGCGGGACTCGGGGGCATGCCTACGGCAGGTTGGCGGGAGGGTAGGGCGGCGGGCGGCGAGAACGTTATCAGCCCCGGCGGCAAAATCGCACCGCATGTTCTTTGGAGGCAACGGTGGATTGTGCACAGGCTTTTGCCCGGCCTGAATGTGGCTTACCTGGCCAGACCTGGCGACGGATGAACCCGCCGCCGCGCCTTCCTTCTCCAGCGGCAACCGCATGAAAAGGCCTTGCCCCAAGGAACTTTCAGGCCCGCGCGCGTCCAACCGTCCACCGGTTGGGCCAGTAGCGGAAACTTTCGCGATCCTGCAGGGGGTGCTTTTCATGCATACCCACTGGACAGCAGCCTGCACTGAACTGAAAAGTGAGCTACGGTGCAGCACGATGAAAGAGAGGCATATGTAATATTTACAATAACTTAAAGAGGGGTACTGTACGTACGGAGGCGGGCTGCGACGCCATTCTCCAGGTGGAGGGTTCAAGATAGGTTCCCTCAGCAAAAGAGACGTGGCCGGATAGCCAGGACTGGCTTGGAGCAACGCGAAGCTTGGGGCCGGAGCAAGAATCGATGCTGTATAGTGAATTTTCGGGAGGGCTACCGTTGCCGCATCAGGGCCGACAGATTGAGACAGCGCGCGTGCATCTGGCACTGGATGCGGTATTGCAGAGCCCGTCCTTCCGGTCGAGCAAGCAATGCCAGGCGCTGTTGCGCTACATTGTGGAGCACACGCTGGCGGGTGAGGACCACCTGCTGCGGGAACGGGTGATTGGCGCCAACGTCTTCAATCGGGCACCAGACTACGATACGGGCAACGATCCTGTGGTGCGGGCGCGGGCGGGCGAGGTGCGCAAGCGGCTGGCTCAGCACTACCTGCAAGAGGGTGGCGGGGGGCAGGATCTGCGGATCGACATTCCGAGCGGGTCCTACCAAGCCACGTTTGAGCCGCTGGCCCGGCTGGATGCGAGCGCGGCGCAGGCCGAAGGTGCGTTGCTGGGTGAACCGCTGACGGAAGCGGCGACCGAGCCCCAGATCGCCGAGACTGTGGAGGCGAACCCGCGCAAGCGGCGCTGGACCGTCAGTTGGGTGAATTGGGCGCTGATGGGATTATGCGTAGTGCTGGCGGCGGGCTGGATCGAGTCCGCACGAACGCGGCAGCTTGCAGCGGTTCCCTGGCCGATCAACCAACTGGTGAACGAGCACGATCCGGCGATGGTGGTGCTGGCGGATGCCAGCTACACGTTGCGCCTGTTGGGCGATAAACCGGTCACGCTGGACGAGTACCTGGACCGGAGCTTCATCAAGCAGGTGCTGCCGCCGCAGATGACACCGGGCGAAGCGCGGCTGTTCGGTTATCTTTCGGCATCGCATATTACCTCGATTGCCGACGCACATGCGGCAGCGGCGCTAACGCAATTGGCGGGCACGGATGCGGGCAGACTGTCGTTTCGCTCGGCGCGGGATCTTCGTCCGCAGGAGCTTACGCACGGCAATCTGATTTTTGTGGGTGCGAGTTCCTCGAATCCGTGGGTGCAGTTGTATGAAGAAGAGCTGAACTTTCACGTGGTGGACCATCCCGATGCGGGCGGATACCGGATCAGCAATCGCGCGCCACAAGCCGGTGAACGGGACAACTACAAAATTGCAGCAATTACCGGTACCTCAGGCGAGGACTACGCGACCATTGCGCTGCTGCCGAATCGCGAAGGCAACGGACGGGTCCTGATCATCCAGGGATTGCGGATGGAAGGGACTGAAGCAGCTATCCACTTGCTGCTGGACAAGGAGATGCGCAAACGGCTGCAGACCAAGCTGGAAGCGATCAACGGCGGTCAGCAGCCGGAGTACTTTGAGGCTCTGCTGCATGCGCAGTCGGTGGCCGGAGCTCCCATTGATGTGGAATGTGTGGCGGCACGCATCAAGAGTGCGCGGAGCAAATAGGGCGCGCGAGCAGAAGTTTGCGGGAAGCTGAACCGGCCTCTGCAGAGCTGCTTTTTAGAGTTCCCGCTAGGGGATCCGTAAACCGCTCGTCTTTAGGCTACGGAAGGGGTCTTGGCCAGTCATCCAATTTTCCGATGGTGATGTCTGCCGGCGAAAAATTCTGCAAGACGTTGAGGCCCCGAAGGGGTCGGTCGAAAATAGCCCAGGGCGGCAGCCCTGGGTTGGAGCGCCCATTCCTGCATGCGCCCTGTAGGGGCGCTGCGAAAAAAGCGGATTTGTCTCGGGAAACGTTTTTCCTGAATCGGCCGCACGGCCGATCGATCCGGCTTCAGCCGTAACCCGAAGCCACCGGCTGTTAGCCGGTGGTCGTTCACAACGCATCATCGGCGTACGAAGATTTTATAGATTCGAGAAGACTGCTCCGAACGTATCTCTTCCAGACCCACAGCAAGCACTGAATATGTGAGTTCAAGCGCGTGCAGCCTAACTTTCTTGGACCAGGTAAGCTGGTTCAAAAAAGTTAGGCTGCGGTACATCGGGACAAAAGTGTATGGTTCGCGCTGGTTCTGGTTCGTGTTTGTGCAGCTTGCTTCTTAGTCGTTGTCTTTCTGTTTGCGCAGCTTCTTCTTCGAGTGTTCCAGTTCCTTGCGAATCTCCTCGGAGTCGTCCATGTCGCGCAGGGAGGCCGCTTCCTGTTTGGTCTTGGGTTTGGCGATGCGAGCCTTGGCGGGATCGAAGACCTGTGGATCGGAGGGAAGTGCGGCATACGGTGCGGCGTGCGGCGTGGTTGTGAAGATATCGCCCATCTGCCCGGAGAGAGCGTCTTCCAGATTCATCGCCTCCAGGCCGAGCAACTCGTCGATGGCGCGCGTGATGGAGCCCATGCTGGTGTGCACATGGGAGATGAGGCCGGGTTGAACCCAGGGGCTGGCGACCAGCAGAATGCTGCGATGCGCATCGATGTGGTCCACGCCACCCTGCGCATCGTCCTCGGTGACGAACAACGCGGAGTCTTTCCAGATGGAGGTCTGGGAGAGATATTCCACGATACGTCCCAGCGCGAGATCGTTGTCGGCGACAAACGATGCGCGATAAGGATAGCCATCGCCGGGGCGAGGCTCGGCCGTGTGATCGTTGGGCAGGCGGATGACGATGAGTGCGGGCACCTTGCCTGCGGCCAGACGGCGGCTGAAGTCGCGCTTGAACTCTTCTACGCGCAACTGATCGGGAATGCCGAGATTGAAGGTGGGGTAATGGCGATCAGTGGATTCATACACGGGCTTGGGTAAAGGCGCATTAAGAACGAGACGATGCCCCTCGGGTGCGGTGCCCTCCATCTCTTCCGCGCCTTCCAGTTCCAGGCCTTCGCCGTAGTTCAACACGCCCTTGCCACTGGCGGCAATGTGTTCCCAGAGCGAGCCGAACTGGGGCTCATCTTCGGGCATGGGAGCATCGGCTCCGCCAAACAGGGCGCGGCGTCCGGGCTGCTCTGCCTGCCGGAAAGACTTGCGGCGGCCACCATAGCCGGAGGTCCAGGCGGTATTGAAGAAGGGGGTTGGATTGATGCCGACTACCCAACGATGCCCATCGGCAGAAACATCGGAGTCCACATAGAAGTTGTCGCTGATGGCGAACTGCGCGGCCAGGGCGTGCAGATTGGGCGTGACCTTGAGATGCCGCGCGGTGCCGGATTCCTGTGCCCAACCATCCATGCCGAAGCGGGCCAGCGCTGGGTCGCCGTTACTGCCGGCCACGTCGCCGAGGACTTCGTCATAGGTGCGGTTTTCGCGGATGACCAGAAAGCAATGCTTGAGCCGCGGCAGAGGCGGACGATTGCCGATGGCCGCAGTGTTGTTGGCGACAACCTGGGCAGTGAGTTCGGTGGATGCAGGCAGGCTGGAGAGCGGGATGACGCTCAGGCTGCCCAGTTCCAGCGAGCCAATGTAGCTGGGCTTCTGCGTGTCGTGTTGCTTGCCGGCATTGGGCCCGGTGCCTTTGCCTTTGGCATTTACCACGTAGAGGGTGGCGCCGTCAGGAGAGAGATCGAGCGCGGAGGGATTCCAGCCTACCGGAATGTGTGCGGTGAGTTGCAGTGAGCCGGCATCGAGAACGGCAACGGCGTCAATGCCAGACTCCGCTACATAAACGCGATCGTTGCGCACGGCCACGCCACTGGGCATGATGCCGCGCAAGGGACGGCCGGCGGCATCGTGAAAGCGCGCTTCGGTGAAAGGCGTCAGAGCCGTTTCCGCGAGTTGCCGGCTGCCATCCATACTGATTTTCACCAGGGCATCCTGATGCGCGAGCGTAACGTAGACGGCATCGGCTGTGGCGGCCACGCCGGTTGGAGCAGCGCCGCCAACGGTTGCGCCGCGCACTTCCGAGATGCGCGTTCCCAGACGCAGACGAGCAGTCATAGCAGGATGCTGCGGGTTGCGCACGTCATACGTCCAGAGCGAACTGCCGCGCAGGGAGTTCTCATCGCCAAGGCCGGGAATCTTCTTGCCCTCCACAACCGTGCCTTTGCGCGCCTTTGCGGAAGGATAGGCGAACGGCGGGAAGTGCAGGCCGGTGCCGATGGTGTCCTGCGTGCTGACGCCTGGGATGGCGGAGTATTCGAACAGTCCGGTGTTGGTGACGTAAAGCCGCTCTCCATCCGGAGAAAGCGCCAAGCCGAAGGGATAGTTGCCAGTGGGGATCGAGGCAATGCGCTCCAGAGTTTCCGCGTTGAGCAGCACCACGCGCCAGTTGGCCTGATCGAGCGCATAGAGCGTCTTGCCATCGACGCTGACAAGCAAGGTGGCTGCGAAGCTCTCCTGGAAATCCTTGCCGCCGAGACGGCCATCCAGCGAGCCTTCGTTGACCTTCTGCCAGTCGCTGGTGCGGTAGATGTGGATCTTGCCGGAGTTTCCCGTGGCCATGTAGAGCAACTTTCCGTCGGGAGAGTAGGCCAATCCGGCGTGGACTTCAACGGCAGGATCGTTCTCTTCTCCAGAGGGTTTGCGCACCACGGTGGGATTGGGTGTCGTGGGTTGGTCAACCACGTTCAGTGCGAAAGGGAAGCCGATGGAAGGCACGGCAATCTGGCGGCCATCGGGCCGAATAGCCAAGGCGAAGGGGTAAGGCGCAAGGGGGACCCAATTGCCGGCAGGTTGAATCGTGCGTCCGTTAGGAAGAACCGCACGAATGCCGGTTTGCGCGTAGGCAGCAGGCAGAAGCGCCGCTGCACAAAGCAGAAGACGAAGCGCACGAGGATAGTTCATAGTCTCCAGAATGTTAGCAACAAGGGGTAGCAGAAGAACAACGGATGGCTGGCGCGGTGATGCGAGCGCATAACAAGTTCGCAAGAAAAAATGCGGCGTGAACCCGAAGGCCACGCCGCGAGAGGAAAGGGGAGAGCTAGAATTCAGCGCGGATGGATACCTGTCCAGTGCGTGCGCCGCCAAAATCGGAGCCAATGGTTGTGGTGATCAGACCGAACTTGCTGGAACTGAGATCCATATTGGGGTTGCCGAGGTTGGTATGGTTGAGGACGTTGGTAAAGCTGCCTTCCGCCTTGATCCGGAAACCGTTGGTGATGGCAAAGCTCTTGCTGAGGCCGGACGAAAGGTTGAAGAGGCCTGGGCCCTGCACAGCGCCAACCGGGCTGTTGCCAAAGCGGCCGATGGGGAGCGGATGCGCGCCGGTGCCACTGCCCGTGGTGCAGGAAGTGCCGGGCGCCCAGGTGGAATCACCGGGGCAGGCAAATGCTGCCGAGTTGACCCACTTGTAGCGGTTTTTGTTGACGGGGTCCATGCTGACGCCAACAGCGCGGTCGGCATGCTGGGGACGGCCTGGAGGATTCCACCCAACGGCGCTGGAACTGAGGCCGGAGCCGGTGCCGGAGGGATCGCCCTGTCCACCAGGGAAGTAGGCAGTCAAGTAAGGACCGGTCTGCACGGTGAGGATGTTGGACAAGCGCCAGCCACCCACAACCAGATCGGTCGCGCGGGACATGGAACCGCCAATCAGCTTGCCGCGGCCGATGGGCAGATCGTAAAGCGCGGTGGTGTTCCAACGCAGGCGGCGTGTGCCGTAGACGTTGCCGAAGTCAGCATGGCGATCAAGGATGGAGGTCGAACGTCCGCCGCCTGCCTCGCCACCGAAGCCCGTGGCATTCGGTCCCTGGTTATCGGCCAGAGCCTTGGCCCAGGTAAAGGTAGAGTGGAATTCCAGACCGTGCTGCAGGCGATGGCTGGCCTCTACCTGCAAGGAGTTGTAGCTCTCGTTGGCGCCGGTTGCGCGGGTGTTGATCACGCCCCAGTTGGGGAAGCGCCGCGCGGAGAAGGGCTGGTTGTAGGCCGATACGGTGGAGGAGAAGGGCAAGGTGTTTTCATCCGGCGCCCAAACCAACTGCCGTGTTACTTCGCCAATGTACGTCACACGCGCGGCATAGCCGGAACCGAAGTCATGATCGATGCCCAGGGCCCACTGCTCGGTGTACGGGTCTTTCCAGTTGGTGTCGTTGGCGGTGCCAAAGTAGTTTTTGCCGTAGGCCGTGGCGGAGCCGCCGTTGCCGGAGCCGGAATAGACGCTGGGCCACTGATAGCCGATGGCATGCGTGGTGGAGTTATAGGTGTTGGTGAACTCCTGGGTGGCGGCCTGAATGGTGCCGGTCAAGGAGTAGAAGCTGGAGCCCAGCATGTTGATGTTGTAAATGCCGAAGCCGCCGCGAATCGACCACTTGTCGCTGGCGAAGGGACGGAAGGCAAAGCCGACGCGGGGCATGAAGCGCAGATGCGGATACTTCTTCAGGCCGGCGGGGAAGCCAGCGGTCTCGTTGCCCATCACTTGCATGCAGGCTGCGCCGTTGATGGTGGCGCTGTTGGTGTTGGTGATGCCGTCCGGGTTACAGGCGTTGGCGCTGGCCAGATAGTTCTTGGCCAGCAACGCCTGCTTGCCTTGCGGATAGAGGATGCGGCCGGCGAGAGCCACGCTGGTATCGAAGTTGCCGATGTCGCCGCCCTTGTCATAGTAGCCGGGGTGCAGTTCATAGCGCACGCCGTAGGAGATGGTCAGGCGCGGCGTCACGCGCCACTCGTCGCTGCCGAAGAAGTGATAGTGCGCAGAAACGCCGTCGTTATCCTGCTGGACCACGTCAATAAAGGTGGATTTGGGCGTGCCGAGCAGGAAGTCGGCAAAGTCAACGCCCGTGAACATGCCGGCGCTCTTGCTGGTGTTGAAGGTGTAAGCGCCGTAGTTGTCGGAACCGCCAAAGCCGAGCGGGCTGACGGCTTCCAACGTTTGGACATCGCCGCCAAATTTGAAGGTATGGTTGCCCTTGTTCCAGATCAGGGTATCGCTATATTCGTAGGTCTTGGATTTGTTCAGGCCGGTGAGGCGGTCGGCGTCCAGGCTCTGGATGTTGTTGAAGTCCATCTCCGGAATGCCGTTATAGAAGAGGTTCTGCAGGCCGCTCCAGCCCTGCGCTGTGGTCCACGCCTTGCCGTCGAAGCTGTTGCTGTCGCCGCTGGTGTAGCGAGTGAAACCGAAGCCGCCTTCGTTGATCAGGTTGGGCCGGATGCTCCAGTTGGTGTCGACCTTCATGGCGCGGTTCTGGCTGAGCGTTGATTTGGAAGGGATGAGCAACTGGACGGGATTGGTGGTGGGAGAGTCCTTCCAGGTGAACTTACCCCAGATCAGGAACTTCTGATTGGAGCCAAAGTACTGATCTCCGCGCACATCGAACTGGTTGGAGTGGCCGCTCTTGTCTACGTTGGCCTGATAGTTGGCCACACCATCGTCGGTATAAGAGCTGGCCGAGCCGATGTTGGGGTCGGGATAAAACTGCTTGAGGGTATTCGTCGCGATGCTGCTGATCCGGGTGCTGGGAACGGTGGTGCCCCAGTTTGCGCCTGTGAATGGATCGGTCAGTCCCGTGAAGGTCGACGATGTGTAGTTGGAGAAATCGCCTTTCTTCATCAGCGTGCTGGGCACAACTTCATTGATGGTGGTCTGGGCCGGATGACGCCAGCCTTCATACGCACCGAAGAAGAAGGTCTTGTTGTGGCCATTGTAGAGATGGGGAAGGAGAACCGGGCCGCCGACGCTGCCGCCGAAGGTGTTGCCCGTCTGCTCGGCCTTGGTCTTGGTGATGGGATAGGTGTAAGGGATAGCGTTGAAAACCGAATTCTGGTAGTACCAGAAACCTGAACCGTGGAATTTGTTGCTGCCGCCCTTGGTGGTGACAACCACCTGACCGGGGTTGCCGTATTCGGCGCCTGCCAGCACACCGTCGGCACGGATCTCAGAGATCGATTCGGTGGAGGGAAATGCTTCGCCAAGGAAGTTGCCACCGCTGGCGTTCTTGGCTGTGACGCCGTCGATGGTTACATCCAACTGGTAGGGCAGAGCGCCTTGCAGCGATACACCGGAGCTGTCTGCCTGCATGCCGGGCAGTGTGCCCAGGATGTTGGCGGCGCTGGTGCCGCTGAAGCTGGCGCGGGTGTTCACCGGCAGGTTCTGCGCGGCGTCGGCGGTGAAGGTGCCACTGATGGTGGGCGAAACCGTTTCGATGGCGCTGATGTTCTCGCCAGTTACGTGGATTTCCTGCTCGACGGCACCAATATTGAGTTCGGCATCGAGGCGAAGGCTCTGCCGGACCGTGAGCACCACGCCGGTAGCCGTCCACTTGTCGAAGTTGGCGGCTACGATAGAGACCGCGTAGGTGCCGGGCTTCACATCCAGAAAGCGGTAATCGCCCACGGCGTTGCTCTTGGTGGAGCGCACGGCGCCTTCCGCGCTATTCGTTAATGTAATTGTGGCGCCCGGAATTACGGCGCCGGCCTTGTCTGTAATCGAACCAATGATGGAGCCCTGCGTAGCCTGAGCCTGACTGTAAACGCCAGCCAGGATCAGCACCAGGACCACTCCCAGAGTTCGAAGCGAGAGCCGGGCAATCTGCTGCAGATCTGCATGAGTCTGTCGATGCATGGAGCACTGTCTCCTGAATTTTTACGAAGGTGAAAAGAGGCACGCAAAGAGAAGGGTCCTCGAAACGCGCACAGATTTGGGGCGTTTGGTTGGTGGCGAAACGCAGAGTTTGTGTCGATCTCTGTCGCAGCCTTATGTATTGTGGGCATCTGTGCGTGGAGAATTGCAGGTTGTTAACGGTTCAGTGTCATCAGTATTGACTGAATACAAATGGCTTAGCAGGGAGTAATTCGCACGATATTCATCTTGGCGTCAACAATCGTTCAGAGGCGAGGCACACAATTTAACTGTCCTTAACCCAGCGGCACTAGTCTTAAGCGGTCGGATCGTTCCTGGTTCAGCATGGATTACGACAGAAGGAGGGAATCCTGGCCGCAATACCATCCCTGCCGCGCAGCTTTGAAGAAGCCTCCTTCCTCTGCATGGAGGTGGAGCAGGAACTGGAGCGTATCTGCCAGAGTTCGTTCTTCCGCTCCAGCAAGCGCTCCTGTGAGTTTCTGCGCTACGTGGTGCGGGTGGCACTGGACGGGCGTATCGACTCCTTGAAAGAACGCTCGATTGGGATCGATTTGCTGGGCCGCGATATCTCGTACGATCCCAGTTCCGATGCCACAGTGCGCGTGCGTGCCAACGAAGTTCGCAAGCGACTGGCCTCCTACTACAACGCAGGCCCGGCCGCCGGCGCATTCCGCATCGAATTGCCGGTAGGCAGCTATGTGCCATGTTTCACGCCTGCTCCCGTGCTCCCCGTGCGGCATTCCGCCGATTGGCCGCCTACGATCTTCCAGCTTGCTGCCGCGCACGAGTCCTCGGGGACGCAGCCGGCCGGGGCCGGCATTGTGCCGCTCAGCAGACTGGTGCTGATGCGTCCTGCTGCACTGGGACTCTTGATTTGCGTGCTGCTCTTGCGGCAACAGTTGGAGAACCGGGATAACTTGCAGCGCTTCTGGGATCATTTTCTGAGCGGCCGGGCCTCTGTGCAGCTTTCCGCCGATCCGGCCGATGCCCTTGATAGCAGCCTCTATCCGCTGATCTGGATGGCGGGTCACTATGGAGTGGAGACCACCAGCGGTATTGCGCCGCAGATGGCCGAGTCTCCCACGCAGGTGGCCTCCGTGCGCGTGGCACGCAGTTCTCCGGCATCCTGGCGTGCCGACCCCGGCTTGCACTGGCAGTTCAGCGGTCAGGAGCCCCATACCGCGCTGCTCACTCTGCTGCCCGAGGAATCCGGCACGCTCTATCTGCAATCGAGCGACAAGGAAGCTTTGCGCCGCTTATGTGAAGAGCTCACCTCGCCGCGGCGTTTTCCTGGTGGACTGTGGCGACCTGCATCCGGTGAAAAGCCCGTGCAGTTGCGCATTCATCAGGATGCCGCCGGACACTGGCACGACGAAATCTGGCCGCAAGAGCCCTGAAGCCGCATCAAGAGGAATCATGCACGCAACTCGAAACCCCTACATCTCTTGGCGCGCGGCCGCCTTCACCGGCAGTTGGCTGCTCTATGCGGGGTACTATCTTTGCCGTGAAAACCTGCGCACAGTCTGCTTGTTGTCTGGCAGTCCGTTCTTGAGTGCGAATCGTTCCGATCTGCTGGCAGGCTTCGCGCTGGCTTATTGCATTGGTCATCTGGTGGCCGGCTCGTGGGCCGACGCGCCCATTTTTTCCGGCCAAAATCGACGACGGTCCTGGGTTGCCGGACCGCGGCGGGTCGCCTTGCTGGGAGGCTTGATTTCAGCCGGAGCCACCATGGCCATGCTGTTGGTCCATACGCCGCATGGGTTGATGAGCTTGCAACTGCTCAACGGTTTTGGACAGGGCTTTGGCTTTCCGGCGTTAGCCCGGATGTTTGCCGTGTGGTTCAATCGCCAGGAAAGACCGGGGATTCTGGCCTGGTGGAGCGCCAGCTACTCACTCGGCGGCGTGCTGGCCGCCAGCCTTACCTTCTGGTGTGGCACAACGCAGATTTTTCTGCCCTCCTGGGGTTGGCAGCGCTGCCTGATCCTGCCGCCGATTCTGCTGATAGGGCTGTCTGTGTGGTTCTATGTTGTTACGCGCGACGAGCCCGCCGAAGTTGGACTGGAACCGATTGGCGGCGTTCCTCTTGCTGCGCCAGGATGGAAATCGGGTCCCATCTCCGGTTGGTGGAGCGTGCTGGCCTGCCGTCGCGTACGGACCATCTCCGCCATGTATCTGTTTCTCAAGATGACGCGCTACGCCTTGCTCTTTTGGCTGCCGCTCTATCTGGTGCAGACCTCGCACATTCCTTCTGGCCGGGCGAGCGCTCTGGCCTCACTCTTCGAACTCTTCGGATTTGCCGGAGCTCTTTACGCCGTCTATCTCTCTTCGCGCTTCTTTGCCGGAAGGCGTTTTCCGGTAGCTGTCATCCTGCTTTTCGCGGTGGGCATCCTGGCCCTTCTGGAGCCAGTCATCGCACAGCGGGAATGGCCTGCCTCTGCGTTGAATATTGCGGCCATGGGCATGCTGGTCTACGCTGTCGATGCCCTCATGGTTTCGGTGGCGGTACTGGAGAGTGTGCCGCAGACTCACGCCGCGCGCGCAATCGCGGTGGTGAATGGCTGTGGCTCCATTGGGCAAATGCTCGCGCCCCTTCTCGTCAACTGGTTCGCGCGCACCTTTGGCTGGGAAAACCTATTCAACCTTTTCCTAATTACATCGCTGCTGGCCGCCGCTATTCTCGCCCCATGCTGGAATGACGAAATGGACGAGGAGCCGGAAGAGGCTCTGCAGGGAGTCTGATCCCTGCTGCGCGGCGAAAGTAAAAATCTCCGCATGAAGTTGGACCGCGCCTTCCGCGCCGCCAGGATTCTATCTTCAGAGATGCCCTTCGATCTTGCCGCTGTATTCAGCGGGCTTTAAGGTGAGGAGGCCGAGGATGGAATTCGCGCGCAAGTGCGCAAGGAGACAAGGATGCGAATCCATC
>Ga0207834_1000271_pt1 | contig 18728 bp, 19 predicted proteins | sample LuqExpMetagenom5_FD_187763 | JGI IMG/M metagenome (GOLD analysis project Ga0207834, IMG submission 187763) | Tropical forest soil microbial communities from Luquillo Experimental Forest, Puerto Rico - Sample 5 (SPAdes) | ecosystem: Environmental > Terrestrial > Soil > Tropical forest ...
CCAAGAACCACCGTATGGCTCTTGCGCGGTGCCGCCGCCACCAGAACGGGCAACACGACAAAAACAGCCACGGCACAAAGAATTGGTTTCCGCATGGTCTCTCCCTTACACGCTCCTACGCGGCCTGCCAGAGCATTGCAACGAACCGGCTCAAGCACAGCAGCGCGGCGCGAATCTATCCAACAACGCGGAGGGGGTAAACGAAACCAGGGGGAATCACTCGTAGCAGAGTGCCAAGACAATCCAAATCTCACGCCAGTGTACCCCTAAAAATGGGGATCATTGCCACCAAGACAACGGCGGAGAAAAATCTGCCGGCAAAAAAGAAAAGGACGGGTGCAAGACCGCAGATACCCTCAGGGGTTAAAACCCGTCGATTTTTGGCTTTTGTGCGGCACGGATAAATCCGTGCCCTTTCAAAACCAGGCCTTGTGCCATCAAGCTAAAGAACGGAACGCGCAGCAAACCGCCGCGTGCAATGCCCTCAGGGCCTAAAGGCCGACATTCTTGGGGGCATAATTGGCGCAGCTCAAGCTGCGCCCCTTCAAAGCTTTTGAAGATATTGGAGCTGCCAACAAACTGCAAAGGACGGGCACGGGGCCCGTCCTTTAGCAATCTCCGTGGAGCATTTACAGACTGGCGTCTTCCACGGCCTGCGCAATGCGGAAGGCAGTCGATTCCTTCAGGTGCCGGGCCAGAACCTGCATGCCTACCGGCAAACCCGTCTGCGTTTGGCCGCAAGGTACGTTCACACCACAAATACCTGCCAGGCTGGCGGTGACCGTGTAGATGTCGGCCAAGTACATCGAGACCGGATCGTCCAGCTTTTCGCCCAGCTTGAACGCGGGCGTGGGCGATGTAGGCGTCACGATGGCGTCCACATCCGCAAAGGCCTTGATGAACTCATCCGCCAGCAAACGCCGCACCTGCTGTGCCTTGCGGTAGTAGGCGTCGTAGTAGCCCGCCGAAAGCGCATAGGTTCCCAGCAGAATACGACGCTTCACCTCCGGCCCAAAGCCTTCGTCGCGCGACTTGCTGTACATGGCCGCCAGATTGGCGGACTCCGCCGAGCGATGGCCATAGCGCACGCCGTCGAAGCGGGAAAGATTGGAGCTGGCCTCTGCCGTGGCGATCAGGTAGTAGACCGGCACCGCGTATTTTGTATGCGGCAGCGAGATGGGCTTGATGGTGCAACCTGCCGCTTCCAGCGCGGCAATGCCCTGCTCGATCTTGGCCTTCACCTCGGCCTCCAGACCCTCGGCAAAATACTCCGCCGGGATGCCGATCTTCAGCCCTTGAACGCCCTTTGCGATTTCGGCCGCATAGTCGTCCACGGGAGCCGTCAGGCTGGTAGCGTCCTTGGCGTCATGGCCGGCAATCACGCCCAACATGGTGGCAGCATCCTTCACATTCGCGGCAAAGGGGCCGACGCGATCAAGCGAAGAAGCAAATGCGATCAGTCCGTAGCGCGATACACGTCCATAGGTGGGCAGCACACCCACCACACCGCAGAAACTGGCCGGCTGGCGGATGGAGCCGCCCGTGTCGGTTCCCAGCGTGGCCACAGCCATGTTGGCCGCAACCGCCGCGGCTGAGCCGCCGGAAGAACCGCCCGGCACGCGCTCGGGATCATGAGGATTCAGCACCGGCCCGTAAGCGGAGTTTTCATTCGAACCGCCCATGGCAAACTCGTCGCAATTCAGCTTGCCCAGCACCACGGCGCCGGCTTCTTCCAGCCGCGCAACCGAGGTGGCGTCGTAGGGCGGATGATAGCCCTTCAAAATTTTGGAAGCCGCGGTAGACACGGCGCCACGCGTTACCAGAACGTCCTTGACGCCCACCGGAATGCCCGCCAGGGCAGGCAGCGGATCGCCTTTGGCGGCCAGCGCATCCACACGCGCGGCCTGCTCCAGCGCTCGTTCCTTGGTCAGGCTCAAATACACGTTCAGCCTGGGATTCACCTGCTCAATCCGCGCATAGTAGCTGGCGGCCAGATCGGCGGCTTTCACAGTGCCGGCTTCAATCTCGCTGCGCAGCGCGGTGAAACTCTTCGGCTTTTCTACAAAGCTTTCAGCGCTCATCGGTTCCTGGCTCTTTCCTTTCCGGGTTGGTACTAAAATCTCGATTCTGTGCTTTGCCAGCGCGACTCCTTCTCCACAGAGGAGGCGAAGCCATCCGCTGCATGCAATGCCTGCTGCATGCAATGCGGCGAAGCCGTCTGCTGCATGCGTCGCACTGCGAGTGCTTAGCGCTCGATCACCTTGGGCACCTTGAAGAAGACGCCGTCGGTATCGGGAGCTTCCGGCGTTACTTGGCTGCGATCCAGCGAGGGCTTGCGCACATCGGCGCGCAACTCCGTGCGGCCCACACCTTCGCCCAGCGCGCTCACCTGCTCCAGCGGTTCCACGCCTTCGGTATTCACCTGATTCAGTTCGGCCACATAGTCGAGGATGGAGTTCAGATCCTTCAGCATCCGCGCGGCCTCATCCGGGCCCAGTTCCAGGTGGGCCAATTCCGCCACCCGTTCTACGTCCTGCACGCTTACCTTGGCGCTCATCGCTGCCTCATCTCCCATGCCTGGATGGTTATTGCTCTGAAGTTCAAGTATACGGTGTGCATTGCATGCAGCAGAACACTGCGCAGCGTTGCATGCAGCGGATCTCCGGACATGCAGCCTAAACAGAAAGGCCCGGCGCATGCCGGGCCTTTGCTGCAACATTGAATCGCGCTACTTGCGCACCAGCACCGGCATCGGCTTCTGCTGCGAGCTGCGTACCCAGGCTTCCACGCCAAAGATGGCCGCGGAGATCAGCATGGTGGCAATCACGTCATTGCGATAGAAGGGGAGGCCTGCCACATAGCAGACACCCAGGCCGGACAGAGTCTTGTCATACATGCCGCCTGCCACCCACACCGCGTAGTTCGAGATCAGGAAGAAGCTGGTGGGGCCAAGCAGCGAAGCAGAGCCCACGCGCACCGCCGAGGTCTTTGCTTCCAGCAGGATCTTGCCCAGCGCCATGGCGGCAATGTACCAGCCCCAGGTGGGCACATACCACGCCACGTGGAAGCTGTAGTGGTAAACCACGGTGGTCATGAAGAAGTCGGTTGCGGCCAGAACCGCCAGCGGCGCAAGCATCTCGCGCCAGCTACGGCGTGCGCCAAAGAAGAGCAGCACCGCGCCCACGGCCGTAAAGTTCATCCAGCCCAGGTGGAACTGGCCACCGGCCAGCGGAAGGAAACGGCTCAACACGGCCAGCAAAAGCAGCACATACGCGGTCATGGCACCCTCGGTCTCTGAAGTTTCCGGTGGCTCCAATCACTTGGCAAGCCGCGCCGGCAAGGTTTTGTCCTGTAAATATTCTGCGGGTCCAATTCGGTCCGGTCAAATCGGCCCTTCACCCGGCGAAAAAGAATTTCCATCCCGGGCACAAACCGGGCCTCCGGTTCCCGATTTTTCAGCGCTGCGGCGAATGCCCCATTCCCTCGGCCGCCACCTCCTGGCCGTCCACCACAAACACCCAGCCCGTCAAGGGAGCCCGCTTGGCCATCCCGGCCTGGCCCAGGAAGTTGTAATTGAAGCGCAGATCGGTAAACTGCACGGTCGTCCATGGACGGCCGGCCGGCAGTTCCGGAGTGTTGAAACCCTCCACCGCCATTGGCCCCAGATCGCGCACCACCGCCCAGCGGCCCCAGTCCAGATACACCTGCCCCAGCGCGGAGCGCTTCGCAACCTCCACCGCCGGTGTAACTGCGGGTTTATACAGGAGATCGGCGCGTTCATCGGACTCCACCGCCTCCGTCCGCGTGTTCACTTCGGCGAAACGATAGAACTCCGGCGTCTCCACAATGGCATGCCAATGGAAGGGGTTCACCGGATAAGGCTCGATGGCTACCCGCTCAATGGGCGCACCAGCCACCCCGGAATGACGTACCAGGTCTTCTGCCTCGGCATGCGCCGCCCAGCGCCAGCCCCACAACAGCACCATGCCGGTCAGGGCAAAGATGGCCCAACCGCGTCCGCGAAATCTGGCGCGACGCGCGCCCATCTCCTGGTCAGCCAGCCCCAACAGCCAGGACATCAGGAAGGCCACGGCAAACAGCGCCCACAAAACCGGCTCGGCAATAAAGACGAAGCTGCCCGCGTACCAGCGGGGATTGAAAGGGAAAAACGGCCGCACCCCGTAGTTGTTGGTCCAATCCAGCAGCAGATGGCTCAATGCCGCCAGCAAGGCCGTGGCGTACAGCCAGCCCCAATGGACGGGCTGCAGAACAGGCTCCATGCGGCGCGGCGCCCTCCAGCGGTCCCAGAGCCACACCAGTGCCACCACGGCTGCCGCCACCACCGGCGCGGCCAGAAAAGTATGGGTGATGCCGCGATGGTGCTTCAGGCTCTCCACCGACCCGGCCAGTGCCCAGAGCGTGTCGATGTCGCCCGCCTCGGCTGCCAGCGCCGCCACCACCGTAGCATAGGCCGTCTTGCGATTCAGTCCAGCTCGGCCAAGCGCGGCCCCGGTAAGAAAATGCGTGATGGGTTCCATAGTCTTCTCGCATCCATCGTACTAGGGACGAAGGGGCTAGGGGCTAGGGGCTAGGGGCTAGGGGCTAGGGGCTAGGGGCTAGGGGCTAGGGGCTAGGAAGCACGATGACGGAGGAGAGCGGGGTCTGCAAGCTATATTTCTGGCCGCTCACTATAATCCAGCCATGGGTATGCTCCCCAACCTCTTCGACGATTCCGCCCAGACCGCCAGCCAACCCGCCAAGGGACCGGCCCACTCGCAGGCCGCCGAGCGCGCGCAGGAACTGCGCACCGAGCTGCGCCATCATGAGCACCTTTACTACGTTCTGGACACGCCCACCCTCACCGATGCCGCCTATGACGCATTGATGAACGAACTGAAGCAGATTGAGGCCGCGCACCCGGAGCTGATCACGCCCGATTCGCCCACCCAGCGCGTGGGCGGCAAGCCGGCCGAGGGCTTCCGCAAAGTAGCGCACTCCCGCCCCATGCTCTCGCTCGATAACGCCTACTCCACCGAGGATCTGGCTGCATGGGATGCACGCTGTCGCGAGTTGGCCGGCGATCTGCCGCTCGAGTACGTTGCCGAGCTCAAGCTGGACGGACTCAGCGTGGCGCTGGTGTATGAGCCTTCAGCCGATGGCGTGCTGCACCTGGTCCGCGGCCTGACCCGTGGCGATGGCCAGGTGGGTGAAGACGTTACCGGCAACCTGCGCACTATCCGCAGCATTCCCCTGTCTGTCTCCGCAAAGAAAGCCGCTGCTCTCCAACCTCTGCACACCGCGCAGGGCTTTGAAGTGCGTGGCGAGGCCATCATGCCACGCAAAAGCTTTGAACGGCTCAACGAGGAGCGCGAACAACAAGGGCTGGCCCTAGCCGTGAATCCCCGCAACGCCGCAGCCGGCACCCTGCGCACACTCGACCCCACCATCGTGGCCAATCGCCAGCTCGACTTTTTTGCTTACTTTCTGCTCGTGGACGGAGAGTATGCGGAGCTCGATCAGGACAGGACGCTGGCCACGCTCAGCGCGCTCGGCTTCCGCGTGAACCCCTTGCGGCGCGTGGTACACACGCTCGAAGAGATGACGGCCTTCATCGCAGAGATTGAGGCCCAGCGGCCCAAGCTTGACTACGAGATTGACGGCATTGTGCTCAAAGTAAGCGCGATTGAGACCCGCAAACGGCTCGGCTCCACTGGACGCGCCCCACGCTGGGCCACCGCTTACAAATTCACGGCTCAGGCGGGGATCACCAGAATAGAAAAAATTACCGTTCAGGTGGGCCGTACCGGCAAGCTCACACCGGTAGCTGAACTGGTTCCCGTCTTTGTGGGTGGCACCACCGTCAGCCGCGCTACCCTGCACAACGCGGACTTTGTATCCGGCCTGGGTCTGAAGCTGGGCGACTGGGTCAAGATCGAACGCGGCGGCGACGTGATCCCCAAAGTGGTGGAGGTGGTGGAAGACGCCGAGCATCCGCGCGGTACAGAGGAATTCAGCTTCCCCACTCTGTGCCCTGAATGCCAGAGCCACGTGGTACGTGCCGAGGGCGAAGTGGACTTCCGTTGCGTCAACGCCGGCTGCCCGGCGCGCCTGCGCGAAACGTTGCTCCACTTTGGGGCGCGCAAGGTGATGAACATTGAAGGTCTGGGCGATGCGGTGGTGGATCAACTGCTGGAACGCAAGTTGGTGGCGAATCCCGCCGACCTTTACGCGCTCTCATTGCAGCAGTTGATCGAGCTGGAACGCTTTGGCGAAAAGAGTGCCCGCACCCTGCTGGAGGAGATTGAGCAATCAAAGCAGGCAGGATTGGCGCGCGTGCTCTCCGGCTTGGGCATCCGCTTTGTGGGCGAACGCACCGCGGAGTTGTTAGCCGAGGAATTTGGCTCCATGGAAGACCTGGAAGCCGCCACCGCCGAAGAATTGGAACGTGTGAACGAAGTGGGACCGCGCGTGGCGCAGGCCATTCAGGAGTTCTTTGCCGAGCCGGTGAACCGCGACCTGGTTGAACAGCTTAAGGACGCACGCCTGAAGATGACGGCGGAAAAGAAACAGCGCACCGCGCAGTTGGCCGGAATGACCTTTGTGCTGACCGGCACTCTGCCCACGCTCACCCGCGATGAAGCCAAGGCGCGCATTGAGGCAGCCGGAGGAAAGACCGCGGGCTCCGTGAGCAAGAAAACCAGTTACGTTGTGGCCGGCGAAGAAGCCGGCTCCAAGCTCGACAAGGCACGCCAGTTAGGCGTTGAGGTTATCGACGAAGACCAGTTGCTGCGTATGCTTGCGAATCCATCTGCGCCAAAAGGGGCAGCGGAATCCGAGCCATAACGGGCCGGCGCATAACCAGCGGCAAGAGTGCCGCGGAGACAATCAGCAGATCCATCCACATCACAGCCTCCATCTGCACTTATCCGTTGGAGCGCAGCCGTGCCGCGGCACGCAGTTCGCGCTCCCGCTCTCGCTCCCAGGCCTCTGAACGCCAGTTGCGGGATGAGTAGCGAGGTGTCTCTGAAGGTGCTGCGGCGCGGTCGTCGTTGTGACCACGTCCCGGCATCCGAACCAGTTCGGCAGGCGCACGGTGCGCTGCCGCTGGGGTAAGGGCCGCTGCCGCGGGTGAAGGAATTAACCGGGCCGACGACTCAAACTCATCGCTAAAAGTTTCGCTACTGGAGAGGCTGGACGATTCAGCACGCGCATAGCTGGGCGTCTCGGTTCGCGGCGTATAGCTGGGAACCTCGGGGCGTGTATAGGTGCGCGCAGGCGCTGCCAGGCTCGTGTCGTTGTACTGACTGGCAGCCAGCACCGGCGTACTCACTTCCGCTTCCTGCTCCGCAGTCTCTGCCGATGCGGGAACCTTCACCAGTGTCCGCGCCATAAAGTCGTCCACCAGCTTATGCAGGCAGGTTTGCCCACAAAGATGCTTGGCTCCGGGTCTTTGACGGTTGCGCGAGTTCCAGCCGCTCACCCGCAGCTCACCCGCCTGTTCATATGCTACAAACCAATGATTGGTCTGCTTCTTTTCCGATGCGCAGATGTCGCACGATATGGCCTGCCGGATCACCGTTTCTCCTCTGCGCCGCCCTGCTTGCCGCGGCTGCGGCTGTTTTTTGCCTACAGTTCTCCCCCTCAAAGCGGATTGGAGGTTTCCTACTCCGCCGAAGAGGGCCCTGTCCAACTGTGGGCCAATCAGCCTTCCCCTATTTCATCGCGCAATCTCGCACATAAGTGAGTCCAAATGTTGCGGAATTCCGGTTTGCGCCAAAATTGGACACATCTCAGAAGAAAACTCCCGAATTGGGAAGAAATAAGCCCAATAAAAAGGCCATGGCCCTATTAGGGCCATGGCCTTGTCCAATTACTGGCGATGATTACTGACGCGGTGCGAAGTAACCCTTACGAGCGCGAACCTGGTAACGCCGATCATTGCAATACAGGTAGATGGGACGGAACGAACCGTCCAACTTGAAATCGGCCGGAGTATAGGTCAGCGCATACTGGCTGCGCAGCTCTTCCTCAATGTCGGTGAAGCTCTTGGAAATGTCTTCTACCGAGGGCGGGAAGAAGGACTGGCCGCCGGTTTCGGATGCCATCTGCTCCATCACCTTGTCGCCCTTGCCACGGCTGGGCGTCCAGTTGGTGCTGATGGCATAGATGAGGGTCTCCGAACGCTGGCAGGCCTTGATGGCCTCGCCCAGGTAAACGCGGCTCTGGTCGTCCTCGCCGTCGGAGAGCAGGATCAGGGCCTTGCGCACTGGCTCCTGACCGCGCGAAGCATCCAGCAGCTTGTCGCGGCAGGCGGTATAAACGGCGTCGTAGAGCGCGGTGCCGCCGCCCGGCTTCAGGCGGTTCACGCCGGTCTGCAGGGCATCCAGGTTATTGGACCAATCCGCCACCACGCTGGGCGTCACGTCAAAGCCCATCACGAACGCGCGGTCCGCACGGGCCTTCAGAATCTGCAGCAGGAACTCGGAAGCCGCCTGCTGCTCGAACTTGAAACGCGAGTGGATCGACGAGCTGGTGTCGATCATGATGCCGACGCGCAACGGCAGGTTGATCTGCTGATGGAACGAGTTGACGTGCGCCGGAGCCTTCTGGTCATCGAGCAACGCAAAATCGTGCAACTGCAGGTTCGGGTTATAGCGCCCTTTTTTGTCAGTAACTGTGAAGATCAGATTCACTTCGTTGACGCCGATCTTGATGACCGGTGCGCCTACGTCCTGAGTCGGATCGCTCTGCTGCTGCGCGTCGTTCTCCTGCGGCGGTGCCGCGGGCTGGGCGTTGGCCGGCTGAGCAGCCGGTTGCTGGGCGGACGAAGCCGCCGGTTGTTGCGCTGCCACGGCCGCCGTCAGGACCGTAGCCGCCAGCAGAAGACCAGAAAACTGTCGGATCATAGCTCCCTCATTGTAGCAATCGCCGGCACCGCGTGCGCCATACGCACTCCGCGCAAAATAACAGCGATTGTGTTGCTGCATCTTTCTGACATCGTGCCTAGCACCTAGCACTTAGCCGCTAGCACCCAGTCCCTAGTCCCTGGCATCCAGAACCTAGAACCTGGCACCTAGCCACTAGCACCTATACCCCTGCATCCAGCTTTTCCAGCATCGCCACCAGTTCCTGCGGAAGCGGAGCCTCCAGCTTCAGGGCCTTGTGCGTTATCGGATGCTCGAATTCGAGCTCTGCCGCGTGCAGGAAGTTCCTGCCCAGCCGGAGCCGTTCGGGTTCCTTGTTCCGCCGTGCCGCTTTGGAGCCGATCTGCGACGCCACTTGGTCCGTTAACTGGCCAGCACCGCCGTAAAGCGTATCGCCCACCACCGGGTGGCCAATGGAAGCCATGTGCACGCGGATCTGATGGGTTCGCCCCGTCTCAATGCGCACGCGCACCAGCGTGAAGCGTCCGAACCGGCACGCAATCCGCCGCACGACCTCGTAGTGTGAGACTGCATGACGGGCATTTTCGTTATTCGAAACCTGCATCCGGGTACGCCGAGAGGGATCACGATCGATGGAGGCATTGATCGTGCCCCTGGGCCGCTCCACCTCGCCCTGCACCAGCGCAATGTAGGTCTTCTTCATCTGGCGGCTGGAGAACATCTCGCCCAGCGCCGTGTGAGCGCGGTCGTTCTTGGCCACCACGATAAGGCCGCTGGTCTCCTTGTCGAGCCGGTGGACGATGCCCGGGCGCAACTCTCCGCCCACGCTGGAGAGCTTCTTGAAGCGGAACAGCAGGGCGTTCACCAGGGTGCCGCGGCTGCGCTCATCGTCATTCACACCGGCGCCGGCGTGCACCATCATGCCGGCCGGCTTGTTCACCACGGCCAGATCCTTGTCCTCATAGATCACATCCAGAGGAATGTCTTCCGGCTCGGCCTTGAGAGGCGTGGGATGCGGTTCGCCGGTAATCTCGATCCGCTCTTCCCCACGCAGCTTGAGCGAGGCCTTTTCCTGGCCTCCATTCACCTTCACGTCGCCCTGATCGATGAGCAACTGCACGCGGGAGCGGCTGACGCCCTCCATCTGCGCGGCAATAAACTGATCCAACCTTTGTCCGGCGGATTCGGCCGGCACCACAAAGACCTGTCCGGTCATAAGAGCCTCACTTCTCGTTGTACTTCTCGCGCTCCATCAGGAGCCATGCCCCGGCAATCAACCCAGCCATGGCCACCACCTGCGGAGCATCCAGCGCGCCATGGAGTAGCCGGCCGCGTCCATCCGGATCGCGCCAGAACTCCGTGCCGTAAACCACAGTACTCATTCCCATCAGAGCTGCGCCGGCCACATCGCCCGGCTGCCGCCTGAAACCCAATCCCCCATAGGCCCCGAGGGCCAGCAGAAGGAGTCCCAAAGCCGCATAGGCCTGCACCGGATGCAACGGCACACCCAGCGGCGTACCGCTCCAACGCGCCGCCAGCGTGCTGGTATAGATAACAGCCCACGGTAGATTGGACAGAGCTTCCACACCCCAGCCGGATCCAGCCAGCAGCGCGCCACACTGCTCAAAAACCAATCCCAGGCTCAGCGGTGCAGCCAGCGCATCGGCGGTTGCGGCAAGCGGAAGGCGCTTCCAGCAGGCATACAGGCCCGCTGCCCCGGCTCCAGCCAACACGCCCGCCCCGGCCAGCAGCGGAGAATGCACCATGGCCAAGGCCAGAGCCCATGCGGGATGCTCCTGCAGCACGCTCCAATGCAGCACCACCAGCAGAACCCGTTGCCCTATCAAAGCGGCAAACAACGCCACCACACACAAATTCCATACCTGCGCCTGATCAAGCCCAAGCCGCCGCGCCGTGCGCTGGGCCAGCAAAAGACCCGCCAGCATGCCCACAGCCGCCAAAGCCCCATAGGCCGGGATCATCACCGCGCCAATCTGAAATAGAACCGGATGCACGAAGAAAAGAATACTAGGCGAGGGGGTAAAAGTGCGTGTCTGGACTCAGCAGATGAGCGGACGGCCCCATCCGGTGTCCGGACATAAAGAAGCCGGCCCACGGGGCCGTGGCCGATTAGGCTGGTGAACCCGTCCTAAGACGGTGGAACTCTCCGCAGTTCATTAGGCATTCCGGACTGGCGGACACGGCACACAGAACCGATTGTTCGAGACGAGTTCCTGTTCAATGAATGTTGGTTCAACCAGCGGTCTCAACCACCTGCTTTGCAGGCCGGACTCTGGTTGGAGAATAGCAGGATGGGCCGGAATTACAAGTCTTGTTCTGGCACCCGGCCCTGTGCTACGGTATCGGCCCAGCTTTGGCGCAGGCCGTTCCCAGAGTCGCCCGGATGGAGAAATTATTTATGTTCCGCTGGGGCCTGTTGGATTCCGGCCGATCCATTTGCCGCTGCCGCCTGAGCCTGCACCGCCTGCGCCACCATCTTCTTCAACTTGCCTTCGATGCTGGCGTCGCCCACATGCTGATCCTCCAGCACGCCATCAGCATCAATCGAGAACGTCGCCGGAATGGCGTTGACACCAAAAGCCTTAGGAATCGGTGCAGCAAAACCTAACTCGCGCCCCTGCAGCCAGACCATCTTGTTTTTGGCCACAAAATCACGCCACTTGGCTTCGTCCGCATCCAGGCTGATGCTGAGCACCACCAGCGGCTGGCCCTGAAACTTCTGTGCAATGGACCTGATCCGTGGCAGCGCATCGCGGCAGGGAGCACACCATGTAGCCCAAAAATCGATCAGTACGACTTTGCCCGCCAGTCCGTCCATGGAGACACGTTGCCCATCGATGGTCGTCAACGTGAAGGGCGGAGCCATGTTGGCCCGGGCCAGATCCACACGCTCCAGGTAGCGCTCCACCCGCTCGTGCATCGCGGGCGACTTGCGGTCCTGATCGAGAAAGGCCTGGAACTCAGTACGCGCCTCGGCATCTTTGTTCTGACGCGCCAACACCATGCCCAACACATAATGCGCCTGCGTCAGGTCGGGATCCAGACGAAGCGCGGTGCGCAGATCCTCTGCTCCTTCGGCAAACAACGCGGATTTCTTGTTATGCGCGCCCTGCTCATAGAGCGCATTGCCGAGCATATAGTTCAAGCTGGCGCGATCCTTGTCATTGGTGGCCGCAGACAGCCCATCGCGCGCCAGATCCACGGCCGTGGTAAAGGCTCCCAGCTTCATGGAAAGCGCATAGGCATGCATCATGCACTTGGCGCAATGACCGCCATCGAGTTTGTTGGCCTTGCGATAGTCGCCGATGGCAGCATCCAGGAAGCGTCGCTTCTCCCAGTCCATGGCCGAGGAATACGCCTTGCGCGCCGCCAGTACCGTAGGCTCGCCCGGCTTCGGAACGTCATTCACAAAATTATTGCCAGATTCAGCTCGAGAGAGGGATACCAGGAAAGGGAAAATCAGAAGAGCGAATAGAGAAACTACCCGCTGCGTAGAACGTACCAACCGGTTCACTTCCACCTCCAGGAGAAACAACCCCTTGAAACCCAGATTGTTTAGGAAAACAGAAATTATTGCATATTCAACGGAGGAGTGGTTTCGGAAGGTGTACCGGAGGCTCGGCTCTATATTTATTTTCTATTCAAGCTAGGGCACGGCTACAGCCCGTGCCCTTTAACGTGTAGTTGGAGAGCAACTTCTAGGATCCGGTCTTACGTTCGTCGCGCAACAGCTCATCCAACAGCCCGCGTAAGTTGGCGGCGCGCGCGCGCGCCTGGGCCTGCGTCTGCTTCTGCGTTTTCACCTGAGCCAGTTCGTCGGCCAGATTCAATGCCGCCAGTACTGCGACGCGCAGCGAATCCACGGTACGCCCCTGGGTGGCCACAGCACGCATCTTGGCGTCAACCCGCGCAGCCAGATCGCGGATGTGCTCCTGATTCTGGCCGGAGAGATGATAGGTCTGATCGTAGATCCGGACGGTAACGTATTCGGGTTTTGTCGTCCACTCTTCGCCTGCCATCATTTGCCTCACAGTTCGAGCGCATCGAGCTCGCTCAGCAATCGTTCCACGCGCTGCCGCACCTGGTCACGCTCGGCCCGGAGCCCTTCCACTTCCTTCTGCAACTCTTCCACTTCGCCCGACTGGCCGTTCAGCTTGGCCTCGGCCGCAACCGCGCGTTCTTCCGCTTCCGTGCGGGCCGTGCGTTCGCGCTTGACCAGATCCACAGCACGCAGAATCCGTTCTTCCAGAGCTGAAAACTCGTCGGCAGAAAGCGCTACGGCAACCGGTGCCGCCGCTGCCGGCTCCTGTTGCTCGGCCGGAGGCTCAGCCACCCGCTCCGCAATCTGCTCTTCAATCGACTGCTCGATGGGCTCTTCGACCGGTTCAAACGACGTGTCCGCCGCCTGATCCTCAACCTGCTCCACCACTTCCGACTCCCACAACGACTGCGACATCTGAGGACCTCCAAGTATCCCGGGGAAAAGTAATTCGTGTCAGTATAGCGCTACTCTGGCTGCCTGCTGCATTAAGACCTGAGACGAGCACCCGCCTTGCCAACTACCTCCACCACCTGCTCCTGGAAGCGCTGCAATTCCTCATCGCGCAGGGTACGGTCGGCAGCCTGGAAGGTGGTGCCCAGCAGCAGAGAATAATCGTTGCCCAGCCGCGCGTCATGGAAAACCTCGCGCACGCGCCATTCCACCAGTTCCGGTACCGCCAACGCGGCCAGAGCCTGATCGATCTTCTCCCAGCCAATGCTCTTGTCCAAAACCAGTGAAAAATCGCGGCGCACAGGCTGGAAGCGCGAAATGTCGCGCGAAGCGGGCTTGCGCAATGGCTGCTTATAGAGCCGGTCCAGATAAAGCTCGCCGACGAGCACGGTGTCCTTGAGCTTGCGCTCGGCTGCCACGCGTGGATGCAGTTGACCGAACCAGCCCACGGTAAGTCCATCCAACACCACCCGCGCCGAGCGGTAAGGATGCAGCCACTCGGGGGTGATGCCGGCATCGGACGGGAAGCGGTCAAAGTAGATGCTGCGCGCCTGGAAGCGGCCCACCAACTGCTCCACAACACCCTTCACGTCATAGAAGCCAATAGCGCGAGCAGCGGCAAACGCACTCTGTTCACCCAGGGCGCCCGCTGTGCCAAAGGCCACGGCAGGACGCTCTTCCACCTTTTCCGTGGAACCACTGAAAACCGTACCCAGTTCAAACAAGCGCACATCGGCAACATCGCGATGCAGATTGCCCGCCACAGCGGCCAGCATGGCCGGAACCAGCGACGGACGCAGTACACCCGCTTCCTCGCTCAGCGGATTGCCCAGCGGAACCACCTGGCCCGGCTGCTGCGCGGTCAGCGCCGCTTCAGCGGCAGAACAGAAGGTGCTGCCAATCGCTTCATGGAATCCCGCCGCGCGCAGCGTAATACGCACCGCCGCCTCAGCCTCGGCCCAGGGCAGCGCGCGAATACCACCGGCGAAAGACGGCAGCGTATTTTCAAAGCGGTTGTAGCCGTAAACACGCGCCACTTCCTCGATCAGATCGATCTCGCGCTCCACGTCGAGCCGCCAACTGGGCAGCGTCACCTGCCAAGCCGCATCCGCGCATTTTTCCAGCTTGCAACCCAGCGCCGTCAGCACCGTCTCCACAATCTCCGCCGTAATACCAGCTTCGTCGCTGGTCTTGCCGAGCATGCGCTGCACTTCGCTCAGGCGCAGCTCAATCGGCTTGCGGCCGGCGGTCCTCGCAGCCATGGCCGGAACCTGCACGTCCACCACATCGCCTTCGATCCAGCCGCCGCTGGCCAGCAGAATTGCACTCACCAGATCGGAGCCCGTCAGCGCAGCGGAGAAATCTGCGCCACGCTCGTAGCGATGGCTGGCATCGGTGTGCAGACCGTGGCGGCGCGCGGTGCGGCGCACGGCAACCTGCTCAAACCATGCCGACTCCACCAACACATTCTTTGTCGCCGGCGTGATCATCGAATCCCATCCGCCCATCACGCCCGCCAACGCCAACGGCTTCACATGGTCGGCAATGATCAGATCCTCCGGATCGAGCACGCGCTCCACGCCATCCAGCGTCTTGAGCTTCTCGCCCTTCTTGGCGCGGCGCACGATGATGCCGCCTTCCACCTTGTCGTAATCGAAGGCATGGGTAGGCTGGCCGATGGAAAGCCATGCATAGTTCGAGGCATCCACGACATTCGAAATCATCTTCTGCTCAAGCAGCGTGAAGTACGTGGCTACCTCGGCGTTCTGAAACCAGTCGTGCGAGTCGCAGATCTTGATGTCCCGCAGGATCCGCGCGCTATAACGACCACAGGCGTCCTCGGCCTCGATCTTCACCGTCACCGGCTTGGCTGCGGGCTTGGCCGCGGGCAGCGCGTACTTGACCTCGGGCAGCGGGAGTCCATAGATGGCCGCCGCTTCGCGCGCCACGCCATAGTGATTCATGGCGTCCACGCGATTGGTGGTCACGTCCATCTCAAAGTAAGAACCGTTGCCCGCACCTAGATCGTAGACACCATCCACGGCAATGCCGCGCAGGGTAAGGTCTTCGGCCAACTTGTGGTCGTCAACGGGAATCTCGGGCAAGTAACTACGAAGCCATTTGGTCAGAATCTTCATAAGTAAGAAATCTCTCTTCGCAAGTTGGCGCTATCGCGTCGCTAGTTGGCCGGATGGCTTGGAATCTCGTTCGGTTCCAATACTCCCAGCAGGCCATTGATCAGCTTGGCAACGCGCGTGCCAAGATCCAGTAATTCTTCACTCGAATCGACAGCGAAAAAGTTCAAACTCGCCGCCAACTCGATTTGTGTCTGCAACTCATTGATGGCTGCACGCGCTGCACCTAATCCTTTGCGCATCTCAGCATCATTCAACCGTCCATGTGCTTCGGCAATATGGCTGGCCACGTTCACGGCGGAGCGGCGCAACTGCATTCGCAACCCAAAGGTCTCCGACTTCGGAAAGTCTTCCGTTGTCGCGTAGACCGTGCGTGCCAATTCCATAGCTTTCTGCCATGCAATCAGATCGCGATAGTGTCTGGTCCTTGGCATGATCTTTCACCCGCCAACTTGCCAACTTGCAACGCGCAGCGCCAGCCCGCTACATGAACTGACTCAAGAACCGCATATCTCCGGCATAGAACTGCCCAATTTCAGAAATCCCGTACTTCATCATGGCAATGCGCTCCACGCCCATGCCAAAGGCAAAGCCGGAGATCTTCTTCGGATCATAGGCAGGCTGCTTTTCCGCTGCGAAGGCGAACACCGCGGGGTCCACCATGCCGCAACCTAGCAATTCGATCCAGCCCGAGTCCTTGCATTTGCGACAGCCCTTACCGCCGCAGAAGATGCAACTGATCTGCACATCGGCGCTCGGCTCGGTGAACGGAAAGAAGCTGGGGAAAAAGCGTGTCTTCACCGACGAACCGAACAGCGCTTTCATGGCATGATCCAGCGTGCCCTTGAGATCAGAGAAAGTGATGTTCGTATCCACACACAGGCCTTCCACCTGGTGGAAGATCGGTGAGTGGGTGGCGTCGGCCGCGTCATTGCGATGCACCTTGCCGGGGATCACGATCCGCACCGGCGGCGGCTGCATCTCCATGGTCCGCATCTGCACCGGCGAGGTGTGTGTGCGCAGCAGCAGGCGATCGCGCTGCGAGCGCTTCTCCTGGCCGGCAACCACCAGCGTGTCCTGGGTATCGCGCGCCGGATGCCCGGGCGGAAAGTTCATACTCTCGAAGTTATAGAAGTCGGTTTCGACCTCCGGCCCCACGCCCACCGAGTAGCCAAGCGCCGCAAAGACGCTCACAATCTCATTCAGCGTCTTGGTAATCGGATGCTCAGCGCCCATCAACCGGCGCGTGCCGGGCAGCGTGATGTCGAGCGCCTCGGCAGCCAGAGCGGCATCGGAGGGGCCAGCGCCCGCGGCTGCATCCAGCAAGCCTTCAACGGTCTTCTTCAGCTCGTTAAAGCGCTGGCCAAGAGCCTTTTTGGCCTCGGGCGGAGCGGCCTTGAGCCAGCGGCTGGAAACATCGTTCAGCCGGCCCTGCTTGCGTCCCAGCCACTCCAGGCGGAAGGCCTCCACGCCAGCCTCGCCCTCAATGGCCTGGGCAGCCTGCTCAGCCGAAGCTGTAAGAGATGCAAAAGCCTGGTCCAGCGAGGCCTCATCAAATGCCGTCAAATTGGGAATCACTTCGTTCTTCATTGCGGTTCTTATAGGATAAACCACCATTGCATGGAGGCATTGCATGCAGCAGATCGCGGGCAAGCTACATCAACGCAGAAAGCCCCGGATCACTCCGGGGCTTTGCTTCAAAAAGTACCGTATTCGCGTTTACGCAGGAATTGCCAGACGCATCACCTGCGCCACGGGCTCAGGAACCGGCAATCCATCCTCGCGCAAACCTGCCAGGTGGAACTCGATTCCCTCGCGCAGCAAGCGCTCCGTCTCTTCCATAGTCCGCGCAGCCACGCCAAGTCCCGGAAGATCGGGAACGTAAGCGCTCCAGCCAGTTGCCGTCTTTTCAAAGACTGCCGCGTATTCCTTCATTTCAGTCCAGCCTGCTTCAGAATGCTGTTGAGCGTGCCTTTGTCCATCTCATCGGCAGGATGACCGGCAAGCGTCACCCGCCCCGACTTCACCGGATGCTTAAACTGGCGATGGCTTCCTCTTTGCGCTACCTGAAACCACCCATCGTCCTCGAGCATCCTGAGCAGATCGCGAATCTTCATCGCACCGACCTACCGCATGCCGGGATTTTACCACTCTGTTGGACCTGCGCCGCGGGAATCCCGTGCCGCCCAAAATGGCAACGGCCCAGAATCCGTGAGGATTCCGGGCCGTACTGACTTGCTCGTGCGCCAGGCGCACGCTGACTTGCTTAGGCAGTTGCTACAGCGGCCTTAGCCTTGTTCACCAACTCGGTGAAACCAGCGGCGTCTTTCACGGCGATGTCGGCCAGGATCTTGCGATCCAGCTCGATACCGGCCTTCTTCAAGCCGTTGATGAATTGCGAGTAGCTGGTGTTGTTCAGCTTGCAGGCGGCCGAGATACGCACAATCCAGAGCGAACGGAACTGGCGCTTCTTCTGCTTGCGGCCGGAATAGGCAAACTTCAGGCCGCGCTCAACGGCTTCCTGGGCTGCCTGATAGAGCTTGGATTTCGTAAGGAAATATCCACTTGCTCTCTCGAGAATCTTTTTGCGGCGGTCACTCCGCTTCGTGCTGCGTTTTACGCGGGGCATTTCGTGTTTCTCCGTTTTTGCGTCTTGTGTTCAGCGGCTGGAGGCAGGAGGCGCTCAATCCTCACGGATGGCGCTTAGGCCTCTTCACACGCGTACTGCAATCCTGATGCTCAAAGCATTACAACAAAGGACCTTGGGGTCTTCTGCATGTAATGCCCGGGCGGTGCGACGCATCTGCACCACCTGCAGCGCCTGCTCTCGCCTGAGAGCAGCGCCGGCCTCAGGCGTAAGGGATCATGCGCGCGATCTTCGCGAAATCACCGTCCGACACGAGCACAATCTTACCGAGTTTGCGCTTGGTCTTCGGCGACTTGGACGACAGAATGTGGCGCGTCTTGGTCTGGCCCCGCTTGATCTTGCCGGTGCCAGTCTTGCGAAAGCGCTTCTTCGCGCCCGAATGGGTCTTCAGCTTGGGCATTTTTCTTCTCGTCTTGGACCACGGGTGAACCGCAATCCATTTTTCGCCCCTTCCAGACAGGGGTTTCCCTGCCCTTGAGGACTCAACCAGTATAACGGAAAGCTGGAAGAGAGGCGAATTGCACCACTTCTAGTGCAGCGGTCTGCGG
>Ga0207834_1000272_pt1 | contig 18724 bp, 16 predicted proteins | sample LuqExpMetagenom5_FD_187763 | JGI IMG/M metagenome (GOLD analysis project Ga0207834, IMG submission 187763) | Tropical forest soil microbial communities from Luquillo Experimental Forest, Puerto Rico - Sample 5 (SPAdes) | ecosystem: Environmental > Terrestrial > Soil > Tropical forest ...
CTTACTATTATACTACTACCGGAGAAAAATTTATATAAAACGAGTAACAAAAACCCAGTAAAATCAATGGGTTGAAGGCATTTCACAAATGCCTAATATTATTAGTAGAAGGAGATAAAATCTCCGCAGATGCAAGATTGTTAGAAGTAAGTGATTTGCAGGTAGATCAATCCACCCTGACCGGTGAATCAAATCCGGTTCGAAGAATATCCGATGCGGTTCTTAGGGATGATCTGACCCGGGCTGAGATCCCGAATCTGATCTTTGCAGGAACGAATGTAGCGGAAGGCAATGCAAAAGCTGTAGTTATTGAAATCAGTATGAGAACGGAATTTGGTAAGATTGCCAACCTAACTCAGACGATGGAAAAAGAAGAAAGTCCTCTTCAGAAGGAATTAAACCGTTTGACCAAGCAGATCTCGATTATTGCGATCGGATTTGGTATTTTTTTCTTCGTTGCCGCATTATTACTAGTAAAAGAGCCAATGGCTTCCGCCTTTATCTTTGCTCTGGGTATGATTGTAGCATTTATTCCGGAAGGGCTTCTTCCGACAGTTACTTTATCCCTGGCAATGGCAGTACAGCGAATGTCCAAGCGCCATGCTTTGGTAAAGAAGCTTTCATCTGTGGAAACCTTAGGAAGTACAACAGTCATTTGTACGGATAAAACAGGTACTCTGACGCAGAACGAAATGACCGTCAGCAATTTATGGCTGGCTGTAAAAGAATATGATGTAACCGGTGTAGGCTACAGTGCAAACGGAGACGTAGTATACCAAGGGACCAAAACCACCGCAGAGGAAGACCCGGATTTAAAGCTTCTTCTTACGGCAGCAGCATTATGCAGCAATGCGAGACTGCTTCCTCCGAATGAAGAGTCTGTGAGATATACTGTACTGGGAGATCCAACAGAGGCGTGTCTTGGCGTTGTTGCTGAAAAAGCAGGTATTAATATTCCCAAACAAGCGGAAATAACCCCACGTATCAGAGAGCTTCCCTTTGAATCAAGAAGAAAAAGAATGACTACGATTCATGAACTGGATAAACCGATGGAGGGCACCCGCAAAATAGCATACATCAAAGGTGCACCAAAGGAAGTAATGAAATTAAGTAATTACATCCGTGTTAACGGTGAAGTCCAGGACATGACAGAGGAAATGAGCAACAGAATCATGGAGGCAAATGACCGGTATGCCCGTAGTGGACTTCGTGTATTAGCAGTTGCGTATCGTCTTCTTCATAAGGAAGATGATCTCCCGACAGCCATTAGCGCTTATACTCCTGAGATTATCGAGCAGAATATGGTTTTTGTAGGTCTGGTTGTAATGGCTGATCCGCCGCGGCCGGAAGTAGCTGATGCTGTTGAGGAATGCCGCCGCGCCGGTATACGAATCGTCATGATTACCGGTGACTACGGTTTAACAGCAGAAAGTATTGCAAAGCGTATCGGTATTGTAAAAGGTCCCAATCCCCGTGTTGTATCAGGTCTGGAATTAGAGGCAATGACGGACGAACAATTGAAGATATATTTAAAGGATGAAATTATCTTCGCCCGTGTAGCACCGGAGCAAAAACTGAGAGTAGTTACAAATCTTCAGGAATTGGGTGAAATTGTTGCAGTAACCGGCGACGGCGTTAATGATTCCCCGGCGCTGAAGAAAGCGGACATCGGTGTTGCCATGGGTATTGCAGGCACTGATGTGGCTAAGGAAGCTGCTGATATGATTTTGACGGATGATAACTTTGCATCCATTGTTCATGCGATTGAAGAAGGCCGTGCAGTATACAGTAATATCCGTAAATTCATGCTATATATATTAAATTCCAATGTTCCGGAAGCTGTGCCTTCTGCTCTGTTCCTGTTTTCAAAGGGAGCAATTCCTTTACCGCTTACCATAATGCAGATCTTAACCATTGACCTTGGTACGGATATGGTGCCTGCATTAGGACTTGGTACAGAGAAACCCGAAAAGGGTATTATGGATCAGCCGCCCCGCAACCAGAAAGAACCCCTGCTTAACCGTAAGCTGGTGGTTAAGGCGTTTTTATGGTACGGCATATTAGGCTCCATTACCTCTGCTTTCTCGTATTTCTTTGTCAATATTTTAAATGGCTGGCCGAAGGTTCCTTTAGCCGGAGAGGGTGATCCTATCTATGTGAAGGCGACGACTATGGCACTTGCAGCAATTGTATTCAGCCAGATTGGCGCAGTTTTCAACTGTCGTACACAGAAGCAGTCCGTATTTAAAGTAGGTATATTTGCAAATAAGCAGGTCAACATTGGCATTCTGTGCGAGATCCTCATAATTGTTACCTTAGTATTCCTTCCGCCGTTACAGTCCGTGTTCCATACCTCAGCATTAGGTATAAAGGATTGGCTGCTGTTATGTGCATGGCCGCCTGTGATACTTCTCATTGAAGAAGGAAGAAAATTCCTGTTACGAAGAAAAGACAATAAAGCTGATAAAAAGAGCATATAAAACTGAGAGGTGAATAAGATGAAAGTTATTGTTATAGGATTAGGCAGAATGGGTAGGGGCTTGTCCCTGAACCTAGTGAAAAAAGGCCACCAGGTAACTGTAATTGACACAAATCCGGAATCCTTTGAGGGATTAGGAAAGGATTTCAACGGTATTAAGCTGGTCGGCTTTGGCTTTGACCGTGATGTTCTGATGAAAGCGAAGATTGACAAGGTAGATGCAGTTGTATCCTGTACGCAAAGTGATGAAGTCAATGCAGTTATTGCAAGAATTGCCAAGAATGTCTATCGTGTACCGAGGGTAATCGCCCGCCTCTATGACTCAAGAAAAGCTGAAATTTATAAACGGCTTGGCATACAGACGATTTCAACCACCACCTGGGGAATTGAAAGAGCTTCTGAAATCTTAACCTATAATCAACTGGATAGTGTCTATGAGATGGGAGACGGCAAGGTTAATCTGGTCAGGATAGAAATTCCGCACATGTTGGTCGGGCATACCGTTAATGAGCTTACCATCATTGGTGAAATTAATGTAGTTTCCATCAGCCGCGGTAATAAAACCTTTATCCCTACCCTGGGTACCATATTTGAAGCAGAGGATACCTTATATCTGTCAGTAAATTACACTGCAGTTCAGAAACTCAAGTCCATGATTGGTCTGGTATAAAGGAGGAAGAAAGATGAAGGTAATTATCGTGGGCGGAGGCCAGGTTGGATCTTACATTGGCTCCTTAATGTTAGCAAACGGACATGATATTAAAATAATTGAGTACCGGGAGAAGAACTTTCATAAATTAGAACGGGAATTTACCTCTGAACACTTGGTTTACGGACATGGTTCCGATCCTGCGGTTTTAGAACAGGCAGGAATTGGTTCCGCCGAAGTTCTGGCGGCGGTAACGGCAGAAGATGAAATCAATCTGGTCGTTTCAACGATGGCTAAGATGGAATTCGGTGTACCCCGCGTGGTAGCCAGAGTGAACAACCCGAAGAATGCCTGGCTTTATAACAGCAGCATGGGTGTGGATGTCGGTGTAAACCAGGCTGATTTGATGGCTCATTTTATTGTAGAAGAGATGAATTTGGAAGATATGCTTACGCTGATGAAGTTAAATCGCGGAGATTATTCCATCGTTCAGACAAGAGTCGGGCAGCACGCCAAGGCAGCGAATAAGCTGCTGAAGGATCTGCCGGTACCGAAGAATGCTGTACTTATCGCAATTACCCGTAATGCTTCCGTATTAATTCCAAAGGGTGATACTAAGATTTTAGTTGAGGATGAAATTCTGGTGTTAACGGACGAGGACAGTCGGAAAGAGTTAAAAGAAATCTTTGGTTAATAGCTAAAATATTAACGAATCATAATAGGTAAACCCTGTCAGGCATCGTAATCGCATTGGCTCCATCATCTACCGTGCAATCATCGCATTTGTATTATGGATTTGGAGAAGTTTGAAAAGGCCAGCGGCGGTGAATTTGCCAACGACCGTATGATATTATCATAAAATGATATAGGAATATAATTTTTCTTCACGAATAACAATACTTAAGGTACTGCTTCAGAGATATAATAAGATGAAGTAGTACCTTTTGTCATATACTGTAATTTTATGGTAGATTCTTGTAAGCATATAATGAGGTCGAAAATATTGTATTTATTGAGAAAATAGTATATATTAGTAAATATATTAGGAGCGGTTGGGACAGTTTATCTATGGTTTATGGTGCGATTACGGAATTGGGGGAATGTACGTGCTTGGTAACAGTAAAAAAACGATTGGTGCATTTATTTCTCAGGTAAATGAAGAGTACCAGGATTCTGTCAGTAAAGGTATTATTACAAAAGCGAAGGAACTGGATTATAATGTTGCTTTCTTCACTAATTTCGGCGGCTTTGGACAGGTAACCTATGATATGGGTGAAGCCTTTATTACAGAGCTTCCAAGCTATGAAGAACTGGAAGGAATCATTATTACACCGGATATTATGATACTCCCTAATTTATTGGAGCAGTATAAGAGAAATATCAAGAGCCGTTGTCATTGCCCCGTAGTCAGTATTCGTACAGAAACAGATGAATTTTACAATGTATTGGTGGATGATTATACCGTCCTGGACGATATCATCACTCATTTTATAGAGCAGCACAGCTTCACGAGAATTAATTTCCTGGCAGGGCCGAAGGGGATTCCTGCTTCGGATCGAAGGCTGGCATCTTATCGAAAGATATTAACAGAGCATCATATTCCTGTAGAGGAAGAACGCATCTACTATGGAGACCTGTGGAGAAATGCAGGAAACGTCGCCGTGGACCAGTGGCTGAACAGTGACCTGGAGAGGCCTCAGGCCATCGTATGTGCGAATGATTACATGGCTATTACCGTATGCAGGGCATTAGCGGAGCGAGGCATTAAGGTTCCGGATCAGATCGCCGTATCCGGCTGTGATGATGTTGAGGATGCCGCAGAATTTAGTCCATCCCTTACAACGGCCAGAATGCCCGGCTTTGAGATGGGTTGTGAGGCAGTTGCTAAGATACACAAGCTCAATCAGGGAATTGAACAGCCTCATAATACGTTCATACAGACCCTAAGCATTTACCGTTCCTCCTGTGGCTGCAAGAGGCATTGGTATCACGAAAGCAATGACAGACGTCGTAATCATATCCTGGCAAGGGAGAATTTATTGGGCGAACTGTCCCGTAATTCTTATATGTCGACAGATCTGACTGGACTTACAAGGCTGGAGGATGTAATTGATAAATTATGGGCTTATATCTATGATAATCAGAATTTAACCCATTTTTGCATGTGTCTTATGAGAGACTGGGATAATTTTCACCAGCAGGAGGATGAAGAGCATTGGAATGATTTTAACGATCTGCTGATGGAGGCAGGTATTAAAAACTGGAATAGGTACACGAAGGTGAAATGCTCCAAGAAGGAGCTAATTCCATTGGAGTTCGCTGAGGAAGGTCCTGTAGTTTATTTCTTCACCTTGCTGCATCATCAGGCACATTGCTTTGGCTATGTCGGTATCAGCTTTAATAAGGTGCAGACTTACATGAAGACATTCCAGGCATGGCTGATTACCCTTAGCAATGTTTTGGAAAATGTTCGAATTCACGGTGAATTGAACCGACTGATCTTTAAGCTGGAGGATATGTCAATTCGCGATGAACTGACGGATTTATATAACAGACGTGTTCTGGAAACTCTGGGTAAGAAATATCTGAAGCATTGTGTCGAGGAACAGACGAAGCTGATGATATTTACCGCAGATATGGATAAGCTCAAGTATATCAATGATAAATTTGGACATGCTCATGGTGATATTGCTTTAAAGGTGGTAGCTAATTCCCTCGTAAGTGCGGCTGATGATGATGAGATCTGCATCCGGCTCGGCGGAGATGAATTCATGGCGATGGGAATTGATTACGATGATGCCAAGATGGGGAAGTTTGTTAACCGTTTTGTAGAAGAATTGAACAAATTCAACTTCCTGAATGAATATGATTTCAGTGTGTATGTAAGCTATGGCTATCAATTGATCCTTCCGGACGAGCACACTACCATTGAACGCTGCCTGGTAGCGGCAGATACACAGATGTATCAGCAAAAATACGAAAAGGATGCAAAGCATATCAAAGCAAATCTGGTATGCTGAAGTCAGCCTTATATCAGTTATAACGAGGAACGGATTAAGAAAGCATTTACTGAATCAGGGTGGATGCTTTCTTTTATTTGCTTGTTTCTTCCTGTTTACTGTATTTTCTAAATAAATAGACAGCCAGGGTACATGAAACTTGTTTTTCGGTGAAACTTGTTATATAGTTATAGTACACAGTTAAGGCATCCTGTAATAAAGTAATCATTGTGAAATCTGTATAACCATTATCTTGAGGTATTTAAGGTGAACATTTAACGATTTATGGAAGAAGAGGACCATGGTTATCCGGTATATGTAGGCCGAAGCTGGAATATCGTCAAACCGACGCAGGTGACCAACATTGAGGTGCATTTAGTGGTGGCAGACTTAAAGAGGTACCAGCAAAAATATGAAAAGGAAGCATTACCGTTAAAGCATAGAATTGATCGATCATGTTATTTGAAAGGCAAGGTTGAATTGGAAAGGTTATATGATAAATTATCGGCATATGCAGATGAGGATTATTATCCGATGCATATGCCCGGGCATAAACGTAATAATAAATTGATGCATATGGTTAATCCCTATATGCTGGATATAACGGAAATAGACAGCTTTGATAATCTTCATCAGCCGGAAGGGATTTTGCAGCAGCTGTCTGAGCGGTTAAGCCGCCTGTATGGGGCATTAAAATCATTTCCTCTGGTAAATGGTAGTACGGCGGGCAATCTGGCGGGGATATCAGCAGCAGTTAACCGGGGGGATGCTGTGCTTTTTGCCAGGAACTCTCATAAATCCGTTTACCATGCAGCGATTATGATGGGGCTGAGACCGGTATACTGTTATCCACCGATATTGTCACAAGTATCGATCAATGGTGGAATTCTTGCCGGAGAAATCGAAGAGCTGTTGATAACTCATAAAGATATCAAGCTTGTGGTTATTACATCCCCGACTTATGAAGGGGTCGTATCCGATATTCGGTTAATCTCAGAGATTGTTCACCGGCATGGAGCGCTTCTAATGGTAGATGAAGCCCACGGAGCACACTTTGGATTCCACGAGGGATTTCCGAAAAGCGCTGTTACCCAGGGGGCGGATCTTGTGATCCAGAGCCTGCATAAGACACTGCCGGCATTTACACAGACAGCAGTATTGCATTCCAACAGAGAAGATCTGAACCGGAAAATCCAGCAATATCTTGCGATATACCAGAGCAGCAGCCCCTCCTATCTACTGATGGCAGGAATTGACCGTTGTGTCAGTCTCCTCGAAGACAGAGGGCTAGTATTATTTGATCAGTATGAGAAAAGACTTCAGGGATTTTACCGTTCCATGGAGCAGCTTAAGGCATTGAAGGTAGTGAATTGGCAGGATGTCATGCAGGAGGGGGTTTTTGACTTTGATCCGTCAAAGTTAACGATTTCTGTCAGAAAGACCGGTTTGACCGGCCATCAGCTGCAGGAGCTTCTCAGGACAAAATATCATATTGTTATGGAAATGGCGGCTCCGGAGTATGTTCTTGGTATGACAAGCATTTGTGATACGGATGAGGGACTTGCCCGACTTGCTGAGGCGCTTCTTGCCATCGATAGCGGGATGACGGCGGCGGAAGGTAAAGTGATCCCAATTGATCAGAGTGTGCGAAAGCCCATACCGGTTCTGAGTCCGCAGGCAGCAGTAGAGAAACAGTCTGAGCTTGTTAAGCTTTCAGATAGTGAAGACAGAATATCAGCGGCCTTTATCAGCCTGTACCCACCGGGAACACCGCTTCTGGTTCCCGGCGAAAGGATTGACAGAAGGCTTATTGATTATATACAATGGGTCATGAAGGAAGGATTTGCTATCACTGGACTGACGGGTGACCGGATGGATCAGATAGAAGTAATCCAATAAGCATTACAATGCTTGTTATATAGAACAGAAGGATTGACACAAGATTGAAAGGATTAACAAGAATGGCCAGGATTTTTATTGTCATGGGAAAAAGTGCAACCGGGAAGGATACGATATATAAAAAACTGCTGGAAGCAGAGGATTTGCAGCTTCGGACTGCTGTGATGTATACAACGAGACCGATCCGCAAATCAGAAATTGACGGAGTGGAATATCATTTTGTGGATGAAGCCACATTACTGGAGCTGCAGAAGCAGAATAAGATTATTGAACACAGAGCTTATGAGACAATCCATGGGACCTGGCATTATTTTACCGTGAATGATGGACAGATTAATCTTGAGGAAGCAGATTATCTGATGATAGGAACCTTGGAAACCTATGCTCAGATCCGAGAATACTTTGGGAAGGATCAGGTAGTACCGGTTTATCTTGAAGTGGAGGATGGAATCCGCTTGATGAGGGCAATCAAGAGGGAACAAAAGCAGGAACAGCCCAGATACGCCGAGATGTGCAGACGTTATCTGGCCGACGAAGAGGATTTCTCCGAAGAAAATCTTCAAAAAAACGGGATAACCAAACGGTATCAAAATCTTGATATCTACATCTGCATCTACGAGGTAATCGAGGACATTAAAAAAATTACTGTAAACGGAAAATAATATATGTTATAATGTTCGTATATAAGCAAACTTGTTTGCGAGCTTTGCTTATATATAAATTAATCGGTTTGTTATTAGGGAGGTTAGCTATGGAAATAAAGGTAAGCCAGATGCAGTCTTTGAATCAGGTTGAGCAGAAAGCGCCCGTACCGGAAGCAGATGCTTCTTTTAAGTTTACATTGATTTCCCATATTGAGGAACAGGAGCTGAAGGCAAGAATCAATATGATGCTGGAGGAAATTGCGGCCCAGGGTAAGAAGATAGCCAAGCACATGGACGTAAAGGACATGAAGCATTACCGGGAACTGATTAAGGAATTCATGAATGAGATCGTGAACCGTTCACATAAATTCTCCAGAGAGAATTTTCTCGATAGAAAAGGAAGACACAGAGTATATACCATGATAAAGCTGGTTGATAAGAATCTGGATGATTTGGCGGCAGAGCTGATTAAGGATGAGAAGGACCACTTGTCAATACTAAACAGAATAGATGAAATCAGGGGATTATTGCTGGATATATTCTCATAATTGATAATACCGTAGTTAGCGGGGATTGGAGACACAGAATGCAAGAATTCGGACAAATCATCGGTCATGAAAGTATCATACAGCATCTTCAGAACGCGATAGCATCTCATAAAGTTTCCCATGCATATATTCTTCATGGAGAAGAGGGGATGGGAAAAAAACTGCTTGCCAGGACCTTCGCAAAGACGCTTCAGTGTGAAGAAAGCGGTATCATATCCTGTAACCGCTGTAAATCCTGTATGCAGTCTGACACAGGTAATCATCCGGATATTATATGGGTTACCCATGAAAAGATAAGCATCGGTGTGGAAGACATCCGTGTCCAGCTTAATGCGGATATTCAGGTAAAGCCTTATAACAGTCCGTATAAAATATATATTATTGATGATGCGGACAAGCTGACAGAGCAGGCACAGAATGCCCTTTTAAAAACAATGGAGGAGCCACCAGAATATGCTGTCATCCTTCTGTTGGTCAGCAACATCAGCGTAATACTGCCAACCATTCTTTCCAGATGTGTCGTACTGAATCTGAAACCGGTGGACAAGCAGGCAATCAAAGAGTTTTTGATGGATCAGCATCAGGTTCCTGATTATATAGCGGAGGTTGCAGCCTCATTTTCCGGTGGTAATGTCGGCAAAGCCATTAAATATGCCTCCTCCGAGGATTTTGAACAAATGAAGGGTAATGTACTCCATATCTTAAAATATATTGACGATATGGAGCTTCACGAGGTAATTTCCGGTTTAAAAATGCTTACAGCAAGCAAGAATAATATTGAGGATTATATTGATTTAATGGTCCTGTGGTATAGGGATGTTCTGATGTTTAAGGCGACGATGGATCCTGACCTTCTCTTATACAGGGAGGAGCTGTCATTTATTATTAACCAGGCAAATATCAGAAGCTATGAAGGAATTGAAAAAATCATAAGTGCAATGGAAAAGGCGAAAATCCGGCTGAAAGCCAATGTTAACTTTGACATTGCGATAGAGCTTATGTTACTTACAATAAAGGAGAACAGTAATGGTTAATGTAATCGGAGTGAGATTCCGTAGGGCAGGAAAGGTGTATTTCTTCGATCCTGCGGGCTACGATATTAAACAAGGGGACAATGTAATCGTTGAAACTGCCAGAGGGATTGAGTATGGGTTGGTAGTGTTAGGCCCCCGCGATGTACAAGATGATAAAATCATACAGCCGTTAAAGCCGGTGATCCGCCAGGCTACGGAGGAAGACAATGCGGTAGAGCGAAAGAATAAAGAGAAGGAAAAAGAGGCCTTTCATATCTGTCTCGAAAAGATTCAGAAGCATGGACTTGAAATGAAGCTGATCGATTCCGAGTATACCTTTGATAATAATAAGGTCCTGTTCTATTTCACCGCGGATGGACGCATCGATTTTCGTGAGCTGGTGAAGGATCTGGCCAGTGTATTTAAGACTCGTATCGAACTTCGCCAGATCGGAGTAAGAGATGAGACTAAGATTGTCGGAGGTATCGGCATCTGCGGAAGACCGCTCTGCTGTCACACGCATTTATCCGAATTTGCCCCGGTTTCCATTAAGATGGCCAAGGAGCAGAATTTATCTCTTAATCCTACGAAGATATCCGGTGTCTGCGGCAGACTGATGTGCTGCCTTAAGAATGAGGAAGAGGCTTATGAGGAGCTTAACAGTAAGCTTCCGAATGTAAGTGATTTTGTAACTACAAAGGACAACCTTAAGGGTGAAGTGCAAAGTGTCAGTGTGTTAAAGCAGCTGGTAAAAGTAATTGTTACCCTGGAGAATGATGAAAAGGAAGTTCGTGAGTATAAGGTAGAGGATTTGAGGTTTAATAAGAAAAAACGGAAAGAAAGAGTTCCTGCCTTTGATGATGAAGAATTAAGAGTATTAGAGCTTTTAGAGAGGAAGGAAGGGAAATCCTTACTCGATGATGAATGATAGCTTAGCAAATGAAGTGGAGATAAGGCCCGGAGAACGGGTCGATGACCTCCATAGAAATAACTATAAGATTATTCAGAATACGAAGAAATTCTGTTTTGGCATGGACGCAGTGCTGCTATCCGGATTTGCTAAAGTATTACCGGGAGAAAAGGTACTGGATTTGGGAACCGGAACGGGAATAATTCCGATCTTACTCGAGGCAAAGACGAAGGGTAAGCATTTTACCGGACTTGAAATACAGGAGGAAAGTGCGGATATGGCAAGGCGGAGTGTTGCCATGAATAAACTCGAAGACAAAGTTGATATTATGATTGGAGATATCAAGGAAGCCTCTGCTATATTTGGATTGGCTTCCTTTGATGTTATTACGAGCAATCCGCCGTATATGAATAATAATCATGGGATTATAAATCCCGGGGAAGCGAAAGCAATTGCCCGTCATGAGATACTGTGTTCCCTGGAGGATGTGATAAGGGAAGCTTCCCGGCTCTTAAAACCGAGCGGCAGGTTCTATATGGTTCACCGCCCTTTCCGGCTGGCTGAGATTATCAACACCCTGACAGCCTATAAGCTTGAGCCGAAACGGATGAAGCTGGTCCATCCTTATGTGGACAAGGAACCGAATATGGTTCTGATTGAGTGTATCAAAGGGGCTAAATCCATGGTAAAGGTAGAAGCTCCCTTGATCGTATACAAGGAACCCAATGTCTATACCGATGAGATCTATGATATCTATGGATATTAATTTGATCCATATCGGTTTGGATGCCTTAAGATAAGGGATAATAACAGGCAGGATTAAGTTGAAAAAGACATTATCATAAAGTGAATTATACAATACATGCTTCGCTTCGGCAAAAGCGCGTTAGTTTATTTTTTGCTTACTATTTGAGCTGCCTGACGGCAGAATCGAGTTTAATATAAGCAGCTGAGCTTGTTATTATCTGATACATAAAGAATAAATGCCTGGTAATTACAACAGGGCAGAAAGAACAGAAAGGACTATAGTATGTCCGGAATTTTATATTTGTGTGCCACACCGATCGGCAATCTGGAGGATATAACCTTCCGTGTCCTTAGGACTCTTAAGGAAGTAGATTTAATTGCCGCAGAGGATACGAGGCACAGTATCAAGCTGTTAAATCATTTTGAGATTAATACGCCGATGACAAGCTACCATGAATATAATAAAGTTGAGAAGGCCAAATATCTGGTGGAACAATTGTTAGCAGGTCAGAATATTGCGCTGATTACGGATGCCGGAACACCGGGAATCTCCGATCCGGGAGAGGAACTGGTAAGACAGGCATATACAGCCGGAATCGAGGTAACTTCACTTCCGGGACCCTGCGCTGCCATCACCGCATTAACCTTATCCGGACTTTCAACCAGGAGGTTCTGCTTTGAAGCCTTCCTGCCGCCGGATAAGAAGGAGCGCCAGAGAATCCTGGAGGAACTTAAGAATGATACCAGGACAATTGTATTGTATGAGGCTCCTCACAGGCTTGGTAAGACGCTGCAGGAGCTTTATGAGATACTTGGGAATCGGACAATTACAATCGTAAAAGAATTGACGAAAAAGCATGAGACCATCTGGCTGACGACTCTTGCTGAGGCGATTGATGCCTTTCGTACACAGGAGCCTAAAGGTGAATACGTGCTTATACTGGAGGGCAGATCCTATACGGAGTTGGAAGCTGATAAGCAGGAGCAATGGGGTGCTCTTGCTTTAGAAGATCACATGAATATATATCTGAATCAGGGAATGGATAAAAAGGAGGCTATGAGATCTGTCGCAAAAGATAGGGGAATAAGCAAGAGGGATATTTATCAGATGCTTATTCAGAATGAGACACGGGAGAAGGGTTAACTGTCTTTTGGAGGTAGAATAATGTTGCGCGGGGTATTTAGGACAAAAGAGGGTAAAATTATTTCGGCAATTGTGGGATTGTCGATAATTATCATCGGTGTTGTTATTTTCGCTAACTATTCACAGAACAAAAAATTTCTTGAACAGGCAGTTATGGCAGAGAACTACTTGAAATCAGGCAGCTATGAACAAGCCATTGAAGCTTACAAACAGGCTTTAACCATGAAGAACAGCGATCAGGAGTCTCTGACCATTGGTTTGGCAGAGGCCTATGCAGGAATCGATGATTTTGACAAGGCGTTAGAGGTTCTGCGTACATGTTATATGAAGACATCGACGCTTCAGCTAAAAGAGAAGATTGAGGAAATCATATCTGAAAAAACAGATTATGAATATTCTCAGTCTATTTCGCGTGCTGATCTTTATTATACCAATGAAGAGTATGATAAGGCTATTACGGAATACGAAAAAGCCAAGCAGATTAAAAGTAAGGATGTAACTGCATATAAGGGAATTGCAGATTCATATATAAAATTGAAGGAGTATGATCTGGCCAGGGAAGAGATCTTGGAGGGAGAGGAAATTACGAAGGACAAAAGCCTGGATCTTACTCAGGCGGTCGTAGATTCCTACCTTAGGAAAGAGAAGTATAATACGTTATTGGAAGAGGCCACGGAATACATTTCTCAGGAGAATTATGCGGATGGTATAACAAAATTAAAGGAAGCAATCAGTTTATTGCCTAAGGAAACAGATGCATATTCGCAATTAGCACAGACTTATATAGCCAGGAAAGAGTATGAAAATACAATTTCTATGCTTCAGGACGCCATAGAGCTTACACATAGCAAAGAACTGAAGAATCTTTTGAGCCAGGCTTCGGAGCTGAAAGGCCAGGAAGATGCAAAAAGCAAGCTGCTTAATCAGTTATATCATAGGTTGAAAGATCGGAATATAGCCAAAGTAGTAGAAATAATGAAATCAACGTTATTTACGGAAGAGCTTATGAAGGATGCTCCGGTTAGTTATTCTGTGGGAGCAGGAAATACCTCGAAGGGGCAGGTATTAGTCATATATGACAGTAATAATATATTTTTAGGAGAATTAAACAACGGTAAAAGAAATGGAGACGGGATATATTTTATCCTGACAGAGGGCAGCCTGGAACCTGGTTACTATTATTATGAAGGGGAATGGCAGAACGATATCCCAAGTGGAACCGGCCGGACTGTGGAGGTGAATGTCTTTGCCGATGATGATGGTTCACAGTATACGGACAAGATTATTACCGAGGGCAGCTATGTGAATGCTAAGGAAGATGGGCGGATGACAAAATATTTCTATACCAATGATATCGAAACCGGTAAGCTCTTGTATAGGGCTGAAAAGGGTGTACCGAAGCCTATGGCAACGAATAAAGACCAGCTGACTCCAACGCCTAGAGCTGCAAGCTATGTAATTGGTATTCTGACGAAGAGTGGGGAAGAGGCCGGGGAATATTATAGTGTTGAACCTCAGACTATATGGGGGGTCAAGCCGTTCATCAGTAAGAAATAAGTTCATCAGTAAGAAATAAGTTTATCGATAAGAAATAAGTACATTGATAAGAAATAAGTACATCGATAAGAAATAAGTACATCGATAAGAAATAAGTACATTGATAAGAAATAAGTACATTGATAAGAAATAAATTCAGCGATAAGAAATAAGTACATCGATAAGAAATAAATTCAGCGATAAGAAATAAGTACATCGATAAGAAATAAGTACATCGATAAGAAATAAGTACATCGATAAGAAATAAGTACATCGATAAGAAATAAATTCATCAATAAGAAATAAATTCATCAATAAGAAATAAATTCATCAATGAGAAATAAAAGATAATTAGAATAAGAAATTAAAAAGCCTGTCACCACGGTGACAGGCTTTTTTATCCTTAGAACGCTCTTATCAATATGTAATTTACTCGATAATGCCTGCAAGCTTGGCAAGTTCTACGATTGTATCCTTAGAGATTTTCTTTCCTTGATATTCTAACAAGTTGTCTTTGTTTCCGTTAAAGATATCAGTGGGTTCATACTTCTGAAGGATAATTCTTCCTTCATCAACAAAAATTTCCAATGGATCTCTTTCGCTTACATCCAATGTTCTTCTTAACTCGATGGGAAGAGTAATTCTTCCAAGTTCATCAAGTCTTCTTACGATACCTGTGCTTTTCATAGTAGGCCTCCTTTTCTCTAGTGTATTGGGGAATAAAATAGAATGCATATCATACAATAGTAAGCTCATACAAAGTCCAACTTACATTATTTGTATATAGCATTTAATAAGATATCATAGGATTTTTTTAATGTCAACTAAAATAATTGTCAAAACATAGCACAATTTAAACAATAAATGTAAAACAGATACAGATAATACCATTAATTTAAGTTTTTTTGAGGAATAAAGAGATGCGTATATTAAAAATCACTATTTCGAGCATAAATTTTTGTAAAAATCGTATATTGTTTTGAGATATATTTGTATAGAAAATAAAGGAGAACATTTTATGCTGAATTATCTATGGGGATTTATGATTGTATTAGGAGTAACCGTTGGTGTTCTTCGCGGTGATATCGGTGATGTAAGCAAGGCGACGATAACCTCTTCCAAGGAAGCGGTGTCTCTGTGCATTACCATGCTGGGAATTATGGCAATGTGGACCGGAATTATGCAGGTCGCCAAAAAATGTGGTCTTGTAGCTGCCTTTACAAGAGCACTCAGGCCGGTAATCAGATTTCTATATCCCGATATTCCTAAGGATCACGTTGTCAATGAGCATATAGCTTCTAATATGATAGCCAATATTTTAGGACTTGGTTGGGCGGCAACACCAATGGGTTTAATGGCGATGAAGGAATTAAGGATATTGAACCATAATTCGGAGGTAGCCAGCTGTGATATGTGCACGCTCCTGATTGTCAACATATCATCTTTGCAGCTGATTCCGGTTAATATCATCGCTTACCGAAGTCAGTACGGCTCGGTCAATCCTGCCGAGATACTGGGGGCAGGGTTACTTGCGACAATCTGCTCGACCTGTGTCGGAATTGCATTTTCGGTCATCGCTCGAAGGACCAGTAAGCTTAAGGATGCAAGAAAGAAATGACAACTTGTTTTTAAGCTCGTTTTATGGCGTTTTAAACTGGTTTAGGCAATCGGATGATAACTTATCTTCTTATTATTTATGTGTGCCTGAATAAGCCTTATACGAGCTTCTGTAATGGTGTTGTTTATGATACACCTAACGTTGATAATGGCAGAACTACTTTATATGCGAATGGAAATAAATTCTAACGTGCTTGCTATAGCTTTTAGAGAAAATTATCAAAAAAATTGCTTATGTAAAAATATTCATGTATAAAATGTTAAAAACTAAATGTTTTTTTACTGAATTATTTATAGTAAATTTATATCGTAGGTAGTACACACGCCAATACAATTGGCAAATATTAAACAGGGAGGATACATATAATGAAGAAGAATTTTAAAGCAATTTCTACAGTTTTATTTGCAGCAGCTTTAGTCTTAAACTTTGCGTCTACTACAGCAAGTGCAGCTACGCAGACAACAGCTTCCGCTAAGACAGCATTTGTAGATTTTACAGATGGCAGCTGGGCTAGCAATACTGGTGATGCAATGCCTGCTGGTTGGACAGCGACAGATGCAACGATTACAGGTCCTGGCGCATATTCAGTAGGCCTTGATTTCTCAGGTACAGAAAGCGGATCAGTAGAAGGTGTTAATTTCTGTGCATTAGTAGTAGCAAACGGTAACGTAGATTTTCCTGGATATTTTCTCCGAATTGATGATATAAAGATTAATGGAGAATCTGTTGATATTACAAAGAACTATACAAGTTCTGATGATAAGATTGAAATGCGCAGCAATATCTGGAATCAGTGGGTTTCAACGCTTCCTGACGATGCTCGTTGTGTTGATGGTGATATTACTGATGCATCCCCTGAAATCGTTGATTCATCTTTATTTACAGGCGTTCAGAGCATTACTGTTGATTTTACAGTATTAGATGCTGATGGCAACGATGGTTCTGCAGCTGTAGCTGATGATACAGCTACAACTGATGATACAGCGGCAACTGATACAACAGCAGCTGATGATACAGCAGCTACAACAACTGATGTTCCTAAGACTGGCGTTGTTGGTTTAGGTCTTGTTTATGGCTTAGGCGCAATCGCAACTGGCGCAGCTGTATTAAAGAGAAAAGAAAGATAATTATGAACTTTCTATAATTGATTTACCAAACTGTGGATAACTTATTAAAAGCTTAAATGGATTTCTATTTCGCATTACTTGTATCAGTAAAGCGAGTAGTGGAGTATACGATTAATCCATAAATACCTTGACTCTCTTCGTTTATTGCAACATGAGGATACAAGAGTGCAATTATCTTTCTACTCGTCGAATGTTCTTTCTGTGGACATTCGACGAGTAGAAAGTTCTCTAAAGCTACATTCAGAAGTAATTTGGCACTCCACTAATTGTTTATGATGGCTTGAGCCTGATGTTTTATATAATAAGTTGTTCTGTCTGTATTGCATGCAAAACAGAGTGTAATTCTTTTCTAGCATTTTTATTAAGAAATCAGAAATACATATTCTAAAAGTGAGGAGTTAGTAAGGCTTAAAACAGCTTAAGCTTAAGGTATAAATTTCATATAATAAGTCTAAAATTGTGATTATTGAATATATTAGCTTACAGTTTTCTTCCTCTGATATTTATTAATATCAAGTTTATTAATATCAGAACGATGTAAACTATTTTTTTGCATTTAAATAGTAAATATATGTAATATAATGGTAAAATAAGTATTTTGGAAGAAGAAATTACCTCAACTAATAATAGGAGGAGAATATGAATAATATACGGAAAATAATTAACTTAGGGTTGTTTATTTTATTAGTATCAGCATTTGTGAATTTTGGATTTAAAAGCATAGCATATGGTGCAACATGCTCTCATACCCCTACAATTGAAACTAAAGCAGCAACATGTACATCAGGTGGATATACTAAAGTTTATTGCTCGAAATGTGGTTTTGTAATAAGCTATTCTAAAACATCAGCGTTAGGGCACCTTCCAGCAACTGTGGATTCGAAAGAAGCAACATGTACATCAGGTGGATATACCAAAGCATATTGTTCAAGATGTGGATTTGCATATAGCTATACAACAACATCAGCATTAGGGCATCTTCTAGTAACAGATACGAAAGCAGCATCTTGTACCGAAGGTGGATACAGCAAAATTTATTGTCCAAGATGCGGGTATGTATCTAGTTACAACACTACTTCAGCATTAGATCATAATCTTGTAAACGAAGTTACAAATGATTATACAAGAACTTACTGTACACGTTGTTCGTATGAAAGTATTACTCCAATAATTAAAACTTTTTCAAATAAGCAGACTCCTTCGCATGTATAGCCGGACTTTGTACTATTAAAATCAAGGCAGACTCAATAACTCATGATCGTGTTGGCATTTTAAAAGAAGAAACTAAAACAAAAAAGTCAATGATGAGATTAATTTTTCCGGCGTGAAGATTCAATGTATCTGTCTCTTACGCCGGTTATTAATTTCATGTCAAAAAGTTAATGTATAAAATGTTTAAAAGGCATTGTTT
>Ga0207834_1000274_pt1 | contig 18670 bp, 14 predicted proteins | sample LuqExpMetagenom5_FD_187763 | JGI IMG/M metagenome (GOLD analysis project Ga0207834, IMG submission 187763) | Tropical forest soil microbial communities from Luquillo Experimental Forest, Puerto Rico - Sample 5 (SPAdes) | ecosystem: Environmental > Terrestrial > Soil > Tropical forest ...
TTATATACGTCCGGTGTAGAAGTACTTTCGAAACCGCCGATATCATGGCTCCAGTAGCCAAAACCAGACATGGTTAAGGATAAACCGCCACGTAAGCTTTCTGCCATGGACTCATAATCGGACCAGCAGTCTCCGCCCCAGTGAACCGGGAATTTCTGACCGCCAACGGTAGCACTTCTTGCAAATAATACTGCTTCGCCCTTGCCGCGTTTTTTCTCTAACAGATCAAATACGGTTTTGTTATATAAATAGGTGTAATAGTTATGCATCTTGTTCGGATCGGAACCATCAAAGTAAACTGCATCCGTCGGAATTCTCTCGCCGAAGTCTGTCTTAAAGCAGTCAACACCCATATCAAGAAGTGCTTCCAGCTTATCAGAGAACCATTTGCAGGCCTTCGGATTCGTAAAGTCTACGATTGCCATACCCGGCTGCCACATATCCCACTGCCATACATCTCCGTTCGGACGCTTGATGAAATATCCGCCTTCCACACCTTCCTCAAACATTGAGGATTCCTGGCCGATGTAGCTGTTAATCCATACGCAGATCTTTAAGCCCTTTACCTTCAGACGTTTTAACATACCGGCAGGATCGGGGAATACTCTGGAGTCCCAAAGGAAATCGCACCAGTGGAAGTCCTTCATCCAGAAGCAGTCAAAATGGAATACCTTGAGCGGAATTCCTCTCTCAAACATACCATCAACAAAGCTTGTAACCGTAGCTTCATCATAATTGGTAGTAAAGGAGGTAGAAAGCCACAGACCAAAGGTCCAGGCGGGAGGTAAAGTAGGCTTACCTGTGATGTCGGTGTAACGCATCAGAACTTCCTTCATGGTAGGTCCATTGATAATAAAATAATCAAGTTCTTCTCCAGCAACTGAGAACTGAACCTTCTTCACCATCTCAGAGCTTACTTCATAGCTAACCTTCTCCGGATGATTTACATATACACCGTATCCTCTATTGGAAACATAAAACGGGATATTCTTATAGGACTGGTCAGTGGAAGTACCGCCATCCTCATTCCAGATATCCACGGTCTGACCATTCTTAACGAAAGAAGTGAAACGCTCACCTAAGCCATAGATTAATTCACCTACAGTAAGGGAAAGACGCTCTCTCATGTAAGTATCATGTTCACAGCCGTCATCATATGCGAGGCCTTTCCAGTCAGTCTTAACATACGCAAGATCACGCCAGCCGCTGTCTGTCAATTTCTCATTGTCACGGAAGAAGGTCATCTTCCAGTTGGATTTCTTAATCTCAACACGAAGGCTGCCGCTTTTTACTGTCAATAAATCTTCCTGCTCTTCTACGAATAAATTATTCTTCTCATCAATTTCAATTTCAAAATCAGGACCTTTTTTCTGAACACCCATATAGTGATTTGCTCTGATTCTCAGAACCTCGGGAGCCGGCGCTGATATACGGATTGTAAGGTTCGGTCCGCCTAAGGTATCTCCTCTGTGGTTAATCTTGTGAGTAGGTGCACATAATTTTAAAAGGTTGCCTTCAGTTTTTGCAAAATAAACCTCTGCAGGAGAGAACACTTCGGTTCCTTCCTTATGCATCCAACATCCGTTGCTAAATTTCATGATATCCTCCATTCCGCCACCCTGCGGCGGCAAATTAATTTCCTTAATAGTTTTTCCTTTTATCGAACACATTATAGCAAATGCATTTCTGAATAGAAATGTACTATTCTTGCATCCTCATGGCATATTCTCTAAGAAACTGGCGTTATTTTTCATTTTAGCTAATAAAAATATGCCTTAATCCTCTGCCGGTAATCCAACGCCAGATTTAGCTTCTTATACTATATCCTACTTCAAATTGTTTTTGAATTGTGACTATTAAAGATAAATCACATGAAAATTTATAGCTTGTCGCTTCCTTTCTTAAGAACAAAGATTTTACTTTGACAAAAATTAAGCGGCAATCGTTATCATTGCCGCTCACGTCTATCTTTATAACACAAGATCTCCTATATAATTATTTCATTGTCACTTCTTAACTTTCTTCCACATCCAGCTGACTGAAAATATTATTTACCTCCAGGTCATGGAGGATGCCTTTTGCCAGGTATTTTTTCATAGTCTTCTTATCAGCCCAGATAAATTTTTCGTGCTCCTCAGACAGAACAACCTGATTTCCCAGACTGTGACACAGATAGTTAAGGATGACTGTCTGGCGGTTATCCTTGATCTGGAAGGTAGAAGCATACAGAAGCCTTTCTATTTTAACCTGTAAACCTACCTCCTCCATAATCTCACGTCTAAGCCCTGTTTCCAGGTCTTCACCGAATTCAAGCTTACCACCGGCAAATTCCCAAGTTCCGCTTCCGCTTACTTCACCATAGGAACGTTGGATGATTAAAGCCTTCCGGTTATATAAAATGATAGCTTTCATTGCCACTATGATTTTATTTTCCATCCTTCCTCCTCGCTTTTGTGTTAAATTACAGTTCTTCCTTGATTTCTATCCTAGTACTATTTCTGTGGATTATCAAGTCGAAATTCAAAAGTTTCTACGGTAAATTGATCACAGGAAAATTTTCATCCGATTTTATATTGGCAACTGGATTATGAAGTATTAAGATAATACAGAATGAGATAATAACTATATATTGAATTATGAATAAACGATTGGTATGGAGACTCATTATGAATAGAAAATATATGATAACTTTGCTTTTCTTCCTAATTATTGCAATCTTTAACGGTTGTTCCCGTTCTGCTTCCCATCAGACAGAGCCGACTCCTTCGCCGGAGTCTACCCCGACAAATACCCCAACAAGTATCCCAACGGTTACAGTAACAACCACTTCCACCGTGACGCCAATCATAACCCAAGCTGTCACTCCTACAGCACTTCCATCCGTCACACCTGTGGCAACTCCTTATGCATCGGCTTCTTCTGAGGACTTACAGAAGATTAATGAAATAATAAAGAACATGTCACTCGAGGAAAAGGTAGGCCAGTTATTTTTTGTCCGCTGCAGGAGCAGCCAGGCTGTCACTGATATCAAGAAATATCATTTGGGAGGATATCTCTTATTTGCCGATGACTTTAATAATAAAACCAAAAAAGAGGTTAAGGAAACCATAAAACACTATCAGGATACGTCCAAGATTCCAATGCTGATCGGTGTGGATGAGGAAGGCGGAACCGTAAACCGCGTCAGCAAATACACAGCCTTCCGTAAGGTTCCGTTCCTATCCCCTCAGGAGCTTTTTCAAAAGGGAGGCTATGATCTTATTATCAGTGATACCAAAGAAAAAGCAGATTTATTATTAAGCTTGGGGATTAATGTTAACCTTGCTCCGGTATGCGACGTATCCACTGATCCGAAGGATTTTATTTACCAGCGGTCCTTTGGAAAAAATGCGGAAGACACCTCAAAGTATGTAAAGACAGTAGTTTCTACAATGAATTCCAAGGGTATCGGGTCCGTTCTCAAGCATTTTCCAGGTTATGGAAATAATGTGGATACACACACAGGTATCTCCATTGATAATAGGAGCTACCAAAGCTTTGTCACCAGTGATTTTCTGCCCTTCCAGGCAGGAATCAAAGCTGGAGCCGGCTGCATCCTTGTTTCTCATAATATTGTAATTTCCATGGATCCGGATTATCCCGCTTCCCTTTCCTCTTCTGTCCATAACATTCTCCGGGAAGAGCTTCATTTTAACGGTGTAATTATGACGGACGACCTTAGTATGGATGCGATTAAGCAATATACGAACAATCAGAAGGCAGCCATCCTTGCCATTAATGCAGGCAACGACCTGCTGATTGCTACTGACTATGACGTACAGATTCCGGCTGTAATAGCTGCGGTGAAAAACAATTCCATATCAAAATCCCTCATCGACGCTGCGGTAACAAGGGTTCTGCTATGGAAGCTTTCCTTAAGAATTCTTCCTTAATAAAAGCGCTAAGCGTTGATCCAATGACGGATACGCTTAGCGCTATTATTTTACTCTACTATTTCAAGGCCGCAGTTCGTACCTATTCCTTCATATAAGATATTACCGGACCGGTCTGAGAATCTTACTTTAACCACAGCATCTATGCTTTCTTTAATACTCCTGCTCATTTGTCCTTTCATGGGTGCCATGATGTTGCCTCCTTCGGCATAGGTAATGCTTACATCGAGGCGGAAGCGGCAATCCTTTAAAGTTATCCTAAGCTTGTGATCGCTGTGGAATAATTTACTGATCCGCGCACCTGAATAAGTTGTAAACATGAATATCCGATCTTTATAACGGAACATTCCGATAAATCCGATAAAGCTTCCGCAGCACATCGGAACCTTACCGATATTTATGGACAAGGACACATTATCGGGATGAAAATGATTGGACTGGCACCAGATCCAGGTCTTCGGCATGGAACTTCCCCAGTTCTTTTCAATATAGCCGATACCTCCTGTGAAATCCACCTTATTACCGGATATTTTCAGATGTCCGGTAATATCGTGCTGAATATTAATGATATCGTGATAACATTCCATACAGGGATCATATAAAAATGGTCCCATGACACCAGGCCGGAAAATGCTTCTTGGATACTCCATGATATTACAGAAATAAAGATCTCCCTGAAGACTTAAATCATTGCTAACCAGATTCAATCGGATGCGGCTTTTGGAAAAATAATTTTTGCCAATCATTATTTCGAATTTATTCTCATTAAATTCGAAATCACAAATATCATAATGATAATAATAAACCTTGTGGTTTTCATCCAATATCTGAATAAAGGCATGAGTATCCCATCGTCCGATTGAAATGCCCGGAATAATGGCATAGGTATGCTCTGCTTTACTATCTGAGATTCGGAAATACCAGCCTTCAAAATAATGTTTCTTCTTGTTTTTGCCCTGAAATATATCAGGATGAATCAGTTTATCGATACAATACATGGTTATAATCTCCATTTCACTGCTTGCTATTATTGATTCATATAACACTTATTGCTTTTCTGCCTTAGCTAACGCATCCTCCACGGAAGTATAAGTCTGAGCAAAATCCCCTCTCATATACTTTAATGATGCTTTCTCAGCGCTAATCTCATCTTCCGTCCGCACACCCCACTTACGCACCAGGGGCAGCAGCGGATACCAGCCAAGAAATGCATACCATAGCATGAATACCGAAACAGCTCCAGTCAGTAAAAACCAAAATCTGCTCGTTTTTATACCCAGATAGGAGCTTAATAAAATCAGTAAAGATGAATTCACCTCAATTACACGTTCCGTATCCCACTCCTGGCTTAGCTGGCGGATTCGTTCTCCTACATCGTTTTGGTCGCAATTCTTAAATATATTCAAATTCCGGATTGTTTGGTTCCTAATTTCGGCATTCGTCAGCGGATCAGTTTTCAGAAAGACTCGCTGCGATGTCGGAGGAAATATATTTTTCTTCATAACATCACCACCTAATCAAATTTGGAATTAGTATGTGTGTTATGGAATTTATTATGCAAAAGAGAAAACGAAATAAAAAGAGCAATGGGTTAATACCTAAGTATTCAACCATTGCTCCTTATTGAATTTAGTTCGTATAATTATTGGAATAATTCAATGCTACGGCAATCTGCTCCGTCTTTTCCTCCGTTCCCTGTCCAGCAAGAATTAATAAGAATAAAGGCAAGGTCTGGATCCAAAGCAGGGTCAGATCGGTTGCTCCATGCACCAGCGCAGCTCCGGTTACTGCTAAGATTAAGGAAGCTACCATAACATTTTTCTTTTTCACACAGGTAACGATTACTGATATATAGTATTTTGCAAAATACCAAAGGAATAATACGGAACCCACGATTCCTAAGTTTAATACTAAATCAAGGTATATGCTGTGGGAATGCGGTATCGTCCTATTACGGTAGGATGCGTTAAACAGATAGCTGAAGGACATAAAACCATGTCCAAAAAACGGATAATGCTTAATCTGTTCCCAGGCTAACTGCCATATTTTCTGGCGCAGCTTCACGGTTACACTGACATCATAAAGCCGGGGGATCAAATTCATACCCATAAAGAAAACCAGGAACGCTCCAATTGCTGCAGCTGACAGCCAGATTGTTAAAAGCTTATGCTTCTTCTGAATCAATAGAAGGATTGCAACTCCGATAAACACTTCCACGAATACAAACATGCTCTTACATAAGTACATGCTGATTACATTAAAGCCTGCTACCAAATAATAAAACCATTTATATTCCTGATTCGTAAGTATCTTATATGCACAGATAATGATTACAGTTCCAACAATGGTTCCAAAATAATTCGGATGGGAAAAAACTGCACTGATTCGGTGGCTGTGCCCTCCGTCACTTATGTAATTTACAAAGGTTTCCATCATCGCATAACCAGCGCTTGTCAGGCTTAAGGTACACACTAAAGTCAGTATCTTCTCATACAAATCCCTTGTCATAACACTACGAAGATATAATCCCAAAACCAAGGCAAGTATCATGCCAACGCCAACTGCTAAGCCAAGCCAATTCCGATACATGAAAGGAATAGCCAGAATATAAACAAAGGAAAGCTTCAAAACACTGGAGCCTCTATGTATAAAAATCAATTGTCTGGTACGTTTGTTCACTAAGATATATATGGCTAAGAAGCCTAATACGATTGCTGTTAATATATATGGTAAAAATATCGATGCCGCTGTATAGGTTATGATGTTGGTACCGGACAAAGCTAAATCCATCCGACGTTTGACAGCTACATTTTCTATGATAATCGCCCTCTTTTCTTATGAAGTAAGTGTCTGCAGAGCCTGCAGCCAAACTAGTAATACAAAGTACAAATTAAAATGTAAATCCTGTAAAATTTGTGTAAAGAAAATCGCCGGATATCATGATACCGTATCCGACGATCTATTTCTAGTCACATTTTTACTAAATTATCATTCGAAAATGTTCTTTTTTTGTACACATTGCTATTATTGAACTAATTTATACTGTTTTATTATCTCTTGGCGAGGCAATAATTGCACATTCTAGCCCCAGATTGCCTGCATTTCATCGCAGTTTTTTAGTAAATCCTCCAGTTTACCTGCTGCATATACCTTACCATCCTTCATAACAATGATCTGATCCGCCTGCTTTAAAGCAGTTCTTCGATTAGACACCACTAGGCAGGTAGACTGGTCCTTTTCAAAGAGTCTGGACCAGAGCTTATTTTCCGTCTCCACATCCAAGGCACTGGATATATCATCAAACACCATTAGCTGTGAATTGCGGGCAAACATTCTGGCAACAGCGACCCTCTGGATCTGGCCGCCGGATAATTTCACTCCCTTCGGCCCAATAAAAGTATCCAGGTGCTTCTCCAGCTCCATCAAATCTTGTTCTAATACAGCATTATGTATCACTTCATTCAGATCAGTTGAATGCTCCGAAAGCCCGAATAGAATATTGTTCTTTATTGTATCACTTACCAGATTCGGAATCTGAGGGGTGTAGGAGCAGTTTGGAGCCGTAAAGAAGTGCTCCGGATGCTCAATTTTGCTATCGTTCCAATATATACTTCCATTCTCCGATGGAAGCAGACCAAGCAATGTTTTTAGCAAAGTTGACTTACCGGAACCGATGCGTCCCGTGACTACTGTAAAGGATCCTTTTTCTATCCGGAAGCTGATATTTTCAATCCCATTGCCAGAGGAACCATAATGATAGCAGAGATGATTCACTTCCAGTACTTCCAGTTGTTTTGCCGGATTTGTAGTTTTATTTGCTGATTCCTTATGCTTATCCTTTGAAAGGAACGGAATCGGATTATGCTCTACGACATTATCCGGATGCTCCTTCATCAAGTCAGCGATTCGGGCAAAAGATACCTTAGCCTGTCGGTTATTTGCAATAAACCAGCCGAAAAACGATGTAAAATTCGAGATAAAGCTTAAGTAATACAGAAATAAACTCAAATCCCCGATTGTCATATCACCTGATTTCATCGCACCCGCTGCCAATAACAGTATAAATCCGGTACCCAGACTTACGGTATTATTAAATATTGCATCCAGTGTCTGAGATAAAAGCGTATCCTTCAGCATCATTTTATGCCGCTTCCCATTAAGTTCCTTAAGATAGCCAAGGACATGCTCCTCTTCACCTGCAACTTTAATCGCCTGAACCGAACGAAATATCTCTCCCATAGCACCGGTTACCATCCCCGTTGCTTCCCTGGCATCCTTCCTGAACTTTTTCAGCTTAGTACTTAACAGCTGAACGACACTGACAACAAGGATCAATGGTGTAAATACCAGCAGCGTTATTTTAACATCGATGCTTAGCATAATAACAACAGCAACAATGACAAATATAATATTTCCGATAATGTCGAGGGTCCAGCTGATGGAATTTTCTATCGTTTCCGCGTCATCCCGAAAGCAGTTTAAAGCCTCTCCACTGGAGCAGGGAATAGAACAAGCTCCAGGCTTCTTTAAGATGCTGTCAAACATATTCCTTCGTATCAGAGAGCTCATGATAAACCGATGAATGATATCCACCCATGCGCCTGCATAAATATTAACCATATGTCCGGCAGCATACACGATGGTCAGGATTACCAGGCCAGTCAATTGAAAAGTGAATCTCTCCTTATGACTTAATATATTGAAGAATTCCTTAAGAATCAATCCAAGCAGCAGAGGTGTAACATGAATCATGGCCCACAGGATGCAGTTTAAAAAGTACAGACCGGGTTTATAAATCATCATTTTCCAGAAGAGTTTCAATACCTGCAGCTTCTCTTTGTCCTTTACCATCTCGGTTTTATTCGAATTCAATCCTGCTTCCATTATACAAGCACCTCCTCTATCCCACATCGTAATAATTCATTAAATTTAGAATCAGGCTCCTCCAACAGCTTAATCCGACTACCATATTCTAATATGGCCCCATGCTCCAGGATCAGGATATCATCCGCTTTCTGCACCGTTCCCAACCGATGGGCAATGATAATGCAGGAACGGCCTTCCACAAGCCTGCCCAAGGCTCTATCCACCAGCTTCTCAGTTACCGGATCGAGCCTGGAGGAAGCTTCATCCAGAATGATAAGCTTGGGATTACGGATAAATACACGTACCAGAGTCAGCAGCTGGGCTTCTCCCGATGACATTCCACCTCCGGGCTGTATTACTGTGTTTAGTCCATCCTCCAGCTTCTCATACCACTCACCCAGTCCCATATCATAAATCGTATTCAGTATAACCTTATCCTCGATCTCTTTATTAAAAAAGGTTATATTATCCCTGATGCTGGCTTGAAAGAGCTGAACCTCCTGCGTTACATATGCAATATGTTTTTTGAGCTCCTTCAGATTAATTTCCTTCAGGGAAAGATTGCCCAGCTTGATATCACCCTGCTTCGGATCATAAAACCGAACAATGAGTCTGGCCAGTGTCGTCTTTCCACAGCCTGTGTGCCCCAGTATTCCAAGAATCTTTCCCTGTCTTAGCTCTAAGGAAATATCCTTAAGAACTGGCAAGTTTTCCTCATATTCAAAGCCTACCTTCTCCATTTTCAGAGTAATATCACTGTCATCAATACAAAGCTGGTCTGTTTGCTGTAGTTTCGACTGCATCTGGAACATCTCTTCAATCCGGATAATACTGGCAGATGCTTTCTGAATGTCCTGAAGCTGTTCTCTTAGCTGCTCCAGGGGATTACCGAGTAGCTGTATATAATTGATCATCAGATAGACGGTACCCAGGGTAACTTTTCCGGTATACCAAAGGTAGCCACCAAGAGCAAAGATCATCACATAACCAATGCCATAGATACCCTCTAACGTAATCCATATCCTATAACCCGAGAGATTCGCTTTCAATTTAAGCGGCAACCATTGCTGAAGCAGAGCATAAAAACGGTTCATGACATAGGTCGTGGCCCCACAGGACCGAATATCCTCCGTACTGCCGATATGCTCTCCCAGGAAGCCATAAAACTGGGCAGTAACTTCCCTGTTATTCTTAAAATTATCCACTGCCTCTCCCTGCGTTTTTATAACAAAAGTTACTGCAATAATCATAAAAACGAAAAAAGCAATACCAACATATAAATTCTCAACAGCCAACAGAAGGATAATTCCTAAAGTCAAAAGTGTATTATTGATTAAGCTTACCATCAGCTTAGAGAAGAAATTAAATAAAGCGGTTACATCCCCATCAATCCGTTCTACGATTTCTCCGAATTGATGTTCTTTAAAATACGTCATATCCAACCCAAGGCAATGTCGCACCAGATCCAGTCTCAGCTGATTGGTAGACTTCCAACCAATATTTTGACTGAGATAGGTTGAAAGGACGGCAAGCAGCTGCTGCCCGAAGGCTGCGATAATAAAGATTACTGCAGCTATGATCAGATCCTTCATCGGCTTCTTTGCACCGACTCCATCAATAAAATAACTGACAATCTTAGGATTCACCAATTGAATTAGGATACTTACACCCATCACCAGGGTTAATGCAAGTATCAGCCATCGGCAGCTTTTCAGGTATTTAGATAAAAGCTTACTATAGTTTCTATACTTTTGTTTCATAATTCCTCCCTCTTTTCCAAAACCAATGAAGCGGTAATTCGCTTCGATTTGTAAATATAAGATGATATGTAGCAATAAAAAAAGCGCAGATTTAATTCTGCACTTTCTGAGTAATGTATTTAATAAATGATTTCATCGCTGTTACGATATCTTAACTAAGGTATCCTAAATTCCTTAATTGTAAGGCATCTTACGAAAGATATGTAACACGGATTTCACTACAAAAAATGCTGCAGGTCAGCACAACCGGCAGCTCTTAAAAGTTCAAAGGAAGGAATCAGGAAGCAATAAGCTTCTTATTCATCTATTCCTATCTTTTCAGGTCGGTCATGCTAATGTTATGAAGTTGTTTTGCTGATTGGTTTACAAATATACGCATTGCGTGACCTCCTTCTTTATTTTCTATCTCCATGGAATAAGATACCATCTTTGGCTGGAAATTGCAACCACAAATTAACATAATTTTGCCCAGGTTACTCATAAGGTTGCTCATAAATATAAAACTCATATAAGAAAGACCTCTGCTCGTGATAAAAGTAATCTGAGTAGAGGTCTTCTGTTATTGTATACTGCTATTGTATATTGTTATTATATGATGTCGAGGTCAAAAGGTAAAAATCAAGAATTCCTATATTAAATATGCACAAAATAATAGCATTCAAATGCTCTAAATGATGTTTCAGAAATACTTTTATTGTACAGTTTCACAATGAGTCATTTATGAAATGACCTTTTGACCCCGATATCATTGTATGCCGATATAGTATGCCGTAATGTTAATTCTTATCTTTTATCATCAGGAAAAATCTATGGACACTATTATCCTGTGTCAACTCCGGATGAAAGGCCGTGACAAGCATATTTCTCTGTCTTGCTGCGACGATATTTCCATCCACCTTTGCTAATACCTCCACCCCTTTTTCCGCCGATACACTCTCAATAAAGGGAGCGCGGATGAAAGTCATCGGGATTTCACCGATTCCTTTCAGGCTGCTAATGGTATGAAAGCTTCCTAGTTGCCTTCCGTAAGCGTTTCTCTTCACCGTGATATCCATGGTACCCAGATGGCTGTACCCTTCATTGGAAATCTTCTTTGCAAGTAGAATCAGACCCGCACAGGTTCCCATGACTGGCATTCCCTCCAGAATCATCTTCTGTAACAGCTCAAACATATCAAGCTCTTTGAGCAGCTTGCCCATTACGGTACTCTCACCACCCGGTAGGATGATTCCATCCAGCGGACGGCTTTCCAAGTCTGCTTTCTGCCTTATTTCAAAGGCCTCGGCTCCAAGCTGCTCCACTGCCCTGATATGTTCTGCAAATGCTCCCTGAAGAGCCAATACTCCAATTCGTTTCATGTTAATTAAATACCTCTCTGCGCCATCAAAAGCTCTATTTCCTGCTCGTTGATCCCGACCATGGCCTCACCCAGATCCTCCGATAATTCTGCGAGGAGCTTAACATCCTTATAGTTGGTAACTGCCTTAACAATCGCCTGCGCACATTTGGCAGGATTACCGGATTTGAAAATACCGGAGCCTACAAATACCCCTTCTGCTCCTAATTGCATCAGAAGGGCTGCATCCGCAGGGGTTGCTACACCGCCGGCAGCGAAATTAACAACGGGAAGCTTTCCGTTGGCATGAACATAGCTTACCAGATCATAAGGAACCTGCAGCTCCTTAGCCGCATGATAAAGCTCATCTTCTCTCATATTCTGGAGCTGTCTGATCTGCTGTTGGATCAATCTCAGATGACGTACCGCCTGAACCACATCTCCGGTACCCGGTTCTCCTTTCGTTCTGATCATAGAAGCACCTTCTTGAATTCTTCTTAAGGCTTCTCCAAGATCCTTTGCTCCACATACAAAAGGTACACCAAATTTCGTCTTATCAATATGGAAGGTATCATCCGCAGGGGATAACACTTCGCTTTCATCAATATAATCAATCTCAATTGCTTCTAAGATCTGGGCTTCGGCAAAATGTCCGATCCGAACCTTCGCCATGACAGGAATAGATACAGCCTCCTGGATACTGCGAATCATCTTGGGGTCACTCATTCTGGATACACCGCCTGCTGCGCGGATATCTGCCGGAATTCTCTCCAAAGCCATAACCGCGCAGGCTCCGGCTGCTTCTGCAATTCTGGCCTGCTCCGGTGTTGTTACATCCATAATAACTCCGCCCTTCAGCATCTGAGCCAGATTCTTATTTAATTCATAACGTTCATTCTTCATATTACTTACCATACCTTTCTTTAAGGCCTGCAAACTATGAGCCGCAGGCACAAATTTGCGTGAGAAAATAACGAGAAAATTAATCTTTTTACTACTTGACGCTTTATCAAATTTGCCTTATTATAATACCGATCTGATAGTATTATAAGTACCAGAAATAACAATCTTAATGGTATCAGATTTGCAGAAAGGATAAAAAAATTATGGAAATGCTAACCTTCAACCTGAATACCGATAGTAAAATACCGATTTATCATCAGCTCTATTCCTTTATAAAATCAGAAATCCAGTCCGGGAAAATCCCATACGATACAAAGCTGCCATCCAAACGCAAGCTGTCCTCCTATCTGAAAATAAGCCAGAACACCGTTCAGGCAGCCTATGATCAGCTGATAGAGGAAGGATATATCATCTCACTTGAGAAAAAAGGGTTCTTTGTCAGTAAAATAGATCATCTGCAGAAGCTGCAGGTGAATTCCCCATATGAGCTCACCCATCAGAAATCAGAGTCTTCTGAGGTAATCTATGATTTTTCCTATCACGGAGTTGACCAGGCTACCTTTCCCTTTGATACCTGGCGGAAACTGACGAAGGACGTAATTAATGAATACGACACTGAGCTTTTGCTTCCAGGCGATTCCCTTGGCTATCATAGATTAAGAGCAGCCATTGCGGCTTACCTTCATCAATCACGAGGGGTTAATTGTACAGAGCATCAGATTGTCATCAGTTCGGGTACTGAGATTCTGTTTCAGTCCTTAATCCAGCTGCTTGATAAAGACAGTATCTATGGAATTGAAAATCCTGGTTATGAAAAGTTGAATCAACTATTTACCGGCAATCGGGCTAGCTTTACTGCAATTAATATCGATCATGATGGTATGCTTCCGGAAGAAGTAGAAAAAGGCAAGGCGAATATCCTGTGTGTTACACCTGCCCATCAATTTCCCTCAGGTGAAATCATGCCGATCAATCGGCGTATCCGCCTATTAAATTGGGCAAATGAAGTTGAAGGCAGATATATCATCGAAGATGATTACGATAGCGAATTCAAATACAGCGGAAAACCAATCCCGGTTCTTCAAGGACTGGACAATAACGAAAAGGTAATCTATATGGGTTCACTATCTAAATCTATTTCCCCGACTCTTCGCGTCAGTTATATGGTACTGCCTCTCCATCTGATCAAACGTTACCACGAGAAGCTTTCCTACATTCTCTGCCCGGTGCCAATCATTGAGCAGAAGGTATTATGTAATTTTATTGAACAGGGATATTTTGAAAGACATCTTAACAAGATGAGAACTGTGTATAAGAAAAAGCGGGATACCTTGGTAAAGGCAATTACGGACTTGAATAAGGGGATAGAAATCCAGGGTGCTGATGCCGGACTTCATCTTCTGCTGAAAGTACCTAACCAAATGACGGAGGAGCAATTAATAGACTCCGCAATGAACTATGGAGTAAAAACCTATGGTATATCCAAGTATTATTGCGATAAAAGCTGTGTAAAGCCTTCAGCACTTCTGCTGATCGGTTATGCTACCATGACGGAGAAGGAAATCGTGCAGGCAGTTACGCTTTTAGACAAAGCCTGGTTTTCATAAATTCCATAAAATGCCATGTCGCATATTGTCTAATAATAGATGAAATATTATACATATTATGATATACTATAGCTATAAAAATGCCCAATTACAAATACTTTGAAGCATTTAGCAAATTCAATCAAGCAATTGATTAATAATTTTCATATAATTTAGCTCAATATCTGATTGGAGTGTCTGAAGTATTCTGACGAAAGGAGGTTATTTGAAATGATGAAGCACCGGGAAAAAATCACTTACTATCTATTTTATTTCTTAATTGTTGTTGAAATAATAATCGTAGCCTTTCTTGGTTTTAAGCGTCATACAAATGTAGCCTTTCAGAATGAACCTTATTATTCATTGAATACGGATTGGAATTATACAGATGACAGTGGCAGGAAGCATCAGATTAATCTTCCCGTAGAACTGAATGCCGGTCAGGATAACACCATCAGTATTAACCGAAACCTTCCTTCCGGTATTTATCACCTGAAAACACTTGGTATCTTAACGAACCATCAGAATATCAGTGTATTTCTGGAAAGCCGATTGATATATTCCCGTATTAATAATACTGACACCCACTTTTTTAATATTCCGACCAATGACATCTGGGATATCATTGATCTCCCTCCTGGTTCGGAAGGCAAAAAGCTGACGATAACCCTATCCTCAAAATATCCGGATTATGCCGGCAGTGTAAATGAAATCCATGTTGGCACGAGGTCTTCACTCCTGCTGCATAATCTTCATGACAATGTATTAAGACTGATCTTGGCTGTTATCACATTATTCTTAGGAACTATAATCATTATAGTATATTTGTTTATCAAACGGCTTTTGAAGATTAACAGATCCTTCCTGTTCCTGGGTTGGTTCGCTGTTTTGTGCTCCATCTGGCTGATCATGGAAAGTAATCTGACGCAATTATTTATTGAAAATGAATATGTCATTTCCGCTTTTACTTATCTATCACTGATGACCTTTCCAATTCCTATCATAATCTACATAACCTTTATTGAAAATTTTCATTACAAAAAGACATTATATTATCTTGCGTATATTTTCCTGTCAAGTGCCTTCCTTTTAATCACTCTACAGTTTTTTAACATCCTGGATTTCCATGAAAGTGCATCCATAGTCCGGTTTGAGATATTTGTATTATTGGGAATGGTGTTAATCACGCTATTATTAGAGCTGTTTAGGCATAAGAATAATGAAGTTAAGGTATTTACCATATCCTCAGGAATTTTGTTTGCTTTTGGCGTTGTTGAGATATTTACTTACCAGATCAAGTCCGGTAATACCGGTATCACTTTTCTGATTGGATTTATTATCTTCATAGCAATCCTTTCCTGGGATGCATTACGTAAGGTTGCCGATGTCATAAAGCTCAGCGAAACTGCCCAGCATTATAAGTTCCTGGCTACCAAGGATCTTCTGACCAGCTGCAGAAACAGGGTTGCCTATGCAAAGGATCTGGACCGCTTATCTCTTGACCGCAATATCACCCTGTTAGTTGCTGATATGGATAACATGAAGCAAATCAATGATACCTATGGGCATCATGCCGGTGATGAAGTAATCATTCTTTGCAGCCAGTGTCTTCTCAAGGTATTCGGCAGACGGGTGTATCGTATCGGTGGGGATGAATTCGTCATTATCCAGTATGATCTGGATCAGAATAAGCTTAACACTCTGCTGCAGGAATTTGATAAGGAATGTGCGAAGACGAATGAAACTATTGCATATCCGTTTAAAATGTCCATCGGATATGCTGTATATGACAGGAATATGGATAAGACCATCTATGATACCGTCGATCGTGCTGATAAGATTATGTACGAGAAAAAACATAAGATGAAAGATAACGAAGGGGATGCATAAGTTCTCTGTCAATTGTCGATCAGATATCGTGACAATTGACGGAAACCATGCATCCCTTTTCTTAATATCTCTGCGATCATATCAAATGTAATAATAGCCTTGAATAAATCTCCATCAAGTATCTTACGAAATTACTGCACCATTCATCTCCTTACGGATATTTCTCCATTCCGGCATATAGTGATCGAGATAACCTTTAAATACGTGATTATGGCTGCTTTCCAGAAGGTGTACCAATTCATGCAGGACAACATAATCCAGACATCTGGGCGGCTTCTTGGCAAGCTGCAGACTAAGGCAGATATTTTTCGTACGGATATTGCAGGTTCCCCAGCGGGTCTTCATATCCCTGATACTGAAGCTGTTGGACTTTACTCCGATGATACCTTCCCATTTCTCAATGTATAACGGGACAGCTCTTACTAAAGCCTCCTTATACCAGGTATCAACCATATGCTTTCTTTGTAACTGGGTACTGTCTTCCTTTACAAACAAACGAAGTTGGTTACCTTCTAATTGGATGCCCGGCCGTCCTGTATTTACAACAACCGATAAACAATACTTTTCTCCCCATACATAGATTTCCTCACACGTCAGGTAATTCATCTCCTGATGGGAATGTCTTTGTGCCAGCTTGTCCTGCTGCTTCCTGATCCAGTCCAGTTTAGTAATAACAAATTTTCTGATTTCGTCTTCACTCATCCTGAGTGGCGCAGTAATATGGATTCTGCCCTCCGGCGGAAGGATTTTCAGATACATGTTTTTAATTTTCTTTCTTTCCAGCTCAATTGACAAGTTATTAATTATGATATATTTCATGTATGGCTCCTAGTTCTTTTTCCTATAGGTTCTTCTGCGTTTTCTCTCGACAGACTGTGTCTTTACCTCAGGCTGCTGTTCTATATTGGACTTCAGTGAAACCCACATGGAGCTTCCACCCTTACCGTTGGAGTTAATCTCAAGGAAATCAAATTTTTTCAGGAATTTTGAAAGCTTCGTATCACCATAATTTCTGACATCAAAGTCCGGATATCTTTTTACCAGTCTGCTTCCGAGCTCACCCATGTTCATTCTCTGATCTTCCTCATCAACCTCGTTCATCATTTTAATGATTGCTGACTTAATTACACTCAGATCCGTCATATTCTTGCCATTATCACTATTTTCAGGGACAACCGGACTTTTCACAGTTTTCGCAGCTTCTGCTTCCGCTTCTTTGTCCTTTTTCGCTGCTACTTTCTTGCCTTTATCTTTATTAATATCATTTTTAATATGATTTTCTTCAATTTCCATGCTCTTCTTATCAGTTTCAGCCAGTACATCAAGATATTTAAACTGATTGCAGGCAGCGATAAAGGGTTTCGGTGTCTTCCGCTCCCCCATTCCAACAATCAGCATACCCGACTCCCGTAATCTGGAAGCTAACTTCGTAAAATCGCTGTCGCTGGATACTATGCAGAAGCCCTCTACATTACCGGAATAGAGAATATCCATCGCATCAATGATCATAGCCGAATCTGTTGCATTTTTCCCTACGGTATAGCTGTATTGCTGAACGGGAGTCACCGAATTCTCTAGCAGGATATCCTTCCAGGATACAGAACTGGGCTTAGTCCAATCACCGTAAATACGCTTATAGGTAGCAACTCCATAACTGGTTAACTCATCAAGGATATATTTTATATATTTAGCAGAAACATTATCAGCATCAATTAAAACAGCAAATCGTTTTTCTTCTATCATATCTTCTCTCCTTTGCAATTTATATTGTCAATTCAGTCCATAGTTATTATACACTAATCAGAGCTTTTTTGTATAGGTAGTAAAAAAGAAAGGTGGCACAGGAGGATACCAAATGTAGTCACACCAAATGGAATCCTCCCTGCCACTTTTATTGTGAAAGGTCTTTATCTATGAATTGATAAAACTGAAACTAAAACTGATTGGTATTTCGCCAGTGTAAAGCTTAATTCTTCCTAAGCTTGCGTTTTCTTGCTATCTCAAAGGCTATGATTCCGCCGCCAAACAATGTCATGATAATGCCAGGAATTGCATTGGACATTTCACCGGTCTTAGGAATATCCCCTGCATCCCCTTCTTCCGGCAGCGGTGTAGGTTCTAGGGTAGCTACCGGTTCTGTCGTAGGTTCTGTAACCTCTACAGCTTCCCAGACTGCATATAAAGTAACATTGCCATCAATTACGATTTCGGAATCAGATAATGCTTCACCACCTGCATTGAAAGCCCATCCGACAAACTGATATCCATCCATAGTCAGATCGGATTCACCAGCAAGGGTTGCAATATCACCCTCAAGATACTGCTGACTGTCGACAGGAACAGAACCTTCTCCGCCATTAGCATCATAAGTCACCTTATAGCTAACCACTTGTTCCG
>Ga0207834_1000275_pt1 | contig 18597 bp, 18 predicted proteins | sample LuqExpMetagenom5_FD_187763 | JGI IMG/M metagenome (GOLD analysis project Ga0207834, IMG submission 187763) | Tropical forest soil microbial communities from Luquillo Experimental Forest, Puerto Rico - Sample 5 (SPAdes) | ecosystem: Environmental > Terrestrial > Soil > Tropical forest ...
TGCGAATATAGCGATGGCGATGGCACCCCAGATACCTGCAACACCGTGGCAGCCGAAGGCATCCAATGCATCATCATAACCAACCTTGCCCTTCAGAATAACAATAGCACCAAAGCTTACTGCACCTCCGACAAGGCCGATAATGAAAGCGGAATTCGCAGTTACATATCCAGCACCCTGTGTGATAGCTACAAGTCCGGCGATAGCACCACTGATTGCACCAAGAGTGGTAGGCTTCTTATTCATAATCCATTCACAGATGACAAAGGCGATAGCGCCGGCAGCAGCTGAGGTATTTGTTGTTAAAAATGCATTGACTGCAACACCGTTTATGGCAAGAGCACTTCCGGCGTTAAAGCCAAACCAGCCAAACCAGAGGATACCGCCGCCTAAGATTGCCATAGGAACATGATGCGGATCCGGTCTTGTTTTCCTTCTCTTTCCTAACATGATTGCAGCAACAAGGCCGGATACACCGGAGTTGATCTCAACAACATAGCCGCCGGCAAAGTCCAGAACTCCAAGATGCTTTAGCCAACCGGAACCTGACCATACCCAGTGTGCAATCGGATCATACACTAAGGTTGTCCAGAGCAGTGTGAACAGAATGAAGGCAGGGAACCTCATACGTTCAGCAAAGGCACCGGATATAACGGCTGCGGTGATAATGGCAAACATCATCTGGAATACGATAAACAATAAATGAGGAATTGTCGATGAATATGTAGGATTAGCTTCAAATCCTATGTTGTTCAGAAAGGCCCAGTCAAAGTTTCCAATGAAACCGTTACCTTTTCCAAAGGCTAATGAATAACCGATAAAAATCCACTGAACCGATATAATTACCAGTGCAGCATAACTGTGTAGGGTTGTACTTAATACGTTCTTACTCTTAACCATACCTCCGTAAAATAGAGCTAAACCTGGTACCATAAACATTACCAGCGCAGCAGAGAAAATAACAAATGCCATATCTGCTCCGTTCATACCTTCCATGCATATACCTCCTAATTTTCATACTTACTGGAACTCGGATTTCATTCATCCGAATAATATTGTTGGGATTTTGAATTCGGTAAACAAGATGAACCGACAAGCAGGTTCACTTGTCAGGAATTGCAAAAATACATAAAAAAATGGCGTAAAAAAATGAGAACGTAAAGATTCTCATTTTTCAGACGCCATTGTCCTGCTGAAAAATTCAATTATAATTCATCACAAATTTACACGATTTTATAAATTATAATAAATAAATTATAAAAATACAATAGGTATTTTAAAAATATTTGATTTTCAGTTATAAGTTTATAAAGTCCCTGATTTATTACATCAGATATATACATAAGTATTACTGCTTCATCATTCTGGCTTTGCCGGTAATATTCAGTACGGTTAACTGAAATACATTGGTATGAGGTAATATGGCTTTATTAAATTCAAAATTCTCCTTATGATACTGTTTCATGATAGCGCATAGCGCATCATACTTGTCCTGTGCTTCAACCATGGTCAGGATACCGTTACCGATGACGCTTTCATACTCCATGGTACACATTTTCGTTTCCTCCGATGCGATTAAGCGGTGATTGCGAAAACCCAATATATCAAATGCTATTTCATTATCTGTGTTCTCTGTCTTGTTTCTTTATCGATTCTATACTATAATACTGAACAGGGAATAAAGAGCTGGTAGTAAAATAAAATATTAGGTAATTGCTTAAATTCAGTAATTAGATTGTTTCGCGATTACCTTAAATCTAATAGTGAGGTACGATATGCAGAATATAAAGGCGGTCATCTTTGATATCGATGAAACCCTGATTAACCGTAAGGAAGCATTCTTAAGACTATGCGATTATCTGATTGATAAATATGCAAAGGACTACCCCTTTGAAGGCTCAAAGGAAGAACTGATTAATTATCTGGTGGAAATTGATGCAAATGGTTACGGAGGGCTTAATCTTATAATTCCTAAGTTAAGCAGGGTATGGAAGCTTCCGCACACCACCCAGGAATTTATCGAGGAGAGAAATTCGATTTTTGGCAAGCTTACGACTACATTTCCTGAAACCTATGAGGTTTTAGACAAGCTGAAAGGGAAATATAAACTTGCTGTGATTACCAACGGTTATTCCTCCGTTCAGAGAGAGAAGATAAGTACAGTCCAGCTGGAGGATTATTTTGACGACATTATTGTATCCGGTGAAGAAGACTTTGAGAAACCGGATCCAAGGATTTTCTGGCTATCCTGCGAGCATCTTGGGGTAAAGCCGGAGGAGGCGGTATTCATTGGCGATTATTACCCGAACGATATTGCCGGAGCACTCAGTGCAAAAATAATGCCCATCTGGATCAGTGAAGATCCGGATGAGCATATGGAATACCAAGGAATTCGAGTAAAACGGCTGAAGGATATCCTGGAATACCTATAAAGACTTGACATGCTCCTTTAACCAGGCAGCAACACCATCATCGGTATTTTTCCCGATGATCAGATCAGCCTTCTCCTGAAGCTCGGATACGGCATTACCTACAGCAATTTTATAATCCCCCGCTTCAAATAACGGAAGATCGTTACGGTTATCACCAAAGCATACAATATGATCAATTCCAAGATAATCGCGCAGGTACTTAACTGCATGATATTTGGAGGCAGTCTTGTTGAAGATTTCCAGATACCAGAAATCCGGTGAATAATTATCCTTATAGAAAGTACAATTAAGATCAGGAATTGTCTGGAGTATGGCATGAATCGGTTCAAGGGCTTCCTTATGGTCCATCAGTGAAAAATAAATGATTGGTTCCTTCGATAAGGAGGAAAAACGGTCAACCTGTGTAAATTTTTTCTGATATAGATCAACCCTTTCTTTATAAAAATCATAAAGAGCTTTACTGTTCAGATCCTCATAATAGGTTGACATGACCCCGTTCTTAATGGTGTATACAAAGCCCTTCAGCCGGTTGCTTTCAATCACTTCGATCAGAGCGTCTATGCTTTTCTGGGGAAAGGTTTCAATCTTTATATATTCATCCTTTGACAAATCGTAGACACAGACTCCGTTCATTAGAATAATCGGAACGGATATCTTGACATCCTTTAATATATGCCTTACAGAAGCGATGGATCTGGCCGTTGCCACAGAAAACAGCACACCGCGATCAATCAGCTCATTGAGGATGGTAATTGTATTAACAGATAAAGTAACGTCCGGCTGCAGAAGAGTACCGTCCAGGTCGGAGATATAGAGTGTTTTCATTCGGGCTCCTTATCTTAGGTTAAAAAGTCGGAAGATTTTTTTCGAAGGCTTCATAAGCTTCAATTATCTTATCGGTCCATGCATCAAATTCAGGATCCTCTTTCTGAAGCTCCGGATGCTTATCGATATAAGCTAAGGTTTGTCTTACACCCTGGTCAAAACGTACGGTTGCCGTATAATCGGGAACAAGACGTTTTACCTTGGAGTTATCAAAGATTACCGTATGCGCTTTATCTCCAAGAACTCCTCCTACGTAATCTGCGTGAGCCTTAGCGAGAGTATCGGAAGGAATATGCACAATATTAGGCTTAACGCCAAGAGCATCCCCGATGATTTCATATATCTGGTTCCAGGTAAGACTTTCATCCGAGGTAATCTGCACCGCTTCCCCGATGGCATGGAAGTTACCCATCAGACCGACAAATGCCTTGGCAAAATCGGAATTGTGAGTCAAAGCCCATAAGGAGTTGCCATCGCCGTGGATGATGACCTTTTTCCCGTTCCTGATACGGTTAATTACGCTGTAGCTGCCATTGTTACCGTGAATTGCTAAGGGAACGTCAAAATCACCATAGGTATGACTCGGGCGAACGATGGTAACCGGGAAGTTATTCTTCCGGTATTCCTCCATCAGATATTCCTCACAGGCGATTTTGTTACGGGAATATTCCCAGAATGGATTATATAAAGGCGTGCTTTCTGTAATAAAGGGACTTGATAAGGGCTTTTGATAAGCGGAAGCGGAACTGATGAAAATATATTGCTTGGTCTTCCCTGCAAATAATCTGACATCACGTTTTAAAGCATCCGTATGATAAGCGATAAATTCTGCAACAACATCAAAGGTCATATCTTTCAACTTATCCCTGACCTCATCCTCATTGTATATGTCAGCTTCAATTACCTTAACTCCCTCAGGGACAAGAGAGGATCTGTTACCCCTGTTCAGCAGGTAAAGCTCAAAACCGCATTTGGGAGCAAGTGCCGTAATTGCAGTACTGATGGTTCCTGTTCCTCCGATAAATAGTGCTTTCTTCATAAAATTCCTTCCCTTCTATATTATAATTATTTAAACTTCTGGATAAATCTTAACCTCAGAATCCAAAATGGGCTTCTTCTCATAATCCTCCCGAAGTAATCCGAAGATATAGTAATCCGTCATGACGTTGAGAATAGCACCCCCTCTGATCAGACCTTCCTGGGTAAATCCCAGCTTCTGAGCAACCCTGACAGAACCATGATTATTGGAAAAGCATCTGATCTGCAGCCTGTCAAGCCCCATGGCCTCATAAGCAGCCTTTACCATAGCTTGTCCGGCTTCCGGAGCATAGCTCTTACCCCAGTAATCCTTGTTGATCCGATACCCGATATCTGCTTGCTTTTTAAGCCGAAAATCATATAATACAATTTCACCGATTATTTTATGGGTGTCCTTTAATTCCATCAGCCAGGTCAATTCCCTGCCAGCCTGATATTCCTTCATCGTAGCATTATAATGATAATCAAGCTTTATCTTCTTCCTGGGGCGGTGACGACCGTCCGCGTCCTTGGATTCGTCATAGATTCCCCAAAAACGATATACACTGTAATCATTGATGAACTCGAGACTATCCCTTCCGTCTGAAGCGCTGTCTGTTATCTGACGAAGTATCATACGTTGTGTTTCAAGCCTTGGCAGCTTGGTAAAGAAATCTTCATAGCTCAATTCTGCTCCGTCCTTTCATTTTTGAAGAATATGCTATTTCCTCTATTATCTAACAATCATAAGGAATTATCAATAGATGGAATTATTTTCTTAATGGATTAAATTATCTATTATATGAACTGATTTTCAATAAATATTTTAATGCCGATGGCTATGATGACCAGACCACCGATAAACCTTGCCCGAAGTCCTAAGAGAGAACCGAATTTCTTCCCGATATAGACTCCGAAAGTACAGCAGATAAAGGTGATCAACCCAATCATTAACGCAGATGTGATGATATTAATGTTTAAAACGGCGAGACTGACTCCGGCGGCAAGCGCATCGATACTGGTGGCTATTCCTTGGATAACCAGATTCTTTGCTGTGAAGATATTCGTAACGGACAGTGTATCCTCCGGCTTCTTCCAGTCATTTACCGCTTCAACCATCATATTAATACCGATAGTACCAAGAAGAATGACAGCAATCCAGTGCTGATAACGACTGACAAAATCAGAGAAGGTCGTTCCGAGCAGAAAACCAAGGATGGGCATCAGAGCCTGAAAAGAACCAAAGGTGAAGCCCGTGATCAGAGCATCCCTTTTTGTCACGGTACTGTCATAAATACCATTCGTTACCGAGACCGCAAAGGCATCAGCGGATAAAGCAATCGCCAATAAAAAAACGGTAAGAAAATCCATAGGTACAAGATCCTTTCTAATTCATAAATAAAACTCATGTCAGGCAGACAGCCAAACATGAGTCTCAATCTTTCAGGCAAGCCAGATTTTAAGCTTAATCATATGATTGACTTGTCGTTTATTATAGAGTATGCAAAAGATACCCCTGTTTATTACAGTATTTCACAGATGCTTCGATTATAAAGTCAGGAATACCAAGAAATTTCTGACATTCTGGTTTTTATACTTGAAGGAAGAATAAAAAGAGTGCATAATAAGATAATTATGAGCCGGCAGGCTTATTGAGTAGGTAACAAGGCTTGGTATAAGCAGGCTTTACCTCAGCTCGCAAGCATAATTTAGAAAATCATGTTCAATTAACATATCCCTATAGATACGGATTACATATGAAAGCAGGTAATTTAATGACACTCGCGCTGACCGCATTTACACAGATCATAATTATGTTTTTTATCATACTGGTTGGTATGATCAGCTATAAAACCAGATTAATCGATAAGGAAACGAATAAAAAGCTTTCCGATATCGTGCTTATGCTGGTTAATCCAATCGTAATTTTCATATCTTATCAGAGGGAATTCAAAGCCTATCTGCTGACGGGTCTGCTGATCTCCCTGCTTCTGGCTGTCATTACACATATTTTCGGCATACTGTTTGCCAATCTTGTACTAAGAAAGAAAAACCATGAAGCGGATATAGCTATTGAACGCTTTGCCGTAATCTATTCCAATTGCGGGTTTATCGGAATTCCTTTGGTAAATGGTATCTTAGGAAGTGAAGGAGTCTTCTACATCACAGCTTATATGACCATCTTTAACCTTGTGGTATGGACTCATGGGATGATTACCATATCGGGCAGGAGCGATCGCAAATCCATCCTCACGGCAATGCTTTCGCCATCCGTCATTGCCACCGTTACCGGATTTGTATTCTTTGTCGGTAAAATCATGTTACCGGACGTGCTGGATCAGGCACTTACTTATCTCGGTGATATGAATACCCCGATGGCCATGCTGGTAGCAGGAGTAACCATTGCTCAGACGGACATTGTAAAGGTCCTGCAAAAGCTCAGGATATACTATATCTCCATCTTAAAATTACTCGTCGTACCGATTGCGATGCTGCTGTTCTTCAGTCTATTCGATATCCCAAGGATTGTTCTTCTGACTTCCGTATTGGCGGCTGCCTGCCCGACGGCGGCAAGCATTAATTTGTTCGCCTTGCGATATGATAAGAATTACCTTTATGCCTCAGAATTATTTGCGGTAACGACGATTTTATCCCTTGTCACCATTCCTGTTGTAATGGTTCTTGCCAATATGATTGTATAAAATGTTAAGTTATCCAGCAAACTCCAATATTGCAGCTTGCGTAACCTGACAGAAACGTAGTAAAATAGAAATTAATATGAAATATTCATAGAACTGGAATATCTTGAGGGGTATGCACTGGTAGCTGAATAGCAAGGAGTTTATGATAATGAATGAGTATGTAATTGTAAGTGATGCGACACTAGATTTACCGGCAAGTGTCATCGCTGAATATGGTATTAAAGTTATTCCTATGGGAGTGAATATTGATGGTGTGGAATACTCTCATGATCCGGATGAGAGGGAGATATCTATTGAAGATTTTTATGGCAAACTGAAAAATGGGTCAACCTCACAGACAACCCAGATAACACCGGTCGTATTTATGGATTATTTCGGTGAAATCTTAAAGCAGGGAAAAGATATTCTCTACATAGTATTTTCCTCAGGCTTAAGCGGAACCTACAATACTTCACAGGTTGTCATCAGGGAATTAGCGGAAGAATATCCTGACCGGAAGATTTATTGCGTGGATTCTTTATGTGCTTCCATTGGTGAGGGGTTATTGGTATTAAATATAGCAATGCAGAAGAGAAATGGTTTAAGCATTGATGAATTACATGACTGGGCAGAGCAGAATAAACGCCGTGCCCGTCACTGGTTTACTGTTAAGGACCTTTATTACCTGAAGAGGGGCGGCAGAATATCCACCATTGAGGCTTTTGTTGGCACTGCGCTTAAGATAAGACCGGTTCTTAGTACGGATGAAGCAGGTAAACTTGAAGTAATCACAAAAATAAGAGGAACTCATGCAGAATTGGATTTTCTGATGACAAAGCTGGAAGCTGAGGGAGTTGACCTGGCTTCCCAGACAGTAATCATTGGTCATGGCGATGATCTCGCCCAGGCAAAGGAGCTGGAGAGCATGATTCGAAGCAAACATCTGGTGAAGGATGTCCTGATTTCCAAAATAGGTCCGGTCATCGGAACACATACTGGTCCGGGTATGCTGGCACTCGTATTCATGGGAAATTAAGAATAATTCGTAGTGCTTCTGTATATGAGGTTCACCCAGGTAAGGCATGAGAAATCGATGTCATGGCTGGAGAAAATATTGGAAAAACCGGTGGAAAGCAATTGCTTTCATAAATTAAATTAAGTATAATTATTTTAAAGTCGTATCGTATGATACGACTTTGTTTATGACTGGATGAAGTCCCATATGTGCCATAATCTTATAGAAATAGAGCACTGGACTTTGATAACACTAACGTTTTTGGAGGAACAGAATGAAGAATGACAAGATAACTGCAGGAAATAGTGAACAGCAGATAAAACCATATAAAAAGGATGCAGATTATTCCTATACCCTTGGGGCATTTCCAACCTATGAACTTATCAAAGCGAAACCAAAGCAGGTTCGAAAGATTTTAGTTGATTCCAGTTTTACAGACCTAGAGAAACTGAATAAACTATGCAGTGAATATAATATATCAATAGAGATAAATAATAAGCTGATACAGAAGTTAAGAGATAAGGAAAACAGTTATGTAGCCGGGATATTTGATAAATATGAATGCAGCATGAAAGCTGACAAACCGCATATCGTACTTGTTAACCCCAGTAATATGGGGAATCTGGGGACAATACTTCGTACAGCCGTCGGCTTTGGCATTTATGATATTGCCATCATTCTGCCCGGAGCAGACATCTACAATCCGAAAACGGTGCGATCCTCAATGGGGGCATTATTTAGGTTGAATTTTACCCAGTTCCAGTCCTTTGAGGAATACCGGCAGCAGTTCCCGGAGCATGAGATATTTACTTTCATGCTGAACGGAGAGAAGACGCTGAGCCTGCGGGATTGCCCGAAAGCTGAGCTTTATTCCCTTGTCTTTGGCAATGAAGCAACCGGTCTGGATGATTCCTATTTATCGGTAGGATCCAGTATATTTATCCCCCAGTCTCCGGATGTGGATTCCCTCAATCTGACGATTGCCGTGGGAATCGGAGCATATGTATTTACAAATCGTTAGCAGGAATATGGGGTTTCCTGTTGATGCATAGATCACAAGGCTTATGATAATGCTATGATTAAATTTCGGTTCCTGGATAAGCCGGGCTCCGATATCGGTAAATATACCGGTATGTATGATACCTTTTCCATGTCATCACAGATCCTTACTCCCATTGTTTCCGGAGCGCTGCTTCAGTATGTATCCTACCGTACCTTATTCCCATATGCGGTCATTTTCTCCCTGGCTTCCTTATGCACGATGCTGTTCGTAAAACATGGTGACTCCAGGCCACCGAGGAAAAAGGATTTAATAGAGAACTACGATATTGAGGGCTAGATTGGAGTAAACATATGTTGTTAGAAATAATTAATATAATTGGTATCCTTCTATTCGTTCTAATCATTCTGTATCTGTTTGCGATTATGCCCAAGCTTCATCGTAACCCTGAGGGTAAGAAGCTGGATGGCTGGCTGTATGCACACCGAGGGCTGCATGATAACCGGTCGGAGGCACCGGAGAACTCACTTCGGGCATTCCAGCAGGCGGTTGAACATGGTTATGGTATTGAGCTTGACGTTCAGCTGACGAAGGATCTTATTCCCGTTGTTTTGCATGATTATAAATTGAAACGCGCCTGCAAAGCGGATATCAAGGTATCAGAACATACTTATGAGGAATTAAGAAAATATAAATTGTTCCGATCGGAGGAAAGGATACCTACCTTCCAAGAGGTACTTGATACGGTTAATGGCAAAGTTCCGATTATCGTTGAACTTAAGATACCGTGGAAGGCAGATCAGCTGTGTACCAGAGTTTCTGACATTTTAAACAGATATCAGGGCTTATATTGTGTTGAATCATTTAATACTTTCGGCTTGATCTGGTATAAGAAGCATTATCCCAAGGTTATCCGTGGACAGCTGTCTACGGATTTTATCAGGGAGAAGATCGCAGGCAATAAATTTCAATATTTTCTATTGAAGCATCTTCTAATGAACTTTCTGGCAAAGCCTGATTTTATCGCATATCATCATGTGTATAAAACCGGATTATCCTTTACTATCTGCCGGAAGCTGTTTAGGGTTAAGACCGTTGCCTGGACGATACAAAGCCAGGAGGAATATGAAAACAACCGGAAGTATTATGAACTGTTCATTTTCGATAGCTTTATACCGAAGGAGAAGGATGAAACCTGAGAAACATCAAATCATCATCGCATTAAAATAAACTATTTGGGAATGATTATTTTAAGATAAATAAGATGGAAGTGTTTTGATGATAAAGTTTATAGTTTTATGGGTATTTGAAGTATTATGGTTCCTTTCCGATCTTGTAATCAAACCCCGGATGCTGCCGTATGAAAAGGGATTTCAGAGAGAAGTGAACTGCAAAAAGTTTGATTTGCAGACCTACAACAACAGGATTAAGCAAAACTTCCGCATCAAGTCCGATTATGGGTACACACTTTACTGTGAATTAATTGAGAATGAGAAGAAAGAGAATAAAAAGATTGCTATTTTGTGTCATGGCTTTGGCTGCGCAAGATATGGCTGCATTAAATATGCGGATATATTTCTGAAGCAGGGGTTCCATGTATTGATGTATGATCACAGAAACCATGGACTAAGCGGAAAAGCTCATACTTCCATGGGTTTTTATGAAAAATATGATCTGGTCAATGTGGTTGACTGGTGCTGCAATCATTATGGAGAGGACTATAAGATTATCACTTACGGAGAATCCATGGGAGCGGCAACCGTATTATTACACCTGGGTATTGATAACAGAGTAAAATGTACCATAGCAGACTGCTCCTATTCTGATATGAAAGCATTGCTATATCATCAAATGAAGCAGTATTATCATCTGCCATGCTTTTTGATTCATATTGCTAATTATTTTATCTACTTCAGGGCCGGCTTTTGGCTTCGGAAGGTATCCCCGATTGATGTGGTCAGTCAGACTGATATACCCGTTCTTTTTATTCACGGCAAGCGAGACAATTTTGTTCCAACTTACATGTCAAAGAAGATGTATGACGCGAAGAAGAAAAATAAAGCAATTTATCTGGTTGCCAAGGCAAAGCATGCGGAGAGCTATTGTATGAACCGGGAAGAGTATGAGAAAAGAGTGGAAGACTTCCTGAAGAAATTTTTGTAATAAAGGTTTGGTCAATTGTTTTGACCTCATGATAAACTGGAAGCATAAAATAAAAACCTCACTTTGATAAGACAATTCGGGCTTAAGCTTGGAATAGTTATATCACAAGTGAGGTTTTTAAGGCTAAATATTTGGAATTATTCTTTATCTAAGGATGCCATCTTCATTGCACGAACCTTTAAGGACAAACCAAAGAGGTTAATGAAGCCTTCTGCATCATGATGATTGTAAAGGTCACCGGTAGTAAAGGAAGCGATACTTTCATTGTATAAGGAATAAGGAGAAGTTGTTCCCTGCTTGATGATGTTGCCCTTATAAAGCTTCAGCTTAACTTCACCAGTTACATATTGCTGAGTTACATCTACAAATGCCTGGTATGCTTCTCTTAAAGGAGTAAACCATTTTCCCTCATATACGATATCAGCAAAACGGTTGCCAACTTCCTTCTTTGCTGTTAAGGTTGCACGGTCAAGAATTAATTCCTCCAACTGCATGTGTGCTTCCATCAGGATGGTACCGCCGGGAGTCTCATATACACCACGGGATTTCATTCCAACCACGCGGTTCTCAACGATATCTACAATACCGATGCCATGCTTACCACCGATTACATTTAATTCCTTGATGATGTCGGTTACGGACATTTTCTTGCCGTTTAAAGCAGTAGGAATACCTTTTTCAAAGGATAAGCTTAAGGTAACACCCTCATCCGGAGCTTTCTGTGGAGATACACCAAGGACTAACAGGTGATCATAGTTCGGTGCATTGGAAGGGGATTCAAGCTCAAGACCTTCGTGGCTGATGTGCCAGAGGTTACGGTCACGGGAATAGCTGTTATCTGCGGAGAAGGGTAAGTGAATACCATGCTTAGCGCAGTATTCAATTTCTTCCTCACGGGAGGACATGGTCCAGATTCTCCAGGGAGCGATAATCTTAAGGTCAGGTGCAAGAGCTTTGATAGTTAATTCAAAACGAACCTGGTCGTTGCCTTTACCGGTAGCACCGTGGCAGATAGCGGTAGCGCCTTCTTTTCTTGCAATTTCAACAAGTCTTTTTGCGATAACCGGTCTAGCCATGGAAGTACCAAGAAGATACTTGTTCTCATATACAGCATTTGCCTTAACGCAAGGCATTACATAGTCATTTACAAATTCCTCAACAACATCTTCGATATATAATTTCGTTGCGCCGGATAACTTGGCTCTTTCCTCTAAGCCGTCAAGCTCATTGCCTTGGCCTACGTCAATGCATACGCACACAACATCATAATCATAATTTTCCTTTAGCCAGGGGATGATAGCGGTAGTATCTAGACCACCGGAATAAGCAAGAATTACTTTTTCTTTCATAAGATTACCTCCTATAATAAAATTCTATTATTTGTTCCACTCATATGGCTTTTGCCAGCCTGTTGCTTTTCTCTGTAACAAATTTTACATGTGATTAAATATACAACATATTTTATTATTATGCAAGAGCAAAAATGAATAAAAGTATAAAAATACATAGTCAGTTCTTTATTATATTTACTGGCTTCGGTTTTTTGAGATAACAGCATATTAATCTTTTACCTGAGGTAACTGCTGGATAGGTTATTTCCTATTATAATAGGATATTTTTTCGAAATGTGACGTAAGTCTTTACATATATTTCTGATTTATTATAATGAAATAAGATTAGTAATATTTACTATTAATGATATGAATTGGTTTGAGGTCAAATGTACTCTGCAAACAAAGTTGATACCTAATACGTTTCAAGTATTTGCTAAGTTAATGTATAGGGTATGCAATTTCATTGCAGAATACTTTTGGGCATCCAAATCATGAAGGATGTAAAAGGTATAATGAAAGAGAGGACGTGAGTTTGATGTATCAGATCATATTAGCATCAGAATCCCCAAGACGTAAGGAAATCATGGAGACTATGGGGATAAAATATAAAGTGCTGGTAGCAAATGTAGAGGAAATTGTGGAGGAGAAAGTACCCTCCGAAATGGTACAGGCAGTAGCAAGGCTTAAGACAAATGCGGTTTATCACAGACCGGAGCTTCTGGCTGAGGAATATCAGAAGGTTATTGTGATCGGAGCCGACACAATGGTATTTTATAAGGAGCATGCGCTGGGAAAACCGAAGAATGAGGCAGATGCGGTTCGAATGCTTCAGATGTTATCGGACGATGTCCATGAAGTGTATACCGGTGTCAGCATCATCATCAGGGACAAGGACAAGGAGGTAGAGCGTATTTCCTTCGCGGTTTGCACCAAAGTCGCTGTGCAGTCCTTATCGCTGGAGCAGATAAAGGATTATATTGCTACCGGAGAGCCGATGGATAAGGCAGGAGCTTATGCCATCCAAGGTAAGTTCGGAATCTTTATTAAGGAAATCATCGGTGATTACTATAATGTGGTAGGATTTCCGATTGCACAGATTTATGATGCTCTATTACAAAAAGGTATTGATATAAAAAAATGAAATTAGGTATTGCATAAAATTTAACTCGGATGTATAATTATAAATATTTTTCAGAAATGATAAGTTAATTGACTTACCAATTCATCTTGTAGAACCCCTTGAAAAAAGGATGAATTGTGAAGCAATGAAAGCAGAGAAGATAACGAAGCTGGCATTGATCTGCTCTACTCAATGATTCAGGAAACAGCCTCTGGAGCAGACTTGGCTGGACCAGACGGACTGATCTGAATTTTTATACGGTAAGTATGAATGAAGATAACATATAAAGAAGCAGACTAAGTTGATATAACTTGGCTTAACGAAACACAAAAGCGTGTTTAACTAACCTTAGCATGGTGAGAAATTGCTTCAGGATTAAGATATAGTTCCGGATTGGAACAGATGGAGGTTAAGATGAAAATAATGAATAGCGGAGTAACCGCAGCACAGGGATTTAAGGCAGCAGGCGTATATGCAGGAATTAAGAAGAAGAGAAAAGATATGGCTTTAATATATTCAACAGTCCCCGCAGTACAAGCAGGAACCTTTACCACCAATGTAGTAAAAGCAGCTCCTGTAAAATGGGATATCAAGGTGACGAAGGAAAGCCCCTTTGTTCAGGCAGTCGTACTAAACAGCGGTGTGGCAAATGCCTGCACCGGTACAGAAGGTGATCTGAATAACGAATTGATGGCAAAAGCAGTGGCAGATGCTATGAACATTTCGGTAAATTCCGTTTATACAGCATCCACAGGTGTCATCGGAAAGCAGATGCCAATCGATGTTATTCAGGAAGGCGTAAAACTGTTAGCAGCAGAATTAAAGGAGGAGATTGAAGCAGGTACCTTGGCTGCTGAAGCAATCATGACTACCGATACTTATTCCAAGCAGTGTGCAGTAAGCTTTGTCATTGACGGTAAAGAGATAACTGTCGGCGGTATGGCAAAGGGCTCCGGTATGATCCATCCCAATATGGCAACGATGTTAGGTGTTGTAACGACGGATCTGGCAATCAGTAAGGAACTTCTTCAGGAAGCCTTAAGTGCAGATGTAAAGAAATCCTTTAACATGATTTCCGTAGACCGTGACACCTCCACGAATGATTCCTTATTAGTACTGGCAAATGGCCTGGCTGGTAATAAGATGATCACTGAGAAGAACGAAGCTTATGCAAATTTCTGCGCCGCATTAAATTATGTAACAACAGATCTTGCCAAGAAAATGGCAGCAGACGGTGAAGGAGCTACCAAGCTCTTTGAAACTCAGGTAGTTGGAGCTAATTCAGAGGAGGAAGCAGTGATCCTCAGTAAATCCATCATAACCTCCAACCTAGTAAAATCAGCCGTCTTCGGTAACGATGCAAACTGGGGACGTATCTTATGTGCCATGGGTTATTCCGGAGTAAACTTTGATCCGGATAAAGTTGACCTCTACATCGAAAGTGCAGACGGCAAGCTGAAGCTGGTAGAAAACGGTATGGCAACAGACTACTCCGAAGAATTTGCAACCAAGATCCTTTCTGCTAAAGAAGTGAAAGCAACAGCAGACTTAAAAACCGGCAATGCTACCGCAACCGCATGGGGCTGCGACCTAACCTATGATTACGTAAAAATCAACGCTGACTACAGATCATAAAACTCCACAACCTAAATCTTTGTTAATAGCTAACAATCCAGAAAGGAATTCACAATGGAACAGATGGAACAAATATTATTCAAGGCACAGACGCTGATTGAAGCACTGCCTTACATACAGAAATTCAATAATAAGAAGGTAGTAGTAAAATACGGCGGAAGCGCCATGCTGGATGAAAACCTGCAGCAGAATGTAATCAAGGATGTTGCACTGCTGAAGCTGGTTGGCATGCAGCCAATCATCGTACACGGCGGCGGCAAGGAGATTACAAAGTGGCTCAGTTTAATGGGTCATGAGTCCAGATTCGTGGAAGGCCTTCGTGTCACCGATGGCCCGACCATGGAGGTTGCCGAAATGGTACTTGGAAAGGTAAACAAAAATCTTGTACAGATGGTAGAGAAGCTGGGTGTAAAGGCAGTTGGCATCAGTGGTAAGGACGGCAGCACCTTAAAGGTGAATAAGAGAACCGTGAACGGCCAGGATATCGGCTTTGTCGGTAACATCAAGGAAGTTAACACCACCCTGATTAATACCCTGATTGAAAATAATTTTGTACCGGTGATTGCGCCCATTGGTATAGACGATGAATACCAGAATTTTAACATTAATGCAGATGATGCCGCATGTGCTGTTGCAACAGCAATCGGTGCCGAGAAGCTGGTATTCTTAACGGATATCGAGGGTGTTTATGCTGATCCGAAGGATAAGAACAGCTTGATATCAGTATTAACACTTGATAAAGCAGATGAACTTTTAGATAGCGGCTACATCGGAGGCGGTATGCTTCCGAAGTTAAAGAACTGTATAGATGCTGTCAGAAATGGTGTATCCAGAGTGCATATCCTGGATGGAAGAATAGAACACTGCTTATTACTGGAATTCTTTACGAATAAAGGTATCGGAACAGCTATCATTGATAAAGCAAGTATTTTTGAGAATGAAACAGCATAGATTCATTAGCTTGAACTGCTTTATCCGGACATAGAAATGCATATTAAAGTGCATACAGTATTACTTGAAAGTATGACTGGAATAAAGTGTACAATATAGTTAATAAGATTCGTTGAAAAGTTAACTAATATGATCTCAGGAGGGAGGTTAGTGTCCGAAGCCGGGCACTGATATAATATGAATCAGTATATAGAAGAAGCAGATAAGAATTTAATGCATACCTACAGCCGTTATCAGATTGTTTTCGATCACGGTGATGGAATGTACCTATATGATATCAAAGGAAAACAATACCTTGACTTTGCAGCAGGTATTGCCGTATTTGCCTTGGGATATAACAACAAAGCATATAATGATGCGCTGAAAGCACAGATTGATAAAATACTTCATACCTCTAATTTGTATTATACTGTTCCATTAGTGGAAGCTGCTAAGAAATTTAATCAGGCTTCCGGTATGGATAGCGTATTTTTCACCAGCAGCGGTACGGAAGCAATTGAAGGTGCGGTGAAGCTGGCGAGAAAATATTATTATAAGAAGCATGGAATTTCCAACAGCCAGATCATCTCCATGAATCACTCCTTCCATGGAAGAAGTATGGGAGCGTTAAGTATAACCGGTACCAAGAAGTACCGTGAAGCTTTTGAACCCTTAATTGGCGGTGTTGTATTTGCGGAATATAATAATCTGGATAGTGTAAAAGAATTAATTCAGGAGAATACCTGTGCCATCATCATGGAGCCGGTACAGGGGGAAGGCGGAATTTACCCTGCAACTAAGGAATTTATCCAGGGTGTTCGTAAGCTGTGTGATGAGAAGGATATCCTGTTAATCTTTGATGAGATTCAATGCGGAATGGGACGTACCGGAAGCATGTTTGCATATGAGCAGTTCGGAGTAAAACCGGATATCATAACCAGTGCAAAAGCACTTGGCTGCGGAGTACCGGTTGGTGCCTTCGGAGCAATCAGGAAAGTTGCTGACGCCTTTGAACCCGGTGACCATGGAACCACCTATGGTGGAAATCCCTTTGCAACAGCAGCTGTCAGTAAGGTATTTGATTTATTTGAAAGCGAGAAGCTTCTGGAGCATGTGAAAGAGGTTGCACCATATCTGGCAGATAAGTTAGATGTACTTGTAAAAAAGCATGATTGTATAGTAGAACGCCGTGGAATGGGCTTGATGCAGGGTCTGGAATTAAAAATGCCGGTGAAGGACCTGATTCCTAAGGCAATGGCTTCAGGACTTGTCATTATATCCGCCGGAGCTAATGTCGTTCGTTTTGTACCTCCGTTAATTGTAGAGAAGAAGCACATTGATCAGATGGTTGCTATTCTTGATCAATGCTTGTCAGAGCTTTAGGCGTAGCAATAAAGTAAGAAAGAACGGACTCAAACCAGAATTACAATAACGCTGGATTTGAGTCCTTACTTATACTCCTTTAGCTTCTGCAAAACCTATCATTTTTCTCTGAATAAATTAGCAACAATAAGAACCAACATATATCCATGAAGTAATATACTTTTTAAATAGATACTGAATAGTTAAAATCATACTTGGAAATGTTAAGATGGTAATTTTATTTCTAAAATGACAAGTGAATTGACTTACCAATTCATCTTGTATGAAAGGTTTGGTGATAACTATGTGGGCTATCCTGATTGCAATTTTGTCGGGAGCAATGATGAGTACGCAAGGAGTTCTGAACACGGGTGTTACGAAGCAGACCGGTATTTGGGTGTCAGCCAGCTTTGTCCAATTTACTGCTTTGCTCGTCTGCCTTGGGGCTTGGTTCGTTACCGGCAGACAGGGTAATTTTACGTCGCTATTAAAAATCGATGAAAAATACATGCTTTTGGGTGGCGTTCTGGGAGCCTTCATTACCTATACCGTAATAAAAAGCGTGGATAACCTGGGACCGGCTGTGGCTAATATGTTCATTATCATCGCTCAGTTGATGGTAGCATATCTGATTGAGTTATTCGGTCTTTGCGGAGCAGAGAAAGTTCCCTTTGATTGGAAGAAGCTGATAGGGTTGGCTCTGATTATTGGGGGCATTATTGTTTTTAAGTGGAAACGCGAAAATTGTTAATAATTCTTTTAAAATTCTAGCTATAATACCTATTGTAAAAGATGGGCAAATTATGTAATATAAAAATGTCTTATCAAAAAGTATAGAGGGTACTTTTTAAGTCTTCCAATTTAGAAAAGGAAGATGATAATGAGAAAGAAAGTAATCATTATAGGACTAACCAGTGCTTTTATCATAATCTCCGGCTTTTGTTACAGCTGTGCATACAACAGCAAAGATTCTGCAGTTCTGGTTTCTTCAGGGACGAGCGGTATAAATCAATCAGAGGAGAAGATGCCAGCTACAACGACATCCTCCGATCTTTCAACTCCCGATTCTACAACCACAGGTAC
>Ga0207834_1000276_pt1 | contig 18548 bp, 15 predicted proteins | sample LuqExpMetagenom5_FD_187763 | JGI IMG/M metagenome (GOLD analysis project Ga0207834, IMG submission 187763) | Tropical forest soil microbial communities from Luquillo Experimental Forest, Puerto Rico - Sample 5 (SPAdes) | ecosystem: Environmental > Terrestrial > Soil > Tropical forest ...
CAGAGCAGGATGAGGACAAAGCACAGGGATCTTACTCCAACCACTTTCTTTAAAAGCTTATCCGATAATAGAAGAAAAATTCCGGTTTCCTTCAGTCCTGCCACAACAGCCATAAGACAGAACAGCAGCGCAAGTACGCGAAAATCAAGATAGGAGATATATTCTGCGGAAGGAGGTACGAAAAGTATTGTGATCAATGCTGCTGCCGCTGAGATGCATAAGACAGCTTCCGCCTTAATAAATTGTTGTATTTTTTGAAGTGGTTTACTCATGTCATTATCGTCCTTTGTATTCATTTTTACATTGGGTCATTCATCTGATTTACTTAATCTTTACCATAAAATATAACCGGTTAATGCTGAATTACCTTAAAATTGTACTCCAGTCATAAGTGAAAAGCAATGATCATTTCCTGCAAAAAAATGATGGAAAATTCATTTATTATTACTGCTTATAAAGTTGATAAAAGCCAGTAATATATAGGGTTCCAGCGATTTTTGATTATCTGAAATATGATGTAAAATGGTGTGTTTTGAAACATCTATTTTGTGCATGTATACAAATTTATGACCATGGCCGAGGAAACGACAAAATAACAGTTGCGGTTTTGAAAGGTTCATAATAAGATGTAAGAGTAACGGAGGACTTCTTTGAATATAGAAAAATATAGAAAAGGATAGGTGGCAGTTGCAATGAATAAATTAGACATGCTCTATGAAGGAAAAGCGAAAAAAGTATATAAAACTGATGTAGAAGACGTATATATCGTTGACTATAAGGATGATGCTACTGCATTTAATGGACTGAAAAAGGGAACCATTCTTGGTAAAGGCGTTGTTAACAATAAGATGACCAACCACATCTTCCGTTTGTTAGAGAAGGAAGGCGTTCCTACACATTACATTGAAGAATTAAGTGATCGTGAAACAGCTGTTAAGAAGGTAGAGATCGTTCCCCTTGAGGTTATCGTAAGAAATGTTTCTGCAGGAAGCTTCGCAAAGAAATTGGGCATGGAGGAAGGCATTCGTTTAAAGGCTCCTACCTTGGAATTCTCCTATAAGGATGATGCTTTGGGTGATCCTTTCATTAATGATTATTATGCAATTGCTTTAGGATTAGCTACCAAAGAAGAGATTGACCGTATTACAGAATTAGTATTTAAGGTAAATGAAGTACTTTGCAAGTATTTTGCAAGTGTTGGCATTGAATTAATCGATTTTAAAGTTGAATTCGGCAGATGTAAGGGTCAGATCATCTTAGCAGATGAGATTTCGCCGGATACCTGCAGACTTTGGGATATAACTACACATGACAAGCTGGACAAGGATCGCTTCCGCAGAGATTTAGGCAAGGTTGAGGATGCTTACCAGGAAGTGTTCAAACGTTTAGGAATACAATAAATATATATGAGGCTGTTCAAAGTTGGACAGCCTCTTGCTGTTGACAATGAATAAACTTCATGACAATAATTCTAAAGAGAATTATAAAAATCAGATTTACTTTAGAAAGAGCTCCAAAATGAAATCTATAATTTCATTTTGAGGTTCTTTCAGGTACTATTTGTTATGCATCATGGGCGTTATTGTGAAGTTTATTTCAGTTTATAGATTGAGAGGTTGAAAAGAACTCATGGATATGGAAAATAACAGCTTTAGTCCGGATGGATTACATGAAGAATGCGGAGTGTTTGGTGTGTATGATCTGGATGGTAATGATGTTGCACCCACGATATACTATGGCTTATTTGCACTCCAGCACAGAGGCCAGGAAAGCTGCGGTATTGCAGTAAGTGATACCGAAGGTCCGAAAGGCGCAGTTAAGGCCTGGAAGGGCATGGGACTTGTCAGTGAGGTATTTACTCCTGAGCATCTGGATACCTTAAAAGGTAATATCGGTGTCGGACATGTTCGTTACTCCACAGCCGGCGGAAGTAATATTAATAATACCCAGCCTCTGGTATTAAACTATGTAAAGGGAACTCTTGCACTTGCCCATAACGGCAATCTGGTAAATACCCCGCAGTTAAGAAAAGAGCTGGAATACACCGGGGCTATTTTTCAGACGACCATTGATACAGAGGTTATTGCTTATCATATTGCGAGAGAACGTCTGAATTCTGCCTCTGCGGAAGAAGCAGTAGCAAGAGCGATGAAGAAATTAAGCGGCGCATATTCCTTAGTCATCATGAGCCCCAGAAAATTAATCGGTGCAAGAGATCCCTTTGGTTTTCACCCGCTTGTCATCGGTAAAAGAAAGAATGCATACATTTTAGCGTCCGAGACAGCTGCTTTACATGCAGCGGATGCGGAATTCATCCGTGACGTACAACCCGGAGAGGTTGTCATGATTGACGAGGAAGGAATTCATTCCGATACCTCCCAATGCGGTCAGAAGGTTGCAAAATGTATCTTTGAATATATCTATTTCTCCAGACCGGATACCTGCTTTGATGGTGTCAGTGTCTATAATTCCAGAATTATGGCCGGACGAATACTATCACAGACCCATCCGGTAGAAGCTGATGTTGTAGTTGGTGTGCCGGATTCCGGTAATGCAGCAGCTATGGGTTATGCTTTAGAATCAAGAATTCCCTTTGGTATGGCATTCGTAAAGAACAGCTATGTAGGAAGAACTTTCATTAAGCCGAAGCAGTCCATGCGTGCCTCCAGTGTACGGATTAAATTGAATGTTCTCCCTGAAGTAGTCCAGGGTAAGAGGGTAGTCATGATTGACGACTCCATCGTACGCGGTACCACCAGTGAGAAGATCGTGAAGATGTTAAAGAAGGCCGGAGCTACTGAGGTTCATGTCAGAATCAGCTCACCGCCGTTCTTATATCCCTGCTATTTTGGTACCGATGTTCCCACTGGAGACCAGCTGATTGCCCATAACAATACGATTGATCAGATCAGGGAGATGATTGGTGCAGATTCACTTGGTTATCTAAATGTGGAACGACTCAGTGAGATGATCGGAGGAGACACAGGTTATTGTGCTGCCTGCTTTACCGGTAATTACCCGATTGAACCGCCGAAAGAAGATATCCGCGGTGAATATGAGCAATGATAAGACCAATTCATGAATACTTTGTAACGCTATGGGTAATGGGGCAGGAGCTATGCGCTGAGTTCAAAAAACAGACTTATATCTCAACAAGTTTACCCACAGGAAGATGACGATGAAGATTAAGGAAAAATCAAAGAAATAATGAATTGGATGCAAATATAATAGGTAATTGCGCGAATAATTAATCGCTGGAATTTGCTACAACTAGCAATTACCTAAGTCAATGAATAGGAAAGGGGTACGACGGATGAGCAATGATAAATACATGAGTCCTTTATCCGAGCGTTATGCTGGAAAAGAGATGCAGTATGTTTTTTCACCGGACATGAAATTTAAGACCTGGAGAAAGCTTTGGGTGGCTTTGGCTGAGACAGAGAAGGAACTTGGGTTAAATATTACAGACGAGCAGATTGAAGAATTAAAGGCATTTCAGGATAACATAAATTACGAGGTGGCAAAGGAAAGAGAAGCCTTAGTACGCCATGATGTTATGTCCCATGTATATGCTTATGGTGAACAATGCCCGAAGGCGAAAGGAATTATCCATCTGGGAGCTACCTCCTGTTATGTTGGAGACAACACAGATATTATCATCATGACCGAAGCCTTAAAGCTGGTGAAGAAGAAGCTTGTGAATGTCATGGCAGAGTTGTCAAAGTTTGCAATGGAATACCGTACACTGCCGACACTTGCTTTTACCCATTTCCAGCCGGCCCAGCCTACTACCGTTGGCAAGAGAGCTTCCTTATGGCTCATGGAATTAAAACTGGATTATGATGATTTATGCTATATGATTGACAGTATGCTGCTTCTCGGCTCCAAAGGAACCACGGGAACACAGGCTAGCTTCCTGGAATTATTCGATGGAGATCATGAGAAGATTAAGAAGCTGGATCAGAGGATTGCTGAGAAGATAGGCTTTGCAGGCTGCTATCCCGTTTCCGGACAGACTTACTCCAGAAAGGTTGACTTGAGAGTATTGAATGTTCTGGCAGGAATTGCGGCAAGTGCTCATAAGTTCTCCAATGACATCAGACTGTTACAGCATTTGAAGGAAATAGAAGAGCCCTTTGAAAAGAACCAGATCGGATCCTCCGCGATGGCTTATAAGAGAAACCCGATGAGAAGCGAGAGAATTGCTTCCTTGGCTAATTACGTGATGGTAGATGCCCTCAATCCTGCAATCACGACAGCAACCCAGTGGTTTGAGAGAACTCTGGATGACTCAGCAAACAAGCGTATCAGTGTTCCTGAGGCGTTCCTTGCAGTAGATGGAATACTTGATCTGTATATGAATGTCGTTGACGGACTTGTGGTATATCCTAAGGTTATAGAGAGACGTCTGATGCAGGAGCTTCCTTTCATGGCTACCGAGAATATCATGATGGACGCCGTGAAAGCAGGCGGAGACAGACAGGAGCTTCATGAGAAGATCCGTACCCTGTCCATGGAAGCCGGCAGAAATGTGAAGGAAAGAGGTCTTGAGAATAACCTTCTGGAGCTGATTGCAGCAGATCCGGCCTTCAACATGACTCTGGAAGAATTGAAGAGTACGATGGACCCAGCAAAGTATACCGGACGTGCGAAGGAACAGACCGAAGAATTCATTCAGGAAGTAATACAGCCAATCCTGGTTGCAAATAAGGAGATTCTGGGATTAAAAGCTGATATTAAGGTGTGAAAAGAATTTTGAGAGAGCCAGAATTCTTGGAGAGAACCGAAATTCTTGGAGAGAACCGAAATTCTTTAAAGAGCTAAAATCCATTGAAAGAGCCAGAATTCTTAGAAAGAATCAGAATTCTTTGAAAGAGCCAGAATTCCTAGAAAGAGCCAGAATTCCTAGAAAGAGTCAGAATTCTTTGAAAGTACCATAGTTCCTTGAAAAAGCTAAATTTCTTGGAAAGAGCTATAATGCTATCAAGTATACTTCGAAAGAACCAAATTTTTTAAAGAAACTTAGAATGAATTCTATAATATATCCAATTTGATATTTTATATCGGTATATATGAGATCGTGCTTTGCGGCATCATGTATAAAAGGTCTAAAAATATTTTATATTTATATAAAGCTGTGGAGAAATCCACAGCTTTTTGTATTGTTTAAAATTCATTGCTCTTCCTGTGAAATTAAGCATTCAAGGAAAGATGAGCGCTCAGCGGGACATATAAGTTGAATTAATTTAAGGTATTTAGCCGGCTTTGCCTGCCTCGCTTTTACGTAAGGGATGTGAAACAAAACGCGATGATCTGTAAAAAATCCCATGGGAGCCCTATTATTAGTATTAATTTCTTTCAATAAATTTATCTATCTGTGAACTTATTTTCGATATTCCCTCACATTAACCTCATATTTCCTTGTTAAAGTATACCTAAACATCAAGGGAGTGATCAAATGGAAGAAAATACCTCCAAAGCTGCTGCGTCAGGTATCAAACAGCAGTTTGAAGCACTTGGAACTTTGAATACGATTATGATTTACAAGAATACCAACGCAAAATTGCTGCAGGACTCTATTCATCGGGTTATGGAGATTGATAATAAAATGTCAGTTTATAAACAAGACAGTGAGATTACAAAAATTAATCTTGCTGCAGGTAATCAGGAGGCTTCCATATCCGATGAAACCATGGAATTGATTTCACTGGCTAAGGAAATGAGCAAACAGTCTGATGGAGCCTTTGACATCACCATTGGACCACTGGCCAGACTGTGGGGGATAGGAAAAAGTAATAATAGTATCCCATTGAATGACGAAATTATGGAGTGCTGTAAGCTGGTTAATTATCAGGATATCATGATTAACAGAACTAAGAAAAGCATTTTACTGAAGAAACAAAATCAATCCATTGATTTAGGCGGTATCGCGAAAGGTTATGCCGCCGATGAGGTGAAGCGAATTCTGGTGGAAGGTGGAGCTGACAGTGCCTTAATTAATCTGGGTGGTAATATTATCACAATCGGCCGGAAACCGGATAAGAAGTCTTGGAGAATCGGGATACAAAACCCTTTAGCTCCAAGAGGAGAGTATGTAGGTTATGTATTGGTAGAAAATCAGACGATTGTTACCTCGGGCAGTAACGAACGCTTTTTTATAAAGAATGGTATCAGATATCATCATCTTCTGGATCCCCTCACCGGCAGCCCGGCACAGAGCGGCTTATTAAGTGTAACAGTAATATGTGAGAGTTCTGTAATAGCAGATGCTCTTACCACAGCACTTTTTATTCTCGGGATGGAGAAAGGAATTTCGCTTTTGGGATACTTCCAGGCAGATGCAGTATTTTTGACAGAGGATGGCGGTATTTTTATCACAGATGGCTTAAAAGAGAAATATCAGAGTAACTGCTGATGAGATTAATGAAGGAAGGTAATGTGAATTGTTTACAATTCACTTTGCAAATATTGTGCCTGCGGTCCAAAGTTTGCAGGTTTTGAAGAAAGGCAAGGTAATTTATATGAAACAGAAAAATAGAAAAATATCAAAAATAAGAATACTCCGGATTTTATCGCAAATATTATTTTTTATTCTTTTACCGGGACTTTATATCAGCGCATTTAGCGGAGTAAAGCAGATTTATCAAAGTATTTATCAGGGTAATTTTAATTTTCTGGAGCTGCTTCCCCAGATCATTGCCTTTCTGGTTGTTATCCCCGTCACAATGTTAGCAGGTCGGTTTTTCTGTGGCTGGATGTGTGCCTTTGGCTCTTTGGGAGACTTTATATATGGGTTATCAAAGCAGGTAAACAAACATAGGAAGCCGATGCCGGAAAATATTGATCGTGTTCTTAAGTATTTAAAATACGTTTTCTTGCTTGTACTTATCATCTTTGGCTGGAGTCTCGGCTTGGGCACCTTCCAGAATGCAAACCCCTGGGATGCCTTCGGTATGCTGTTTACCGTTGGAGCAGTTCCCGCTGTGTCCTATGTCATCAGTAATTTAGGCCCTGCATTATTAATTCTGATTGCTATTATGGTAGGCTCCTTTTATGTAGAACGGTTTTTCTGCAGATATTTGTGTCCGTTGGGAGCCATTTTTGAACTTACGTCAAAGCTTAGAATAACAGCGATTGAAAAACCGTCTGAGAAATGCGGCAACTGCCGCGTATGTACCAAAAACTGTCCCATGGGCATTCAGTTATATAAAAAAGATACGGTCAAATCCGGAGAGTGTATCAACTGTCTGCAATGCATTACAAAATGTCCCAGGAACAATATCGGCCTCACCGTCGTAGAGCAGGATGTACGTCCAATCCTATTCAGTACTTTGGCCATATCAGCGATTACCGGAGCATATTATGTGGGATCTTTTGCAACAACCGGTAATGTGTATGCCTCTACCAAAACAACAACTACATCTGCTTCAGATCAATTATATACCGACGGAACTTATGAAGGCTCAGGAACAGGCTTTCGCGGACGGACTACGACCGTATCAGTCTCCGTTAAAAATGGTGTGATATCAGATATCAGCCTGGTTTCGACCGGAGATGACCGTCCCTTCATCAATCGGGCTTTCAACACGGTAGTTTCCTCTATTATTGAGGAGCAGGACACTAATGTGGATGCAGTATCCGGTGCAACCTATAGCAGTAATGGCATTATGGAAGCAGTTGCGAATGCATTACAGCAGGCTTCTACCAATTCAGATAGTAATACGAACAGCTACGTAGATAATACGGTTCAGGATACATCAGGAAGTGCAGATACGTCTTCCGATAACACCTTAAATTCCTCAACCGAAGAGACGGCGCAGTCCTTCAGTGAAGATAATGGAGACGACGCGTCGCAGAATACCAATAACAGTTCGGATACAAACTCAAATAATAGTCAGCAGGATAGTTCAGGAAGTACTGAAGATAATTCAGATGCTTCTAATACTTGGGTTATCACTCCAAATACAACAACAGATATAACCTCTGATACTTCATCCCAGACAAATACCCAGGATAGTACCAAGAATAGTACCCAAACAGATACTCAGAGTACAGATAGCTCAGCAAGTACAGATAGCTCAGCAAGTACAGATAGCTCAGCAAGTACAGATACTGTTCAAGGTTATAAGGACGGAACCTATGAGGGCTCCGGAACAGGCTTTCGCGGGGGAACCACAAAGGTATCCGTTACTGTTGAAAAGGGCTTGATCACTGACATCTCTGTAATTTCCACCAGAGATGACAGACCCTTCTTTAACCGTGCTTATTCCTACGTGGCACAGGCAATCATCGATGAGCAATCTGCGAATGTGGATGCTGTATCGGGTGCTACCTATAGCAGCAATGGTATTATGGAGGCTGTAGCAGACGCACTTAGCAATGCATGATAATTTACACTGCTGCAAAGTGGTTTTTACAATAAGGAATTTTATGGTGATGTGGCCGGAGCTGAAAAGAATAGCCCCTTTTATCCGAGTAGTCATTAACAACTCGAATAACAGGGGCTTTCTGACGTACAGCTTAATGACAACTTTCAATAAGAAGCCTGGTTATTCTACTTTACAGCCAATATGCTCGATTGTTTTTCTGATATCACTTTCCTTCGCCGGCTCGTTATAACCAACCTCAACCGTACCTTGCTTCAGATCGACATTTACCATCTGTACGCCATCCAATTCCTCAAGGGCATTTTTTAATTGCGTTTTCATAGGAATATTATATAAACCGTTTACATTGTAATGGACATTGTTCATAAAATGCACCAACCTTTCTGATTTAATATTCTGAGTATGATGGAAAAATGTTTTACCTTATATAGTCTTTGAAGAAATGCGGAATTTTATAATCGGTTACATTTTACTGGGCAGTCTGTTTGAGATGAAATATGTGGTAAATATTTATGTTAATTGAATAATTAACTTATAAACTATTAACTTAACTTTATGTTTACAATGGAAGAATTATCATGTATAATAATAATTACAGAATCATTCAACCATTTTATAGTATCTCTGGAATAAACTAGGTGATATTTCACATATTGTGATTATTTTAGTTATAATTATTTTATATACCTTTCTTGGATAGACTTATAATTTATTTATATCTTGTTTATATCTTATTTCATAAGATAAGTAATTTGTGAAATAGTTAACTTATTACTATATTTAATAAAATCAATCTTTTAATCCATTGTCATTTCAACAAAATCTTTAACTCTGACAGCTAAGCGAAGCATCTTTGTTTAATTTCCATTCATTTTTGTTAATCACTCACAATGCCGGTTTTTGTGAGTTTTAAAAATATAGAAATATCATAAGCAATAAAAAAGAAAGGTGGTGTAGTGCGGGGATATTATCAGTTTGTGATATTTCTAAGGGGAGTAACTATCAAAAGGAAAGGAGCTTCAGTATAAAAGTGAAGGGGCTTTTATTCTGAATTATTTTATGAAAAGAATAATAAAAAAATTATCAAACAGTATTTCAACAAAAGCTTTGGCAATGATGTTAGTTTTTTCGTTGGCAATATCCTTATTTACAGTTAACGATGTCCTTGGTGCTGCTAGTTCATCTACAACATCGACGACAACAAGAGTTTCGGTTCACGACCCCGCTGTTTACTATGATTCATCAACAAGCAAATATTATATTTATGGCTCACATATTTTGCAGGCATCCAGTACGGATTTAAGGAACTGGTCAACCATAGGAACCCAGGGCTATACTAATGCCACTCTGTATTCAGCTCCCACCTATGAAGGCTATTATTATATCAAGAATAAGAATAGCGGTTTATATTTAGATGTTGTTAATGGGTCAGCGACGGATGGTACTAACATTCAGCAATGGACCTACAACGGAGCCGCCGCACAGAAATTTAGAATTGTTTATTACGGCAGCGGTTATTACTACATATTAACCGGCGCTTCCTCCTATGCCAGCTGTGTCGATGTGTACAACGGTTTAGCTGCAGATGGAACTAACATAGATCAGTGGACCTATTGGGGAGGATCTATGCAGTTATTTAAGATTCAGCAAAATGACGATGGTACTGTTACCTTCCTTACCAAATCCTCCAGTAATGCATCCTGCCTAGATGTCGCAGACGGCAGCACTGCAAGCGGAGCCAATGTACAGGAATGGACCTACTGGGGTGGCGATATGCAGAAGTGGGAGCTGGCTAAAGCTGGTGGAACCGGTAACAATTCAAGAGCTTCCGGTGCAGCATTAACGTCTGCCTTAGCAACCTCCTTCGCATGGGCAGGCTATAATGATCAGGATTGTTCCGGCGGTACTGCGGTATGGGCACCGGATATTATCTATAATTCCTCCTATGTATGGGCTGACGGTACAACAGGTGCTTACATGATGTATTATTGTACTTCTTCAACCTACATCCGCTCCTGTATCGGATTTGCGGTATCCAAATCAGTAACCGGACCTTTCCAATATGTTGATACCGTTGTATATTCCGGGTTTACAAGCTCTGATAACACGATTACTACTACATCCTCCTTAGGAACAAAGTCTGTTAATACTTCCTATAAGTATACAAACATTCCGGAGCTGATTGATAAGGGTACATTGTCAGGAACAAGATCCGGTTGGTTTAACAGCGGTGCTTATAACAACACCTTATTCCCGAATGCCATTGATCCTAACCTTATTTATGATGCCAGCGGAAATCTCTGGATGACCTATGGCTCCTGGTCAGGCGGTATTTTCACCTTACAGATTAATAAGTCAACAGGACAACCATATTATCCGGGATCAGACAGCGGCAATACTGACAGATACTTTGGTACAAGAATTGCAGGCGGCTATGGAAAATCAGGAGAGGGTCCTTACATCGTGTATGATTCCTCTGCGGGTTATTATTACTTATATGAAACCTATGGCGGTCTGGCTGCCAGCGGCGGATACCAGATTCGTCTGTATCGTTCTACGACAATTAACGGATCTTATACGGATGCAGCAGGTAACTCAGCTATTTATACCTCTTCCAGCAATCAGGCAAATCTGGGTATTAAGCTCTTTGGTAATTACATGTTTTCCTGCTTAAGTGTGGGGTACAAATCCGGCGGTCATAACTCTGCATTCATTGATACTGACGGACAGAGATATCTGATTTACCATACCAGATTCAACGGCGGCACAGAATATCATGAGGTCCGTGTACATCAACAATTCCTGAATGCTGATAAATGGCCGGTTACAGCAGTATACGAATATCTGGGAAGCTCCATTTCCTCCACAGGCTACGGCTCCAGCGATATGTGCGGAACCTATCAGTATGTGAACATGGGCTTGGATGCATCCACATCAAATGTTGGTATGCTTACCACCCAGAGTGTTACACTTAACTCTGACGGAACCATCACCGGAAATGTTACCGGTACCTGGTCTTACACTTCAGGCACTTATTACTGCAGCATGGTAATCGGCGGTGTAACCTATAAGGGTGTATTCTATAAGCAAAGAAATGAATCCTCCAGTCGTACCGAAGTAATGACCTTCTCTTTAATCGGTTCAAATAACCAGTGTATCTGGGGTTCTAAATAGTTTTCTACGATATAACCCAATAATAGACAATACTATAAATTAAGTTAATTCATCCCTGCCGGAGTTTTATTATCCGGCAGGGATTTTCTGTGTTGTTGTTCTTCTTGAGTTATCGAAGGAATTTTATTTTTTGCTGGCAGCCTGTCTTAAAAGCCGCTAAGTTCTTCCCTAGGGAATTTTATAATAAATTGATTTTATTGCTGCCTTAGATTATAATGTAATCAATTAAAGTGATAAAGCTTAGGGGGAGGCGTATTTGTGAGTTATGAGATAAGGTCTATGTGGGATGATGATTTAGAGGAGTGTGCCAGGGTCATACGTGAAGGCTTTCTGACAGTAGCCAAGGATTTCGGATTAACACAGGAGAATTGCCCGACGAACGGAGCATTTATTCAGAAGGAACGCCTGGCTGCCGAGAAAGAAAAAGGCCACATGATGTACGGGATGATGGATGGGAAGAAAATCATCGGTTATATGCAGCTGGAGAAGAATACTAAGGAGCTGTATTTTCTTCAGAAACTTGTAGTTTTACCGGAATACAGACATAAGGGCCTGGGTAAGAAGCTTCTTAATTATGCGAAGGAGCTGGTAAAAGGCCTGGGAGGTTCGAGGATCTCCATCAGCATCATTGAGGAAAATAAAGTTTTAAAGAACTGGTACATAGCTTATGGATTTACACCGACAGGAACGAGGAAATTCGAGCATTTACCCTTTACGGTAGGGTTTATGGAAATTACGATATAATCGATGGATGACAACGAATGAGAAGGGGATGTTACCACAATGGAAAGCAAAGAAATTTTCCTTCAAAAGAATAAGATTGCAGATAAATTTCATGAGTTGGAAAAGCTCAACCCCGACTTGTGGGATATTATCAGGGAAATTTATGAGGACTATGAACTTCGGATTAATAACGGAAGCTTAAGAAAGACAATTACAAGCTTAATCGATGAAATCGGAACGCCTTCTGCAATGCATTCCATGCGTTACAGGATCAAAAGCCCGGAAAGTCTGATTGTTAAGATTATTCATAAGAAATACAGTGATTTTACTGATTTGGACTATGCGAATATCACAAAGGAGACTTACACAAAAGTAATCATGGATTTGCTGGGAGCAAGAATACTGATCCGCCACCGCTATCTTTGGGAGGAAATTCATGACCTGATCTGGCATCATTATTTTAAAGGCACGGAAAAGTATGTAAAGAATCGCACCAGGGATTATGTCGGTGACGCGAAGGAACCCTTTCTGGCGGAGAGACCGAAGGTATTTTACCGGTATGAAGAGAATACCAAATGCTATGAATTAAAGGGACGGGACACTTTTGACTTTGAAAAGAATAACCCCGGGTACAGCAGCAATCATTATATCATCAACTATTATGGAACCTATATTGAATTACAGGTCAGGACATTGTTTGACGAGGCTTGGAGTGAAAATGACCATGATTTCGTATATAAGCTTTATTCGGGTAATAAAAAGCTGGTGCTAAAACGGACATCAAACCTCTTAAGCAAGGTAGCGGAGGTTGCAGATGAATTAAGCATGTTCATGCATGATTATTACGACGAGTCAATCTTTTCTGTGCCGAATGAAAAGCAGGAGAATAAGAAAATTATTACGGAGAGAGCCGAGCGGATTCTGAATGAGATGCCCGAAAGCAGAAAATATGATAATCTGCACAGCAGGAGTGTAACCTCCAAATCAGTCGGCGATATCAATGAATTATATTAAGGATTAGCGTGAAAGGGAGGTACCTATGAAAATAGAGCACAGTGAAGAAGCGAAGTACGCTGCGGATGAATTCATGAATGCATTGAAGAACGGAACCTTGTCCAAGCATGTACTTCCGAATAATTATGAAGATTATACGCTGGAATTTGAGAACATTGATTATAGAAGCTATCAGAGATACCTAAAGACAATGTCTTATTTCAATTACGTTGAGAACAGGACGGTGGCATACAATGGACAATTATAGTTATAAGAATTTTAACAGCAAGACTTATCAGTATCTGATTGATGCCTTTGGTGAGGAGAAGATCAAGAACCGTTACGCCTCCCTGTACGATTACATGGTTGAATTTATTAAAAGGCATCATTACGAAGAGAATCTTACGATATCACAGAACGCGCTAAGCCAGATGATTATAGATTATTTTGTTGATATTGACCGCCTCAAGCAATTTCATGGAATAGAGCGTATCAGTACAACGAAGATCTATTCCTATACCGCGTTCTGGCTGATCAAGCGTAAGCCTCTGCAGATAATTAAGGACAACCTTGAGGATTATAATCTGACCTTTGCCAATGAACGCTTTGTTGTAGGTTACTTACTCAGATGCCTGAATAATGAAAGCATCAATACCATAATTTTGGACGAGAAGAAATCCGATTATATCGATTTTGTCGATAATATGATGTACTTCCTGCAATATCGTGTTATTACTGCCCAGGCTATCGAGACAATTTTATTTGGCTTCAAAGCAGGAAAGGCGATTCAGTATTCGGAAGATTATCAGAAATAATTCGATTGCATGAAGCTGATAAATCAGCATGTAACCGAAAATGATTGGATATAATCTGTAAGTATAACAGTGTGAGTTAAAAAGCAATTCACACGGGAAGAACTGCGAAGTTCGCACAGTGGTGCTCGCGCCTTGTTCTTCCGAGGTTTTGAGCTGCCTAAAGAGGCAGCATGAAGACTTAGTATAATTCAATAGACTTTGATGTAAGGGGATAACAGGATGAAAGATATTTATGAAGATTGTCCGGTGTATCGAAGGGAATATCTCACTTTAATACAAACGGATATGGAAGATGCAGTGGATTTATTAAAATGTTATTCAGATGAGAATGCAGTGCCAATTTTTAATTCGGATAATTGCCATGGGGATAATTTTCACTATACGACTATTGAGCGAATGCGGCAGGCAATTGATTTTTGGAGCTTCTCTTATACGAATAAGTATTTTATCCGCTGGACGGTGAGATTAAATTCCTCAAATGAACGAATTGGTACCGTTGAGATGTTTCATAGGCTGGCAGAAGATGAATTCAATCATTATGGGGTTCTTCGAATTGATTTACAAAGCAGCTATGAAACTGCTTCAGTCATAGGTGAAATCTTAGAGATTGCAAATTCCTATTTGTATGAAGCTTTTCAGGTGGAAGCGATTCTGACAAAGGCAATTCCAGGTGCCAAGGAACGAATCACAGCATTAATGGATAAGGGTTATCAGACGCTGAATAAGAAGCTGATGGTGTATGATGACTATTATGTCAGATATAACGGACAGAATTGATTCTACTTCTGGATACGTATGCTGACCAGTCTCATAACGTCTGATAGTAATACTTATCATGGAAGGTTTTCTTTATTCCTAATATGAAGATTATTCCTAATATGAAGATAAGAGTTTATCATTCATAATATGAAGATATAAGGAAGGTTATGGAATTTACTGGAGGTTGGTTAGGCGGTATCCGGTAAGTTCCATAACCTTTTTGTTCTATAAAAGGTTAACAGCAGTGAACTGCGGCTTTTGATATTTATAACGTCAGGTCCTTCTTATGGAAGGAGAGGATACCTGCTGTGTACATCACTACCCCGATAACAACCAAAACAAGGTAGGAAACAGCATAACCTTCTCCGGTTATGATCGTAGCAGGATCAAACAAGGTATATAAGGATAAATATTTGAAGAATTTGGTAGCATCTCCGATATCGGAAACCATCTGGAACAGCAGGAAGGCTACGGGAAGTCCGGCTCCGAGGGCAAGTGAATTCTTCGTATCATTAAAGAAGCAGGAAGCAAAGAAGCCAATTCCCGTTAAGGCATAATACAGCAGCAATGCCCCCAGATTCAGGAGAATAAAGCCCTTAATATTAAGATCACCCGGAAATAGGATCTGGCACATCGAAATTCCTGACAGAGTAACAAAGGTGATAAGCAGAGTGATGCTGGTCAGAAGATAGAAGGCCTGAGTGCAGGCAATCTTTGCTCTGGTATTCGGCGTAGAAAGCAGATATGCCATGGATCCCTTGTCTACATGAGAAGCTATTGTTCGGTTTGCTACAATGATGGTATATATCATCGGCAGCAGTAATATCAGAAAGCCGTAAAAATAAGTCGCAATGAAGCTTAATAAATCACTTACCGGACTGGAAAAGCCCATGGCTGAAATGACTTCTTTGGGCATCATCTTCAGCATTTCATTCAGGCTTTCCTGAGTCTTCGGATCATACATACTGACGATGGTAGGCATATAGATCATCAAAACTCCGATGATGATTAGCAGCACGATATAATTTTGTTTTATGGTTGCTTTTAATAAAGGTTTACTTAACATATCCGGCTCCTCCTAGTTCTTATTACTGTGATTCCCGTTGGAAACACCGTAATATTGCATGAAAACATCCTCCAGGTTACAGCTCTCGGTATCAAGGTCAAGTACATTGTATTTGCCCAGTTCATGGACAAAGGAAGACACATTACCAAGAATACATACCTTCGCTGTGGCACCGGATACGGTTACTTTATCGTAGCCGTCCTTTTTAGCAAATTCCACCGCAGAAGCAGGAGAATCAAAGGTAATAAGATAGATTTTTCTGCGTTTCTCCTTCAGATCATGGATGTTCTCTGTTGCTACAAGTTCGCCCTGACGGATGATTCCTACGCGGTCACAGGTTCGTTCAATTTCCTCAAAGCTGTGGGAGGACATCAGTATGGTTTTCCCCTTGGAGCGTTCTTCCAGAATTAATTCTGCAAATAATTTCTGCATCAGAGGATCCAGACCGCTGGTTGGTTCATCCAGAAGTAGAACCTTAGGATCATGCATGAAGGCACAGACAATGCCAAGCTTTTGCTTCATGCCTTTGGACATTTTACGGATTCGCCCTCTGGTATCCAGTTCAAATTTCTTAATCAGCGCATCTCGGTAAGCAGTATTGGACATGTCCCTCATTTCACCCATGAATTTTAAGAAATCCATACCGCTCATTCCATCGAAGAATGCCATTTCGGCAGGTAAATAGCCTAATTCTTTCATAACCGAAGCACTCTCGCTACGGCAGTCCTTACCTAAAATACTTGCTTTCCCCTTATCTGCAGTTAAAAAACCCATCAGATGACGGATTGTAGTTGTCTTGCCGGCGCCATTTGGGCCCAGATATCCAAATACTTCTCCCTCCTGTACCTGGAAGGATAAATTGAAAATTCCCTTATGATTACCGTAATCCTTTGTCAATCCATTAATTTCGATAACGGACATACTATTTCCCCTTTCTGTTGTTAATAATGTGTTAAAAACTCGTGGCACATATAATAATCAAATACTTAACGCGTTATCTGAGAACTGCTTACAGATATTCCGCTTTATAAAAGTTATTGCGAAACAATGCTACGTATTTTTCATATAATTCGACCACTCTGTCGAAATCCGCTGCTGTCTTTTGAGAGGCTGATCTCATTTTCTCTTCAAACTGTACCTGGCTGGCGCAGCCTTCAGAGCACCAGGTAAGCAGTTGAATCACCATCATTGGTTCAATACCATCTTTGAATTTGTGGTAATCGAGTCCCTGAAAGAACGACATAACCCGTTCAGCCATATATTTCTCATTGATGGCAGTCAGGGTTTCTTTCACAACAGGTGAAGAATCTAAGACAATCTTCTTCAGAAAGTGAGTCATATGCGGATATTCTGTGGCAGCCTTCATCTTAAGGAGCTGGATTGTATTCAACCGTTCAAAGAAGTCCGTATATACCATATAGGTAGGCTTACCGTCGGATCCCGGGCTATCAACTATTCTCTCAAGAACCTGACCGCTGTAGTTGTACAGGTATGTTAAAAAGTTTTTCTTTGACTCGAAATAATAAAATAAGCTTCCCTTAGAAATACCGGCAGCCTTTACAATCTCTTCTACCGAAGCCTTCACATAGCCATGCTCCGCAAATACCTTAAAGCCGGCATTAATAATATTCATTTTCTTGGTTTCATCCAGATTCTCAAAGCTTTCGTACTGAATAAGAAACACCTCTTTTCATTGATTTGTGTCTGACCGAAATGGTCAATATTATATTAGCACTGTTGACTAAAATGGTCAATAGTCTAATCAAACTTTAATTTTCTTCGTTCCTACTCTATAAAGCCCTGGTGGAAAGTGCTATTAAGTCGATCAGATATCATTGCAGCAGGTAACCAGTAATTAAATTAGTTTGAAATAAATTTTTACATATTTATGAAATTTATAATTGCTTTTTGCATAATTATAAGATATAATCTATGTAATCCATTCACACAAGTCCATAAGAGGAAATTATATGAATATTGATTTGGAATATTATCGTATCTTTTATTATGTAGCAAAGGCAGGAAGCTTTACGCAGGCAGGAGAGGATCTTTGCATTTCTCAGCCGGCAGTCAGCCAGGCAATTAAATTACTGGAAACGAACCTGGGAAGCAGGCTGTTTATCCGTATTCCCAAAGGTGTAAGATTAACTCCCGAGGGTGAAGTTCTGTATAATTATGTACAAAGAGGATATGAATTCATGCTGATGGGTGAAGCCAAATTTCAGAAAATGCTTGACCTTGAAAATGGAGAAATTCGCATTGGGGCCAGTGATATGACCCTTCAATTTTATCTGCTTCCTTACCTTGAGAAATTCCATGAGAAATTTCCTAAAATTAAAGTAATTGTAACGAATGCGCCTACACCGGAGACACTGGACTTTCTTTATGAAGGCAAAATAGATTTTGGCATTGTAAGTGAGCCTTTTGAAGCCAAGTCTGATATTGTGATAACAAAAGTACGGGAAATCCAGGATATCTTTGTTGCAGGCAGCAGGTTTAACAATTTAAATGGTAAAATTTTAAACTATAAAGAATTAGAGAATTTGCCGATCATATGTCTGGAGCGTAACACCAGCACCCGTAAATATATCGATGAATTCCTGCAGGACAACAATGTTGTTTTGATGCCGG
>Ga0207834_1000279_pt1 | contig 18409 bp, 10 predicted proteins | sample LuqExpMetagenom5_FD_187763 | JGI IMG/M metagenome (GOLD analysis project Ga0207834, IMG submission 187763) | Tropical forest soil microbial communities from Luquillo Experimental Forest, Puerto Rico - Sample 5 (SPAdes) | ecosystem: Environmental > Terrestrial > Soil > Tropical forest ...
CCACCTGACAGGCACCTACGACCTGCCGGTGGGCAGAGGCAAAATGCTCCTGAGCCAGGACAATCTGGTCAGCAATATTCTGGGCAACTGGACGGTTGGCTTCCTGGCCACCTTCCAGACCGGTACAGCTCAGCAGTTGATCGGCAACAATCTCACCTACAACGACTACGGTGATGGCGGTGTGGTGCTGAACAACATCACGGTTCACGATCTGCAGAAGGCGGTAGGCGTGCATCGTATGCCAGGCAAAACCTACGCACTGCTGCTCGATCCCAAGTACCTGCAGAATGCGCAGGGCACGGGCGGCGCCAACACCACCTACATCTCGTCGAACACCAAACCCGGCACGATCAACCATCCGGTTTACCTGTACGGACCGCATGCTTTCTACAACGATCTCTCGCTGTCGAAGAACTTCAGGCTGTTCAGGGAATACAAGATGAAGATCCAGTCGGAAGCCACGAACGTGTGGAACCACCCGGTCTTCGGTAGCACTTCCGGTTCGTTTGGACCAAGCGTTGGACGTGGCGATATTACGGCCAGCGGCTGGGCAACCAGCGAAGTGACCAATAGTCCGCGCGTGGTGGAGTTCCGCGCCACCATCGAGTTCTGAGATCGGCAGAACCGATTGCCCTCCGCCGCACGGAAAGGTGCGGCGGAGGGCAAAGCGTTTCTAGACAACGTTGCCATAGGGCAAAGACAGGAAAAATGCATCGCAGAGCGGGTTTTCAGCAGATGGGTATATGTTTTTATGTATGCAACCATGTATTCTGAAAACGATGCGCAAGCTGTGCGGGCGGCGCTGTGTTGCGCGGACCGGGAGACCGGAAATTTCAGCGAATGCCATTGCTTTGTGGATGGCGAAAGAGTGACGGCGCATGCCAACTTCAAAGCTGCCTGCGGCACGGAAGAGTGAAAAGCGCTCGGCCAAATCCGAGCACGGCACCAGTGTAGATTCTGCCTTCCAACGGATTCGCGAGCTGATTGTGCACGGCCGCATGGCGCCCGGGACATGGATTGTGGAAGGTGACCTGTGCGAGCACCTGAAGATGAGTCGCACGCCGGTGCGCGGCGCGCTCTATCTATTGCAGCGCGAAGGTTACGTGATCGAACAGCGCAATAGTCGTAAATCGCGGATGATTGTGGCGCCGTTGACCCGCGAAGATGCCTACGAACTGTATCCGATCATCGGCCGCATCGAAGGGCTTGCCGGTTGCCGTGCCGCCAAGCTGCCGGCAGAGGAACGCGAGGCGCTGGCCACCAAACTGGAAGGGATCAACAGGGAACTGGCGCGCATCTGCAAGGACCGCCACATCCAGAGCACCGAGATCTTCGATCTCGACCATGAGTTTCATCGCCTGTTGGTCGAGGCTGGCTCAGGACCACGGCTGAACGCACTGCATCGGGCCATTGAGCCGCAGACAGAGCGCTACTGGCGGCTCTATGCCAGCTCGATTCTCAATCAGTTGCATAGCTCTGTTGCCGAGCACGAAGAAATCATCGCAGCTCTGCGCGCTGTTGATGCCCCACGGCTGGAAAAGGCGCTCCGGGCAAATTGGGAAAATGGTTGCGACCGCCTTGCCAGCGTGATTGAGATCTTTGGTGAACGTGGCAGTTGGTAGCGTTCAGGTTGGCGATTACACGGCAAAGAGGGGAAGCTTAGCTTCCCCTCTTTTGTCGCAGACAAACTCAACGCTCTGGGATGTTGTGAAAGGGCATATGATCTGTGCCCGTAGTATCCCAACAGTCGGCCGCACCGTAGGTGCCTCAGGGGTTAAAACCCGTCGCCTTTTGCCTCTTGTGCGGCACGGATAAATCCGTGCCCTTTCAAAACAGACTTTGCATCAAGAGATACATGCCTTGCATCAAGAGAGACAGACTTTGCATCAAGAGATTTTTCATCAAGCAGAGGGGAGGCATAGCTTCCCCTCTGTTGTTCTAGCGGACAGTTTTGGGAAGTATTGCCTCTCGAGTTGAAGCGCCGTCCACGAGCCGCAGAATGCCGCAGGGGTTGCTGTTGCGCAGCTCTTCCGGAAGCTGTTCGTCGGGGAATCCCTGGAAGCACACCGGGCGGACGAACCGGTAGATGGCTCGCGTACCGACGCTGGTGAAGCGGGCATCGGAGGTGGAAGGGTAGGGGCCGCCATGCACCATCGCATGGCAGACTTCCACGCCGGTGGGAAAGCCATTGAAGAGGATGCGCCCAGCCTTGGTTTCCAGGAGCGTGACCAACGGTTGGTGCGCGGCAAGCTCCTGGGCCGGTCCAAGGATTGTGGCAGTCAATTGTCCGTGGAGCGCGGTGGCTGCCTCCATCATGCTTTCGTTGCTGGGGCACTCCACTAGAAGCGTGGTGGGGCCAAAGATCTCTTCCGCCAACTGGGGTTCGGCAAGATACTGTTCCAGGCGGACGTGAAAGAGTTGGGCGCGTGCCGAGCAGGCGGGCGCATCGTTGTGTGCTTCGGCCTGCGCGCTCCGCTCAGCCTGCGTAGCGCGCAACTGGCTGCAACTCTGATAGGCACCGGCAATAGCCGGGGTCAGCAGCGGCCAGGGCTGTGAGCCGGTGACCAATTCCTGCAACCGCGCCAGAAAGCGTTCGCATCCTGCTCCCGGAGTGAAGAAGATCAGGCCCGGTTTGGTACAGAACTGTCCGGAGCCGAGCGTGAAGGAGTTGTAGATGCCTTCAGCCAGTTGTACTGGATCGTGCTCGAAGATGCCCGGCAGCAGGAAGACAGGATTGACGCCGGACATCTCTGTGAAGCAGGGAATCGGCTGAGGCCGTGCGGCAGCGGCATCCATGAGCGCGCGGCCGCCATGCAGCGAGCCGGTGAAAGCCACGGCCTGAATTTTGGGATGACGCACCAGAGCCGTACCGACCTGCGCACCGGCGCCGTACAGCAGCGAGTAGGTTCCCTCCGGCATGTTGCAGGCCGCAATGGAATGCGCCAGAACGCGCGCAACAATCTCGCTGGTGCCGGGATGCGCCGAATGCGCTTTGACAATCACAGGGCAGCCTGCGGCCAGCGCGGAGGCGGTATCGCCGCCGGCGGCAGAAAATGCCAGGGGGAAATTGCTGGCGCCGAAGACGGCCACTGGGCCCAGCGGACGCATCATGGAGCGCAGGTCAGGACGCGGCAGCGGCTGGCGATCAGGCAGCGCGGGATCGATGCGCGCATCCACCCATGAGCCTTCCTCAATCAGGGAGGCAAACAGACGCAACTGGCCGCAGGTGCGTGCCGTTTCTCCCTGTAACCGGGCTACGGGCAACGCGGTTTCCAAGTGCGCGCGTGCAACCAGGTCTGGCATGGCCTCCTGCAGGCCGTCGGCCACATGACGCAGGAAGTGCGCGCGCTGCTTGCCGCTGGTTTGCGCCAGTTGGGGAGCTGCCGCGGCGGCCAGTTTTACGGCGTGCGCCGTCTCGGCGGCTGTAGCCGCAGCGTAGGCTGGGCTAAGCGGCTCGCCTGTGAGTGGATTGATGGCGTGGAGAAGGGGCCCGTCCTCTTGGCCGCGCGCGTTACCTATAAAAGAGCGTCCGATCAGTTCCATGGCGAATCTCCGGAAGTGGTTAGCAGATGAAGGGCGTGCTGGCAATGGCTTGGGGCGGGCGAGTTTGCTGGGCGTGGGCCACAATTTGTCGCACCTCGGCAAGTTCCTGGCCCACCAGTTCCAGACGCGGCGCGCGTACACGGGCCGAGCCGGCGCCCACCTCCTGCTGCACCTGTTTGATGAGCTGGATGAATTTGCGTACGGTATCCAGGCGCAAGAGAGGAAGGAACCAGCGATAGAGCGCGAAGCACTCTTCCATCTTTGCTTCGCTAGCCAGCCGGAAGAGCTCAACCGACTCGCGAGGGAAAGCGTTGACCAGCCCTGCCACCCACCCGGTAGCGCCAACCTGGATGCCTTCCACAATGGCATCATCGACACCGACAAAGCAGCGGATCCGTTCGCCGAGCAGGGCGCGAATGGCCGTTACGCGGCGCACGTCGGTAGACGACTCCTTAACGGCTGTCAGTTGAGGAAACTCGGCTGCCAGGTCGGCAATTTGCGTGGGCAGAAAGTCGGTTCCGTAAGCCACAGGGTTGTTATAGAGAATGCTGGTCAGCTTCGTGGCCTGAAGAATGGCTGCCACATGCGCGCGGGTCTCGCGCCAGTCGCCCAGGTAGACGTAGGGAGGCAGAATCATCAGTCCGGAACAGCCTTCGCCAGCGGCCATGCGGGCCAACTCCACAGCCTCGGCGGTGGACAATGCGGAGATGGCGGCAACCACTGGTGCCTTGCCGGCAAAGGCCGCAACCAGGGCGGCCAGCAGCGCGCGCTTCTCGGCGGGCGTTTGCGCGGCTGCTTCACCCAGCGAGCCAAGGGCGATGACACCATTGCAGCCGTTCTCTACCAGCCAACTGGCATGACGGGCGGTGAAAGCGAGATCGAGTTGATGGTTCTGATCGAAGGCCGTAGTCAGGGCGGGCAGAACGCCATTCCAGTTCATATCGTCTCCGGGAGTGAAGGATGAGAGTGGTTGGACGTAAAAGTGCCAGGCGGTAGCCGCTCAGGCAGATAGGGCGTAGGGTCAATGGCAGGTGGCTGATCGGTAAGGGCGGCGGTCAGCAGACGCGCAGTGGCCAGAGCTGTGGTGATGCCCAATCCCTCGTGCCCGGTGGCTACCCAGAGCGTGGGATCGCAAGGCCAGGGACCGATGAATGGCAACTTATCCGGGGTGGAGGCGCGGAAGCCGGTCCAGGTTCGGATCACGTTGAGTTGCGCAAGACCAGGCAGAAAATGCAGGCTGCGATCCAGCATCCGGCCCAGCAACGCAGCTTCTACCGCCGGGCTTTCCACGCCCAACTGGCGCGAGGAGCCGATCAGCAACTGGCCGGAAGGTGAAGGCTGAACGTTGCAGGCAACCGATTCAGCGCTAAGCTGGCTGGCGCTCTTTACATATCCCAGTTCGACAATCTGGTGGTGGATGAAGTCGGGATAACGATCGGTGATGGCCAGATGTCCCTTGCGTTTGCGAATGGGAAGCGCGGGCAGTAGTTGCGGCGCATCGGCGCCAGTGGCGAGAATCAGGCGACTGGCCGTGAGGTGCTGGCCGTCATCGAGCAGAGCTTCGCCGGAAGCCATGCGCACCACCTTGCGCTTGAGTATGCGTACCGCGCCGTGCTGGCTGGCATCGGCTAGCAGGTGCGCGGCAACCACAGGAGGAAAAAGCGTGGCATCCTGCGGAACTAGAAGACCGCCGGCCAGATCTGGGCGCAGATGGGGTTCCAACTGGCTCAGACGCTGGCGGCTGACGATTTCGGCAGGTACCGAATGCGAGGTGAGACGATTGAACTTCCGTTCCGCTTCCGCCATTTCCTGCTCATCCTCTGCAATCCAGAGAGTGCCAACGGCGCGGTAGTGCGCGGATGCCGGAAGCTGGGGTTGGAGTTCCTGCCAGAGAAGCTGCGCATAGCGGCATAGCGCCAATTCTGCGGCGGAGCTATCCAGCACCACCAGATGTCCCATGGCCGCGGCTGTGGCGCCTCCACCCCAGCAGGTTTGCTCCACGATGGCGACATGCATGCCAGTGCGCGCCAGCGCGGAAGCGAGGCTTGCGCCGATGATACCTCCGCCGGCAATCACCGCATCGTAGTGCCCTCTGATCGCCGTCAGCATGAGGGCACTCCCAGACGGAAGGGATCGGCGGCATCAAAGTGGAAGCGCAACTCACCCGTAATCGATGCTGTTCCCGAGATGGTGGGTAGAATCCGATTCGGCGAGCCAGGATCTGGGGTGTAGAAGGCTTCAAAGACCGTTCCCAGAATGCCTTCTTGCAGCCAGAGCACGCCGGGGTCCAACTGCCGGTCAGCAGCCAAACAGGCCATTCTGGCGCTGGTTCCGGTGCCGCAGGGCGAACGGTCATAGGCCTTGCCCGGACAAAGAATAAAATTTCTGGCGCTGTGCTCGGGCTGATGCGGTGCAGCGCAAAGTTCGATGTGGTCGATCTCTGCACCATCGGCTCCGGTGATGCCGTCGCGGATCAGAGCTTGACGAATGGCCCAGGTAAAAGCGGTCAGGGCCTCGCGCTCGGCAAGCTCCAGGCGGAAAGGGTGGTCATGAACCAGGAAGAACCAGTTGCCGCCCCAGGCTATATCGCCACGGACGATGCGCCCATCGTCCAGAGTGAGGTGTACGGCCTGGCGATAGCGGTACGAGGGAACATTGCGGCAATGCACGCGTCCCCCTGGATCGAGAGTGGCTTCCACGTTGCCGGCTGGAGTATCGAAGCGGTGGTGGCCGGGCTGGATACGTCCGAGCCAGGCCAGAGTGGTCACGACGCCGATCAGCCCATGGCCGCACATGCCCAGATAGCCGGTGTTGTTGGAAAAGATCACACTGCAAATGCTCCCTGGCTCTGCGGGCGGCAGCAGATAAGCGCCGACAAGAATCTCGGAGCCGCGTGGTTCGTTCAACAGCGCCAGCCGCAGGTGGTCATAGTGGGAGCGCAGTATATTGAGGCGTTCGATCAGGTTTCCCTCGGGCAAGGGGAAGGGAAACTCGATCAGGCAGCGGGTGGGTTCGCCCGCGGTGTGGGAATCGATTACCTGAACAGAAGCAGGGAGCTGAGCAGGGTTCATGGCAGGAGGATCCGCCTCTGCAAACGGTTTCTTCTCAGGTTGCACCGGCGGATTGGACTGCAGACCCGCAAGTGGAGTTGATATGGAAGAAGGCATACATTTTTCGCTCTTGCAATGTATGCAGATTTGGATACAATGATCCTACTCGAAAACCGGAGCCCTGTTGCAAGTATTTTTCCGGTAGATATTTTTATCTAGGAGCGTGTCCTATGCCGTCCTTCCTTGGCTGGAGACTGGGCGCTACTGCCTGGCTGGCGTTGGTTCTAATGCCTGCTGGTGCGCAGCAGGAAGCTGCTGGCCGTGCGCCTCATCCTGGAGCGCTCTTCGATCAGGGGTTAGCGCGCTACCAGACACCGGAGCTCCATCTGACTCTGATGAAGAGTTCCGGGACGGTGGCTGGATTGGAGAGCTTGCCCGATGAGCCTGCGCAGCCAGGCGGCAAAGGCAGGAGAGAGAACACCGGATACGACTTCACCCCTTTTGATCTGCTGGCTGCCCGCTCGGTGGATGGCTATTTCCATCTGGGCGATCTGAACCTGCGGTTGCGTGTGGCGGGCAATGAGCATTGGAGAGGCTTCTCGACTGCGGCGGAGCGTCATCCCGTGGTGCCTCTGCCGGCGGAGAAGGGAGAGTTGGAGCGGGAAGATCTAGCTCCCACGCTGGGTCCCGCGATGCCGCTCCGGGTGGTTCGTAGCTGGGCGGTGGCGGACGGGCATCTGGCACTGCGGTTTACGCTGTCGAACCCCGGCAACCGTGCGGTGGAGGTAGGCGCTCTCGGCATTCCCCTGGTCTTCAATTCGGTGATTACCGGCCGCACGCTGGAGCAGGCGCATCGAGTGTGCAACTTCTCCGATCCGTCGATTTCAGGCGATGGAGGCTATGTGCAGGTGACGCGTCTGGATGGGCACGGGCCAGCACTCCTGGTGGTGCCGGAAGTCAACGCGCCTCTAGAAGCTTACCGACCGCTGGAAGATGCGCGGAAGGCAACAGGCGATTCCGTCTTCCAGGAGCGTACGCCCCGTCAGCAGACGTTTGAAGGCTTCTATGAATGGATGACGGCTTCGCTGGCCTACCAGCAGAACGAATGGAAGGGCGTGGAGCAATGGAACCCGGCGACCAGCTTTGTGATCCAGCCCGGCGAGTCGCGTGTGATTGGCGTGCGGTTTCTGGTTGCGCCCTCGATTCGTGCGATCGAGCAGACGCTGGCACAGGCCGGGCGGCCCGTCGTGGTGGGCATTCCCGGGTACGTTCTGCCGCAGGATGTGAATGGGGATTTGTTGCTCAAAGCCGCGTGGGCGGTAAAGAGCATCGATGTGGAGCCGGCAGGCGCTCTGCAAGTGGAGCAAGCCGGCAAGACGGCGCATGGTTGGCTGCGCTACTCGATACGTGGGGTCAAGTGGGGCTCGGCGCGGCTGCGCATTGTGTATGCCAATGGTTCCCAGCAGGCCGTGCATTATCGCGTGATCAAGCCGGAGGCTGAGGCGGTCGACGATCTTGGCCAGTTTCTCTTTACGCGCCAATGGTACGAAGGAGCGGGCGATCCATTCCATCGCGGGCCTTCGATTATGAGCTACGACCGGGAGCGCAATCAGTTGGTGTTGCAAGATACGCGCGTCTGGATTGCAGGGCTCAGCGACGAAGCGGGCGCGGGATCGTGGCTGGCTGGTGCCATGAAGGAGTTTGCTCGTCCGCAGCGCGAGCAGGTGGAGAAGCTGGAGCGCTTTGTGGATGGCGTGCTCTGGGGTGGCCTGCAGGTGAGCGAGGGCAACCAGAAGTACGGCGTGCGCCGCAGTCTCTTCTATTACGCTCCGGAAAAGATGCCGGCCGGCACGTATGATGTTGCGCTGGACTGGTCGACGTGGAGTAGCTGGAAGAAGGACGATGCGCAAGGAGTTTGGCGCTCCTACAACTACCCGCATGTTGTGGCAGCCTATTGGGCTCTCTATCGCATTGCCCGCTACCATCCGGGCATGGTCACGCATCACGAGGCGCAGTGGTATCTGCGCCAGGCGGAAGAGACGATCCTGGCAATGATGCGGTTTGCCGAAGGGCAGGCGATGCTGGGGCAGATGGAGGGCAGCGTCTTTCTGGGTGTGCTGCAAGATTTGCGCGACGAGAAGATGGATGCCGAGGCTGGCCGCTTGGAGGCCGCCATGCGCAAGCGCGCCGAAGCCTGGAAGGCAGAGCCCTATCCGTTTGGCAGCGAGATGGCATGGGATTCGACCGGACAGGAAGAGGTGTACATGTGGTGCCAGGCCTTCGGTCTGGAGAAGAAGGCGCAGGTGACGATCGATGCCATCACTGGCTACATGCCGGCGATTCCTCACTGGGGCTACAACGGCAACGCGCGTCGTTATTGGGATTTTTTGTATGGAGGGAAATACCCGCGCCTGGAGCGGCAACTGCATCATTATGGCTCGGGCGTGAATGCCATCCCGGTTCTGGACAGTTATCGCCGGCATCCGGAAGACCTGTATCTGCTGCGCATCGGCTATGGCGGCAACATGGGTGCGCTCACCGGCATTGACCAGGAGGGATTTGCATCGGCCGCCTTCCATAGCTATCCAGACCGCATGGCCTTCGATCCTTATTCGGGTGACTACGGGCCGAACTTCTTTGGCCATGTGTGGACTGCCGGGAGTTATCTGGTCAACGATCCGGAGTTCGGGTGGATTGCGTTTGGGGGCAATGTGGGCGTTGCCGACGACGTTGTCACCATGGAGCCGCGCGACTCGATGCGCCAGCGCGTATATATTGCGCCGCTCGGCACGTGGTTGACGCTGGATGCCGGTCGCTTTGCGCGGGTGCAACTGCATGTGAAGAGCGGCGAGCTGGATGTCGAGCTGGAGCCGGCTGATCGCTTCACACCCAAGGCTTATTTGCGCATGGAACAAACCGCAGTGGGCAAGCCGTATCCACAGCTCGCTCCCGGCAAGCCCGAGGCCCGCGAGCGCGGAGCCTATGTGTACACACTGGGCACAACAAATACGCGCATTCATTTTGCGCCTTCTGGTAACCAAGTGACGAAGGAGAAACCGTGAACCAACAGGAAGTGACAAGAAGAAAATTTCTGCGCGGTTCCGCGACCGCCGCAGTTGGAGGAGCGCTGCTGCCGCACGCGCTGTGGGCCATTGGCCAGGATGCAGTTCTCAATGTGCCGCGCTCACTCAATCGCCTTGGCTTTGAGAAGATTCACTGGAGCGCGCAGCCGTTTCCGCTGGAGCAGGTACGACTACGGTCGGGCTATCTGAAGGAGATGCAGGAGCGCAATCGGGTCTACCTTGCAATGTTGCCGAACGACCGGCTGGCACATAGCTTCCGGCTGACGGCGGGCAAGCCCTCATCGGCGCAGCCACTCGGTGGATGGGAAGCGCCAGATTGCGAACTGCGTGGCCATCTTACGGGTGGGCATTATCTTTCGGCCTGCGCGCTGATGTATGCCTCAACGGGCGATGAAACCTTGCGGCTCAAGGCTGGAGCCCTGGTCAACATACTTGCCGAGTGCCAACAGCCGAACGGCTATCTGGGCGCTTATCCGGAGAGTTTTTACGAGAGGCTGAAGAATCACGAACAGGTTTGGGCGCCCTTCTACACCTATCACAAGATCATGGCCGGGCATCTGGATATGTACGTCCACTGCGGCAATCTCACTGCATTCGAGACAGTGCAGCGGATGGCGCGCTGGGCAATTGAGTGGACGAAGAAGCTGAGCGACGAGGAACTGGCGAAGGTGCAAATGGTGGAGCATGGCGGCATGAACGAAGTCATGTTCAATCTCTATGCGATCACCGGCGAGAAGCAGTATCTGGATGCAGGCTACCGCTTTGAGCACAAGCGCATCTTCGAACCGCTGGCGGCGCATCAGGATAAATTGGCTGGTCTGCACTCCAACACCAATATCCCAAAGGTGCTGGGCGCGGCGCGCGGCTATGAGCTGACCGGCGATGAACGCTATCGCGATTTGACGGAATATTTCTGGCATACGGTGGTGGAGCACCACAGCTTTGCACCCGGAGGAACGTCGAACAACAACGAAGGCTGGAGCGAGCCGGATACGTCTGGAACGCATCTAGCGGCCGGCGGTCAGGAGTGCTGCTGCAGCTACAACATGCTGAAGCTGACGCGCCATCTGTTCGGCTGGAAGCCACAGGCGGCGTGGATGGATTACTACGAAAAGCTGTTGTGGAACCTGCGCGCGGGAACGCAGAACGAAGAGGGCATGCTGATGTATTACGTGCCGACAATTCCCGGAGGGTGGAAGACGTTTGGCGATCCCTTTGAGGCGAACCTGTGCTGTACCGGGACGGGCGCGGAGGAATACGCCAAGCTGGTTGATACCATCTATTTTCACGATGCGGAGAGCCTGTATGTGAACCAGTTCATCTCCTCGGAACTGGAGTGGCCGGAGAAAAAGCTGCGCGTTGTGCAGCACACAGAGTTTCCGGTGGAAGAAGGTACGACGCTGGAGATCCACAGCACAGAACCGCGGCAGTTCAAGCTGCGACTGCGTGTTCCCCACTGGGCGGCGAAGGTGGAGGTGCGCGTGAATGGGCAAGTCGCTGAGGGGCACAAGGACGAGAGCGGTTACCTGGTGCTGGACCGCCAATGGAAGCCGGGCGACAAGGTAAAGATGTCGATGCCGATGAGCCTGCGGCAGGAAGCCGTGCCGGGTAGCCCGGATTTGACGTCGCTTGCTTACGGACCGCTGGTGCTGGTGGCGTGCATGGGGCGGCAGGGATTGAGCCGCGAGATGATCAACGCTGGTCAGGGACCGGATATGGATCGCTTGCCCGCGCTTCCTCTGCCGGAGACCAGTGGGCATAATGCGAGCTGGCTCCGAAAAACGGAGGGAGCGGAATTGTGCTTTGAGTCGGTGGGGCAGGAGAAGAACTTCCAGCTCAAGCCGCTTTACCGCGTACTGGATGAACGCTTCAGCGTTTATTGGAAGAACAAGGCTGCAACGCAGACGCTCTGAGGAACTGCCGCGTTGTGCATGAATTGGCCCCGGAGATCAACACGATCTCCGGGGTTTGCTTTATTGTGCGGAAGTCTGTTCCATCAGGTGATCGCGCGGACAGCTCTGGGCCTGCTCGCGGCCAACGGGCAAGAGAACTGGATGCGGTGCGAGCGCTTCCAGTTCTTCCACGGCAACACCTGCAAATTGGTTCTGCTGTCCGCTGGCATCAAAGACAACACGCAGGCAGTGCGTGGTGACGCGGTTGAAGGCAACACGTACAAATTGGCCAGCCACCACAGGGTCGCGATAGGTTTCGTGCACGGGTTTCCAAACGCCGTTCTGCGCGAACTCTACGCGCCACGTAGCAGGTAGCGCCACACCCTCGCTGGCGCCTGAAGGACGATCCGCCCAGAACCATAGCCTGATGCCGTTCAGCTCGACCGCGTTTTTCCATGCATAAGTAAGCCACGGGTGAGCTGGGATAGCGCCCGGTTTCCAACTGGACCACATCTCTGGTGGCAGCGGGTTTTCTGGTGCGCGCTCGTCGTTCAGCGCCTTGATCCAGTATTGCGTGGGGATGGGCTCATTCGAGGCCGTGGCCACGGCGGCGGGCGCTATGTTGCGGCTCGGTGCTCGCGGCGGTGGTGGGGTGCGCGTAGGCGTGACCTTGCGGATAGAAGCAGGCACGGTGCTGTCGTCCCATTCCAACCGGTCGATGGCGACACTGCGCCGGAAGTGGCCACCTCCTTTGGCATCGGCCGTGTGGTAGACCAGATACCACTGCCCTTTGAAGTGCACAATGCCTTCATGCGAGGTGGTTGAGGAGACTGGACCCAGCAGTACCCCGAGATAGGTCCACGGTCCCAGTGGCGAGTCGCTGGTGCCGTAAGCCAAGCACGCGTGGTAGAGCGCGGGTGTGCACTCGGAGTTTGGTCCGGCGTGGTTGGCGGCATAGGACATGTAGTAGGTGTGGCCGCGCTTGAAGAGCCATGGGGCTTCGAAGAAACCCTTTAGCGTGGTGACATGCACAATCGGCCCAGCCAGCGTGATCATGTCGGAGGCCAATTCCACGCCCAGCAATTGGCCGAAGGTTCCCCAGTACATGTAGACGCGCCCGTCATCGTCGATCAACACTGTGGGATCGATGTTCTGGATGCGGCTTGCGGCAGGCGTGGCTTGCGATACGATGGGGCCGGCAGGATGAGCATCCTGCCACGGGCCCAGTGGGGAATCCGCTACCGCGACTCCGATACCGAATGGATCCTCCGTGCTGCTGTGCGCCTGAGCGACGGGCGAGTACATATAAAAGCGGCCGTTGCGCCCCTGGACAATTTGGCTAGCATAGGCGCTGCCGGCCGCGGCCCAATGGAAGATCTCCGTGGGCCGTGCGATGGCCGGATAATGCATCCAGTTTCCGGATGCTACATCGCGGGTGGCGAAAATCTGCCACTCCTTCATGATGAAGTCGTTTACGTCGGGCGGCGCCTCATCGCGTCCGGCCACGATGTAGAGTGTGTCACCAACGACAAGTGGGGCGGGATCAGCGGAATAAAAAGAGCCGTCAGCCAGGATAGGATTGCCGCTGGCGTGCAGCGGCAGGCCCTTGGGTTGTTGCGCGGCGACGGCCATTGCGGCCAGCCCACCCATGATGCCACACAATAGTCTGGGATGTACGTGCATGTGCTCCAGCTCCAAACCGGTCTCGCCATCCGCAGGCTTGCCATATGCCGGCAAGCCTACCGTAAAAGGACGCGGCGCTTTGATGCAGGAGAATCGATGTGTTTACGGCGATCCCATTCTAGCGCAGGATTGTTGCCGATGCGCGCTAGAAGCGAATAGCTGTTGCGCGGCGAGCCATGGCTTCAAACTGCTTCTTCCACGGCTGCCCTGCGTACTTGTCCGCAAGTTCCACCACAATGTGCTGTGCTTTGATGCCAAGATCGCGGTTGCGGCCCAGGCCCTGAATGCACGAAGGGCAGTTGGTGAGCACGGTCTGATGCGCGCTGCCCATCGCGTTCTTCAATTCGGCGCGTTTGCGGTCGAGCATCTGGCCGGTGATATCGGGCCGGGACAGTGAAAGCGTTCCCGCCTCCGAGCAGCAGTGCGGCACAGCGGTAACGGAATCGAAGCCGCCCATTTGTTGCAGTACGCTGCCAGCCTTGCCCGCGAGGGAATCGTGACAGGGAGCGTGGTAGAGATAGTCGCCGGAGCCATCGAGCTTCAGACCAGCTTCGGCCAGATACGCACTCACATCGACAATGCGGTTGAAGAGCGCTTCGGTGTTCATCGCGCCAAGGCCTTCCTTGCAGGTGCCGCAACTGACCACGCAGGCATCGAAGTCGACATGCGAGAACATCTCGCGAATCTGCGCGAACAAGATGGAATCCCGCAACACGTTGCGCGAATGCTGCGCGGTTTTGGCATTGGCGTGGGCAGGGAATCCGCAGCACAAGAAGGGAGGAGGCAGCACCACGCGCACACCCATCTCCAGCAGCATGTAAATCGACGCCATGGAAACGTCGCTGAACATGCGCTCGCTGCCGCATCCCGGAAAGTAGAAAACAGTTTTGGCTTCACCATTCTGCGCGGGCTTGGCCGGTTCGAATAGCAATGCCTGATCGGGCTCGCACTTGGGCAACACATCGCGCAGGGTTTCGGACGGCACCGGTGCAATCGATGTTTTAAGCATCTGCAGCGGATAGAAATTTGACGCCAGCTCGAGGGATTGCAGTGGAGCTGCCAGCTTGCTGCCAATGCGCTGCGCAGCGCCGCCCATCTGCAGTACCGATGCGCGGAAGATCTTGTTGAAGGTTGGCGCCTGGCTATCGAGATAGCGCAGGGTCATCTTGGTGGCCAGAGGCGTATGCTTGAAGCCGCTGGTGGCAAGCAGTTCACGCTCCAGCACGGAAACCGCGCCGGTATCGATGTCGACTGGGCAAGGCGCAAGGCACTTGTGGCAAACGGTGCAATGGTCAGCCAGTTCTTCGAGCCAGGTGAGCAATTCAAAGCGCGCTGTGAGTTTGCGCTGCGCATCATACAGCAAGGCTTCAATCAACGATCCGATGGCAAGATTCTTGTTGCGCGGATGGTAGAACATGCCGCTGCCTGGATAGTTCACGCAGCAGTTTGGCTTGCATTTACCGCAGCGCACGCAGTGGGCAATCATTTTGGAGAGCTTCTCCAGCTTGCCGTGCTGCAGAATGCTGGCCTCAAGTTCGAGCAGGTTGAACGAGGGCGTGAAGACATGGCCCAGCGCCTGATAGTCCTGCAGCTTGCCGGGATTCATCAAGCCGTCGGGATCCACTTGGGCGCGATAGGCTTCGAGGTCAGCCAGCAGTTTGGGGTCGAGATATTTGAGCTTGGTGATGCCGATGCCGTGCTCGCCGGAGACCACGCCGCCGAGCTCAACCACTTTGGCCATTACGTCGTCAATGCGCATGTCAGTGCGTTGCAGCATAGGACGGTCGTTCGAAAGCACAGGGACGTTCACATGCACATTGCCATCACCGGCATGCATGTGGGTGGCCAGAACAATGCGGCGATCACGTACCTCGCCGTAGGCCTTTTCCAAAGCTTCAAGAATTGAGGGATAACCGCGTAGCAGGCGTTCGAGGTTGTGCTTGAAGGCCTTGAGCAGAGTCAACGTGCGTAGCGCTTTTTCTTCTTCGGCTTCAACCTGTTGGCGGAACTGCGCAAAGAGTTCTTCGCGCGCGGTGGTTTGTGCGGCAAATTGTTCCGGATCTTCCTTGGCCATGAGCCGCGCGAGAATCTCTTCGGCGCGCACGGCAAACTGCAGTTGCGCGTAGCGCTCTTCCGCGGTGTTCACCTGGTCCACAAAGTCAGCGAACTCGGCCAGCGACTCCAGCGGCAGAACAATGTCTTCATTCATCTTGAAGGCATTGGTGCGACGGGCGATGGCGCCCAGCTTCTTGCGGTCCTGCCAGAAGCGTGTGGCTTCTTCGTTGCTGCGGGCCACAAACATGGCCGTGTTGGGATGAGCGGTGAGCAGGGTGCGGATGCGTTCCACACCGCGTTGGGTTTGTTCCTGATCGTCACCGGCCACATCGATGAGCAGCACGGCACGCGGCGTCTGCGCGCGGGCTGCCTTCACCTTGTAGTTGATGGCGCGAATATATTCGTCGTCGAAGTGCTCCAGGGCGAGTAGCGTCTCAACATGATCGGCCGGGAAAGGGAAGGCGCGGGAGAGCTCGACGATGACGCGGCTGGCTTCGTCAAAATCCGCGCCAAAGAACTCAAGGCAAATGGTCTGCTTGGCCTTGTACGCAGGATAAAGGATAAAGCGGGCCGAGGTGATGACGCCGTCGGTGCCTTCTTTCTGCAGGCCCGGTACTCCGCCCAGAGCCTTGTTGGTGATGTCTTTCCAGAGTCCTTTTTTGCGGATCTCGGTGCCGCGCAGGCTGATGGATTGCAGCACCGCATCCTTATCGTCGCGGACCTCGAAGACGACGGTATCGTCCGGCAGGATCTTGCGTAGCGGATGCTGGGTGCGGACCACGGTCCAGCTCTTGCCGCCGGGCATGGCGATCTTCCAGTCCAGCAGATTATCGATGCATGTGCCCCAGCGGACGGCCATTTTGCCGCCGGCATTTTCCGCGATGTTGCCGCCAATGGTGCTGGCCCACGCGCTGGTGGGGTCGGTGGCAAAAACAAGGCCATGCTCGCTGGCGTGTTCCATGGCGGTTTCGGTCACCACGCCGGCTTCTACGTCCATCACATGTGCGGGGGCTTGCTTGCCGTTCTCAAGAGTGAAGGTGCGCGTTGAGATGGAGCGGATATGGTCCATGCGCTCGGTGTTGATCACGATGCAGCCGCTGCGCAATGGCACTGCGCCGCCCGTTAGGCCCGTTCCTGCGCCGCGGGGGATGGCCTTCAGGCCCAAGCGGGCGATGGCTGCGAGCAGGGGCGCAACTTGCTGCTCTGTTTCCGGCGTGACTACGGCCAGGGGCAGATGCAGACGCCAGTCGGTGGCATCCGTGGCATGGGAGACGAGCGTGAAAGGATCGAAGAGCACGTTGGCCGCGCCCACCAGTGGAGCGAGTTCACGCCGGATACGGGCACGCAGATCCGGAGCGCCGTGCACGTCCTGGCGGAATTGGCCTACCAGTGTGCGGCAGCGGGCAAGCGTGTCGAGCACGCGCGCATCCTCGTTGGCCGCGGCCTGGATGGCGTCCACATCCTTCTGGATCTGCTGGAAGAAGTCCCTGCGGCGCGAGGTGGAGTCCAGCAGTTCCTGAAAAAGGTAGGGATTGCGGCGATGAACCAGCAGATCGCCGAAGATGCGCATCAGACGCCGCGCACTGCGGCCCGTAACGCGGGCGCTGCGCAGTTCGTCTAGGACGCCGACCGTCTCGGGACCGAGAAGAAAAGAAATGGCTTGGGCATCGTCCGCCGAGGTGTAGTTGAACGGAATCTCACGCGTGCTGATCTGCTTGGGCTCGGTTGTTTCGCTCATAGTTTTCATCGCTCGTCGGCCATATTGTAAGAGAGAAACTGCAGGTTTGAATGTGATCGCGCTCTCCTTATCTGTGGGTGGGAACTGCGGCCAGGCGATGGAGCCCGTTTCGTGCTATCATGGAACTACGCTCAGTCGTTTGGTTGTGAGCAGTTCCCGGTGCGTCGTGGTGACGCGTCCGCAGCACATTCCCCAGCCCCTCAGCGTAATGGTCCATTGAAGTCAAGGTTCTCCCGCCCAGCGGTGACGGACCGGACCAGACTGTATGCGATGGTTTGCATCAGTCGAAGACGCGGCAAGTGTGGCGAATCTCAAGAAGGTCCCACCTGTGTGTGGGTTCCAGGTTTTCTGCATAATTCGACGACGTCTTTCTGCGCCCTGTTGCGTTTGGGCAGAGGCAGAGAGCGAACCGCAGCGCCTGTTCAGCGACTGTGCGGCAACTGCCGCGCCGTGGGTCTGAGGTTGGCGCAAGACAGGAATCAGTTGAAACTCTTCTTTGAATTGAATCTTTCGGCCTCCATGTTGGAGCAGCTCAAGCAAGCTAACTTTATTTACCCCACCCCGGTGCAGGAGGCGGCAATTCCGCCTGCCATGGAAGGCCGCGACGTTCTGGCCACCGCGCAGACCGGCACGGGCAAAACTTTGAGCTTCCTGGTGCCGCTCATGGAGCGGCTGGCTGCTGAACCCGCGACTACCCGCGCTTTGGTCATGCTGCCTACCCGCGAGCTGGCCATGCAGGTGCTGGATGCGTGGCGTAATCTGGCTGCCACCGAAGAGCGTGCCGCACTGGTGTGCGGTGGCTTGGCTGAGGCTCCCCAGTTGGCGGCTATTCGCCGCGGAGCGCGTTTGATCGTTGCCACGCCTGGACGTCTGGAAGATTACCTCTCCCGTGGGCTGGTGAAGTTGGACGGCGTGAAGATGTTGGTGCTGGATGAAGTGGACCGCATGCTCGATATGGGCTTCAAACCGGCCATTCATCGTATTGCCGCGCTGTTGCCCAAGAACCGCCAGACCATGTGCTACTCCGCAACGCTCAGCCCCGCCATTCGCGAGGTGGCTGGTCTTTACCTGAACAATCCCGTGCATATCGAAATTGCGGCAACGCTGAAGCCCTCCGCCAACGTCAAGCTGCAGACCTTTGAAGTGCCGATGGAGAAGAAGCAGGAGCTTCTGGAGCATCTGCTGGAGGCTAACAAGGGCAGCTTCATGGTGTTTGTGCGTACCAAGCATGGAGCAGACCGCGTGGCGCGCCGTTTGGCCAAGGCTGGTTATGCGGCTGCGCCGATCCATGGCGACCGTTCACAGTCTCAACGCAACTCCGCGCTGCGAGGCTTTTCCGAAGGCCGTCACCGGGTGTTGGTGGCA
>Ga0207834_1000283_pt1 | contig 18297 bp, 30 predicted proteins | sample LuqExpMetagenom5_FD_187763 | JGI IMG/M metagenome (GOLD analysis project Ga0207834, IMG submission 187763) | Tropical forest soil microbial communities from Luquillo Experimental Forest, Puerto Rico - Sample 5 (SPAdes) | ecosystem: Environmental > Terrestrial > Soil > Tropical forest ...
ATCTAGCAATCTTCAAGGTTCTGAATGAGCCTGTTTTTAAGCTCAGGGTTTTTCATACGTTACTTTACACTACCTCTTAGTGAAAAAGAAGGAATAGGTAAAAAAAATGAACCTTAAACAAGGCTCATAGCTATATCCATGATTCCTCGTGGCAACCGGCTGCCATCCACATAATCTGTAGCTGTCGTGGGTAAGGCCCTTGGCTTTGCGTCTCATGGTTTCCCATGATTTGCCTTTTTCACTTGTAATTGTTAATAGGTTATAAATTAAAATATATTAAAAATACTATAGTCTTAGTTTATACTATTTTAATAAAGTAGACAAGTGAAATGAATACATTTTCCTAGAGAATCTGGCCTAAAAAAGAAGACGCAACTGTTACGTTACGTCTTCCTATGAAATGGTTTTAAGTACGATATGGAATTATACTAACTCGATTAATACTTCCATAGCTGCATCGCCCTTACGAGGTCCAATCTTTACGATTCTTGTGTAGCCACCGTTACGGTTAGCATACTTAGGAGCGATCTCTTCGAATAACTTATCGGATAAGTTAATCTCCTTAGTATTTCTCTTCTTACCAGCGTTCTCTGTAGGAACTTCGGTAATCGGGTAAAGGTACTTCATCATCTGCTTTCTAGCATGAAGACGGGAAGCCTTATCCTTCTTAACAGACTTCTTCACGTCGTCGAAAACAGTAACTTTCTTACCGTTTACAACTTCTTTCACTCTCTTACCATCTTTATCCTTACGAGCAACTTTTGCTGTAACTTCAACAGTTTCATAGTTGTCTCTCTCTTTAACAGCAAGTGCAATCATGCCTTCAGCAATTCCGCGGATTTCTTTAGCTTTTGCTTCGGTTGTAACAATTTTACCGTTATATAATAAATTTGTTACCTGGTTTCTCAGCAACGCCTTTCTCTGGCTTGAGGTTCTTCCAAGTTTTCTATAACCTGCCATTTGTTTCCCTCCTTTGAATCATTTTACACGAATCTATTCTTAATCATCGCTTGCGTTTAAAGATAACCCAAGCTCTTTCAATTTTGCTAATACTTCTTCTAATGACTTACGTCCAAGATTTCTAACCTTCATCATGTCTTCAGCCGTCTTGTTGGTAAGCTCTTCAACAGTATTGATACCTGCTCTCTTCAGGCAGTTGTAGGAACGAACGGATAACTCCAGTTCGTCAATGTTCATCTCAAGAACCTTTTCTTTCTCATTGTCTTCTTTTTCAACCATAATCTCTGCGGTCTTAGCATGTTCAGACAAATCGATGAAGGAATTCAGATGTTCACTTAATACCTTTGCTGCCAAGCTTACTGCTTCATCCGGGATGAGCGTGCCATTGGTGTATACATCCAAGGTAAGCTTATCGAAGTCTGTGATCTGGCCTACACGGGTGTTCTCAACAGCAAGATTTACACGCTCAACAGGAGTGTAGATAGAGTCAATCGGAATAACACCAATCGGCAGATCATCATTCTTATTCTTGTCAGCGCTTACATAACCTCTACCGTTGGTGATAGTCAGCTCCATGTAAAGTCTGCTATCAGGGCCACCACATAAGGTTGCGATCACTTGGTCAGGATTGAGTATCTCGATATCCGGGTCAGCCTGTATATCCCCTGCTGTCACTACAACTTCACCCTCAGCCTCAATATATGCGGTCTTAGGCTCATTCGTATCGCTTGTGTTCTTGATTGCTAAGCTTTTGATATTCATGATGATCTCAGTAACGTCTTCCTTTACGCCTGGAACAACGCTGAACTCATGAACAACACCGTCAATCTTTATTTGACTTACGGCAGAACCAGGTAAGGATGAAAGCATAATTCTTCTAAGGGAATTACCTAAGGTTGTACCATAGCCTCTTTCGAGAGGTTCTACCACAAAACGTCCAAATTTCTTATCTTCGGAAATTTCTGCAATCTCTATTTTGGGTTTTTCAAAATCAAACACAACAGGACCCTCCTTCTGGGTATTTTGAGTTGCTTCTTATTACTAATAAAAAGTAATAATATAAAGTTATAATTCTCGATAAATAAAAATCGATTTTAATTTTTATTTATTTGGAGTACAACTCGACAATTAACACTTCGTTTACCGGAACATCAATCTGGTCTCTTGTAGGAACTTCCTTAATAGCACCTGTGAAGGTCTCGTGATTTGATTCAAGCCATGCAGGAACGGTTCTTCCGTCGGTTACCTCAAATACATCCTTATATCTCTGTGTATTCTTAAATTTCTCTTTGATTTCAATCTTGTCTCCAGCCTTTAATGTATAAGACGGGATGTTAACGCACTTACCGTTAACTAATACGTGCTTATGATCAACGACCTGTCTAGCTTCTTTTCTTGTTCTGCCATATCCTAAACGGAACATAACATTATCAAGTCTCAGCTCTAACAGAGTCATCAGGTTCTCACCTGCTGTAGCACCCTTCAGCTTCTGAGCTCTTGCAAATAAATTTCTGAAAGGCTGCTCTAACATACCATAGATGAATTTTGCTTTCTGTTTCTCTCTTAACTGCGCACCATACTCGCTAGTTTTCTTGCCTGCTCTTTTAAATGTTCTATTTGACTTCTTATCAATACCTAAGTAAGCAGGTTCCAGACCAAGGGATCTACATTTTTTTAAAACTGGGCTCATATCTCTTGCCATCTTTATATACCTCCTTAATTAGACTCTTCTACGTTTCGGCGGACGACATCCGTTATGAGGAACCGGAGTTACATCCTTAATACTTGTTACTTCAATACCGCATGCCTGAAGTGCACGAATTGCGGCTTCACGACCCTGGCCAGGTCCTTTAACCATAACTTCTACGGTTTTTAAACCATGAATAAGTGCTGCTTTAGCTGCTGTTTCAGCTGCCATCTGTGCTGCATATGCAGTTGACTTTCTGGAACCTCTGAAACCTAATCCACCGGCACTTGCCCAAGAAAGTGCATTACCTTCTGTATCAGTCAGCGTAACAATTGTATTGTTAAAAGATGACTGAATGTGTGCCTGTCCGCGATCGACATTCTTTTTCACACGCTTCTTTGTCACTTTTTTAGCTGCTGCTGTTGCTATTTTCTTAGCCATCTAACAAACCCTCCTATTGGATTATTCATTACAATTGAACCTGTCTGCAATTCAATGGAATAATGTATATAACAACTTGAATTGCTATTCAATTGTACACTACCTGAAAACGCGCCACGCGTGTCTTCACAGTATAGAGCCCGTATGTTCTACGGACACGAACGAATTCTACTTATTATAATGTTGCGATCATACTTGTATACAAGATGAATTGGCTAGCCAATTCACTTGTCATGTATAAAAAACTAACTAACCGGACTTGAATTACTTCTTCTTGTTAGCAACAGTTCTTCTAGGTCCTTTTCTTGTTCTAGCGTTAGTCTTAGTCTTCTGACCACGAACCGGAAGTCCCTTTCTGTGACGGATTCCTCTGTAGCATCCAATTTCCTGAAGTCTCTTAATGTTAAGAGCGATTTCTCTTCTTAAATCACCCTCTACCTGATGGTTCTCATCAATAATATCACGAATTCTGCCTACTTCTTCGTCTGTTAAATCCCTAACACGAGTGTCCGGATTAACATTTGCCGCAGCAAGAATACGATTCGCACTTACTCTACCGATACCGTAAATATAGGTAAGTCCGATTTCTACACGTTTCTCTCTTGGTAAATCTACACCACTGATACGAGCCATGTGCTTTTTACACCTCCAAAAATTTTGTTTGATACTTGTAATGTAAGGCTTGATTGATGCCTTGACATTACCTCAGCCGCTTTAAATTGTGACTTGCAAGACAATCAGCTTGCAGCTAAGACTCTGTGATGACGGCACAGTTCTTAAGACAGAACCGTATGAGGTTAGATAGCCCCTACGACTGTCCACAATATCACAATGTTCTGTTAGATTATTCCATTCTATAGGGAATATATACAAACAGAAAGATTGTAACACAAAAAGCAAGAACTATTAGGTATTCCATAATCCTTTAACCTTTGCTTCAATCGCAGAGGATTAAGGGTTAAGGAGTACTTCATATATAAAACAATAACGAGTCTTTAGCGGCACTCGAATTATTGTATATTAGCCTTGTCTTTGTTTGTGTTTCGGGTTCTCACAGATAACTCTGATAGCACCCTTTCTTTTAATGATTTTGCATTTTTCGCAAATCGGTTTTACTGATGACCTTACTTTCACAGTAATTCACCCCTTTCAAAAAAGTCCGTTTACTATTATAACACCGTAGTACTATAATAGCAAGCAATATTTTTGTTGCTGTCGACAAGATGTATTGGTGTATCGATATCTTGTCCAATCCAAGTGTAACTTTCTGAAAATTACACCGGTCATATCCAAAATGAACATTGCTGTTCATTTGTTATGCATTCGTAATTCAATCTGTCTATTTATCTCTCCAGATAATTCTGCCCTTTGATAAATCATAGGGTGACAGCTCAAGTGTAACTTTGTCTCCTGGTACGATTTTAATAAAATTCATACGAAGCTTTCCACTGATATGTGCTAATACTCTGTGTCCGTTTTCAAGCTCAACCTGGAACATGGCATTCGGTAATTTCTCGATTACCGTACCTTCGATTTCAACAACATCGGTCTTTGACATTTTCCGCCTCCTTACATGAATTTTCAATAAGTCATCAATTTTATGGCTCTTTTGATTTCTTCATTCTTCACTGACTTAAGATTTACTTTGTCAGCCAGTTCCTGATCAAACTGAGCCAGCATGTTTACATGCATCTTTTTCTTCTTTTTGGGTCGGTCTAAGGTTCTAATCCTGCCGTCCACTAAATATACATATTCACTATCCAATTGAAATATTACATAGCATTTGCCGGTATCATGGCCAGCTGTTGAAACAGCAAAACCTCCGATTGTAAACTCATTCATTCTTTAAGAAACCTTTCTGGAATAAGTTTATTTATACAAGACGAATTGGCAAGCCAATTCACTTACCATGTATGAAAGCATAGGTTATTCTCATTTAGCAAGTAAAGTCAGCAGCTCCGGTTCTCCATGTGTGATAAGAACCGTATTCTCATAATGTGATGAGAGTGATCCGTCTGCTGTAACGACTGTCCAATCATCGTCTTCCCAATATACATCGTAACGTCCGGCATTAACCATCGGTTCGATTGCTAAGGTCATACCGGCCTCAAGCTTCGGTCCTCTGCGCTTTTGCCTGAAATTTGGTATCTGCGGTTCTTCATGAAGATCTCTTCCTATTCCATGTCCCACCAAATCCCTGACTACCGAATAGCCGTGAGCTTCGACATATGTCTGGATAGCTTCAGAAATCTCATGTAAATGATAGCCTTCCTTTGCAAGTTTTATACCTTCGTAAAAACTTTGCTGAGTTACATCGATCAGCCGCCTGGCTTCCTTAGATATCTCCCCTACTCCAACGGTTCGGGCTGCATCTGAATGAAATCCTTTATAAATGACTCCACAGTCCAGACTGATGATATCTCCATTCTTCAGAATTCGATTTTTCTTCGGAATTCCGTGTACTACTTCATCATTTACCGAGATACAAATAGAAGCCGGATATCCATTATAATTAAGAAAGGAAGGAATACAATCATATTTTTTGATTAATTCTGCACACTTTTTATCAATATCCAGAGTAGAAATTCCGGAACAAACCATTCCTTGGACTTCCTCCAATACTTCAGCTAAAATCCTCCCGGATTCCCGCATCAGTTCAATCTCCTTCTCTGATTTAATACTAATAGACATGTGATCTCTTCCTTTCCAGTCATATATTCTAGCTAATCTGATCATGTGTAGCAAGAAGTACGTAATATATATTATGCTTCAACAATGGTAACGATCTCATGAAATACATCTTCTAAATCCTTCGTTCCATCAACGGATCTTAAAATACCTTTACCCTGATAATATTCAATCAGAGGCTGAGTCTGCTCATGATATACCTTTAAACGTTTCTCAACTGTCTCCGGTTTATCATCCTCACGTAAAATAAGCTCTCCGCCGCAGACATCACAGATGCCTTCCTTCTTCGGAGGGATTGTTACGATGTGGTAAGTACCTCCACAGTTAACGCATGCTCTTCTGCCGGACATACGGCTGATAATTGCAGAGTCGGGTACATCAACGTCAATTGCATATTCTACTGCATCATTGTTCTTTGTAAGTGCTTCATCAAGAGCTTTCGCCTGCGGAATAGTTCTCGGGAAACCATCTAATACATAACCATTTGCGCAATCGGGCTCTTTAAAACGATCAACCACCAAATCAACAACTAATTCATCTGGAACCAATAATCCCTGATCCATATAAACCTTCGCTTTTTTACCGAGCTCTGTTCCGTTTTTGATATTGGCACGGAAGATATCTCCTGTTGAAATGTGCGGGATACCATATTTTGCAGCTAATTTCTTAGCCTGTGTACCTTTTCCTGCACCGGGTGCTCCTAACATAATTATCTTCATGTCTGATTTCCCTCCTGATAATATATTCTAACATCTCCTAATCGTTCAACTGAACGCTTTTTATAAGCTGTCGCCCAAATTATCGGAATTTTTCGTCCATCAAAAAATCCTTTAGTCGCTTACATCTCATTCAGTTGATAATCAAGTAATGAAGTGTTGTCTTTAAACCACAATATCCCGTTATGAGGTAGTATAGCGGATGTTGAAATTGAATGCTTAAATCCCTGTTGGGAATGTTGCTGTTCTCTTTGAGAGTTTCCTGCCGGTTGTGATGCAAAACGAACTGCAAGCAATTCGTTACCGGCTGTCCCTTCCTACAGAGTGGGGACAGCTCATGCGCATATAGTACCATACGCAGGCGACAATAGGCAGGAAATCTTGAAAAGAGAATCATAACATCATCCCAACAGTGCATAAACTTTAAATTTTCAACATCCGTTCACAACCTCACAACGGAATCTATTTAGTCATTAAGGAATCCCTTATAGTGGCGAACCAGCAGCTGAGATTCAATCTGTTTGAGTGTTTCAATGATAACACCTACGATAATGATGATAGATGTACCACCGAAGCTGAAGTTTGCATTAAAGATACCGGAGATAATAAGCGGGAGAAGACAAACTAATACTAATCCAACAGCTCCAATGAAAATAATATTGTTAAGTACTTTTGTTAAATACTCGGTTGTAGGTTTACCAGGACGTATACCAGGGATAAATCCACCCTGCTTCTTCATATTATTGGATACTTCAATCGGATTAAAGGTTATTGAAGTATAGAAATATGCAAAGAAAACAGTAAGTACAATATAGATCAGAACACCGATAGTATACTTAAAATCTCCCCAACTCTTTATTATGAACCAGCTGTTCTGGCTTAACATTTTTAATACCTTAGGCCAGAAATAAGCTCTTTCCGGATATACACCAAAGAAAGAAGAAATAACAACCGGGAATGTCATTAAAGAGTTCGCGAAAATAATCGGGATTACACCAGCTGTATTAACCTTAAGCGGAATATGGGAGGTTTGTCCACCAATCATTTTTCTTCCTTGTACCTTCTTAGCATAGGTTACAGGAATCTTTCTCTCTGCATTCTGTAAGAAGATAACAAAGATAATAGTACCAACGCTTACAGCAACGATGATCAATACTGCAAGAATTGCAGCTACAACGGAGTTACCTGCAATGTAAGTCTGATATAATTCAATGAAATCACTTGGCATACGAGAAATAATATTTACTGCCAGGATGACAGAAATACCATTACCAACGCCGTTAATTGTAATTCTTTCACCAACCCACATAAGGAATGCGGAGCCTGCTGTGAAAGAAGCAATAACAACAATAATGTTTGTAAAGGTTAAACCGCCTTCCAAAGCACCTGAGCTGCCAAAACCGATAGCCATAGCTGCAGATTCTATTACAGCCAAAGCAACCGTTAAGTATCTGGTTAACTCATTGAGCTTCTTCTTGCCATCTTCACCCTCTTTGTGCATCTCTTCCAACTTCGGGACAGCTATGGTTAATAACTGAACGATAATGGAAGCGGTAATATACGGGGTAATACTTAATGCGAAAATTGACATTTTTGTAAAGGAACCACCGGTTAAGCTGTTAAAGAAGCCTAACGCATCTGAATTAAACACCGAATTAGTATAATCCCTGCTAATAGCAGGAGCAGGAAGTAATGTTCCCACTCTTACTACCAGAAGAGCAACCATTGTATAAATTAACCTGTCTCTAATATCCTTAACCTTAAAAGCATTTCGCAGCGTCTTAAACATTATACCACCTCAGCATTTCCACCAAGAGCTTGTATCTTTTCTGCTGCACCTGCGCTATAAGCATTAACTTTAACAACAAGTTTCTTTGTTAATTCGCCGTGACCAAGAATTTTTACACCATCTCTAGGGTTTTTGATAATTCCTGCTTCTATTAATGAATCAACTGTTACTGTAGCACCATCTTCAAATCTATTTAATACATCAACGTTAACTGCAACGATTTCTTTAGTGTTTCTATTGGTGAAACCACGCTTCGGAATTCTTCTGTATAAAGGCATCTGACCGCCTTCAAATCCAGCTCTCGGAGCTCCGGAACGAGCTTTCTGGCCCTTGTGTCCCTTACCGGCTGTCTTGCCGTTACCTGAACCGTGACCACGTCCTCTTCTGAAATTATCGTTCTGCTTGGAACCAACTGCGGGGCTCAATTCTGATAAATTCATGTCGTGCACCTCCTTCTTTCAGCAATTATATTTCTTCTACCTTAACTAAGTGTTTAACCTGATCGAGCATTCCTCTAACAGCAGCATTATCCGGCATTTCTACGGTCCAATGAGGTTTCTTTAAACCTAAAGCCGTAACGGTTGCTCTGTGCTTCGGAATGGCGCCGATTGTAGATTTCACTAACGTTACTTTTAATTTACCTGCCATTTCTGACACCTCCATCTTAATCAAAGTGAAAAGTGAACTTGTAATGTAGTTCGTGATGAACCACTTATGGTTCACATTGAACTCATTGTAAAGTCCAGTGAACCTGATATAGGGTCCATAGCGAACCAGATTTGAGTTCGCCCATCACTAGCCATGAAAATTTAGCTTCTACAATTATTATCTTAATAACTGCTCTACCGGAATACCACGAAGCTTAGCTACTTCCTCAGGAGTCTTTAACTGGCTTAAACCTTCAATAGTAGCAAGAACTACGTTCTGCTTATTGTTGGAACCAAGTGACTTGGTACGGATATTCTTTAAACCAGCAAGCTCAAGCACATTACGTGCCGGGCCACCTGCGATAATACCGGTACCTTCTGGTGCACGCTTCAGTAATACAGTAGCGCTACCGAATTTACCGATATAGTCGTGCGGTACACTGCCGTTTTCATCAATCGGAAGGCTGATTAATTTCTTAATCGCATCTTCTTTACCCTTACGTATTGCTTCAGGAATTTCAGTTGCTTTTCCGAGGCCAGCGCCAACGTGTCCGTGCTTGTCACCAACAACTACTAAAGCTGTAAATCTGAAGTTACGTCCACCTTTAACAACCTTAGTTACACGCTTGATTGATACTACTTTATCTTCTAATTCCAGTTGACTGGTATCAACGATTGTACGTTTCATGTGTTCTCCTCCTTGCTTAGAATTCCAGACCAGCTTCGCGAGCTGCATCTGCCAATGCTTTTACTTTTCCTTGATATATGAAGCCACCTCTATCAAAGACAACAGCCTTAATACCTTTTTCCAATGCTTTCTTTGCGATAACAGTTCCTAAGTAAGCTGCTGCTGCTACATCATTGGTCTTCTGAAGCTCAGCCTTAACATCCTTTTCAAGTGTGGAGGCTGCTACTAAAGTCATGCCGACTGTATCATCAATTATCTGTGCATACATGTGATTGTTGCTTCTAAACACAGCCAAACGCGGTCTCTCAGGAGTACCTGTGAAACGATTACGTAATTTTAAATGTTTTTTAACACGAATTTCAGATCTTGAATCTTTACTAACCATGTAATTTCACTCCTCCCTTATTTCTTACCGGTCTTACCAACCTTGCGTCTAATCACTTCATCAGCATACTTAATACCTTTACCCTTGTAAGGTTCAGGAGCTCTCTTTGATCTGATTTCAGCGGCGTATTGGCCAACCTTCTCTTTATCAATACCTTTTACAATAATCTTGTTCTGGCCATCCAGTGTAGACTCTAAGCCTTCTGGATCAACCATAACAACCGGATGGGAGTAACCTAATGTTAAAGTTAATTCTTTTCCAGCCTTTGCTGCTCTGTAACCAACACCATTAATTTCAAGTGTCTTCTGATATCCTGCTGTAACACCAACTACCATGTTAGCAACTAATGTTCTTGAAAGACCATGTAAGGACTTCATTTTCTTTAAATCGTTAGGTCTTGTAACAACTACTTCATTACCTTCTACCTTGATCTGCATCTCAGCGGGTAATATTCTCTCTAATGTTCCCTTGGGACCTTTCACGGTCACTTTGTTATTTTCTGCTATTGCTACAGTAACGCCTGCAGGAATAGCGATAGGCATTCTTCCTATACGTGACATGCCCGCACCTCCTATAATTATTGACAAATGAATTGGGGTGCAATTCATTTGCGTTTCTTGTTAGTAGTCTTGCGAAATCACTCCATTGAGTGATTTTGCAAAGTGATTTACCAAACGAATGCTAAAACCTCGCCGCCTACGTTTAATTCTCTAGCTTCTTTATCGGTGATAACACCCTTGTTAGTAGAAATGATTGCAACGCCTAAACCTCCAAGAACCTTCGGCATATTATCTCTGTTTGCATATACACGAAGACCCGGTTTGGAAATTCTCTTAAGGCCTGTAATAATTTTAACGGTTTTATCTTTACCATACTTTAAGGTGATGTGGATTGTCTTAAAGCTTTCAACTTCCTCTATTTCGTACTTCTTGATGTAACCTTCCTTAACGAGGATGTCGGCAATAGCAATTTTCATCTTTGAAGCAGGTATATCTACTGTATCATGTTTCGCAGTATTTGCATTACGGATTCTTGTAAGCATATCTGCAATGGGATCGCTCATTGTCATTTCATTTGCCTCCTTTCTTAACTCTTACCAGCTAGCTTTCTTTACGCCTGGTATCTGTCCTTTATACGCTAATTCACGAAAACAAATTCTGCAGATTCCGTATTTTCTTAAATATGCATGCGGACGACCACAAATTCTGCAACGGTTATATTCTCTAGTGGAGAATTTCTGCGTACGTTGTTGTTTAATTTTCATTGACGTTTTAGCCATGGAAATACCTCCTCTATTTTCTAAATGGCATACCGAATTGTGTTAACAGTTCACGTGCCTCTTCATCAGTCTTAGCTGTGGTAACAAATATAATGTCCATACCTCTTACCTTATCAATCTTATCATATTCGATTTCAGGGAAGATTACCTGCTCCTTGATACCAAGGGAGTAATTGCCTCTACCGTCAAATGCGTTAGGATTAATACCTCTAAAGTCACGTACACGAGGTAACGATAAGTTGATCAAACGATCTGCAAACTCATACATCTTAGCACCTCTTAAGGTTACCTTACATCCTATTGCCATACCTTCTCTGATTTTGAAGTTAGCAACGGATTTCTTTGCCTTAGTGGTAACAGGCTTCTGTCCTGCGATAATCTCCATATCTTTGAGCGCAGTTTCTAAAACCTTTGCGTTATCCTTAGCCTCACCAACACCCATGTTGATGACAATTTTATCTAACTTCGGCACTTCCATAACGTTCTCATAACCGAACTTCTTTGTCATGCCGGCTACTATTTCATTTAAATATTGATCTTTTAATCTAGCCAACTTAAGTGATCCTCCTCTCTGAATTAATCAATTACATCGCCGTTTGATTTAGCAAAACGTACTTTCTTAGGTCCCTTCTTGGTCTCAATTGTCTTAAAACCAACTCTGGTAGGTTTGCCCTTATGAACTAACATTACGTTTGATGCATCAATCGGAGAGTCCTGATGGATGATTCCACCCTTAGGATTCTTCTGGCTTGCTTTAGAATGTTTGGAAACGGTGTTAACGCCTTCTACGATTACCTTACCCTCTAAAACTTCGATAACTTTACCTTCTTTACCTTTATCTTTACCAGTGATAACTTTAACGTTATCATTCTTTTTAATCTTTGTCATAGCCATTCGTCGACACCTCCCTACAATACTTCTGGTGCTAAAGAAACGATCTTCATAAACTGTTTCTCTCTTAATTCTCTTGCTACCGGTCCAAAGATACGTGTTCCCTTCGGATTCTTATCTTCCTTAATAATTACGGCAGCATTCTCATCAAATCTAATATAGGAACCATCTTTACGGCGTGAACCCTTAACAGTACGGACAACAACCGCCTTAACAACATCGCCCTTCTTAACAACACCGCCTGGTGTTGCATCTTTAACCGAAGCAACGATGATATCACCTATATTAGCATATCTTCTGGTTGATCCGCCAAGTACTCTGATGCAAAGTAATTCTTTAGCACCTGTATTGTCGGCAACTCTAAGTCTGGTTTCAGCTTGTATCATGATAATACTCCTTTCAGTTATAATCGAATGGACTTAACCACAGTCCAGAAGAATACTTGCTTTCTTCCCAAGAATTCGACTTGTCGAATTCTTTACTTCGCTTTCTCGACAATCTCCACAAGTCTCCATCTCTTATCCTTAGATAAGGGTCTTGTTTCCATTACCTTTACTCTATCTCCGATGTTGCACTCATTGTTCTCATCATGAGCCTTAAGCTTGTAAGTTCTCTTTACAATCTTGCCATACAGCGGATGCTTTACGTTGTCAACTACTGCTACAACGATAGTCTTATCCATCTTGTCACTTACGACTTTACCGATACGAACTTTTCTTAAATTTCTTTCCACAACGATACTCCTTTCCATGACCTTTGGTTATACCTGTAAGGTAAAACCATTCGATCGTTCATGATTATCTTCGATATCTAGCGAAAAGCACGTTCTGTGCTTTTTGCCAGCTTAAATAACGTTTTTCTATTTAAGCTTTAGAAGCCTTAGAAAGATCAGAAATAACTGTCTGGATTCTTGCGATGTTTTTTCTAACTTCCTTAATTCTGCTTGTGTTATCCAACTGGTTGGTTGCATTCTGGAACCTCAGGTTGAAAAGTTCCTTCTTCGCAGCTACTAATTCAATATTTAATTCTGTAGCTGATTTTGACTTTAACTCTTCTACATATTTATTAATTTTCACTGTTTTCACCGCCTTCTAAGTCTGCACGGGATACTATCTTGCATTTAACCGGCAATTTATGCATAGCAAGACGTAATGCTTCTTTTGCTGTCTCCTCAGGGATACCAGCGATCTCAAACATTACACGGCCCGGTTTAACAACAGCTACCCAAAATTCTAATGAACCTTTACCGGAACCCATACGGGTTTCAGCAGGTTTTGTCGTAACAGGTTTATCAGGGAATATCTTAATATATACTTTACCGCCACGCTTTGTAAAACGGGTCATCGCGATACGGGCTGCTTCAATCTGGTTTGATTTAATCCAGCAAGGTTCCATTGCAACAAGACCAAATTCGCCTTGGTTAATTGTATTGCCTCTGGATATCTTACCTGCCATACTACCGCGGAATTGCTTACGGCGTTTAACTCTCTTCGGCATTAACATTAGTTATCGCTCCCTTCTGTTTTTGCTGCTTTAACAGGAAGTACTTCACCATGATAGATCCAAACCTTAACACCTAATTTACCAAATGTTGTATCTGCTTCTGCAAATCCATAATCGATGTCGGCACGTAAGGTCTGCAACGGGATAGTTCCTTCACTATAGAATTCAGTACGAGCCATATCAGCTCCGCCAAGACGACCAGCAACAGCAGTCTTAATACCCTTAGCGCCGCCCTTCATGGTTCTAGCCATAGTTGATTTCATAGCTCTTCTGAAAGAAATACGATTCTCGAGCTGAGTAGCAATATTCTCAGCTACTAACTGAGCATTAAGATCAGGTTTCTTGATCTCTTTGATTTCAAGGTTTAATTTCTTATTAGTAAACTGCTGAATTTCTTTCTTTAAGTTCTCAATTTCTGCTCCTGCTCTACCAATTACTACGCCGGGCTTTGCAGTATAGATTATTATTTTTAAACGGTCAGATGCTCTTTCAATTTCAATCTTAGAAATTCCAGCGCTGTATAACTTCTTCTTCAGAAATGTTCTGATGTTGTAATCTTCTACGAGATTATCAGCAAAATCCGCTTCAGCGTACCATCTGGAGTCCCAATCGTTGATGACTCCGACTCTTAAGCCATGAGGATTAACCTTTTGTCCCATTATTGCCCTCCTTATCTCTCATTAAGCACTACTGTAATATGACACATTCTCTTCTCGATACGATAAGCTGTGCCACGTGCTCTAGGTCTAATTCTTTTCATAATCGGTCCCTGGTTAGCAAAACATTCATCAATGTAAAGCTTCGCAGTATCCATATTCTTAACTTCAGCATTTGCAATAGCTGACTTCAATATTTTTTCAATTACAGCGGATGCGTATCTGGGGCTGTATGCTAAGATACCAAGTGCTGTCTGTACATCCTTACCACGAATGGCGTCTAAAACGAAACAAGCCTTTTGAACTGAAATCCTTGCAAAGGATAACTTTGCACTTGCTCTGTTGTCTTTCTGCTCATTTCTTTCTCTCTTTATCTGGGATCTATGTCCTTTCGCCATGGATGAACCTCCTTCCATTCAATGCTCACGCATTATCTTCTTGTTTTCTTTTCGTCTTTTCCGTGACCTCTATAGGTTCTGGTAGCAACAAACTCACCAAGCTTGTGACCAACCATATCTTCTGTTACATATACCGGCACATGCTTCTTGCCGTCGTGTACTGCGATTGTATGTCCAACCATCTGCGGGAAAATAGTTGAGCGACGTGACCATGTCTTAATTACTGATTTCTCACCGGTCGTATTCAGCGCATCTACTTTTTTCAATAAATGATCATCAGCAAATGGTCCCTTTTTAAGTGAACGAGCCATGTATTCTAACCTCCTTAGAATTCTTGATAAATGAACTGGCTTTTACAATTCAATGATTCGTAATGATTGAATTGCTAATATTTTTTATCTTATATATGCAAAAATTACTTGATTGCTTTTCCGTCTCTTCTTCTTACGATAAGCTTATTAGACTTCTTGTTATGCTTTCTTGTCTTAAGACCAAGAGCAGGTTTACCCCAAGGAGTAACCGGGCCTGGACGACCGATACCGGTTCTACCTTCACCACCACCGTGAGGATGGTCATTCGGGTTCATTACGGAACCACGTACTGTAGGTCTGATACCCATGTGACGTTTACGTCCTGCTTTACCTACATTAACAAGCTCATGATCAATGTTACCAACCTGACCTACAGTTGCTCTGCAGATGATCGGAACTAATCTCATTTCACCGCTGGGAAGACGAAGTGTTGCGAACTTACCTTCCTTAGCCATAAGCTGCGCGGAGTTACCAGCTGCACGAACTAACTGTGCGCCTTTACCAGGATATAATTCGATGTTGTGGATCTGTGTACCAACAGGAATGTTCTGAAGCGGTAAGCAGTTACCTACTCTAACTTCTGCAGTCTCGCCGTTCATAAGCTTAGCGCCAACCTGAAGTCCGTTAGGAGCAAGGATGTATGCCTTCTCGCCATCTGCATAATTGATTAATGCGATATTTGCTGTTCTGTTCGGATCGTATTCGATGCTGATAACAGTTGCCGGAATACCGTCTTTTCTTCTCTTGAAATCGATAATTCTATATTTTCTTCTAGAACCACCGCCCTGGTGTCTTACTGTGATCTTACCCTGATTGTTACGGCCTGCATTCTTATTCAAGGAAGCAACCAATGATTTCTCAGGCTTTGATGCTGTAATCTCAGTAAAATCAGAACCAGTCATGTGTCTTCTGGAAGGTGTATATGGGTTATATGTTTTAATTCCCATGATGTGCACTCCTTTCAAAAACGAAATTTAGATGTTAAGTAAAACTCTTTCAGCGCCAAAATATGTTTGCATATTTTATGTGCATCGGTTCGCTAGAACCGCTGTGACCGTCAGGTCGCAAATATTGTTTTCTTACCATCTTCGTATATATTCAAAATCTTATAAGCCTGAGAAAATTTCAATCTCAGCGCTGTCAGCTGTTAACTGAACGATTGCTTTCTTAACCTTGGAGGTCTTACCGGAAGTAGCACCACGTCTACGTGTCTTTCCATCCTGGTTAATTGTGTTTACGCTTGCCACCTTAGCACCGGTAAACATCTTCTCAACAGCTTCTTTAATCTGATTTTTTGTAGCCGCGGGATTAACTGAAAATGTATACTTTTTCTCACTCATGGTGCTCATACTCTTCTCAGTAACGATGGGCTTAAGGATTACATCATAATATTTTAAATCTGCCATTATGCGTACACCTCCTCTATCTTTGCTACAGCATCCTTTGTTAATACCATGGTATCATACTTCAAGATGTCGTATACGTTAATGGAGTTTGATAATACTGTTCTAACCTTCGGAAGGTTTCTTGCGGAAAGCTGTACGTTGTCGTTCTTCTCGCCAATTACTACTAATGCCTTTCCTACCTTTAAGTTATCAAGAACTGCCTTCATCTTCTTTGTCTTGATCTCACCAAAGCTTAAATCGTCCAGTACGAAGAACTTAGCTTCATTTACTCTGGAGGTTAAAGCTGATTTAATTGCAAGAGCCTTTTCCTTCTTATTCATCTTGAAGGAATAATCTCTCGGCTTTGGAGCAAATACAATACCGCCACCCTTCCACTGAGGGGATCTGGTTGAACCCTGTCTTGCATGACCGGTTCCTTTTTGTCTCCAAGGCTTTCTTCCGCCGCCGCTTACTTCAGCACGGGTCTTAGCGCTCTGTGTTCCCTGGCGTTTGTTAGCTAACTGCAGAACAACTGCCTGATGAACTAAATGATCATTTATCTCTACTCCGAAGACTGCATCGTTAAGTTCTAATGAACCAACTTCCTTGCCTTCGATATTGTAAACTTTTACATTTGCCATTTAAGTGTTCCTCCTTTCTTAAAGCTCTAGTTTGCTTTCTTTACTGTATCTTTCAGCATGATTAAGGATTTCTTCGGTCCAGGTACTGCACCTTTAACGAGGATGAGGTTCTTAGCTGCATCAATTCTTACAACTTCAAGGTTCTGTACTGTAGCCTTTACTGCTCCCATATGACCAGGCATGTGCTTGCCAGGGAATACTCTACCAGGTGTGGTAGCAGCACCGTTGGAACCTGCATGTCTGTGGAACTTGGAACCGTGCTTCATCGGTCCTCTGGATAAGTTGTGTCTCTTGATTGCGCCTTGGAAACCTTTTCCCTTAGTCTTACCTACTGCATCAACTCTGTCACCTTCTGAGAAGATATCAGCTTTGATTTCCTGACCCACCTTGTAGTCAGCAGCATTGTCAAACCGGAATTCTTTAAGATATCTTTTTATAGCAACACCTGCTTTTGCAAAGTGCCCTTTTCTTGGCTTATTTACCAGAGATTCTCTGATATCGCCAAAACCAACCTGTATTGCTGCATATCCGTCGTTATCTACAGTTTTAACCTGTGTAACGAAAAGAGGACCAGCCTGCAATACTGTTACCGGAATAAGAGTTCCGTTATCACCGAAAACCTGAGTCATTCCGATCTTTGTAGCTAAAATCGCTTTCTTCATTGTCTTACCTCCTGTTTAATCTACAGCGGATTACACTTACGTGCAATCATCCTAGATGGTTATATACAATCATATATGAACCCTAAGGATTTCTTCTTAATTAAATAATGTTGTTATTACGTCTTTCCTATGCTGTCAGTATTCATAAGATGAATTACTTGTCTTCATTGCTGACCTTAATGCAATAATTGCATCGGATGAATTACTTTGTCTTCATCTTAATGTCAATATACACACCTGCAGGCATTTCCAATCTGGATAATGCATCAACAGTCTTCTGAGTAGGTGTGATGATATCGATTAATCTCTTGTGTGTTCTCTGCTCAAACTGCTCTCTGGAATCCTTATACTTGTGAACCGCTCTCAGAATTGTTACAACTTCCTTCTTGGTCGGCAACGGAACTGGTCCGCTCACCTTAGATCCTGTCTTCTTCACAGTATCAATGATCTTACCTGCAGATTGATCGATTAAATGATGATCATACGCCTTCAATGTGATTCTCATTACTTGACTTGCCATAAAAAAAGCCGCCTCCTTTTCGCACTTAATTTCAGTACGACAAGTGGTGA
>Ga0207834_1000287_pt1 | contig 18220 bp, 16 predicted proteins | sample LuqExpMetagenom5_FD_187763 | JGI IMG/M metagenome (GOLD analysis project Ga0207834, IMG submission 187763) | Tropical forest soil microbial communities from Luquillo Experimental Forest, Puerto Rico - Sample 5 (SPAdes) | ecosystem: Environmental > Terrestrial > Soil > Tropical forest ...
CGCAACCGACAAGCGCCAACGACATAACTGCCAACAACATTCCAACAACCAGAAACTTTTTACCTTTCATTTCGATTACCCCTTTTTTGTTAGTTTTTTGTTAGTTTTTTGTTATATTCGTAAAAAGTTTACCATAAAAGGTTAACCTTTTATTGCGCCAATCATGACACCTGAAATGAAGTATCTTTGCAGCCAGGGATATACAAGAAGTATCGGTACTGTCGCAAACATAACCGACGCCGCCTTAAGGCTTTCAGGGGCGATCTGTGTTATCGACGAGCCTTCCTGCTGAGCGATCTCCGACAATTGGTTATTATAGATCATCTGGTAAAGCTTCATCTGGAGCGGGAAATATTCCTGTTTGCTGATATAAATAAGAGCGTCCTGGAACCCGTTCCACCGTCCGACCGCATAGAAAAGCGTCAAAGTCGCAAGTACAGGGGTCGAAAGCGGTATCACAATTCTCGTCAGAATGACCAGGTACGAAGCTCCATCAAGAAATGCTGATTCTTCAAGGCTTTCAGGCAGATTTGAGAAAAAGGTTTTGAGTATGATCATGTTGAATGCGCTCAGGCAATACGGAATGATCAGCGACGAAGGCCGATCGATCATGTTCAGTGACTTTACCAGCATGTATTCCGGAATCATTCCGCCGCCGAAATACATTGTGATTATTATCAGCAACAGAAAGAAATTTCTGCCCTTCAGATTCTTCTTGGTAAGCGGATATGCACAAAGTATGGTCATAACGATACTCAAGGCTGCGCCTACCAGCGTGATCCAAATCGTGAATACCATGGAATGTACCATGGACTTGTCTGCAAATACCGCCGAATACGATTGCAGCGTAAAGTCTACAGGCCAAAGAAACACCTCTCTTGCAGCTATCGCCATGTTTGAGCTGAAGGAAACCGCCAGTATATATACCAAAGGCAACAGGCATAGAACAGAAGTAAAACCTATTATAAAAATCATCGTCCAGTCAAAAGCTTTATCATTTAACCCGCGTTTCATTTATATTCCCTCCATTGATATCGAATTTTTTACCAGATTCCCTGTTCTCCGACCCTGTCAGCGATATAGTTGGTCGAAAGCAGGAATACCAAACCGACAACCGACTGGAACAGGCCTACTGCCGTAGCTATCGTAAACTGGAAAGACTTTATGCCCATTCTGTATGTAAAGGTGCTTATAACTTCGGCAAACTGCATAACATAATTGTTTCCGATGATATAAGGTCTGTCGAAACCTATCGAAAGCATCCTGCCGACATGCATTATCAGAAGAATAATTATCGTTGGCTTCAAACCGGGGAGTGTGATATGCCAGATCCTCTTGAGCCTGCTTGCACCGTCGACCATGGCTGCCTCATAAAGCTCCTGGTTTATACCGGCAATTGCCGCAAGATATATTATTGTACCCCAGCCAACACCCTGCCAGATACCCAGAACAGTGTAAGTGACCAGCCACATGTACGGATCTGTCAGAAACGGTATCGGCTGGAGACCGAATTTACTGAGCAGGATGTTGACGAGTCCGGACTCCGGTGCGAATAGCTGCAGTGATATACTTCCTATAATGACCCATGAAAGGAAGTGCGGGAGATATAATATGGTCTGCGACGCTTTTTTATACCATTTTATGTTAATTTCACTGAGCGCGATTGCCAGAATTACAGGAGCAGGGAAACCGAATATGAGATCGAGAGTATTAAGAAGAAAGGTATTTCGTATCGCTGCGATAAACTGAGGCATCTGGAAAATTTCCTTAAATGCGTCAAATCCGATCCAGGGACTTTTCCAAACACCCTGAAAAATATTGTAGTCCTTGAATGCGATAATGATGCCGTACATAGGACCGTACCTGAAAATAAGAAAGTACGCTATTGGTAATAGAAGAAACAGGTACAACATATAATAGTTTTTAATGTAAAGCTTGGTACGTGATAGATTGGTACCGGTGGTGGTCCCAGTCACTGCTGCAGTCTTTAGATTTGACATTTGACATAACCCCTTATCACATAAAGAATAGTGAATTTCTACCCACGCTGCTATTATATGCTTGTAATTTTTTTATATCAATAATGACTTTTACTTATTATTATCACTTTTAATTATCTATGCTAATATAGCACCTGATGAGCTAATATTATTATTTTCGACTTAAAATTAAAATAGATAATCTAAAGTTTATTTTGTACTATCTAAACAGGAGTTTTAAATTTACATAAATCCTTACTGTTCTTTATTTTTTACAAGCCAACTGCATTTTGTTCTATTGAATAGCATATATAGAATCATTATCATTAAATATAAAGGATTACAATAATTTACGAGTGGGTTTTTCCCTTAAGAAGCACCGAAGGAGCATAGCCTTTACTGTTCCTGAAAACCTTGCTGAAATAGAACAGGTCATCGAATCCGCTTTTCATTGCGGCTTCGCTGACGGTGTAGCCTCCGGTCGAAAGCAGACTTTCTGCATTATTTACGCGTATACGTGTTATGTATTGCTTGATACTGCAGCCGTTTGCCTTCTTAAAATAGGCCCCCAGGTAAACAGGGTTTAAGCCGGCAATTGCGGCAAGCTGGTTTAGCTCGATCTTATTCATGTAATTATGCAGGATATATTGCTTGACACTTGCCAGACGTTCATCTTCCTGCTGCATAGGCAGACCTGATGCGATACGGTTGAACAGTTTATCAAGAATCAGCATGAAAATGGCCCTGGCCCGCATTTCGTAATTAAACGATTTTTCTACCCACGCGTGGTCCAGTTCGCTATAAAGGCTGATAATGTCGCCCGATATTCCGATTTTCATGACTCTGTCAAAGGGCAGTACGAGATTTTCCCTGTTGCCGCTCAGACTATGGATATGGAAGTTCACGGCAAAAGATTGTACAGGGTCTTCGGGATAGGTATAAGCTTCGCGGACGTAACCATCCGGAATATAAATGAGATCTCCCTGCTGGAGTTTATATTCTTCGCCGTTGGCGAAGTAAACAGCACGGCCGCCGTATATGTAAGTGAGATCGTGAAAATCAATGGTTGACTTGACGATGCTCCAACCCGGCGTACTCTTTCTGTTTACGAAATATTCTATATCAGGGATGACGTCTGCATAGTTGATGTCCAGCATAAAAGTACCATGTTCCTTTTTTAATGCAAAGCTTTGTAACTATTTTACTACATATGCAGTATATACTGCAAGAAAGGGATAAAATGATTAAAGTCAGCGACAAAAAAATTACTGGTTATGATGCATGGTTGGGATACCCGGCTTTGGATCAGGCCAAGTCAAAAAGTTACGCCTCTTCTTTCAAAGGCATATATTGCAGTTCATCCGATATTCAACTGGAAACTGCAAAAAACGAACTGAAATCCGCATTTAAGTCAATATTCGGCAAAGTCCTGCATCAGTCCGAAACACCATGCGCCGACAATGTCGTCATATTGGCAAAACTTGAGGACATATCCTCAAGTTCGAGAACATCCGACGGATCATATTGCTCAAGCCTTATTACAGATGATGAAAAATCCAGACTGGGACAGGAAGGCTATATAATAAAAAATTATAAGTCAGCTTCAGGTGCAGGACTGATAATAGCTGGAAGAACAGGAACAGGCGTGCTTTATGGAGTGTTCTCGCTTATCCGGCATATCCAGAAGGGCACCTTCGGCGAAAATACCGTCATTCTTGACAATCCCGCCGTCAGCCTGCGCATGCTCAATCATTGGGACAATATGAACGGTAACATCGAAAGAGGTTATTCGGGCAAATCCTTCTATTTTAATAATGATAGTATCACAGGCGATCTTTCGAGGATCCGTGACTTTGCCAGGCTGATGGCCTCTGTCGGTATAAACTACATCGTTTTGAACAATGTAAATGTCCACAAGACCGAAACTTATCTGATAACCGCCAGATTTCTCCCCAAGGTCGCAAAAATAGCCGGGATATTCCGACAATATGGTATCAAAACCTTTCTCAGTGCCAATTATTCGAGTACTATCGATCTTGGCGGCTTGAAAACAGCCGATCCGCTGGACCCTGAAGTACAGGCATGGTGGATTGCAAAGGCTGACGAGATATATAAATGCATACCGGATTTCGGCGGGTTCATTATAAAAGCAGATTCAGAATTCAGGCCCGGCCCGTTCACCTATGGCAGGAACCATGCCCAGGGCGCCAATATGCTCGCTAAAGCTTTAAAACCCCATGGTGGTCTGCTGATCTGGCGCTGCTTCGTCTACAACTGCCAGCAGGACTGGAGGGACAGAGTGACCGACAGGGCGAACGCAGCTTATGACAATTTCATGCCTTTGGACGGAACCTTCGATGATAACGTTCTGCTGCAGATCAAAAACGGACCGATGGATTTTCAGGTCAGAGAACCTGTTTCTCCCCTGCTCGGTGGCATCAGGAAAACCAACGTCATGCTTGAACTCCAGATCGCACAGGAGTATACCGGGCAGCAGAAACACGTTTGCTACCTGGCTCCGATGTGGAAGGATGTGCTGGATTTCGATACCTACAGCGAAGGCAAAGGTTCCACTGTAAAGTCGCTGTTGACGGGAGCAAGCGCGAAAGGCCAGATCTCAGGCATAGCCGCAGTATCGAATACCGGAAACGACATGAACTGGACAGGACACGACCTTGCCCAGGCAAACCTCTATTGCTTCGGCAGGCTTTCATGGAATCCGGATCTGAGTTCCGAAGAAATAGCTGAAGAATGGTCAAGCAGCACTTTCGGTGCCGATCCGTCGGTAAACAGGACAGTACGCAGTATTCTGTCGGATTCCTATCATATATATGAAAGCTATACTTCGCCTCTCGGCATCGGCTGGATGATAAACCCCGGGCACCATTACGGCCCCAATGTCGACGGGTATGAGTACTCGGCTTGGGGCACCTATCACCGTTCCGACAGCAACGGAATGGGCGTCGACAGGACCCGCGCGTCAGGTACCGGTTATGCCGGTAGATATTTCCCGCCGAACTCGGATATATATGAAAAACCGGAAAACTGTCCCGAAGAATTACTTTTGTTCTTCCATTACATACCGTACAAGTATAAGCTGAAGACCGGAAAGACGATGATACAGCACCTCTATGATTCACATTTTGAAGGAGCCGACCAGGCTGCTCAGTTTGTGGAGAAATGGGAGCTGCTCAGCGGAAAGGTCGAGCCTCACTGCTTCGATAGAGTACTAAAAAGGCTGCAGGAGCAGGCCGCGAACGCGTGTGAATGGCGCGATGTCGTAAATACTTATTTCTTCAGGAAAAGCGGCATCCCTGATAAAAAAGGACGCAAGATTTATTAACATTCTTGTGCCTGACCGTAATGAGTCGGGGGACGGTTCTCTGACTCATTACTTCGCCAAATAACTTTTGCCTTATGATTCCGCTTCTGCTATACTATTGTAAATCGAAACTGCTAATAATCGATGAGGTGTTTTATGGATATCGCAAAAACCTGTATGAAGGTGGAATCAGCCTCGATAAGGCTTGCTGCGGCAGGCAGTGAACTGAAGGACAGAGCGCTCCTGAAAATAGCTGATTATCTTGATGTGCATAGAGAGGAAATATTCAGGGCAAATAAAGAGGATCTTAAGAGGAGCGAAGCTGAAAACGTTCCCTCCCCACTGCTTAAAAGGCTCAAATTTGATGAAGCGAAGCTTACCGACGTCATCGCCGGGATACACAGCCTGGTCAAACTTGAAGATCCTGTTGGCAGGACCCTGCTTTCCACAGAACTGGACAAGGATCTGGAGCTTTACAAGGTAACATGCCCCATAGGCGTTATCGGTATAATATTCGAATCGAGGCCGGATGCGCTTGTACAGATCTCTACGTTATGCCTTAAGAGCGGAAATGGCGTATTGCTCAAGGGAGGCTCCGAAGCGAGGGAAACCAACCGCGTACTTTCAGAGCTCATAATATCGGCTTCGGAAGCTGCAGGTATACCGGAATGCTGGTGTGCTCTTCTCGAAACAAGAGCCGATATTAACGAACTGCTGAAGCAGGATAAATACGTAGACCTCATCATTCCAAGAGGCTCAAACGAATTCGTAAAATATATAATGGACAATACGAGCATACCTGTCATGGGACATGCGGAAGGCATATGCCACTGCTATATAGACGATCCATCAGACATCGATATGGCCGTGCGTATCGCCATAGATTCCAAGACGCAGTATGTTGCAGTGTGCAATGCGATGGAAACACTCCTCGTCCACAAGGATGCTGCCGGGGCTTTCCTGCCTTTGCTCAGAAAGGCCGCCGATGAAAAGAACCTGGAACTTCTCGGCTGCCCCAGCACAATGTCTTTCATACCGGTAGAACCGGCCTGTGAACAGGACTGGAAAACGGAATATCTTGATTATAAGCTGTCAGTAAAGATCGTCAGAGATATCGATGAAGCTATAGAACATATAAATACTTACGGTTCCGGCCATACAGACGCCATAGTTACATCTGACAAGGAACACGCGGCACATTTCATGGCCCTTGTCGATTCGGGCAATGTATTCTGGAACTGCTCAACACGCTTCAGCGACGGATTCAAGTACGGTTTTGGAGCAGAGGTCGGCATTAGCACCGGGAAGCTCCACGCAAGAGGACCTGTCGGCCTTGAAGGCCTTGTCAGCTACAAATACAACCTTATAGGCAGCGGGCAGATCGTAGCAGATTATGCCGAAAAAAGAAAAAGCTTCACCCATCGGAAGCTCGATAAAAAGTTCCCGCTATGATTGTATAAGGCAGTACGGCATATTACCCTTTAACCGCACCTATGGTAAGGCTTTTTATTATCTTATCATTAAGAAAGAAATACACGATCAGGCTCGGTATGACCATTATGACCACAGCCGCCAGCTGTATGGCCCAGCTTGTCGAATACTGGCCCTGGAAACGCGTCAGGCTGACAGGCAGCGTCATTTTATTCGGATTAGATATGAATATAAGAGCGAACATCAGCTCGTTCCACGCAGCGACAAAGTTGAAGATGGATATGGTGGCCAAGGAGGATTTGGAAAGCGGGAAAATCATTCTCCAGAATACAGTGCGCATTTTACATCCGTCCATGACGGCGGCTTCTTCTATTTCCTTCGGGAACGAGGCCATGAAACCTCCCAGGATGAATATCGAGGTAGGCAGCGCAAAGGCGACATAGGGCAGTATGAGCGATATATATTGATCCAGTATTCCGATCCTGTTAAATACCAGAAACAGCGGTATCAGAGTGGAATGTATGGGTATCATGATCCCGACCAGGAATATTCCCATGGCAAGGCCGGAATACTTCCATTTGAACCTCTTTAGAGCGAATGCAGCCATAGCGGATATCACTATCGTGATACCGACGGAAGAGAGCGAAACAACCACCGAGTTGAAAAAGCTGATGCCTATTTTGCCTGAAGTCCACGCTGTAACATAGTTAATGAACTGCATCGACGAAATAATAGACCATGGATTATTAAACAGCTCGTTATCCGTCTTCAGTGAGTTGAAAAACAGCCATAAGAGCGGATACAGATATGCAAGCGATAAAATACACAATACTATAAATACTATTGCTCCCGATGCCGATATTTTTTTTCTTTGCCTGACCGATTCCGACATTGTTATGATCTCTCCTCTAATAAGTGAATCTATATATTCAACATGCCTTTAGTAAAGCTGTATATCTTCGGATTGAAACGCTTTATTCAGAACTACAGTGACTAACAGGCACAATGCGAGCAGAACAACTGCGACCGCACTTCCGTAGCCATACTGCATGTCTCTGAAGGATTTATAATACATATAAAGTGCAACCACTTCGCTTGAATGGTTCGGACCTCCGTTTGACATTACGTAGATAAGATCGAAATAGCGGAGCGAGCCGGTGGAGATCAATACGGCATCAATCCCGATAATGGGCTTTATCAGGGGTATCGTGATATATATTATCCTCTTCCAGAACGTTGCGCCGTCAATGGTAGATATCTCGTTCAAACTTTCGGGAATATTTTCGATAGCCGCAAGATAAAGGATCATATGGTAACCGACGAATTGCCAGCTTATAACGACGAAGATCGACGGCAGCACGGTTTTTTCGTCAGCCAGAAACAGTATGGGCTTGTCAATGATGCCGAAGATCGTCAGTAATTTATTTATCAGTCCGAAATCAGGGTTGTAAATGAAGGACCACATCAGGCCGACAGCCACACTGGCCAGGATATTCGGCATGAAATATACGGTTTTGAAGTATCTCGCACCTTTGACGTTGCTCGACAGCGCAATTGCCAGCAATATAGCCAGAGGCACCTGCACGACCACTGAAAGCACAAGCAGCAGCATCGTATTTTTCAGACTTCCCATGAAAATACTGTCAATGGTAAAAAGCTGCAGAAAATTTCTGAAGCCTACATATCTCTTGATGTCTACAAGATTCCACTTGAAAAGGCTGTTATACATGGTGCTGAATACCGGCAGGGCAACGATCCCTATATAAATAAGTGAAGCAGGAAAGATAAACAGAAATATCGTCTTTTTATTTCTGAGCATGGAATCCATAATCAAGTCTCCTTATCAGTATGAAGAGTGTAACTGAAAAATCAATTCCGGCGGCCGGAAAAGCCGGCCGCCGGAGCTGATCGGCCTATTTGTCTACTTGTTCTGTTCCGTAAACTGCTGTAGGGTCTTGAAGGCGTCCTCAGGCTTCTTGCCGGCTGTGATTGCCTGGATAGTATTGTTATATTCGTTGCCTATGGTAGCGCCGAGGCCTACATCGTAAAATACGAACAGTTCCTTCATATCCTTGAGGAAGTTTCCGACCTTCAGTGCAATCGGATTCACCTTGGTCTGGTCCGGAACTACAGTGGTCGCAATAAGGTTTCCGGCTTCATTGAGCTTGGTCTGGATGGCAGGATCGGATATCGTCTTTATGAATTCAGCTCCTGCATCGGCAACCGCAGACTTTGCTGAAATAGCGAAGCTCTGGTCGGGCTGGCCGACCCAGCTGTCGGCATTACCTTTACCTCCCGTGATTTCGGGGAACTTGCAGACATCCAGCTTATCCTTCATGTCGGTATACAGCTGCTGTATAGCCCAGCTTCCCATGAAAAGCATTCCGCATTTTCCCGCCCTGAAATCCGCCTGTGCAGGGTCGTTGTCAAGTGCGTTGAAGCCTGACGGGAATGCTCCCATATTAGCCAGATCGGCCATACGCTTGCCGCCGTCGATAAAGGCAGGATCCTCCCATGTGCCCGTGCCGTTGTATATGTTATTGAAAGGAGTTGTCCCGCCGACACGGTTGATAATGATCTCGCTGAGCATTGCTCCGACCCACGGCGCCTTGTTGCCCAGCGCAAAAGGAGTTACGCCGTTTTTCTTAAGAACTTTGACTATGTTCGTCAGATCGTCGTAAGTCTTGGGCTCGGTCAGTTTGTACTTCTGGAATATATCCTTGTTGTAGAAGAGGCATGCAACAGTCTGAGTCGTGGGCAGTGCATATACTTTCCCGTCAAATTCGAGGGAGGTGTAGACTCCCGGTACGTACCTGTTCTTCCACTCAGTATCGCTGTTGAGCTTGCTCGTCAGATCATATACTTTACCGGCCTGTACGAACGGTTTCAGGAAGCCGGCAGCCCATGTATTGAATACATCCGGCACCTGATTGGCAGCCATCGAGGCAGCTATCTTGGTCTTGAATTGTTCCTGCTCTGTAAATTCTACAGTAGCGGTAGCATTTAGTTTGTTATTCTTGTTGAACATATTGACCGCATCCTTGATGATCTGGGAATTCTGGTCGGTTTCGATTCCCCAGCAGGAGATTTTTACGCTAATTTTAGTGCCAGGAGTCTGGACTGTCGTACTTCCGGCATTAGCAGGCGGATTTGCTGGATTATTGGCACAGCCGGCCAGCATGTATGAGAAAGCTGAACAGAGGCAAAGCAGAACGATTAAAATTTTTTTCATTGAAGAATTCCTCCTTCTAGTAATAAATTGAGTACTATTGTGTATGAGATTATAATTCCCATTACAATTAAAAGAGATTCAGGCGCACCGATACTTTTATAGAAACATTGGTACGGATTTTACATAATATGAATTGAGAATTGCAAAGCTGGTGATATATATGGAAAATCCAATGAACATAGAGACTATAACAAACACCCTTGTCGTACTGCAAAAACTCAAACAAATGCACAACCCCGCCCAGCGTGACGAAAACGGGAGCAGCACCGGCACCATACACCCGGACAGACTTGCGCTGATGTATGAAATATTTTCGGTCATCGAAAGCTTCATTCCGCAGACCAGGAACGGTTCATTCGGCCTGGCCTTCAAACAGGGCAGCAGATACAGCGGAGCATACCGTGAACTGAAAAGTCATATAAGGAGCATGGGCAGGAGCAAACCTGAAATGCAGCACATGATGAAGACCTTGAAGCTGGTCGTCCCGGTACTCGATAACAGACAAAAGCTCTATCTGGATAAGTTCATAAAAATCATAGAGATAATACAGGCTTGACTTTCCGGCATATAAAGAAGGATAATACCTGCATGGGACGGATACATTCTTTTGAAACCTTCGGAACGCTTGACGGGCCGGGTATAAGATTTGTCATTTTCATGCAGGGCTGCCCCCTTCGCTGCCTGTACTGCCACAACCGCGATACTTGGGATAAACGCGGCGGACTCGAATATACAGCAGAACAGGTCATGGCCGAAGTCGTGAAATACATAAGTTATTTCAGATTTTCCGGCGGAGGTGTCACGGTATCGGGAGGAGAGCCTCTGCTTCAGCATGCGTTTGTGACTGAATTGTTCCGAAGCTGCCATAAAGAAGGCATACATACGGCCCTGGATACCAGCGGCTGCACCGATACCGAAGGTCTTGACGAGCTGCTCTCACTTACGGATCTTGTATTGCTCGACATCAAACATCCCAGTGAGGCAGGACACCGCAGGATCACCGGCACAGGCCGTGATAAACCGGCTGCCTTCGCCCGTTTGCTTTCGGAAAGGAACATCCCTGTCTGGATACGCTATGTGCTTGTTCCCGGCTATACAGATTCGGAAGAAGATCTTTTATCGACCGCTTCACTTATTAAAAGCATGAATAATGTTAAGAAGGTAGAAGTGCTGCCATACCATTCCATGGGTTCTTTCAAATGGGAGGAGCTGGGGTTTGAATATCCCCTGCGCGGAGTTCCCGAACCTGACGACCAAAGCATCAGCAGGGCACGAAGGATCCTTGGTGCATAGTTTGTCCCTGCGTTCGGTCGCGTGATCCGTTACCATCTGTTTTTATGATAGCTGACCTGTCGCACTGTCAGCACATTTTTGACGGCATATCCATATCATCGTCCAGTTATTCATCATTTTTTTACTTACTTTCCCTAATAATGATTGACAATAATTTCGTATTGTGATAATAATGAATTGTTTTATAAGTTTAGTGCTTCTAAACAAAATGTTTATGTATAAATACAGCATATGGTGTGAAGGAAAGATTTATATGAAAATCGGAAACAAAATCAAAATGTTAAGGGTAAAGAACGGTCTTACGCAGGAAGAGCTGGCAGACAGGAGCGAACTTTCAAAAGGCTTCATATCGCAGATCGAACGTGATCTTACCTCTCCTTCCATCGCTACGCTTGTGGACCTCCTGCAATGTCTCGGCACCAATCTTAAGGATTTTTTCAATGAAATCGTCGATGAAAAAGTAGTATTCAGCAGGGACGACGTGTTCGTAAAGGAGAATCCGGAGCTTCATCACGAAATAAGGTGGATCGTGCCGGATTCTCAGAAAAACCGTATGGAGCCGATAATTTTAAAATTGGCTGCAGGCGGAGCATCCGAGACCGACGACCCGCATGAGGGAGAAGAATTCGGCTACGTTTTGGCAGGCAGCATTTTTGTAAACCTGGGTGGCAGAAAATACAGGGTCAGAAAGGACGAAAGCTTCTACTTCAAGCCGAATGCAGTACATACGATATCCAATGCGGGTAAAACGGAGGCCAGGCTTCTGTGGGTTTCAACACCGCCCAGCTTTTAATGTTTTGAAGGGAGTCAGACAGTGGCCAAACATATCATCGAACTGGTGAATCTAAAAAAAGAATACGACGGAACGGAAGCGCTCAAAGCGATCAACCTTTACATCCGGCAGAACGAATTCGTCACGCTGCTGGGACCCAGCGGCTGTGGCAAGACAACGACACTGAGGCTTATCGGCGGCTTTGAAAAGCCGACTTCCGGCACCGTACTTTTCGAGGGCGTCAATATTAATGACGTACCTCCATATAAAAGAAGGGTAAATACTGTATTTCAGAAATATGCCCTGTTCCCCCACATGAATGTTTACGAAAACATAGCATTCGGACTCAGGATCAAGAAAACGGACAACGACGTTATCCGCCAGAAGGTGGCAGCAATGCTGTCCATGGTCAACCTGGAGGGCTTCGAGAAAAGATCCGTCGAATCATTGAGCGGCGGCCAGCAGCAGAGGGTAGCAATAGCGCGCGCGCTGGTTAACGAACCGGAGGTCCTGCTACTGGACGAGCCCCTTGGGGCGCTCGATCTGAAACTCCGGAAGGAAATGCAGCTTGAGTTGAAAAATATTCAACAACGCCTCGGCATTACGTTCATCTATGTTACACACGATCAGGAAGAGGCTCTCACCATGTCCGATACGATCGTTGTGATGAGTCAGGGCACGATTCAACAGATAGGAACTCCTCAGGACATCTATAACGAACCGAAAAATGCATTCGTTGCCGATTTCATCGGTGAGAGCAATATAATCGACGGCGTAATGCTCGAGGATTACCGTGTCCGGTTTGCAGGGCATATTTTTGACTGTGTGGACAAGGACTTCGGCAAGGAAGAAAAGGTCGATGTAGTTGTACGTCCGGAGGACATCAGATTGACACGGGAAGACAGGGATTTACTGCAGGGACGTGTCAGTTCCGTCATATTCAAGGGAGTACATTACGAAATGAAGATCTCGGATGAAAACGGCTTCGAATGGATAGTGCACTCCACTTCCATGGAACCCGTGGACACCGAGGTGGGGCTGATGGTCCAGCCCGGCGATATTCAAATAATGAAAAAGGTGCAGACGATATGAAAAAAGGATGGATCTCATACCCCTACATCTTTTGGATGATACTTTTCACTCTGGTACCTTTGATACTGGTGCTGTATTACAGCCTGACAGCGACTGATCCGTCAGGTGTTACAGTTTTTACGGCGGAAAACTTCCGGACGTTCATGCAACCTATTTATATGAAAGTACTGATGAGATCTGTTATACTGGCGCTCGCCAGTACGCTGATCTGCCTGCTGCTCGGCTATCCCGTAGCAATGATACTTTCGGGCAGGGACTTAAGCCACAGGAATCTTATGGTCCTGCTTTTCATCATTCCCATGTGGATGAATTTTCTGCTCAGGACCTACGCCTGGATGACAATTCTTGACCGCAAGGGCGTAATAAATTCGCTGCTTGGCATGGCAGGCCTGCCCCAGCTGAATATCCTTTACACCGACGCGGCAGTCATACTCGGTATGGTCTACAACTTTCTTCCTTTTATGGTGCTGCCCATTTTCTCCGTCCTCAGCAAGATCGACAGGAGTGTGGTCGAAGCGGCAGAAGATCTGGGTTCCGATTCGTTCACCGTATTCCGCAGGATCATATTCCCATTGAGCCTGCCCGGAGTCGTTTCAGGAATAACGATGGTATTCATGCCTGCCGTAACGACGTTCATTATTTCAAAGCTGCTTGGCGGCAGCCAGTATATGCTGATAGGAAACCTCATCGAAGATCAGTTCACGAGGGTCTACGACTGGAATTTCGGCTCTGCGGTCTCCATAGTCATGATGCTGCTGATACTTGTCAGCATGGGCGTCATGTCCCGGTATGACAAGGAAGAAATGGGGGGAGGCCTGTTATGAAGAAAACAGTGAAAAAGCTCTATTTGTTCTTAATCTACCTGTTTCTTTATGCCCCGGTTTTCACGCTTATTATCTTCTCGTTCAACAACTCGAAATCCAGGGCCCATTGGGATGGTTTCACCCTGAGATGGTACGGGGAGCTCTTCCAGGACAGGCAGATAATTTCGTCGCTGTCCTACACACTGACCGTTGCACTGCTTGCGTCGCTTATGGCGACGATAGTAGGGACCGCAGCGGCCGTGGGTATTTTTAACATGAACAGGCTTGCAAAATCCTTCGTAATGAACCTGACATATCTCCCCGTGTTGAATCCCGATATAGTGACGGGTATTTCACTGATGATCCTGTTTATCTTCATGAACCTCAAGCTGGGCTTTGTGACGCTGCTGCTTGCCCATATCACTTTCAACCTGCCATATGTCATACTGTCGGTACTCCCAAAGCTGAAGCAACTGAACAAACACCTTTACGAGGCTGCGCTGGACCTTGGCGCCGTTCCGCTCCATGCATTCCGGAAAGTCATCCTTCCGGAGATAATGCCAGGCGTGATAACGGGCTTCCTGCTTGCTTTTACTCTTTCTCTCGACGATTTTATCATAAGCTTTTTCACGACCGGCTCAGGAGTTTCGACCTTGTCCATAACCGTATATTCCATGGCCCGGCGTGGCGTCAATCCTAAAATAAACGCGCTTTCGACCCTGATGTTCATCGTCGTGCTCGTGCTCCTCCTGATCATCAATAAACGCTCTTCGGGCGGCGAAGATTCAAGTGGCGCAAAGGAAACAGCAAAACTCAGCAATCTGATCTGAATATCTAACATAAATTCATTTTAAACGGGAGGAAAAGCAAGATGAGAAAAAACAGGATAATAGCGCCGGTATTGGCCGCACTTTTGCTGGCTGTACTGCTGACCGCCTGCAACGGAGCCGGATCGGCACCGGGAAAAGTGACGATCAACGTATTCAACTGGGGAGAATATATCGGCGAAACAACGATCGCCGACTTTGAAAAAGCATATCCGGATATAAAGGTCAATTATGAGAATTTTACTACCAATGAGGATATGTATGTAAAGATCAAAACAGGCGGTTCGGCATATGATGTTGCCATACCGTCCGATTACATGATAAAGCGGATGCTCGACGAAGGCCTGCTGGACAAGATCGACATGAAAAACGTACCGAATTACAAATACATAGACGACCGTTTCAAAGCATTGTCCTACGACCCGGGCAACGAATACTCCGTACCGTATATGTGGGGCACGGTCGGGATATTATACAATAAAAAAATGGTTTCAGATCCGGTGGACAACTGGGGAATACTCTGGAACGAAAAATACAGAAAACAGATAATCATGCCGGACAGTGAACGTGACAGTATCGGTGTAACCTTGAAGATGCTCGGTTATTCGATGAATACGAAAAATACAACCGAACTTGAAGAGGCCAAGGAGGCGCTTATCAGGCAGAAGCCGCTGGTACAGGCCTATGTCGTGGACGAGGTAAGGGATATAATGATAGGCGAGAGCGCCGCACTTGCTGTCGTTTGGTCGGGAGACGCCTATTTCTGCATGTCTGAGAATGAAAACCTGGCGTATGCGATCCCCAAGGAAGGCACAAATTACTGGTTCGATTCCATGGTGATCCCGAGCACCAGCAAGCACAAGAAGGAAGCCGAAACCTTCATAAACTTCATGTGTGATCCTAAGATCGCTTACAACAATACGGAATATATCGGTTATGCCACTCCGAATACAGAAGTGATGAAAATGCTGGATCCGGGATTAGTTGCGGACCGAAACGCATATCCTCTTAAAGAGGACCTTGAAAACTCGGAAATATTCGAATATCCCGGAGATGAGATCAACAAGGAATACAGCAGGATCTGGACAGAGGTTAAGGCAGACTGACATTAAAGGCCGATCAGGAAAGGTTCGCCGGTTACATGCGTAATGAAGCAAGATACGTAAACTCAAGGACTATCCGGAACGGAGGCTTTTAAATGGCAGGCAGAAAATACAGAGCCGGAAGGCTTTTCAACAAATTCCTCAAGCTGACCCTCGGCACTTACATGAAATTGTTATTTTCCTACAGGATAGAAACTGACGGGCTTAAAGAGGTTGAACCTCCATTTATTGTACTTGCCAACCATACCAACTTCTGGGACCCATTCCTCCTTTCCATGTGCTTCAGGGACCCGGTTTACTTTGTTGCCTCAGATGCATATTTCAGGAATCCTATGCTCAAATGGCTGCTCGGACTGGTCGGAGCAATACCGAAAACAAAGCTTGTTTCCGACCCCGGCTCCATCCGGGGAATACTTGAGGTCGTCAAAAACGGAGGGATCATCGGGATATTCCCTGAAGGAAAACGCAACTGGGACGGCAGGACCCTCCCGCTTCTGCGGCCTACCGCAAAGCTTATCAAAACACTGAAAATCCCTGTCGTTTCGATACTCTTTAAAGGCGCCTGCCTTTCGATGCCAAGATGGTCCGGAACCATAAGAAAAGGCAATCTTGTTATGGAGTTGGTCAATATCCTGCAGCCTGACGAAATAAATTCACTTACCACAGACGAGTTATACGGAAGAATCTCTGAAAATCTGGCCTACGACGAGTATTCCTACCAACGCAGTGAAATGCACAGCTATGCCGGAAAGAAACCAGCCGAGAAGCTTGAATTGTTTCTGTTCACATGCCCGGAATGCAGCCGCACAGGGACACTTTCCTCCCACGGCAGCCGGTTTGGCTGCAGCGCATGCGGATATGGCGTAATCTATAATAACTACTGCTTCTTTGAAAGCAACGGTCAGACATTGCATTTTGATAACCCTGCAGATTGGAACCAGTGGCAGCTGAAGCACCTTGAAATCAGCATTACTGAAAGTATAAAAGCCGACCCTTGCCATGTGCTTATGGAAGAGGCCGAAGTCATACTTCGGACCGGCTCTAAGACCGGGGCTTTGAAACGTATGTCCGATAAAGGCGCCTTAAGACTGTTTCCCGGCAGGCTGAAATATATTTCGGCCGAAAATAATGTTTTTGACTTCCCGATAAAGAAAATATCAGGGGCCAATATACAATACAACAATCAGTTTGAACTCACCTATGAAAAGGTTTTATACCGGTTCAGCAAAAAAGACGGCAGCATGCCCGCATACGAATTTGTAATGGGAGTCGGAGCAGTAAAGCGGCTTTTGGAAGAAGCCGTGCGGTAGCAGTAAAAAATACTTTATAAGCGAAAATGGAGGAAGCTTATGAGCCAGGGTTGGTCTTATATCTGGGATATACTTGTGATTTGCCTGTTTCTCGGTCTTGCAACATACATTAAAAGGAGCTTCAGGTTTTTTGAAAGGTTCTTTATTCCCAATGCAATAATTGCAGGCTTTATAGGCCTTCTGCTCGGGCCTCAGGTGCTTGGACTGGTAAATTTCAATTCCGAACACCTTGGCACGATAATATACCATTTGATGTCTGTCGGATTTATCGCACTTGCTCTGAAGGACCGCAGCAGCAATGTCAGGAACAAGGATATCGTAAACACAGGCATCATCATTGTAAATGGCTATGTACTGCAGGGTATAGTCGGTTTCGGTCTCTCGCTGCTCATGGTCTATACGTTTCTGCCAAAACTGTTCCCTGTATTCGGGATGCTTCTGCCCCTCGGGTACGGCCAGGGAGCCGGACAGGCCTATTCCATGGGCAAGCAGTGGGAGACGCTTGGTTTCGTCAATGGCGGCAACATAGGGCTTTCAATGGCGGCAATGGGCCTCCTCTGGGCTTGCATTGGCGGCATACCGCTGATGAACTACCTTATACGGGTCAAGAAGATAAAACCCTCCCACAGTATAAAGGACGATGATAACTCCGTAAACGGCGAGATCAAAAAAGAGGATATCGGAGATGCGGAATCGGTAGACGGTTTCACCATCCAGTTGTTTACCATTGGGATCATATACCTCGCGACTTATCTCGTACTGACAGGACTTACAGCGGTACTGGACAACTTAGGTACGTTCGGGAACACTCTCTCCACGATGCTCTGGGGCTTCAGCTTTATCGTGGCTTCACTGCTTGCGATCCTGTTCCGTTTCATTTATGATCTGCTGAGAAAGAAAAAAGTGATTGTCCGCGAATATACGAGCAACTTCCTGCTGGAGAGGATCTCCGGCGGCGCCTTCGATTTTATGATCACCGCCTCCATAGCTGCCATATCCATGTCGATACTGCAGCAGTACCTGATTCCCACACTTGCGATCGGTACCATCGGCGGG
>Ga0207834_1000288_pt1 | contig 18162 bp, 13 predicted proteins | sample LuqExpMetagenom5_FD_187763 | JGI IMG/M metagenome (GOLD analysis project Ga0207834, IMG submission 187763) | Tropical forest soil microbial communities from Luquillo Experimental Forest, Puerto Rico - Sample 5 (SPAdes) | ecosystem: Environmental > Terrestrial > Soil > Tropical forest ...
TAATCTGCAGATAGAAGAATCGGCATTAACCGGTGAGTCCGTCCCCTCCACTAAGGATGCCTCCATTATTCTGGAGGATCCGAAAACTCCGATTGGCGATAAGGTTAATATGGCTTTTCTGTCCACCCTTACTACTTACGGCCGAGGTGAGGGTATTGTAGTTGCAACCGCAATGGCTACGGAAATCGGCAAGATTGCTTCCATTCTTGAGGAAGAGAATGATGAAATGACACCCCTCCAGAAACGTCTGGATGAGCTGGGCCGAATCTTAGGTTTTCTTGCAATCGGTATCTGTGCTCTTATCTTTATCATTGCTCTTATACAAAAACGTGATTTATTCGATATGTTCCTAACTGCAATCAGCCTCGCAGTTGCTGCTATTCCGGAAGGTCTTGCTGCCATAGTCGCAATCGTGCTGGCACTTGGTGTTACGAAAATGTCGAAAATCAATGCTATCGTCAAGAAGCTGCCCGCAGTTGAAACACTGGGTTCCGTTAATATCATCTGCTCCGATAAAACAGGTACCCTGACCCAGAATAAAATGACGGTAATCGAGCAATATACCTCAGGAAAGCTGACAGAGGTATCCGCTGCGACAACGAATCTGATTCCAACCACGGATGAAAAGGAACTGATTAAATCCCTGGTACTATGCTCTGATGCAACATATGTGAATGGACAGGGAACAGGAGACCCTACGGAGATAGCTTTAATTATCCTTGGTGATAAGTATAACCTTACGAAATCCGAATTAAATGAAAAGCATAAAAGATTATCGGAAAATCCTTTTGACTCCGATCGTAAACTGATGTCCACCCTAAATGAAGAAGGAAATGGATATCGTATTCATACCAAAGGTGCTATAGACAACATTCTAAAGCTCTCCTCTTCTGCCCTTGTGAACGGACAAATTGTTCCGCTTACGAGCGAACTAAAAGACGATTATCAAAAGATTGCTGAGGAAATGTCCGATGATGCCCTCCGCGTTCTTGGCGTGGCATTTAAAAATACTGATCAAATACTTCCGCCCGAGGATATGGAAAAAGACCTCACGGTTCTTGGCCTTGTTGGCATGATTGATCCTCCGAGACTGGAGGTTAAGGATTCCATCAGTGAAGCTAAGATGGCAGGTATACGCCCGATCATGATAACTGGCGACCACAAGAATACTGCAGTGGCAATTGCCAAAGAACTTGGAATTGCAGAGTCAATCAATCAAAGCATCTCCGGAGCAGAAATCGATGAATTAACCGATGAAGCATTTGCAGCTAAAATTAATAACTACCGGGTATTTGCACGAGTATCACCAGAACATAAAGTTAAAATTGTAAGAGCCTTCAAGGCTCAGGGTAATATTGTTTCCATGACGGGTGATGGTGTAAACGACGCTCCTTCCCTTAAATATGCGGATATTGGTGTTGCAATGGGTATCACCGGCACCGACGTTGCTAAGGGAGCCAGTGATATGATATTAACGGATGATAATTTTACCACCATTGTTCATGCCATTGAGGAAGGTAGAAATATCTATAATAATATTAAAAAATCAGTTGTCTTCCTACTATCCTGCAATCTGGGCGAGGTAATAACTATATTGTTCTCCATCTTATTAAACTGGCCTGTTCCGTTACTGGCTACTCAGATTCTCTGGGTGAACCTGATTACCGATTCCTTACCAGCCATCGCTCTTGGAGTTGACCCCGGTGATAAGGATGTTATGAAGCAGAAACCAAGAAACCCGAAGGAAAGCTTCTTTGCACGCGGAGCCGGCGTGAAAGCCGTTATCGGAGGTCTGCTGATTGGTTTATTGACTTTGATTGCATTTTACTATGGTCTGTACCAGCATGGCTATACAATCGAAGCAAAGATGCTGTCGGAGGATGCTTTGAAAACTGCACTTCCTTATGCAAGAACCATGGCTTTCGTGGTTTTGGCTGCTTCCCAGCTGTTTTACTCCTTATCCATGAGGAACTTTTCAAAATCAATCGTTAAGATTGGTATATTCTCCAACCTATTCCTGATAGGAGCCATCGTCGTAGGTATCCTGCTTCAGCTGGTCGTGATCACAGTTCCTGTACTGGCAGAAGCTTTTGGAGTTCATAATCTCAGCCTAGCGGAATGGGGTGTTGTAATAGGCTTATCCCTGATACCATTGCTGGTAAATGAAATTCTGAAGGTATTTACCCGGAAGTCAATCAATAAGTAGCTGTAAAGAATTCACTGTAAAGGAACCTGCCATCATGGTTATTGCTTCGAACGAAGCAATTATTCAGGATTGCCGGTTCCTTATTCAATATAATCTGGTTATCGATCGCATTCATGGATAACCAGATCGTTGGGAGAAAGTCTCTCTGTAACCGAACTTGACGAAATATCCTGCCGAAAGGATTGAAATTCAATGAAAAGTCTTATACTATGTAAATATCAAACAGGAAGAGGTGTATGCAATTGAAGCAGCCTGAGCAATGGAAAGAGATTTATCTTGCCGGCGGATGTTTCTGGGGTACGGAAAAGTACCTTTCGAACATTCATGGAATCGTGAAAACTGATGTCGGATATGCCAATGGTAATACGGAAAATCCTACTTATCAGGAGGTATGCCATAATAATACAGGGCATGCTGAGACCGTCAGAGTATTTTATAACCCTTCACAAATCCGTCTGGAATTCATATTAAGCTTATATTATGATGTCATCAATCCTACCTCCGTCAATCGCCAGGGTGAGGATGCCGGAACCCAGTATCGTACCGGAATTTATTATGTGGATGATAATGATATTGAAATCATCCAAAAATCACTGAAGGAGCTTCAGGCAAAATATGATAAGCCGATCGCAATAGAAATACTGCCCCTTCGCAATTATTATCCTGCCGAGGAATATCATCAGAAATATCTTGATAAGAATCCGAATGGCTACTGTCACATTCGTAAGGATAAATTTGATAAGGCTAAGCTTGCTGTAGATAATTTCGAATAAAGAAGTACAAATCTAGGCAGCAGCCTTCTTTCCAGTAATCTTCTTTCTAGCAATCTTCTTTCCAACAGTCTTCTTTCTAGCCGTCTTCTTTCTGCCAGCCTTCATTTATCAGCCTTTTTTATTCCACACCCTTTAACGAGCTGACCATATCAATTTTCCTCACCCGTTTGGAAAACAGACGGTTTACCAATACGGAAATCAATAAGGTTCCTGCGATACAATATACATAAGAACTGAAATATATGATGATCATAAAATCGAATACTTCACCAACAAAATTAAAGATATAATTCAGGATCCATAATCCAATCGGTATGCCTGGAACGATTCCGACAAGCGTTAACCAGATATTCTGTTTTAATAGCAGGCTGCGAAGTTTTCCAGTCTTAAACCCGATTACCTTCAATGTGGAAAGCTCCCGCTGCCTTTCCGTAAATGCCAGTACACCAAGATTATAGATTACTACGACCGCTAATATAACCGCGGCAATCATCAGTACAAATACCAGGACATTCATTGCTTCCGTGACTGTTTTAATGCCATCAACAAGCATAGACTTCGACTGTACCTTCGATATTCCTAAAGCAGCATCATCCTTGACATCCTTGGATACCTCCTGCTTTGTGATAATTGTGGTAGGTGTAAAATGATAACCGTATTGTTCAAAATATCCTTTCGAAACAGTAATGCCCTGAGTAAAGGGAGTCCGATAGATTGCCCCGATGGTCGAGGTATTCCATTTTTCATCTCCGAACACATGCCAGGAGACCGTATCACCCAGCTTAAGTCCTAACAGCTTCGCAATTTTATAACTGACACTAATCTGATTCACCGGTAATTCAAGGTTATTGCTGTCTTTGTCAACAAACCGGATTAAGGAAGCCTGATCAGTAACCAGTAATTCTCCACTTCTTTTCTTACCATTCGCCTTCAGTTCAACAGCACCCTCCTGTATTGCCTCCCCGTCATATTTTTCAATCAGTTTATCGGTCTGTTCTGATGTTATGTCTGATTTCAGTTCTAATCTGGTTTCATATCGATTAAGTACTTCATAATTCCATTTTATTATATAGTCAAAGGTATCTCTCATCCCAAAGGCACAGATCAACAGAGCCGAACAGCCAAGAATACCTACAATCGCCATGATAGAGCGTCCCTTACACCGGAAGATATCCCGTAGATTCCACTGGATATCGAAGCTTAGATGCTCCCAAAGCTTTAATCGGTCAAAGAAGCTGTGTTTTATATCCTTTGGTGCTTTGGGTCTTAAAGTCTCTGAAGGAGTGTCCTTCAGAACATTACGACAGGCAAAATAGGTTGCAAGCGTACAGCCAGCAACAGAAAGTACAGCCATATAGAGTAAGGAAATTGGAATGGCGGATCTCCATTCCGGCAGCATATAGGTTGTCATCATTGGACCATAAAACAGATACGGCAGCGTCAGCGGTCCAACAACGGCTCCTATGACAGTGCCAGCCAGGCTGATCCATAAACCGTAGGAAATATAATGGAACAGTATTTTCCTTCTCTTAAAACCCAATGCCTTTAAAATACCGATCTGGGTTCTCTGGTTATTAACAAGTCTTGCCATTGTCGTTACTATGGTCAGCATCGCAACAGCCAGAAACAGAAGCGGGAAAATCTTGCCGATTGCTTTATGCTCCTTCATTTCCTCGGAAAACTGCATGTAGCTTCTCAAGTTCTTTCTAGCTAGGAATACACTGTATTTGCCATCCAGGGCCTGATCAATCGCATTTTCCAGCTTTAGGTCAACAGGCTTCTCTGTGGTAACAAGCAGATCCGTGTAAACCATTGGTATCTCCTTCGGTAATGCCAGATAGGAAAGATAAGCATAACCGTAGGTTCCGGGTACCGGAATAATGTCATTCTCACCTTCGGAATATACATATTCAGGGCTCATGATCAAGCCTTTGATTTCTTTTTCCAGTGTAAGGCCAAGAAAAGTAACCGTAATACTATCTCCGACCTTGAGTTTTTTCACCTTGGCGAATTCCGTATCCAGCCAAATCCCGTCTTTCTCTATGGTAAATGCTTCACCCTCCATCAGTTTTCCGGTTGATATCAGGTTATTCTCTGCAAAATGAAGCTTGATGGTAGGGTTATTATCAAAGTTCCCTACGCTGCTTATGGTTAACCTTCGCTCTACTCCCGTAACCCCCTCTACAGCCCGGACTGCGTCCGCCGCTTCCTTTGTAAACCCTGAGCTGTATACCCAGGCATCGGCCAGATTCGTTTCTTCATAAAAATCATTGGCTGTATCCTGGAGGCCAGTATATTCGCTGCTTACGCCCGAATAGATAAAGATGCCGATAACCGTCATCAGAAAAATAGAAATAAACTGTGTTTTATTACGCCACATATCCCGCAACATTTTTCGAAACAGCATCACCAGTTCACCTCGCTTACATCAATTGGAGTTTCGTTTGTAATGACTTCTGTTAATTTACCGTTTCTGATCCGGATCACCTTGTCGGCAGCCTGAGCGATTGCAGCATTGTGGGAAACGATGATTACAGTCTTCTTCTGCTCCCTGCTTAATTTCTGTAATAAGCTTAGTATCATAATACCTGTTTCTATGTCCAATGCGCCGGTTGGCTCATCACAAAGCAGCATAATAGGATTTTTGCAGATAGCTCTTGCGATGGATACCCTCTGCTGTTCTCCTCCAGACAGCTGTGATGGGAACTTATTCATATGGTCAGCTAGGCCGACGGATGCAAGTACTTCTTTGACATCCACACCATTTTTAACGATTTCTTTGGTGAGAGCTACATTTTCGAGTGCCGTCAGGGTAGGAATCAGATTATAAAACTGGAATACAAATCCGACATTCGCAGCCCGATACTGCGTTAATTCATCATCCTTATACTTCGCGATATTCTTTCCTTGAATGATGATTTTCCCCGAAGAAGCATAATCCATGCCACCTAACAGATTAAGCACGGTGGATTTACCTGCACCGCTGGGACCAAGCACTACGACAAATTCCCCTTCCTTTATCGTGAAGCTGATCCTATCTGCTGCTAAAAGCTTAGTTGCTCCCAATTCATATGCTTTTGTAACCTCTTTGAATTCAATTAAGTTCATAAATACCTCCCATTGTATTTTATATTAATATAAATATGAATATGAATATAATTTCATATTTTACCAAATTATATAATACAGCTTATGCAGCTGTCAACCATAATGTGAAATATATTTCTAATAATAACCATTTCATGCATGTTTATCTGGATTTCTATCACGAAAGTGAGTTTCGTCAATTCTTCATCCAAATTCGATTTGCAGCAACATATCTTTATTGACGAAATTAATTTTCATTATTATAATCTAAATGAGATTATTTAGGAGGTTAACGATGGGAAATCAGCAGATCAGAACGCCGCAGCAACAGCGCTCCATAGAAAAAAGAAGCAAAATAATCGAAGCAGGCTACCAATTATTCTGCGAAAAGGGTTATCATCATACGAATACCGCTGAAATAGCAAAGCTGGCCGGAGTTTCCACAGGTATTGTATATAGTTATTTTAAAGATAAAAAGGACATTTTCATGTATGTCATTGAAGCTTATGAGAACAGCGTTGCTGCTCCTGTTTATGAAATAATGAAAAGTATTGATAAACCGATAGATCTGGCGAAGGTGATCCGTCAAATGATCGTCAAACTAACTGAATCTCACACCTTAGTGAAATCAGTACATGAGGAAATGCAGGCACTTGCCCACACAGACAAGGAAATCGGTGAGCTTTTCTATAAATTCCAGTCCAGTATGGCGGCAAATCTGGTTGATTTAATGAATCAGTTTGATATTCATCCCACGAACGCCTATGAAAAGGCGCATCTGATCATCGATATCATAGAGAATCTAAGCCATGAAATGATGTATCAGCAGCATGAATATCTGAATTATGAAGTAATGACGGATGTAGCCGTTAACGCAATTGTAGATATGCTTATGAACTAAGCATATCTACTTTTTTAACTGATATAGTTTTGGTGAAATTGTTAGCCTTAATCGATTGAACAAGTAAATTTCTATAAACACAGGTGTCGGGCGAGCGAATAAGCTGCTTTTTTATTGTTCATCTATATAAGTCCGCACTTCTAATACGGCTTTGAGCCTTCAAGCCAGCCCTGGGACTCCCAATGCTTCCGGTCTGTGGGATTCCAGTTATTGCTCTTCTGCATTCCTTTCATGATGTTGAACATAAATTTGCCGAATAACGGATACGGAATTTTGTTTCTGTTATGCACGGTGCGATAAATCTTCTTAGCTTTTCCTGCAATTGCTTTTTCAATCTCCGCCTTTTTCTTCGGTGTAACATCCTCCCATTTCATTGCTGCTACTGCCTTCTTGTAGGTATATACCTTTTTAACACCCCAGAAGGAAAGGCTTTGCTTCATGGTTTTCGTAGTATGGGAAAGGCCGGCACCTGCCGTCGTTGTAATTGTTAGAGCCACTTTCTGAAACATAGCAGGATTCGGTCTGTGGGATAACCACATATAACTTAGGTGATCCAATAATGCCTTTAAGCCACCGGATACGTCAAAGGCATAGACAGGGGAGGTCATTATGATTAAGTCCGCCTCCTCAAGTGCCGTAATAATCGGATGGACTGCTTCATAATGGGGACAGGCCTGCTCACCTTTATAAAAGCAGGAAAAACAGCCGACGCAATGATGCGGCATATCCTTAGGCAGCGATATTTCCTTCAGTTGTATCTCCTCATACTTTTCTAATTCCCGTCGAAATAAGTCCATACAATGCCAGGTACTTCCATGACGGGTATTTCCGTTAATGACAGTAATTTTCATAGACAGGTAAACCTCCTCCACTCTTTATATTCACACTATGTTTTATCCTTAGTTAACAGCTTCTGATAGGTTCTATCAATCACCACTGCTCCAAGCGGCGCTGTAAATAAGATTGCCAGTACAGCTGCTATGAGCACCTGATTACCGCAGGCAAGACCCATCGTCAGCGGCACTGCTCCGATTGCTGCCTGTACCGTCGCTTTGGGTGTATAGGCAAACATGCAGAAAATGCGTTCATTTCTGGTTAATCTCGTTCTGATGAGGCATAGGATTACACCAAGCATGCGGAAAATCAGTCCGGTAATTATGATCAGCAGGGTCATTGCTCCTGCAGTTACAGCATAATGGGTATCTACCGTAGCTCCAACCAGGACGAAGGAAATGATTTCAGCAGCCACCCATAATTTATTAAACTTTGCCGATAACCGCTTTGCTAAGACTTCATAGGTCTGATATAAGGTAGCCGACATGCTCATGATAGCCAATAACCCGGACATCGGTACAAAGGAACTTATCCGTGTCTCCAATTCAAGCAGCAGAAAGCTGATGCTAAGTATAATCAGAACCTTCACCGAATCCCTCATATGGAATATCTTGAAGAATTTCGATAATATGATACCTGCGAATACGCCTACCACTAATCCAAGGACAATGGAGATCGGTATATTGATAAAATCCTTGGCCGTAACGGAGCTTCCGGTCGTCAGGGAAAGAAAAGCCGTAAATAATACAATAACAAATACATCATCCACGGAGGCCCCGGCGAGAATCAAGCTGGGAACGGCGTTCTTCGTACCATAGCCTTCCTCCATCAATCGAAGCATTCTTGGCACGATGACTGCCGGTGATACTGCTGCTACAACAGCTCCCATAATAGCAGCCTCCACTACTGTTAAATGAAGCAGTCTCGGTGCCAGCAGGGTAATCCCGGCAATCTCAAAGCAGGCTGGAATAAAGCACATGAGAATTGCAGGCCTTCCGACTTTTTTTAAATCACTCAGGTTGAGTGAAAGCCCGGCTCTGGTTAAAATGATGACCAGTGCCAGCCTTCGCAGCTCCGGTGAAATGGCTAGTATCTTATCATCCAGTAAATTTAAGGCATAAGGACTTAATAACATTCCCGTAATCAGCATTCCAAGCAGACTTGGCAGCTTCAGCTTCTGGAATATGGAGCCTAATAATAATCCCAGTAAAAATATGAGAGCAAGACTTGTTAGCACAATTTGTTCCTCCGGAGTTCTTTTATGATATACATGATAAACTGGTAAGCCAATTCACTTGTCAGGAATTAGGCCGCAGAAGAACAATCTGACGCTTTCCTATCTGGAATTTGCTTACCCTCGTATAATTATCATTATATATAGCAGTCCTCTTTCTTGAGCTGACAGCGACGATAGATTGCTTCGAAAGCTTTGGCAGCAGGTTCTGAAGCATCACAGAGACTGCGTCCTTCCCATCCTCTGTTATCCATTCTACCAGCTTACCGTAGGGAATATCTGTGATAACAATATCTATCTTATCATTCATTTCTGATTGATCTTGTTTTAGTGTAACTAGATTTAAGGCATCTGGCTTTAATGTATTTAGCTTTAATGTATCTGGCTTTAGTGCATCTGGCATTAGTGCATCTGGCTCTAACGCATCCGTCTTTAACGCATCTGGCTTTAGTTTATCTAGCTTTATCGAATCTGTTAATGCATCTGCCTGGTAACAATTGATGTTAATCGAATGAGGCATATTCTTGATAATAGATTCAAATTTATATGCACTTTCTAAAGCTTCTGCATGTGATTCCTTACCATAATCCGCCAGGTATTGTTTAATCTGATTAATTCTATCCTGCATTCCGGCTTCCGTTAATAAGGACAGATTTTTCTTTGCAAATATGACTACGTCTTCCATGGCATCGGAAGCGATGATTTTATTAATAAGATCAGGATGCAAAAATCCAAGAATAGTTAAGGAATAAGCGCCCCCGCAAAGCGGATCATAGATGGTATATGGAGCAGACTTTCCCTGCTTCTCAAGATAAGCCACGCATCTTTGAAAGATTTCACTGATTAACCTTGCAGGAAATGAAGTGGTTCCTTTTTGATTATATAATACTCTCCCGCTCGCGTAATCTTCATAACTGATATCTTCTGTTGCAAATTCGTAACTCATGGTGGAATCCTTCCGTGTAATAAAATTGATGGCTTCGCAGTTTAGAAGACGATCTTTTTGAACTATCTGCTTCGCCGATTAGAAACTCGTAAGCTTCGCTTAATCGTTCACGTTGCACTTATTCAAGGAATCATGTGATCCTTTTGTAAGCAATCTTATGAAGCTTCACCTGCTCGAACTATCTGCTTCGCAGATTAGGTACTCATTAGCTTCACTTATCGTTCACGTTTCACTTATCCGAGGAAGCATTTGATCTTCCATAAGCAAGTTTATGAAGCCTCACCTGCTTGTATATCAGATTCTCGGATTAGGTACTAATAAGCTTTGCTTAATCATTCACGTTGCACTTATCCTAGGAAGCAGGTGATCTTCCGTAAGCAAGCTTAACGAAGCTCACTGCTTCCTTGTACTATCTGCTTATACGTGAACATTATAACATATTGGTGGGGAATGGAAAGGGAAAATTAATTTGATAAAGTGATAAAGATGTTTATTATATCTAATAAATACAGGTAATTCAGCTGGAAACTTTTTGGTAAGTACTATATAATTACATCATATTGGATTTTATATGGAGAACAGGAATAATAAAGTTTAAAGAGGGGGCATGGGCATGGATAGAATATTAAAGATAAAAAAATATGTCGATCATATAATTGAGGCAATCGCTTCGCCGGAGATACGTAAATACGCATACATTCACACATATGGTGTGACTCAAAGCTGCTCTATAATCGCTGGTCGAAGAGGATTAGATCCTGAGCTTGCATATATCAGCGGACTTTTACATGATAATTATGTGTATTTTACAGGAAGCTATATGTGTCATGGTCAGAGCGGTGCTGAGATGGCTCGACCGGCTATCAGAGATATGAAACTATTTACTGATCATGAAAAAATGCTTATTTTGTCAGCAGTATTCTATCATTCAATGAAGGAGCAGATCCATGATGAGTACGATGAAGTACTAAAGGATGCAGATATACTACAGTCCTTTTTCTATGATCCCGCTCACCAGGTTCCCTATAAAGCAGTTCCTCGTATAAATAAGATTTTAGATGAATTGCATATAACAGGAATTCCTATTCAAATTGAACAGCCCGTAGGAAATCATACGACTGTTGGATTTAATAAAGCCATTTTTGCAGATATAGCAGAAGAACTGGCAGCGAAAAATATAGTAGGTGATAAGAATAATAAAGATTTTATGGAGATCATCAAGTACTACCCTGAAGTTGTAGCCTTTGATGAACTCAAAAATGCATGGTGTGCCGCATTTGTTTATCATTGTGCTATAAAAGCAGGGTTAGAACTCCCAATAAAGAACCTCCCTTCAAATATAGATTTGCAGGTGCGGGTACATGGTATGAATGGGGCAAAGCCCACGATTTCTGTTATTATGAAAAAGATGGATTTCCCCCCTCGAGAGGCGATATCGTAATATATAACAATATCATTCCCCCGGAAAATAAACAAAAAGATAGTGCCTGGCATGATCATATCGGAATCGTACTCTCTTGTGACAGCGAGTTTATCACCGTTGCAGAAGGCAATATTAATAACCTGAATGTGTCAGGTGTAATCAAAAGACGCCGTGATCAAACCATTGGCTGCTTTGTAAGAATACCTGATGACTATATCTATGACGGTTTTAATTGTGATTATAAGTCATCTGGTATACATGCAATGTAAGATATTATAGTAATGGTTCATATTCTTTATATCAATATTCATATATCATTATATTAATTAAAGAGTAGGCTTGTTTATGGAACGTCTACTTACAACTTCCTTTATGATTTTTTCAACACCGTAATCCTTCCCGTCAAGAATCACCATGCACAACTACTATAAAATCAATGTTTGTAAGTGTTAAATGTGAAATGCCCTCATAAAGATAATTACTTTTCCCTTTATTAACAACAATTCTTTACTTAATTTACGCTCTGAATACTTGCTTGCAGTCCATAAATATTTTCCTCTATATCTTAATCAAAGATCAGTTATCATTATCATTTCTTTATGTGTAATTTATTATGAGCATCTACAATTCTTTTCTCTTACCCCCGTGTAGTGAATTGCATTCCATGCAGATATGAACTCTGTGCTCGTATCCATTGAACTTCTCATTAGCCTAAACCACACAGCAGACCTCACCAAATCGAAAATGTATAAAAATAGCAATATTTGCTATCTCTATGACATTATTTGACTGGAAATTAATAGTAAATTATGTTAAATAATTATATGTAATTATATGCTAATAATTTTATAGAGAGGAAAAGATAATGATTAAAATACGGTCGCCAAATTACAAAAAGAAGGACCTGTAAGTTAGGGTGCTTCCTAATATGCCTACAAGTCCTCTGACTGAACAAAGAATTCATAATAATTTCTTTGACCATTATCATTATAATATTAAACAGATTTATTATCAATAAAGATATTATCCAACTAATTCTTATTTTATTATTCGAAAATATAAGGAGCGTTAAAATGAAAAAATTTTACAAAAAATTAGCTTTATTACTTGCGTTTGTAACTATATTAAGCTCTACTGGTTCTGTATCTCATGTATCCGCCGCTACTACATGCCCTCCTCATAGTTATACAATATATGATATGATTCCTCAATCTCCCCCCATATATGGTTCGCACTCATATGCAGGCGGTATCTGTCATACCGTAACAACAGGTTATATTATAAGATGGAGATGTATTCTATGTGGATATGAAACATTAGGAACAGCTACTCGTACTTCTCATGATTCATGTGGACTTGGGAGTGTAAGTTAACAAATTTATTGAAATATAACAAAATACAAGGTTGTCAGTTTACTGTCAACCTTGTATTTTAAGTCTTTTCAAGAATATTAATACTTAAAATGATAAAATGCATACAATTAGCTTTCTCATCCTTTATTTAATGTAATCATTGTATTTGCTGTGATGATATTCATATTAACAGTACCATATAGTTAATTCTGAACTAAAGACATCTGAAGATAATAGAAAACATTACACAGTATCGAATAACATGATAAATTTTTAATATTCTACAATTAGAAAGGTATACAGAACAAGTGATTATTATGAAGAAATATTTTTTATTAATTCCGTTGGTTATGCTTATTTTACTATGCTGTTCCTGTAATAATAATTCTACTGATACAAAAAAGATTGACTATTCAATATTTACTGAGAATAAGAATACCAATTCAAATATAGTAACTCCAACTGATATACCTCCAGTCACGAATACAACTGCCTCCTCTGGCGAATTTAACAAATCAACGGAAACAAAGGAATGGCCGTCCGATATTGAATTTTCAGGGGTAAAGTCAAAAATGAACGATTTTAAGCTTGGAAATTTAGGTGGTAATTATAAAATAAACAGTCAATTCACTTGTTTAATCTGCTCTGGCACGTTGGATGACTCTATATATTATATTAACGAGGGTAATGATAAATATATCTACCAGTTAAAGAATGATAAAAGTACATTGCTGGTTGATATGGAGGCAAATAATCTGCAGCTATGGGAAAATAAACTATATTTTATAAATGTACAGAATAATAATCCATATTATGATTCGGGATACCTGTATAGCTATGATATTGCTACAAAAGAATTAACCTTGATATCAGATAGAAATATAGCATCGTTTTTTATAGATAATTACGGAATTTATTATAGTGAATTAACAAGTGATTATGAATTCAATGTGAGTAGATTAGATTTTAATAATACAATTACCCCGTTGAAAGACTATCCCTGGCTTTTATCCTATAACGAGTTTTTACTTACTAATTGGGATGGTTATTTATCTTTAATTAACAGGGAGACTGATGAAATTATTCAAATTATGCCCTTTAAAGATGATATAAATTTATTATCTAGTTTACATATCATTGGTGATAACCTGATATTTGTTATTGATTCACGCGTTTACATCTTAAACTTAGTTACAGGTGCTAAGAAAATCTATGATGTAAATGATTGTGCAGGTTTAGTCTTTAAAGTAGATAGAATTGTTGATTTAGTTTGTATAAAAGATGTAATTTATGTTGCTTATGGTTCCAATTTAATAATTAAAATTGATATGGCTAGTGATGATATAAAACAATATTTCACATCAGAAATGGACAATTTCTATTATAGCTTTTTAAATACTAATGGAGATCAATTATTTGCGTTAAGATTTGATGTAGATATGGTAACTGGAAACTCTAATATGAATGGGGTTGAAGAACTTATCATCCCTCCTGAACCAGGAAACGAAATAACAATAAAGGAGCTGGGGAAATGAGAAAATATGTATTTCTATTAATTACCTTAGTTTTTATTTTATCCGCTTGTGAAAAGTCAGACAATCAAACCTTTACCCAATCAGAAGATGATTATTTTACATATAAGGTAGATAAAAATATTAATTCCTTTGATGTAGATGAAAATGGTATACTCTACTATCTGACCTTTAATGCGGCTGAAGATCACGTTGAATATATTCTGAAGACTTTAGATTCGAAAGGAGCATTACTAAATACTTATCCAATTACTGAAACAACCAATAAGATAGTATATGGTGACGGAAAGATATATTATTTTGATAATTCATCTGGAACAGCATCCTTATATGAATTCTCATTAGCGAAACAGATATCTGTTAAAATAAATGATTTCACCGATTATTCAGCCATAAGCCAAATGGAAGTTATTGGTGATAAGTTATATTTCTTAGGTATTAATCAGAAGAATATAAATAAAGATTATTCCCTTGCTGAAATTAACGACAGGTTTACCTATTCCGGTGAAACCTTAGGCTGTATTGATTTAAATACCGGAACCTTGACTGAATTAGCTGTAGAATTCCCTATTTCTTTTTCAAAGGCATTTGATGATAATCTCGTTATTTATGCTTATGATGAAAATGGAGGGTATTATTTTATTGAATATAATACTCATGAATGTGGATTTTCTAAAAAAACATATCACAAAATAGATATGTTTAACCAGTTTAAAATTTATAATGATAAGAAGGATTTTATCTACATAAAACTGAATCTTACAACGCCTCTAACTTCTGCATCTATAGATCCAGATAAGGGTGAGATTGAATTAGTACCTTATTTCAAGGGTGGCGAAATGATATGCCGTGGAGATTACACCTATAGTATTAATATAGATGCCACTCAGATTGTTCGTATAAAGAATTCTTCCTATATCTGTGGAAAAGATAAGATAACAATGATTAATACCGATTTTTATGAAGTTTTTCAGCCCTTTGGCTGTGGGTATACGATTGAACAGAAATTCCTAACAGATGAGGAAATGGCACTTTCCTTACTCTCACAGGATAAAAACTTTGATATCTGCCTTATGAATTCTAAGCAGACAATTTCAGCAAATATCCGGGATAAAGGTTCGTTTTATCCGCTTAATGAGGTAGAGGGTGTGAAGGAATATCTGGAGGCCTGTTTCCCTTATATTAAGGATGCCGCAACTAATTCGGATGGGGACATATGGATGCTTCCGATTGCAGTTGACATGCCAGTCATATTTTATAATGAAAATGTCGGCAGTGAATATGGTATAGAGTTAACGGATTCCATTGGTCTGGAGGATTTCTTTAGCATTATATCAAAGTTTAATGAAAACACTGAATTAGAAAATTTATATTACTATGATAAAGTGTCGATTATGAATAACTTTTTTTATCAATATTTACGAAGCTATCCGGATTTTAACAATCCTACATTCGAAAAGCTTTCAAAGCTAATTAAAAAAGAGATGAAATACTCAGAAGTCAGGTCGATAGGCAATGTCAATTTAATGTTTAATTTCTCCTTTTACAAAGAGGACAACTTCATTTTCATGTATAATGATGATTCAAGTTATCAATTGGGAGTATCAGAAAGGAACAACATCAGAGCCTGTGGACTCCCCTATATAACAGACGATAAGACGAATGTTGCAACTTGTTTATTCTTATGTGTAAACCCTGAATCAAAGAACCTGAAGGAAACGCTGCAGTACACAAGCTCCTTGTGCGGTTATCTGCAGACTCTTAAGGATACAATGATGTTCAAGGATCGGAATATCTATCCCCAAGGTAATCTGATGGATGATTTATACAATATCTATACAAATGGAGACATACAGTTTACGCTGCCGGATGAGCTGTTCATGGATGACTTTACATTATATCTTAAGGGCGAGAAGGAGCTTCAGGACGTAATTAAGGATTCAAACCGTAGGCTGGATGCGTTTTTAACAGAATAAGAACTGCTATCCTTAATAATAACCAGATAATAACAAAGGAGCATGAATAAATGAAAAACCACTCCATCCTCAGGAAGCAGGAACATAAAAGAACGAGGCACAAGCTCAAATGGAACACTAAGTGCAAGCTATGTATCGGATTAAGTATGATTGGAACCTTAATCTTCTTTGTCATTCCCTATATAAGAGTATTGTATTATTCCCTGATAGACAATCAATTCAGGCGCAATTTTGTCGGAATAAGTAACTACATAGATACACTCAGTAATAAATATTTTCTTCTGGCTCTCAAAAACAGTTTACTACTTATCATTATCTGTGTTCCTGTTTTAATTCTCCTGGCGCTGTTTATTTCACTTGCACTAGCTTATGGAATAAAAAGGTTGCGAGCGACTAGAGTAGCCTTTATCCTGCCGATGCTTTTACCGACCGCAAGTATTGTATTGGTCTGGAGGATGCTTTTTCAGAATAATGAGACTGTACTGCCGATTTATCTTCTTTTTATATGGAAAAATATCGGGATCTGCATCATACTTTTGACAGCAGCTTTTACCTCCATCGAACAAGAGATGTTCGAAGCGGCCAGCCTGGAGGGAACGAATACTTATCAGCTCCACCGTTATATCACAGTTCCTTTGATCGCTCCTACCATTCTATTTACAATATTACTCTCTATCGTGAACAGCTTTAAGGTATTTAAGGAAAGCTACTTATATTATGGGGGAAATTATCCACCTGAGAACAGCTATACGCTGCAGTATTATATGAATAATAATTTTCTTAAGTTAGACTATCAGGCTCTGGCTACCGGTGCAATATTAACCTCTTTATTAATATTTATCATTGTTCTGGGCGGTTTAGTCTTACAAAGGAGGTATTATAAATGAAGAAAGTCATAAATGCCGTTATCATAACTATCCTGACTGTATTATTCATCTTTCCGGTTGCTGCTGCCATAATAAATTCCTTACAGTTTGGTGGAACAATTACGTTAAACAATTATATGGAGCTTTTCTTCGACTGCTTTATCTTCTATCCGATGTTTTGGAATTCCCTGTTCTATGCAGTAGTAATAACATTACTGCAATTAATCGTAATCATTCCCTGTGCCTTCGGTTTTATACAAGCGAAGTTCAGAGGAAGGGATACCCTCTATGTATTTTATATTATGCTTATGATGATGCCGCTTCAGGTTACCATTTTGCCGAATTTCATCGGACTCAGGGATCTTGGAATTCTATATACCCGGCTTGGAATCATTTTGCCAATGATATTCGCTCCCTTCGGAGTAATCGTCATGCACCAGTATATGAAAAGTATTGATGACTCCATCATTGAAGCAGCCCGTATGGATACCAGCTCAATGGTCCAGATCATTTTGACAGCCGTAGTTCCACAGCTTCGTGTCTGTATTTTTGCAGTTGCACTATTTGTGTTCGCGGAATGCTGGAATATGGTTGAACAACCGCTGCTTTTCCTGAGGGATAATAAATTAAAGACATTAACCATAATGATCTCACAGACTGATACCTTCAATACTGCTATTCTTTCTTCAGCAGCGGTTATATTTATGATACCTATTCTACTGGTATATCTGTTCTTTCATGAGTATCTTGAGAAAGGCCTGACATTAAAGGATTTATCATAAAATACCGGGTAGAGCGAAGATGCACCTGTAAACTAACTAATTATACGTGTTGCAAAAATGCACCATTAAATTAACTAATTCTGCATATCGTGAAGGTGCACCTGCATATTAACTAATTCAACGTATCGCATATTAGCTGTACTAACTTTCTACTAGTATAATATCTTTTAAATAAATGGACTATATATTCATCCTATGATATACTCTTTATATAAAACTTTGGAGGAATATATCATGGGAAGAAAAGCTA
>Ga0207834_1000289_pt1 | contig 18161 bp, 13 predicted proteins | sample LuqExpMetagenom5_FD_187763 | JGI IMG/M metagenome (GOLD analysis project Ga0207834, IMG submission 187763) | Tropical forest soil microbial communities from Luquillo Experimental Forest, Puerto Rico - Sample 5 (SPAdes) | ecosystem: Environmental > Terrestrial > Soil > Tropical forest ...
CCAGATCACACTCCTATCGTAATATACGACTTTTCCCCTGCATAAACAATGGCTTTGGCATTGGTCGCTTCAGTGACCAGCGCCGAGAAAGCCTCGAATTCATCGATCGGTATATAAAGGTACATATCGACGTCCTGCGCATAGACTGTGTCTTTTACCCTGTAACCCTTCGAAGCCGCCAGTGCCTGAAGCTTGCCGAGCAGCGAATAATCCAGCGCGATGCCGGTTTCGACGCAAAGCTGCCTTTTTACTTTCCCTGCAGCCTCGATCCCCATCGCCGCGCTTTTACCATATGCGCGCACAAGACCTGACGCGCCAAGCAAAGTCCCGCCGAAATAGCGCGTCACTACGACGGCCACATCCTCCACCTCAAGCTTTCTGATCGCCTCCAGCACGGGAAGGCCTGCTGTACCTGAAGGTTCGCCGTCGTCGCTGAACTTCTGCTGCATATTCCCACCGCATATATAGTATGCATAAACATTATGAGTTGCATTCCAATATTTCGACCTTAGAGCTTCGATAAAACCGTGCGCCTCTTCTTCATCGGCCACAGGTCTTACTGTCGCTATAAAGCGCGATTTTTTCTCTTCGAGCTCCGCTGCCGCTTCCCGCGAAACAGTCAGATATTCCTTCCGCATATGTTCTCTCCATAAAACCAACCGGTGCGACAAGTCGTCCGAATTCCAAAAATAAATGATAGTGGGTCGCCCGCTATCATTTATTTTACTATAATTTAATTATTATTTCGAACAGAACATTTTACGGCATAACATCTGCCGACTATCTAAACGGCTACCGAGGTGATATCCTTGTACATCCTGAAGGACAGATTCAAAAGCGCCTTGTCCTGGCTGTAAGTCACCAGCTTCATGGCCTCCTCGATATCAAAATACCCCGCATCCATAAATTTTTCTTTGTCATTGATTTTGTAATAAAGATTGTTTGATTTCATGATATACCAGATGATTTTGTTGCAGACCGGTTTCTGACGTGTTACGGAAAAGAACTCATAATTGGTGTGCCCTGCTGTAGAAACGATTTCCGACGCAATGTCGCCTTCTTCTTTTACCCTCGTGAGCGCTACCTCATTCGGTAATTCGCCGCTCCGAACGACGCCCTTGGGGAAAACCCACTCGTCTTTTTCATTCTTAAGGAGAAACACCTTGTTTCCGCAGAAGACAATGCCTCCCGCGCAGTTTCTGACTAACATATTAAGGTCCCTTCCTTTCACCCGGAAAGCTCTATTTTTTACGAGACATTCCGTTACTTTAATATTATGATACCGGATATGCAAATTTTATTCAACTTTCATAAATGTTCAAAAGTTAATTTCTTAATCGTTTATTAACATTACTCCCGCTAAATCTGTCAAATCTCGTTTAATATCTGCCACGAGCCTTTTTAATTTAAAATTGACATTTAATGTATAAAACCCGACAGAGTGGTTTTTTCTGCCGGGTCTAAGACGTAGTGTTCTATTTCTCCAATGCCTGTGATATATCTTTGAATAACGCAGCCCTGTCACATTCAAGCCCGCGGTACGGAATTTTGCCGGGTTCCTTCGAACGGTCCAGCAGGTCTGTGCCGTCGGAACGGTAATTATAGGATATCCCGGCGGCATTGAGAATGGTCGGCGCCAGATCGAGTGTGGAGGCGACCCTGTTCTCCTCACGGTATTTTGCTTTATCCGGTGTGATAATATACAGTGGTACGAATTCATAATTCTTTCCGTCGATCATGGCAGCGGCCTGCTTGTAATCCGGGCTTACTATTTTGGGCGTATGGTCGCCGTAAATGATTATATAAGCGTTGTCATACTTCTTCTGTATGGTTTCTACGTAATCCTTTATACTCTGGTCGACATAGGACATCGAAACAAAATAGTCCCTGACAAGCTTGTCCTCAACGTCATCGTAATCGGTTCTGTTATAGTAATTCATAACGCTCGTGAAAGGTCCGTGGCTCGTCATCGTTATGGTATATGACAGCAGAGGCTTCGTTACACTGGAGACCCTGTTGAGCGCAAAATCAAACACCTTGTCGTCGGGAGCACCCCAGCCGACATCCTTCATACCCATCTTCTCTATACTGTAAAATTCTTCAAAGCCATACGTATGGAAGGCCAGGTCGCGGTTGTAATACCTCGCTATATTGCCATGGAAAGCCAGAGATTCGTAGCCTGCCGCGTTTAACTGCTTTATGAAGGCGTTCGGCGCCTTGTAAGTCGTCAGCTTGATCGCGGGGTAACCTACCAAAGGTTCCACACTGTTTATTATAGAGAATTCGGTGTCGGAAGTACCGCCGCCGAAATGGTAGCTCACCATATACGGGAAGTATACGCTGTTATTTGTAAGGGAATTCATGTAGGGCATGACGTATTTTCCGTTATGCTGCTGATTTACTATAACAGCATCCATTGATTCCACCTGGATTATGAAAATATTCGCCTTTTTCGGGTTCTCAGCCGTTTTGGTTATCTGTTTGCCGAATTTCAGGCTGTTTATATAGTCCTCGGTGCTTTGCCCGTAATAAATGCTTACTGCGCTGTTCACCAGCGTTCCGTAGCGCTGCACGATGCGCGATTCCCCAAGGAAATGGTTCTGCGCGATGTTCGTTATAAAGACCTTGTTTTTATAATGGCCATACTGTGTATAGGCTGTTGCGAGCAGCGCAAGCACGATCACCGCATCTACGATGACCCACAGCTTCTTTCTCAGCCGGTTTGCTCTGAAGTATGTGACCGTAAGGAAAACGAAGAAGGGCAGATCCAGGAAAGAGACCAAAAGCAGCGGATTCTTCGGTGAAGACGCGTTCATTACAGCTACAAAGCCTTCATAGAAGTTCTGGATGAATACTTCGATGTGCAGGTAGTTGTTAAAATACAGGTAATATGACATGTTTACAAGAATATACAGCGTCTGCAGGACGTAAAACGTAATAAACAGCGCCCTCGACCTGAAACGGAACAGTATCGGGTATATCGCAACCACGATCAGCAGCGTTGTCAGGAACTTGAAGCGGAACATGTACTTGTCGGCCTGCGGGACGAGTACCTGGTTGAATATCGTTATTTTCAATACATTGACCAATACAAAAAGTATTATGATTATTGTGACAAATATATCGGTCCTGGCCGGAAACGCTTCCTTGAGCCAGAGCTTTCCCTTATTTAGAAGTGACTTCGGCATTTTTCCCTCCGTGTGTAAAATTCTGAGGAATATAAGCTTTCAATTTCTTATCCGTTAATCTGATATCCAGCCTGGCAAAACGCTGGAGACCGTCTTCAAGCTCTATCTCCGGCCATCCTCCCTGTATGAGCGGCTTCGCATATTCGACGAAGGCATCCGTCACATCTATGCCGTCGGCGGTCAGCCAGTCCTTCGGCAGAAAACGTTCCGAATTGGCTACCACGTCTAGTCTCACCTTGTCGTAGTACGCTTCATACCCGGCGCCGGGCTTTCTCAGTATGGTCACCATCCAGCCCGTGCCATCCTCCATTGCGATCCGTACGGCCTTCTTACCTGCCTCATATGCTTCCTGCCGATCCACAGGAGACGCCTGTATCGAAGCGGATCTCTGCAATACGCCCGGAAGCTGCCCCGTGACCTGGCCCCTGGCTTTTATACCGTGTTCATTGAGGTAGTTTACGACAGCCTGTGATGCTGTTATCCTGCATGCTCCATATTCAACATGGCCGAACGCATCGCGTGCTTCGTCCATATTGCCTACGTCGAAACCTTCGTTGACCACAACGATGCAGCGGCCGGACCTGAGCAGTTCGCGGTTTACGTTTTCAGCGAGCATCTCGAGGTTGTGCCCCGACTCGGCCATGTAAAGCTGCAACGGCATTTCCCTCATGGGATCGGCCAGTCTGGCCGCCGCGGTGATGTACCCGGCTTTCCTGCCCATCGCCTGGAGGACGGCTACAGCCTCCGAAACGCACATCCCCTTGCTTTCCTCGTTTACGTTCTGTATCGTATGAGCCCAGTATCTTGCGGCACTGCCGTAACCGGGCGTGTGATCTATTATTGTGAATTTGTCGTCGCCAAGGTCGTTATCGATGGTCTTCGGGACACCCGCCACTATCAGTTCAAGGCCCCTTTCAGCGGCAAGCCTTGAGACCTTATCGGCGGTATCCATTGAATCATTGCCGCCTATATAAAAGAAATACCTGATATCATGCGCCTGAAATACATCTATTATCCGGTTGAAGTCTTCGGTCTGGCCTTTGCCAAGCTTATACCGGCAGGTCCCTATCGCGCCTGCCGCCGGGGTGATACTAAGCCTTTTAAGCTCGTCGGCAGGCTGCCTGCCCATGTCGATAAGCTCCTCCAGCAGAACTCCTTCTATACCGTGCCAGCCGGCATATACGGTACCTATGTGATCAGGATATGAAAAGCAGGCATCCAGGACACCCTGCAAAGATGCATTTATAACCGGCGACGGTCCCCCGGACTGGGCTACCAGTGCGTTTTTTTTCATATAACCCCCATGCGCCCCTATCATTTAAAAGCATGTGCCGAACTTAACTTATTTCAAATAAGATTATAACACTAGTTTAATAATTAACAACAACGAATACATGCCTTTTATGACGAACAGGACGGGAAGTAACCTATTCCCATAAAATAATCAAGCCGATCTGCCGATAACTATATGGATGTATTTGTTTAAGAGGAGATTATGCCATGGACGGCACTGTTATTCTGATGGATTATTCGACCTATGAGAGGCAGAAGATCCGCCATATCATAGAAAACGTCGGGCATTTCAATATAATAGAGGTTGGGGATGTCAACCAGTTCAAGCTGCTGAACACAGATATAGCGGATCTGAAACTTATTGTCATGGACCTGGCTTTCCCAACCACAAACGACGGTTTTGCAGTTTTGTCCAAACTCAGATCTGCACCGGGCAAACCTGTTCCCATCATCATTGTCACACAGGCCGACCGGTCCGATCTCAAAACCACTGCTTTGCGATATGGCGTCAATGATTACATCACAAAGCCATATCCGCTAAAAAGGCTTGAAAGCTCCGTAAACAGCCTTGTTAAAACTGAAAAGCCATTCAACTACGATACAAGTGATATAAGCGAAATAAAGATGTCGTTCGACAGTTATGTCGAGCGCGAGATTAAATATTCCAAGCGTACCGGCGCACCGATGTCACTTATACTGCTCACGACTCTCCAGCTGAACTCCGATGCCGGCGCAGAGCCGGGCATAACAGCCGAATACAAGGCCTCGGTTTTCAATATTGCAGCCAAAAAGGCCCGGGAGGCGCTGCGGGCAACAGATACGATCGTCCTTAACCATGGCAGGGATATCTTAATAGTACTGCCATGTACCGATGAAGCAGGAGCCCGCATGGTTTCCGAAAAGATAAAATCGTATACCGAACCGGAATTTGCAAAGATAAATTCCAACAGAAATGAGTACATATATCCGGTATACGTGACGTTCCCGAAGGATGGAGACAGTTTTCAGGCCTTGATGCAAACGGCTTTCAGGAAGGTCGCCGATAAGGAGATGCTTGAAAAGATCGTGTCGATCCCTCCTGACACGCGCAAATACGCAGACAAGAGCTACAACCGCTACCGAAAGTGGTGGTAAACCGACCATCTGTAATAGTGCCTGAAATGACATTAAGCCAGGTCTTTACCGGTTCTACCTGCCATAAAGCCGGTCGACAAGCCCGTCGATATCTCTCAGCAAGCTTTCACGAACTACATTGGAACGATCTGCATTAGTAAGATCTCCATGAAACTGCCGCATCAGGGATTTGACCCCGGCAGCCTTTTCAGCTATCGTTTTCTGAAGTTCCGGATCGGCAGATACAAGCGGAAGCTGCTCAAGCGTTGACTTATTTATTGCCAGATACCCGCCGGCGAGATGCTTTTCATGGAACTGCTCATTGATGTACTCCGACATGAACCGGCTGTTCAGGAGCCCCAGTAAAAACAGAGGATCGAACCCGCCGAAATCATATAATGCGTATGCGCCTACGCCCAGCGCCAGCGGTTCCCTGCAGTAGTCCGCTTCAAGTTCCCTGGTAAGGCCCGCTATCACAATCTTCTCGTTGCGCCAGAGCTCCCATTTGCTTTGAGCGATATACCTGCTTTTTGTGATATAAGGCCTTTCATAGGTCCTCCCCATATATCTTACATTATTGTACCCAACCGAATATTTATCGATAGACCCGCTTACAACGAATGGGATCGCGCCTTCCACGCACTCTTCCGTAATACATCCGGTGAGAGCTTTTGCCTGGAAGCCTGCCGTCCCCGATGCAAACCTGATGCCGAAATCTTTAAAAGTCCTGACGCCATTGGGAGACGTATATCTTTCAGAACAGGAGGAGTGTCTGATAACCGCGTGTCCCGGGTCCTCGGCAGAGGCTGCGATATACTCCTCATATTCCCCGTCCGAAGCTTTTTTATTTCCGATCACTATAACAGGATACACGCCTACATTATGAAAAACGTTGACGTCTGATACACTGATGCTGCGTTTAAGTCCGTTCTTCTTAAGATATTCGAGCACAGGCGACGCATAGCGAGAGGAAAGCAGGCTGTTTGGTACTATCCAGCAGTAAATGCCTTTTCCGTTGATCTGACTGACCCCTTCGAGCAAAAAAGCGGTATAAATATCAAAGGAACCCCTTAATATCGGATATTTGGATTTGAGGTAATGCCGCAGCGAATTGCCGTCCTTTGCGTCTTCTACGGCTGATATGTACGGCGGGTTTCCGATAACTATGTCAAAGCCGCCCTTTTCTGCGATTACATTCGCAAACGGAGGTAGGTTTTTGAACTGTTCTGCACTGATATCAAGACTATTGCCGCATACGACATTGCAGAATGCTCCCTGTGCTGACGGGAGCCCAGGAAGTTCTAGAAGTTTTGCGAGCTCTGTAAGCTCTGAAAGCCCTGGATGCCCCCGAAGCCCGCTTTCATATAATGAGGCCAGAGCGCACCACAATCTGAGCCTGGTCATTCTTACCGCTTCCTCATCGATATCGGCGGCAAAAATACAGTTCCTTACAGCATGCAGCGCGAGCATATACAGGTCGTCCGGAATCCCTGCAGAAATGCAGGCCGAAACAGTAACCCGCGCCTTTACGATTTCCTTAAGCATGCCCATTGCGAAAGCTCCGGAGCCCGCCGCCGGATCAAATATCCTGACCTGACGAAGCGCATGCCCGATCTTGTAAAGGCTGCGGGATATCGTACCCGGAAGGCGGGAAACAAGTTCCCTGAACATACTGCTGCCGGGATCGCTACCGTGATCGCAGCCTGGACCTTCAGTATCGAGAAGTACCAGGCAATCCCCGTATGGCAGCTCTACGGCGTTCGAGATATATTGTGCGAGGCTTTCGCGGCACATGAAGCTTACGATCTCCGACGGCGTGTAAAAGGTTCCCCTGTTTTTTCTGTCCTTCCTGCCGAAGCTGCTCTCAAAAAGCTTTCCGAGCATTTCCGGGTCCATTGCAAGTATCCGGTCATACGGATCGCTTTCGTGCATTCTAAAACCCGGCAGCTTTACCATAGCCGAAAGATCCGTCGTATCGGCGTATCGTCCGCTAAAGCCCCTGATCAGATTCCTCGCAAATATTTTATAACTGAATGTCTTTTCCAGATGTTTAAGAGATGTCTGCTCCTTTTTTTGAATGAGCTTCAGCAGCTGCTTCCTTGCTGCATCCGATACAATGCAGTTTATGGATGTGCGGTTTATTGCCGCAGTTCCGCATCCGTCACCACTACCCAGGATAAATGACACCCTGCTCAGTCTAAATCCATTGTTCACCCGCAGAACACCAGGCTCATCGTTTTTACGCAGAAGCCTGATAAAAGAAAGCTTCCATTCCGGTGTGCCATCCCCGTAAAACGCTGCAACAGCGGCATCACACCGCATGGAAGACAAAATTTCCGACATAAGTTTTCTCTGTATGTATCCGTTTTGTTCATCAAAAGCATCCTGGACGGTCCTGACTGCCAGAACTGCTACTGTTGCGCCTTCGCTTAATATAAACCTTTTAATGCTGCAAAAGTCGGATATGTATCCTGAATATGAAGATAACAAGGACTCCTTCAGCGGCTTCCCGGCCATAAGCGCTTCATCCGCGGCCTGTCCGGCGAAAAATAAATCGGCGGATTTTTTGAATCTTTCCAGATCGAACGGATTTTCAATTAACTCGTCAAGAAGCTTCATTACCGGCCTCCATCACATTTTCAGCCGCGGCCTGAATGGCCGAAACCGCCGCCCCTGTCCTCCCCTATTTCGCGCGGGTCCGGATGCGGTATGAAATTGGCGCGTTTGTATTCGCAGAAAATCATTTGCGCTATTCTTTCGCCTTTTTTGATATATATGGTGCCATATGGATTACCCTGCTTATCGAGATATATTTTCTGGCCGGCAATAGCAAGCGATGCAGCCGGCAATCCCTTCCCTCCCTGCGCCAGGTACGCGAGCAATTCGGTCTCACTGTAGTTGTGGTACAGATCCTCCAGTATCTCCGGAGTTGCGGCGATCTGGTATGGCAGGTTGGCTATGTTGTACGTGTTCTGTAATATGACTCCGACAGTATCCCTGTAGTCGCTGTCGATCGTACCGGGACCGTTCGGTATTCTCAGTTCTGTTTTTAGGGATAATCCGCTTCTTGGCCTGATCTGTGCTTCAAATTCGGGATCTATCGCCATATTGAAATCGAGCGGCATTATTTTAGTTTCGCCGGGTCTGATGACCATATCGCGTGTAGCAAAGAGGTCGCAGCCTGCGGCGTGTGCTGAGGCATAAACAGGGATCCGGCCTTCCCCTTCGACCCTGATATACACATTGATTTCATTTTCCATAAGCTTTTACCCCCTGTATGCTCTTCATACGCCCCTGAAATAATGGCCTTTCGTATAGCCGCTTCCCTTAAGCATGTCTACCGTTTTTATACCTGCGGGCTTGCCGGCAATATCGGGCCGGGCGTCTTTGTAAAGCCTGACAAGTTCCCTGATCTGCTCTGGCTTTTCATCCCATATATACAACCTTAGCAGCTTTATTCCGGAATCAGCCAGGTCTCCGGCGATATCCGGGACGAACAGAACATTGGAGTTCAGTATCATGCTCCTGCAATCCGTCCTGTCACACAGCACTGGAAATTCGGAGCCTTTCCTGTCCCTGAGGCTGAAATCGCCCTTACTGCAGGCGCCTTTGCACCTGTCCGCGGCTGTGAACCCACCTTCTATACATCCTACCGGGCAATATTCGCTGATCATCAGTGGCAGCCTGCCATAAACGGCAGTTTCGAGGACGAGTTTTCCGGGAGTTCCGAAATCGTTCACCCTGCCGATGCAGGTGACCTGCTGAAGAGTAAGCTCCGCAGAAAGCGCCGCACTTTCCAGCCCCAGCCCCGCTGCCTCTGATAATGAATTCGTATTGAAAATGTTCAGCGATATATCTCCGGCCAGCCTGAGCCCTGACTTGCCCAGCTTCCTTAAAGTGCCTGTATTCCCGCAAAGAATACCGTCGACCATATATTGGGACTTTTGGCCTGCAAATCTTTCGATCAGGTTTTCGTAGTTGCCCCTCGTGATGGAAGGCAGCCAGGCAAAAACCTCAATTTCCGCAGCCTTCAGCTGCCCGGCCGTATTTTCGAAGCCGGGCTTCCCGGTTGAAACGAAAGGCAGATAGACCCTGTCTGCGCCTAACGAAGAATAGTCCAGGTCCTTGTCCCATTTATAAAAGTAAAGTGATATGGCGGGCTTGCTACTGCCATATGTCCCGCTGCTTCGCCCGCCTGGCGGGCATGCTTTTGCGACCGCTTCGGATATCCTGCGTGCCGTGCCCTCCTGATCCTCGCGGCTGCGTCTGTCCGGATAACGTTCGGCTCTTGCTTTGTAAAGCTCATCGAGCGCCCGTCTCCTGACTTCGTTTATTTCGCTTACAGGAATCGTCGATCCGTCGGCTGTCTCGACCTCCAACTCAGAAAAAGTAAAAGGCGTTGAACCGGTCTTACTCAGCTGCTCCTTGAGTCTCTCCGCCGAAAGCGGCTTGTTTATCGCCTCCTCAGGCTGTATCGTTCCCTCAGACGTAACTTTATGCCCTTCAGTATCCTCAACGTGGAGTATCAGCGGCCGTCCCGGCTGTAAAGCGGCTTTACCGGTTATTCCGACACGCCTTATAATCTTTCCCGAAAAGGTATCCCTGGCAGACCTGTTCAATATTATATCCAGAGTCTTGTAAACGCCGCTCCCCGGAATTATCCTGCCTTTGAAATCGCCGATCACGGCAAGGTCGCCTTTCCTGGCTGTTTTGGCATTCTGCTTCCCCACCTTTATTGACGTTACAGTGCCGCCGGGGCTATCTAAGCCTCCGGTCCAGATCTCCACGCCATCCCCGATCGACAGATCCCACTCCAGCCTGATGGTCACGGACTGCGAGCGGCTGTCGTACGCCTGTACCTTTCCGAGGTATATTCCGCTGTTGTTTGGTTTGTCGTAGCTCATCATGTCGGCGCCAATTTTCCCCTTCATATAACCGGCGGAAAATCCGCCCCGGTTGTAGATCTGAAGGAGATCATGCCTGTCCGTATCCTCTATCGCAGGCTGTTTCGCATTTCTCTGTTTATCCGGCCCGGCAGACAGGTCCAGATACTTTCTGTAAATGCGGACTACGGTGGCCACATATTCCGGGCTTTTCATCCTGCCCTCTATCTTCAGGGAACGTATGCCCGAGTCTGCGATATCCCCCAAATTATCCAGCATGCACATGTCCCTGGGGCTCATGAGGTATCCGGAACGATCTTTCAAATAGCGATCGTTCCCCGATGCTCCAACCGGTAGAGGTTCATTGTTCGGTTTTCTCCCCGGAATATTTCCGTCCCGTTTACCATCGTACGCATCCACCAGTTGATAAGGCAATCTGCAGGGCTGCGCGCATTTTCCCCGGTTGCCGCTCCTGCCCCCGATCATGCTGCTCATTAGGCATTGCCCCGAGTAGCATACGCAAAGCGCTCCGTGAACGAAGGCTTCTATTTCGAGCTTTGTATTACTTGCTATATATGCGATTTCCTCAAGAGACAGTTCCCTTGCAAGTACCGCCCTGCTGAAGCCCATATCTTCCAGCACCCTCGCGCCAGCCAGATCGTAGACCGTCATCTGCGTGCTTCCGTGCAGCGGAACATCGGGCATCACCTTTCTGAGAGCGGCTGCAAGGCCAAGGTCCTGCACGATTATGCCGTCTATGCCTGCGCAACGCACTTCGGCGGCAAATTCGAGCGCCTGTTTCATTTCGTCATCGGAAATAAGCGTATTCAGCGTCAGGTAAAGGCTGACGCCGCGCGCATGGGCATACAGCAGCTCTTCACGAAGCATATCGGTATCGAAGTTATCTGCATTTTCCCTGGCACTGAATGACCTGCCGCCCAGGTAAACCGCGTCAGCCCCGTTTTCCACCGCCGCATGCAGCGCATCGCGATTTCCAGCCGGCGCAAGAAGCTCTATCTTCCTACCGTATTTGTTCAACTCTCTGATCCCTGACGTATCCATTATTTCTCCTGCTGTATTCTTAATAGGTATAAACATATATAGATAATCTGTCCCTTAATATTGCGGCGTATTCCGTTACATACGGCCATTTCGGCAGCCCGGCCTCCTGTGGCTTCAGACTGCGGCCTCAAAAGCAACTTGCTTCTTGAAGAGCTGATGACGCCGCAATACCGTGCCACCTGCTTATATAAAAATCGCTCCGCGGGTCCTCCCGCGAAGCGATAGCATTGCGAAACCTTATTCTTTCGATCTTTCCGCCTTATCAAGCGAAATCCGGACCTCTCCGAGTTCTGCCTCACGCTTTGCGAGTTCAAGCTTGAGAGTTGCATTCATTTCGCCCAGAGTTGTATTTTCCATCAGCAGCCGCTGTTTTTCTTCATTCAAGCTTTCAAGTTCATCAAGCGCCTTCTTGAGTTCCTTTCTGGCATCCTGCTCACTTTCACGGCACTTGAAGAAATCATCGGCGACATTTATCGCTGTCAGGACCGCTGCAAGCGAAGTACTGAGACTGGTGCTGTTTCTCAATACCTCAGTCATTTTTTTATCTATATAGTGCCCAACCTTTTGAATATACTCTTCCGGCTCGGTTCCGACTATAGTATAATCCTTGCCTGCAATCCTCAGCTCCACCTTGTTTCTTGTGCTCAACTAAAATCAGCATCCTTTCGGCAGCGCCTTTAAGCTCTTCATCCTGTCGTTTCGGCGTCAAAGGGGATGTACTTTTTTCCATCCTCTCACATTATACTATATTCAGCCAAAAAAGCATATATTTTAATATTTTTTGATCTTACTTATTATTTAACGCTTTATTTGGCGTCTTTCACGCTTTCTTTGGCGTCATTCACGCTTTCTTTTACCTCTTCCCTGCCGCTCGCATATTTTCTCAGGATATCGGTGATGTCGACGCCTGTAAGTCCCTTAACGGTTTCAGGCAGCTGCGCTATTATGCCGGTGATATCCTTTGTCAGCTTTGATGCGCCGGAATCGCCTATCATGACTATCTTCTCCGTCTTCGAGAGAGGCTGTGCCACCGCTGATGCTATCTCTGGCAGTTTTTCGATGACCATCTGCGCCATAGCCGCATCGTTGAACTGTTTGTAAGCTTCAGCTTTCTTTGCGAGAGCTGCTGCTTCGGCTTCACCTTTTGCCTTGATGATTTCCGCTTCCGCAAGACCTGACGCCTTGATTGCTTCCGCTTTTGCAAGACCTTCAGCTTTGATCGCGTAGGATTGCGCTTCAGCATCCTTGGACTTCTTTACCTTGTCGGCCTCAGCGGATACTTCGGTCTTGAATCTGTCGGCTTCGGCAGGCTTTCTGACCATTGCGTCGAGTTCCTTGTCCTTCCTCAAGGCTTCCTGTTCCTGCAGCTCTATCTCCTTCTGTTTCTTGACGATCTCGACCTGCATTGCTTCAGCCTGGACTTCCTGCTGTATGACGAACTTCTTCTTGTCATATGAGAGGTCGGCTTCGGCTTTTCTTTCATTGATCGACGCCTGGTATTCGGCGACCTTCATTTCCTTGTCCCTGTTAGCTTCCGCAATCTTCGTCTCAGCGAGGTACTTTGCAGTCTGCCCCGCCTGCATGGCCTCGGCGCTCTTTATATCGGCGTCCCTCTTTGCTTCAGCCTGGCCTATGACGGCGTCCCTCTGGACCCTTGCGATCTGCGCCTTACCGAGGCTTTCAAGGTAACCGTTCTTGTCGGAAATTTCCCTGATCGTGAAGGATATGATTTTGAGGCCCATGTTCGCAAGGTCTCCGGCTGCGAGTTCCTGCACCTTCTGCGCGAATGCGTCCCTGTTCTGGTTGATCTCCTCTACAGTCAGGTTGCCTACTATCGAACGCAGATGACCCTCGAGGGTCTGTGTAGCGATACGTTTGATCTCATCTTCCTTGAGGCTCAGGAACTGCTCTGCTGCTGTTGCTATGGCTTCCTGGCTCGAATCGATCTTGACCTGCGCGATACCGTCGACAGTTACCTGTACTCCCTGGGAAGTATACGCGCTTGAACTTACATCAAGCGGCATGATCCTCAGTGATATTGTCTTTGAAATTTCCAGTACCGGTAATACAAAGGTTGCTCCGCCCCTTACGATTCTAAACCCGACCACCTGGCCGTTCGGAAGCCTCTTTTTACGTCCCGAAACTATCAACGCTTCATCCGGTCCCACTTTCACGTATCTGCCGACAAAAACAGATATCAGAATAAAAAGGACAACTACCAGAACTAAACCGATCAAAATTGGCACTGCGTAAGATCCCATTACGAATCCTCCCTTAATTAATTATTTCCAGCATTTCTGCGTGGTTTTCCGTTTTCCTTGTTCTCCTGTTCCTCATAAATGATTTCGATATCGTCCAGCGTCAGCTTCTGCTGCACGACCGCCACATTGCCTGCGATCTCCCTGATCACAACCGTGGCGCCTCTTTTGATGGCGCTTCCTTCCATGGACCTGGCAGACTGTGTATACCTGATGCCGTTGGCGACATAAGCTATCTCGCCCAGGCCTTTTTCAGGCACAGGCGTTATCACCTCGGCCTCAGTTCCTGCCAGTTCATCCAGAGAATAAATTGAATTGGACTGCGAACCGTACATGAACTTGACGATCCCGAAAAACAAAGCTGCTCCTATGGCTCCTGCAAACCCCAGTGAAATGATGGTGCTCATCAGTCCGGAAATACCGAAGCCCTTCATGGAAATAATGCCCACCGCACCGAAGGTGCTGATGGCGCTTGCGATAACAAGCGGATTGAAAGGTGACGGGGTGTCCGATGAATCGGAACCATGCTGCGCACCGGCATTATGTTCCAGGTCGGCACCATGGCCTGCCTCTGCTCCCGCCGCATGATCGAGGCTGCCGGTATGGTCCATTCCAACTGCATGATCGAAACCTCCGGCATGATCAAAGCTGCCGATATGGTCGGCCCCGCCCGTATGGTCTATTCCGTGGTCTGCTCCATGACCTCCGAGGATCAGCGACAAAACAGAGTAAAATACACCGAACGCAAGGCAACCGATAAATACGTAAAGCAGAAAATCACCTCCCCATAAAAAACTGCTCAGTTTATTCTACCATATCCGCACGCTCATTCAAATGACTTATAATCTGTACTATATACGGTGTATGTTTTGAATAAGTCTTATATATCGACCGGCCGGTAAAAGTTATTGTTCGAATTGCAGCGCAAAAACAGAGAAGGCCGGCCATATACGTTATGAATCCGGCCAGCCTCTCTATAAGTTGAGCATGGGAAAAAACAAGGGGGCTTAGTCCTGGTTGAGATCCAGTATCTTGCCGTCTTCCGGGTTTATGTAAACGAGCCAGTAGCCGAATGCTCCGTAGCGTGGTCTTCCGCCGTCCGCCTGTACCCATTTGCTCATATCTCCGAATGGTTTACGGTCGACCATGTGCATTCCGGGTACACCGCACACGACATATTTCCGCCCATCCCTCCTGGTAAATATGCCGACGATGAGGTGATGGTACTTGTAATGCGCCAGCATTACCGCCGGGTTGAACATAAGGGGCGACCTTATATTGTTTTGGTAAAGGATATTGTTAAGATTAACAGGGTTCGTGATCTTCCACCACATGTAATCGCTTCGTTTGCTATGGAACGGATCATTCTCCTCAAAATTCAGGTCAAGTATGGCCCTGAGCCTCGACAGATCCCCGGCAGGCTGCATCTGCCCGGTCGCTCCTCTGTGATTAGCCTTGCATGTTTCGCATGGGCTGGCAGTTTCCTGCGCCGTATTCAGAAAGGCTCCGCAGATATTCCCGTTGAGATAAAGGCATCCGGTATTAATGCTGCCGGGTCCGGAAATATGTTGATATTCCGGCTGGGAAGTCGTCTGGTCCTGCTCGGCCTCCGCTGACTGCGGCTGTTGTATATTTTCACGCGGTTGTTGTACGTTATCCTGCGGCTGTTGTAAGTTTGCCTGTGGCTGGCGGTCGTTTTCCTGCGGCTGTTGGTCGTTTGCCTGTGGCTGTTGGTCGTTTTCCTGCGGCATCTGTGCCGTATTATCGTCCTCCACAGCCTCCCGGGCCGGCTCCTCCGGCTGCTGTACAGCGTCCTGGTACTCCTGTCCCTGTCCGACCTCAAACGGCTGAACAGGTCCGTAAGGCTGGACGGGCGGTTGCGGGTAAGCCTGATACGGATCGTATACTTGAGGCTGCTGTGCATACATCTGGTATGGGTCATATGTATTCAGCGGTTGTTCCTGATATGCCGGATAAGGGATATATGGCTGGGTTTGTTCAAACTGACCGGGCAAGCCCTGTTCATACTGTTGTTCCGGCACTGCCCCGTAAGACTGGATTGTTTGCTGGTCGGCCGAATATTGATATATCTGCGGCCGATCGCCTATATAAGCAGGAGTTTGCTGATACTGCGGCTGATCGCCTGCCAGGGCAGGAGTTTCCTGATATGCCTGCGGCTGACCGCCTATAAAGGCAGGAGATTCCTGATATGTCTGTGGCTGATCGCCTATATAAGCAGGAGTTTGCTGATACTGTGGCTGGTCATCTGCATGCGCAAGTCCGGCCTTGGGCTTGATTTCAGGTTCCGCCTTTTTCTCCGGCTTCGTTTCCGGCTTTGTTTCCGGCTTCGCTTCCGGCTTCGCCTCGAACTTTGGCACCGGTATGATCTCCGACTGTACAGGTTTTTTTACCATCCTGGACATACGGAAATCGTTCCTCCAATCGACACGCTTATTCCTGTACGCTGCTAGCGGGCAGGCCAGACTGTTTTCAAGACCGCCGGTATTTTCGGCGACAACGGCGAACACATCGAAACCCTCGATCGGAACTCCCGATCTGCCCACGTCCGACGGATCGAATATCCATTCGATTTCAGCATTTCCCGGCCTAAACCCGAAATTGCCTGCATGGACCAATGCCTTCGGCAGACTGCCTGCACGCAGCAAATAAAGGGCATACTCAAACCTTCCGTTTCCCGGCCGCAGGTTCTGTACGGCCGCGTGCAGCCTGCCCCTTCCATCGCGGACTTCCACCTTTAAATGGCCGGATGGTTTCTGACCGGCCTCGTAGCCGGTATCCTCATTGACAAATATGAAGTAATTTCTTTGGAACCCAGACCTCACACCCAATCCCAATCCCTCCGATACTGATACTGCATCTATATTAACTCGTCATACCATAAAATAAACCATCATAGGATTATATGACGGTTTACCTTAATTGATGCTATCCGGCCCGGGGTCCGGGAAATATACTAATGCTTCCCGCCTTTTTTCTTATACTCAGGACGCGTTTTTACAGGTTCCTTGTTCTTGTCGATCTGGTCGTTGTAAAAAGCAGGGTCTCCGACAGCTTCCTTGACTATACCCTTATCTCGCATTTTTTCTTTCATATCATTGCTCCCTTCATTCGTAATGAGTTATTTTTTGCAATTTTCAAGAGAAATATTAAAGATCGTTTATTACAAAAATGAAGGATTGTTGTTTAAAAGTTGCAAAACAGTGGGGTCGCAGCAACATTTAAAACATTATGCCCGCAAAACGGTAGAGCGCAATGACACTGACTTAAAATAACTTGAATAATCTCATGTTGTGTATTTCATTAGTATATGGTAGAATGTTAGTGAAAAAATTAACCAAGTACATAACGCATTACTGGGTTACAACAGCGATACGATATAATGTAACGCGCGTAGGAAATAATAAGCGTATAAAATGAAAGGAGATCATAAGATATGACCGCAAACAAAAAATTGCAGGATTGGGTCAAAGAAATGGCAGCTATGTGCGAACCCGATCAGATTTACTGGTGTGACGGTTCACAGGAAGAAAACGACCGTCTGCTCAAGGAAATGGTCGACAGTGGCATGGCTACCCCGCTGAACCCCAAGAAACGCCCCGGTTGCTACCTTTTCAGGAGCGATCCGTCAGACGTTGCACGTGTTGAAGACAGGACCTTCATTGCTTCCAAAAGGAAGGAAGATGCCGGCCCGACAAATAACTGGATCGATCCCGTCGAACTCAAGGCTACGATGAAAGAACTCTATAAAGGCAGCATGCATGGCAGGACCATGTATGTAGTACCCTTCTCGATGGGTCCTATTGGTTCGCCTATATCCAAGATAGGCATCGAACTGACCGACAGCCCGTATGTCGTTGTAAACATGAGGATCATGACGCGCATGGGCAAGGCGGTCCTCGATACTCTCGCAGACGGAGATTTTGTACCTTGCCTGCATTCCGTAGGATATCCGCTAGAAAAAGGCCAGAAGGATATCTCATGGCCTTGCGCTCCTATCGAAAAGAAATATATAAGCCATTTCCCGGAAGAGAGGACGATCTGGTCCTATGGTTCCGGTTACGGCGGAAACGCACTGCTCGGCAAAAAATGCTTTGCTCTGCGTATCGCTTCCGTCCAGGCACGCGATGAAGGCTGGCTGGCTGAACATATGCTGATCCTTGGTATCACTGATCCCAAGGGCAACAAAAAATATGTATGCGGCGCTTTCCCGAGCGCATGCGGCAAGACCAACCTCGCTATGCTCATACCGACGCTTCCGGGCTGGAAGGTCGAAACTGTCGGCGATGATATAGCATGGATGAAATTCGGAAAAGACGGACGTCTTTATGCGATAAACCCTGAAG
>Ga0207834_1000291_pt1 | contig 18130 bp, 5 predicted proteins | sample LuqExpMetagenom5_FD_187763 | JGI IMG/M metagenome (GOLD analysis project Ga0207834, IMG submission 187763) | Tropical forest soil microbial communities from Luquillo Experimental Forest, Puerto Rico - Sample 5 (SPAdes) | ecosystem: Environmental > Terrestrial > Soil > Tropical forest ...
GTGCGATCCCGATTGCCCACTCTGGCATCGTGACAGATGCCCGGTGAAAAACGCTATGCCTCTGCATCTAAATGCATAAAGTTAATAACAGCCTCTAGGCGAATTGCACATCCATACCAATCTAATTGTTGGCTGATCCCCAGTACGCTGCGACAACACGAGGCGGCCCCGCGACATCGTCAATCACCGTGGTCTCCAACACAAACTCCACATTCCGTCTCTGCCACTCCGGCGGAGCATTATGAATGCCCTGATCGAGTAAGCGAGCATTGGAGACAAACTCCGCTGCAGCCTGAGTTCCCGCACTTGAGATTCCAGCTACGATGACAGTAAATTGACCCGTCTTGGAATTCATCAGCCGACTGACAATCGCGAAATCTTCGAACGATTCACCATGGGCCCCATCCTGGGCATGCCAGACACGGTTGCCCGGGGGTGCCTCACGAATGGAAAAGTCGCCGTTGTCCTCCGAAAAGATGAAGTGCATATTCGCAGTCAACTGCATGGTCCATTTATTGTTGAAGGCTCCCACGACAACTGCTGGCGAATTGCGCAGGTCCTCGTAGGAATAACTGGACCCGATCCGCACCTGACGCGGCTTGCCGATCGTACCTAGAAAACCAGAGAGATTGATTGCGGCGTAAGAGTCCCCTATCGCCACGCCGAAATCGGATGCCTGATACAGATCGCCCCAGGTGATCGCTTCGTTGCTTCCCATCTGGAGCGGGTTATTATCGCGCTGGACCTCGGTATCAAACGATCCCGGATGATACTTTTCATAGCGTCGGTAAACCTCCTGCCCAGGCCGGTAGACAACTGACTTCGATAAGCAGATCAGTACAGGCTGCTGCGTATTAAAAACCGGAGCCCAAAACTGCGAGACAGCCGATTGTTCCTGTTTTCTCTGCTGATGGTACAGCCATACGAGCACCCCGCTCGTGAGAAGCGCAAGACATAGACCCGACAATGCCAAGAACCGCCACGATTTCAGCAGATGGCGCCCACGAGGCGGCGAATCAGGAGTCTGCTTGGCACCACGAACCGGAAACAGAGCAGGCGGAATGTTCATTTTTTCGTCAGCCCAATGGAAGGCCGGCGAATACGACCCCACGGGTAGCGCGATTCTTACCCCGTTCTGCTCACTTGCGCCCTGATAGTACTGCTCCAGGCGGCGACGGACTTCGCCGGCCTGCACACGCACAACCGGATCATCCCCGGTTGCGTAGTCCGGCTCACGACGGAAGACCTCGGTCCCAATGGTCCGCTCCTTCAACGACTCCGGATGTCCATCGAGCTGTTTTTGGACCACATACGACAAGAACTGCTTGCAGCGCGAAGCACTGGAGAAGACCGGACTCGTCAGAATCCGGTCAAGCTCCTCGAGCACTAGGTGCTTTTGTCCGCTGCTATACATCTGCGACTGCAGCGGGCCGTGAAGATCGGAGGTTGTAACGAATGGCTTCTTCAATCTGGCAATCAACGGTGGAGCTCAAGCTGGTTGTGGATGTTTTGGTACTTGTAATGTTCTGGCGGAGAATCGCCTATTACTGTACTCCGAACCTGACCCCGGGTTCAGCTCTTGCGCCCCTTCTAGATGAGCCTAAGGCAAGATGAGTAGACCGAATCGAGTCATCGTTTGTCAAGACGTTGCTTTCCGGCTCGATAACAGGGAACATCGAAAATATGCTGAACCAACCAATTCCCCATTTAACAACGCACAATCTCATCTGAATCCAGGATTTATACGGTAAAAAACACGTAATAAATGCGCGGTAAACCCTTGATTCCATATCTCACTCCGGTGTGTCACACCGTAAGTCCACTGTGTCTTACTTATGCCAATTTAAGACCTATTCCTACAGTCCAGGCAAATCGATTTTCTGTTTTTCCGTGACAGTAACAGTTCTGTCAGGCCAGAGATCAATGTCACGCACTCAAAGTGCGTTGGAACCACCCAAGAAACATGTACTTTCTGGAGGACCTACAATGAGGCAGGCATCATGGCCATCGCTGCAAACATCCATCGGTAGGAAGCTGCCGAAATTCTGCAGTCACCTCGCACTATCGCTCTTTACCCTGTTGCTGATTCCCTCAGCTCTGCTCGCCCAGATTACGGCGGGCAGTTTATCGGGTACAGTTCGCGATATCACCGGCGCCGTCATCCCGAAAGCCAGTGTGACGCTCACCAATCAGGCCACCAAAGACGCCCGATCCACGTCGAGCAATGGCGCCGGCTACTTCAGCTTCGCCGCCGTTCAGGCTGGTCAATATTCGCTGACGGTTCGTGCCGAGGGCTTTGAGAGCCTCAAACAGACCGGCATCACCCTCAACTCCGGCGATACACGCGAAGTTACCGGTATCCAATTGAAGGTCGGCTCGGCAACCCAGACCGTTTCGGTTGCAGCCGACGGCGATCAAATTATTAACACTGATTCTGGAACGCACTCCAACGTGCTCGGCACCCAGGATCTGCAGAAGCTTTCGCTTGAGAGCCGCAACATTTCTGAGCTGTTGAAGGTTCTGCCCGGCGTAACGGCCGTTGCCAACGGCACTTCGGGTGGCAGTTCGGTCGACTTTTCGGCAGTTGGCCCCACAGGTTCGACAGCCGGCGTTGGTTACTCGCCTTCCGGTGCCCCGTACCGTGGCGGCACGTCGTTCCTGCTCGATGGCGCCAATATTATTGACCCGGGCTGCAACTGCTGGTCCATCGCCGTCCCCAACCCCGACATGACGAGCGAAGTCAAGGTGGAACAGGCCTTCGGTGCCGACATGCCGAATGGACCGGTGGTCATCAATACCACGTCCAAGAGTGGTGCAGCGGCTTTCCACGGCCAAGCCTACTTCTATGCCCGCAACCAGGTTCTGAATTCCAACACTTGGCTCAACAATCATCAGAACGCGGCACGCCAGCCCGGCCAGTACTACTATCCAGGCGGTAACATCGGCGGCCCCGTCTTCATTCCCCACACCCGCATCGGCAAGAGCCGTAATCTCTTCTTCTGGTTCGGCTATGAGTACTACAAGCAGACTCTGCCCGCGGGGACTCCGCTTGAATCCTACATTCCCTCGGCGGGCATGATGGCCGGCAACTTCACCTCCACCGGTACCGGCAACTCCGCTCTCTGCCCCAATGGCTTCACCGCCGGAGCAACCAACTGGTGCGGTGACCCGACCGGCAGCCGCGACCAGAACGGTGCCCTCATTACCAACGCAGCCAAGGTCCCGGTGGATACCGGTGCGGCGGCGCTGATGAAGATGTTCCCGGCCGCCAACGCTGATCCTTCAAAGACTCCTGGCGCCTACAATTACTACCTACCCTATTCGAACGTCCAGAACGGCTACGTCCTGCGCGGACGCATCGACTACAACATCAACGCCAACAACAAAGTCTATGCCACCTTCCAGCAGGGCGCCTCGACGCTGACCAACGTTGCCCATGTCTGGTGGAATCCGAGCAACGCTGTTGCTTATCCTGGCGGCGCGATCACGCAGCCGACGACCTCGCGCGTGGCCACCTTCAACATGGTCAACGTGCTCACGCCCTCGCTCACCAACGAGTTTGTCTTTGCCTGGGGCTGGGCCAACGGTCCGTACAAGCCAGGCGACCTGAGCAAGATCTACAACTCCACCCTCGGCTTCAACTATGGCACGGTCTACAACACGGCCTCCCCGGTCGCGCCGTCCATCAACTCTGCCGGCGCGCAAACCTTCCCCGACATCTCCCAGCCCGCCTTCTACAACAAGGACGGCATCTATGTTTCGAAGAAGGCCATTCCCTCCTTTGCCGAAAACCTCACCAAGGTCTGGAAGACCCACACCTTCAAGTTCGGCGCATTTACCGAGTTGGTTGGCAACGAGCAGGGCACGTGGGCTTATCCGAATGGCCAGTTGAACTTTGGCAACCAGGCCTACTCCAACAACGTGACGGGCTCGAAGATCACCTCGGGCACGCTGATCGGCGCCACCAACCCCACCGCCAATCTCGTCATGGGCATTGCTTCGAGCTTCAGCCAGAACTCGAACGCTCCCGTGCAGGATATGGCCTATCGCACCACCTCGGCCTACCTGCTCGACAACTGGCAGGTGATCCGTCATCTAACCGTCAACATCGGTGTTCGCTGGGATCACGTCGGCCGCTGGTATGACCGTCAAGGTGTTGGACTCGCTGTGTGGATGCCTGCTCTCTACGCGAGCGACGTGGCTCTGAACCAGACGTCCAAGTCCATGGTCGTCCAGTATCCAGGCATTCGCTGGCGCGGGATCGATCCTGGAATCCCCAATAGCGGCTCACCCACACGGCTAGCCTTCACTACCCCGCGCTTCGGCTTCTCCTACGACCTCAAGGGCGACGGACAGACCGTGATTCGCGGTGGCTGGGGACAGTACACCTGGAACGATCAGTTCAACGACTATGGCGGTGCGCTGAGCACCTCGCAGAACATGCAAACCTACAGCTCGCCTGGCAGCCAGGCCATCACGCTCTCTCAGATTGCCCTGCAGACGCCCTCTGGCAACAACATGCCGGCTGGCAGCGTCACCGCCGCCGACTACAACGACTATCTAGTTCCCAGAACCAGCGCCTGGAATCTCACCATCGACCGCAAACTCCCCTTCAAGTCCATGCTGGAAATCGGCTACGTAGGATCGAGCAGCAAGCACCTGCTGATGGGCGGACAGAGCGATGGTTCTGGACTTGGCGGTGCGCAGTTCAGCAACGTGAACAAGATCGCTCGCGGCGGTCTGTTCAAGGCCGATCCCATCACCGGTGCAGCAGCGCCAAGCAATCCCGATAACACCGGCACCTACAACATCAACGACTACTATCCGTATTCCGGTTGTACCGCTTCAGGTAGTTGCTATGGCTACGGATCCAACACGGTCACCGTCCATGAGCACGTCGGCGACTCCAACTATCATGGCGTGCAGATCATCTGGACCAAGTCGCAGGGCAAGCTTAGCTACAACCTGAGCTACACCTGGTCGAAATCGCTGGGCATGATCGGTTCCACACTGGATGCCTTCAATGCGCATGGCAACTACGGCATCCTCTCCATCGACCGACCGCATGTTGTTAACACCACCTACTCCTACGCTTTTGGTGACCTCTACAAGGGACAGCGGAAGATCGTCGGCGAGGTCGTCAACGGCTGGAATATCTCCGGCGTAACCACCTTCCAGTCAGGCGGCAACCTCCAGGCCGGCTATATGCAGAATCTTGGACTCTACATCCAGGACACGAAGACCAGCCTGCCGATGACCTCGAAGCGCTACTTCGGCACCGATGCGAACTCCATTCTGCCAATCAACACCTGCAACCCGAAGAGTGGGCTCAAGGATCGCCAGAAACTCAATCTGAGCTGCTTTACTGCTCCAACGTTCGGCAACCAGGGCTACCGTCAGATTCATCCCTATCTGAGCGGCCCGATCTACACCGACTCCGACCTGACGATCTACAAGACCTTCCCGATTGTCGGTTCGCAAAATGTCGAATTCCGCGCCTCAGCCTTCGACTTCCTCAACCACTCGCTCTGGGGCTTCAGTGGCAACAACCTGCTCGCTCTCAAGTACAAGACAGCCGATGGCGGTCAGAGCTTCACAACCGATGCCGCCACGCTCGGGCTCAGCTCCACCAACCTCTGGGGTGTGATGGATCAGAAGTCGCCTTACTCGGGTGCGGGCTACGCACGCATCATCGAGTTCTCGCTTAAGTACAACTTCTAGCCATCAGCAGAATGCGCGCAGGTGGGGCATCTTCCTCCGCTTCACCTACGCGCATTTCTGTACTCAGTTCCCTGTTGGCTGGATGCAAGCGGCTCGTCCTTTCATACCGCGCCTGCGCCTGTCACTACGTATACCGTCGCGAACGCTGTCGGCGACCACTTTCCCTGGAGATGGAATGCTCTCTTTGCATGCTGTTCGAACCTCTCGGCCACGATTCTTTCGCGTTGGCACACTCCTTTCGGCTCTCCTTCTTGGAATCCTTCCAGCTACCATTGGACAGGCCAGCACAAATCCATCTGCGGCCTCACTTGAGAAGTTTCTCAACGGCCTTACCGTTCATCTGGCCGAAGGCGATCTTCGTCTCGAAGTTCTTTCGCCCAGCATGATCCATGTCGCCTTTGCCCATGAACCATCCTTCTTCCATCACCTGTCTTTGATCCGTGTTCCTCCGCCACAAACAGCCGTGGCCTTTCATGTCGAAGAGTCTGCTACCGCATGGACACTGATAACCGAGAGCCTGCGTGTCACCGTCGACCGGGCAAACGGCACACTGAACTTTGCCGATGCTTCCGGTCGCGTGGTGCTGGCAGAGACAGCCGGCAGCCGCGAACTGATACCTGCCGAAGTGCAGGGCGAGCACACATTCCATATTCGTCAGCAATGGCATGGCACCCTGGACGAATCTCTGCACGGTTTAGGTCAGATGCAGCTCGGCGTGGTCGACATCAAGGGCTACGACCTTGATCTTTGGCAGCACAATACCAACATTGTTGTGCCCTTCTTGGTCTCGTCCAAAGGCTACGGAATTCTCTGGGATAACACTTCCTACACGCGTTTCGGCGATCTGCGCCCGTTCGCCTCCATTCCGGCCGCTAATCTGCTCGATGCGAACGGAACACCCGGCGCAGTCACCATCCAACCAGCCGATGGTAAATCCGCTTACCGGACTGCCAGCATCTCGCTCCATCGTGAACAGAGCGAGGAGGAAAAGAATCATCCCGAACAGGCGAGCAACTTGAAGACCGGACAAAGCTGGGTTGGCTCCATCGTTGCTCCCAGCACCGGTGAGTATCAATTCCAGTCCTATTCGAATGGCGGCATCCGCGTTTGGCTCGATGGCAAGCTCGTGATGGAACACTGGCGTCAGAACTGGCTCACTGGAATCGATCAGGTCAAGCTCCATCTCAACCAGGGCCAGAAGATCGCTCTGCGCATCGAAACAGGTCCCGAGCAGCAGAGCACCATCGACTTCCGCTGGAAGACTCCTCCGCCTTCCACCAACACCTCGCTCTGGTCTGAAGTCGGTGACGGAATCGACTATACCTTTGTCTACGGCCCCTCTGTTGAGCAGGTCATCGCTGGCTACAGGATGCTGACCGGCAAGGCTCCCATTCCGCCCAACTGGGCCTTCGGCCTTTGGCAATCCTACCAACGCTACGAGACCGCCCAACAGTCACTCGATGTTGTGAACGAGTTCCGTTCACGCAAAATCCCCTTTGACAATATCGTGCAGGACTGGCAATACTGGCACGTCGATTCCTGGGGATCCCACACGTTCGACCCCGAACGGTTTCCCGATCCAGACGCATGGATCAAGGCGATTCACGACCAGCATGCTCATCTGATGCTCTCTGTCTGGGGCAAGTTCAACCCGAATACAGACAACGCAAAAGAGATGCAGGAGCATGGTTTTCTCTACCAGCCCAATCTCCGCGAGAATGTTCTTGACTGGCTGAATCAACCCTATACCTTCTATGACGCCTTCAACCCCGAGGCACGAAAGTTGTTCTGGCAGCAGATCGACAAGCATCTGTTCTCCAAGGGCGTTGATGCCTGGTGGATGGACGCAACAGAACCAGACTTGTTGCCCTCGCCACCCACGCTCGACGGGCAGCGCACACATCTTGAACCTACCTATCTCGGTACTGGATCGAGGATGCTGAATGGCTATGCGCTCGAGAACAGCCACGGGGTCAGCGAAGGCCAGTTGTCGTCGGCACCCAACCAGCGTGTGTTCATTCTCACCCGCTCCGGATTCGCCGGCATCCAGCGGTACTCAACAGCCATCTGGTCCGGTGACATTACCTCGACATGGACCGCAATGGGCAAGCAGATCGCTGCCGGCATCGGCGCCAGCATTTCAGGGCTCCCTTTCTGGACCATGGACACTGGTGGCTACACCATGCAAAACCGCTTTTCCAAAGAACCCATGACTGCGAGCGATGAGCAGGAGTGGCGCGAGCTGAACACCCGCTGGTTCCAGTTCTCTACCTTCACGCCGTTCCTGCGCGTCCATGGCGAGTTGCGCCGACGTGAAATCTGGACTCTCGGCGTCGGCTCGCCTGCTTATAACGCCGAGTTGGCCTTTGACCGCCTCCGTTACGCGTTGAACCCGTATATTTATTCGCTGGCAGGCGCGGCATGGCTCAACGACCGCACCATGTTGCGGCCGCTTGTAATGGATTTTGCCAGTGATAAGACCGCACGCGAAGCCACGGACGAGTACATGTTTGGCCCTGCGCTTTTGGTTGCTCCTGTGATGCATTACCGCCAGCGCGAACGCGAGGTGTATCTGCCGCCGGCGGCAACTTGGTACGATTACTGGACCGGTAAACCGGTTGGATCTGGCCCGACAAAGGCCGCTGCCCCTTTCGAGCATATTCCCGTCTTCGTGCGTGCTGGATCCATCATCCCGTACGGTCCAGACCTGCAGTATGTGGGTGAAAAACCAGCCGACCCGTTGACCATCTCGGTCTACAAAGGTGCCAATGGCGAGTTCACCCTCTATGAAGACCAGGGAACAACCAACGACTATCTCAAGGGCGCGTATTCGCTGATTCCTTTCTTCTGGAACGACGCGAAAAACACGCTCACCATTGGCGCATGCAAAGGCACGTTTAGCGGCATGTTGGCCCATCGTAACTTCCGCATCGTTCTCGTTTCATCCGATCACGCCGCGGAATTTCCGTTCACAACCGAACAGCCCAAGATGGTCGAGTACAGCGGCGCGGAAGTTCAAATACAACTCAAATAAACTTCCTCGGCCTTGCTTGCTGCAACAACCGAGTTGCAGCAAGCAAGGCAGCACTTCCCAACCGCACTTCTCGCTGGCCTTGGAAAGAACACCTTCCTTCGTGCTGTTGGCGTGAAAAGGCTATTTTGGCTTCGGCGGACACACCAGTACGTGCATCCAGCGCACACATGGCCATCTTTCGCATCTATGCCTCAATCGCCATCAATGATTCGCGTCAAGATGGACGGTCGAAATTCCAGGCAGAGATTGAACGTCTATGCGAATCGCTTGGAGCCGCGAGGGCGCACGAGCCCGTGCTGTTTCTGATCGATGAAGTTTGATCGCCCCTGTTATTCCTGAGCCATTGTGAATGTTAGTCTTCGGACAAACCATCATCCATTTCCACCCCGCTTAAGCACTTCAATCTGCATAGCTGTCTCTACCGTAACCATCTCAATTCGATGTGGCAAAGGATCGCCGAACCGACAAAGCGGGACTTCCAGATTCTATAAAAGTGTTGCTGCCATTACAGTCCAAAGACTTGTTTTACCTCTTAGCGAAGCGATATACGGTCAACCCAGACGTTCTTGGTGATCGTCTCACCGGGGAAGGCGAGTTTTCTGCCATCGCGTGAAGGCGTTCCCCAGATTGGAATTGGGCTTTCGCGCAGGACTTTGGCATGCCCTGCGCGATCCACAAAGAGGAGATCATAGCCAGCCGCCGTCTTCAATTCGACAAAAAAGCCTTTCCCATCCGGCGACCATATCGGTTCCAGCATGGTTCCGAAACCTACTACTGGGATTGTAGTCATCGACGACAAAGATCTAGCGGTAAGAGTTGCAACTTGTAAGCTGGGGTGGTTCGGATCATGGTTTGCCAAAACCACTGCCGATCCGTCTGGAGAGATGGACCAATCGCCAAGAATTGTAGGCTGCCATTTTATTCGTCCGAGTTCCTGCTCCATGCCGCGAACTGGATCAAGGGCAAAGAAGACAAACTCATCCTTGGCAATGGTCTCTCGCAGGACGCAAGGTGCCTTCGAAGCGATCGGACAGTGAAACTCATCGATGGTGCCCGTTGTGTAGAGTTGCTTAGGCTTACCACCTTCGACAGGAATGCTAAAGATTCCGATGGCGCGCGTTGGCCAGCCTGTAAATTCAATGAACATCATCCACTTGCCATCTGAAGTGAACTCGGCCATAGCTGCCTTGTCGGGCAGTTCCGCTTGAATTTCCATTTTGGTTTCATGCAACTGTTGCTTGCAAATGAGTGATCTTCCATTGTTTGCACTATCGAAAACAACCGCATCGCCATTAGGGGTCCACGCGTGAGGATAATTGCTTTGCGAATGATCTGTCAGCCGCGTTATTCCAGCCAGCGTAAGGCCCGGTTTACGAATCTCTGCCACATAAACATCCACTGTATGCCGCGCCAGCACTGCGCCAACTACGTTCCCGTCTGCCGAGGCTGAGAGGCTGATGATGCTGTCAACGCCGGCTGCGTCCCAGCCCTGCAACGAACCCTCTGCTTGCGGCTGCTTCAAAAAACGGCCCGAGTCGGGATTCGTTGCGACCATCCTTAGCCTCGACTTGCCTGAAGATCCCAGAACCGGAAAGAAAAATCTCCCGTCTTGCAGCAGAAACGCCGAATCGAATTGGATGTTCTCTTCCTGTGCCAGTACTCTCCCCGTTACGGCATCGATGGATTCGTAGATCCATCGATACCGTGATTGAGCCAGATCCGATGGACTATCCGACGACGATGAACCACTTCTCACTGGCGGTACAGCGTGCCGTCGGTTAACAACCACTCTGTTGCTTCTTGGCGACCAGAGCAGGAAGGTAAAGCTTTCACCGTTTTTTTGAGGAACTAGTAGCCGCTCATTTTGCCCATCTCCATCGGCAATCCAAACCTCAGCGCCACGCTGGCGAGTATAGACAATGCGGTTGCGATCTGAGTTGATTGCGGCGAGTCCGGCATCGTTCAGAAGAAGACGGGGCGGTTCTCCACGCAAAGAAACGACCCATACCAAGCTCCTGCGGCTTGCAATGTCAACACCGCTTGCCAGTAAGGATCCGCCGTCTGGATACCAAGCCAGATGTTCTGTAAAGAAGGAAGATGGAGAAGCGAGTAAACGATCAGCGCCGTTCTCTAAAGAGTGGATCGAGATGCTTGAGCCATCGCTATAGGCCACCGAATGCCCATCGGGAGCAATGGCTTCCACAGAGATTTTGTCGTCGCTGCTAAAAGTGACCTGAGTTGGCAACTGTTTGAAGAAAAGTTGCTCTTCTCCTGAATGAACAGAATGAACCGCTTTGTGCCGTACTAAGATTGTTCCGACGCCCAATATAAGCAGGCTCGCACTGAGAACAAAAAACACTCTCCAGTAAAACCGGATTTGGATGGAGTTTTCAGAAGCCATCGCGCTTGGCGGCTCTTGTTCTTTCATCGCCGCGGGGTTGCTGTCTGAAGCGGTTAAGCCTTCTCTGGCACTTGTCGCCTGCTCAGTAGATATGGAATTACGTGAGGCCTCTACGCCCTTTGGGCTTCCTGATGTTTCAATCTCCTCCACTACGGCAATAAACCGGTAGCCAAGTCCGATGATCGTTTCGATGTAGGTGGGCGAAACCGGATCGTCATCCAACAACGCACGCAGCCGGCGCACTGCCATATTGATTCCGGTGGTCACATCTACGGTGTTCGAGCCTTCCCAAAGGACCTGAGCGATCTCCTCGCGCGTGATCAATTTGCCGCACCGCGTAAGGAAAAGAATCAGGAGCTTGCGGAGAGACACGGAAAGGCGCATACGCTTTCCATGCCGGAGAAGCTGCTGTTGTTCTAGATCGAAACTGAAGGGACCAAACCGAAAGATGCTCACCTCCGGGCTCATATCGTATTTATATTTGCGCGGTGGCTTTGGGATGCCCTCCTTATTTTAGTGAGGCAGGGTGACTTTAACAACGAGGAATCAGCGATTTAGCTTGTTATATAGATTTTAGGCAAATTTTAGACGGATGCTATGGCTTTATCTATCAGTCCGTCCTAAGTTCAGGCCAGCACGCTTCCCTTCTATCTCAAAATTCAATTTCTACAAACTGTCCATGCACCGTCACTACGCTGTCTCGGTTCGGAGAAGATAATGCTCGATTTTGCCCGTGTTTGCCTGAAGTCCTGCTTGCTGCAGGTAAAGTCTTCCGCTGCATTGCGGCGTACAAAAGACAAGTTGCAGCAAGTGCTGCCCGTTGGCACAAACACCGCTGTGCTGATCCTGTTCGTTCTCTGCATGAAAATGGGAGGATCGGCTCTGGCGTGGGCACAGAGCGCTACGACAACCACCCTCACCCTCTCTTCAAACACTATCGCTCATGGAACAGCCATCACCATAACGGCAACCGTAAATTCCGGCGGTAGCCAGGTCTCAAGTGGAATCGTGAGCTTCTATCAGATCGTCGGCTCATCAGAGAAACTGCTTCTCAGTACTCAGCCACTTACAGCGTCTTCCCATTCCGCGGTTCTGCAACATATCTTCGGGGTTGGCAGTTCGGTCCTGGAGGCGACATTTCTTCCCACGAGTTCTTTAGCGGGCAGTACGTCCTCCCGGAAAACTCTCACAGTCACCGGCACCAACAAGACCACCGCAAGCATCAGCACGTCCGGCAGTGTCGGCAGCTATTCGCTCACAGGAACTGTCGACGCATTTGGGATATCCGCACCGGGCGGAGAGGTCTCCTTTGAGGATCAATCCAGCGGTAACGCCGTACTCGCTATGGCAATACTGGATAGCACCACGTTGGCCAGTGGCCTCCTCTCCGTGAAAAGCTGCTCAACGGTAAACTGCTCAACTGGCTATAATCCATACTCTATTGCAGTGGCCGACCTCGATGGAGACGGAATTCTTGATCTGGCTGAGGCAGATAATAGCGGCACGATCAATATTTATCTCGGAAAGGGAGATGGAACGTTCACCCGGGGGGCCAATTATTCGGCCGGAAGCTCACTCTTCGCCATTGCCATCGGCGACTTCAACCACGATGGCGTACCCGACCTTGCTCTTGCCATCTACGGAAACAGTGAGGTCGGTATCCAGTTGGGCAATGGGAATGGAACATTTGGCGCCATGACCACTTACTCCACAGGAAGTGGTAGCTATCCCTCCAGGGTCGCGGTCGGCGATTTCGATCGTGACGGAAATCTCGATCTTGCCGTTTCAGATTACCAATCGAACAATGTCAGCATTCTGCTCGGCAATGGCGATGGGACGTTCCGATCCCAGGTTTCTTATCCGGTAGGAGGAGGGCCTTATTCCATTGCAATAGCCGATTTCAACGGCGACGGAAAACCGGATATCGTCACAGCAAATTCTCTAGGGAGTGTCAGTGTCTTGCTGGGCAATGGCGACGGTACATTGCAAGGGCAGGCGACCTACGCCATGAGCTCTTTTCCCTCGGGAGTTGCTGTGGGCGACTTCAATGGAGATGGCTTTCCTGATATCGCAGTTGCTGCCGGTTCAAGCATACAAATCCTGATCAACAATGGCAATGGAACATTTGCAGCCGGTGTGGGCTACGGAGCAGGAAGTCCTTACGACATCGTCACTGGTGACTTCAATATGGACGGCTCTCTCGATCTCGCCGTCGTGAATGTGAACTCCAGCAACGTGAGTCTCCTCCTGGGGAAGGGCGACGGAACTTTTTCGACGGCGACAAATTACTCCTCCGGGATTAGCCCTCAAGCCATTGCCGTTGGCGATTGGAATAACGACGGGCTGCCCGACCTTGCTATCTCTACCGGTAACGTAAGCGACCTAGAGGTCTACACCGGCTTTCAGGCGGAATCCACAACAGTCACTGGCATTAACCTAACAGGTACGGCCGGAACCCATAATGTGTTCGCCAGCTTTGCCGGAGATACGGATTACGCTGCGAGCGCGTCGGGGACCATTGCCCTGACAGCAGTCGCGCCACCGACCATTGCGGCAGCCTTCAGTCCCACAAGCATCTCGGTGTATGGCACAACTACGTTGACCTTTACGCTTACGAACCCTGCTGCCAACACTGTGTCTCAAACAGGCGTTGCATTCAGCGACACATTGCCTTCCGGCCTGACTATTGCCGGCACACCGAGCTTGAACAATTCCTGCGGAGGCACGGCGATCGCAGTTGCCGGGACGTCACAGATCTCGCTGACAGGTGGCTCGATTGCAGCCGGAAGCTCGTGCGCCCTCAGCGTGAATGTGACGGGTACTGCCCCAGCCACTTACACCAACACCTCGGGTGCGGTCAGCACAGCCGATGGCGGCACGGGAAGCACGGCAAGTTCCAGTCTCACAGTCACTGCCGGGGCATATGCGTGCAGCAGCCCGTACACGTCGAAAATGTTCATCAATAACTCGTCTGCCGGAACAACCACAGGTAGCATTCAGTCCTTTGCAGTACCGTCGAGTCAGATCACAATCGACGCACTCGGAGCACAAGGAGGCACTGGGATAAACGGAGGTGGTCTCGGCGCGGAGGTTGTGACTACTGTTTCGATCACACCAGGCCAAACGCTGTGCGTGCTGGCTGGCAGCCAGGGCGGTAATTCCGGCAGTGGTGCTGCCGGAGGCGGAGGCGGTTCCTTCGTTTATTCCATATCGGGTGGCACTTGCGCTTCGAATCTTGCTTCCTTGAGTGCCTCCAATTTGCTGGTCGCCGCAAGCGGTGGCGGCGGCAGCGGAAACGCTACCACCGGCTCGAATGGAACCGCCCCCACCGGTGCAGGTCTAGCCGGCGCCCCGGCAGGATCCGCTGGAGACCAGAGTGGCGGTGCCGGGGGAACGGGTGGAAACGGTGGCAGTGCCGTCACGAATGGCGGCGGCGGGGGGGGATTGTTGACGGCGGGTGCAACTACCAATGGTGTTCCGGGGGGCGCAGCCCTGATCGCTGGAAGCAATGGTGGAACCTTTGGTTCCGGCAGCGGCGGCTTTGGTGGTGGCGGAGCGGGTAGTGATGTCGGTGGAGGTGGCGGCGGCTTCAATGGCGGTGGAGCGGGAGGCATCAACCCATCGGTTGGCGGTGGTGGCGGCGGTGGGGGCTCCTACAGTATTGCGACACCTTCCAGTACATATACAAAAAGCGGAGTACAGACGGGCAACGGCCTGGTGAGTCTTTGCTATCTAGACGAAGCGCCCACAGCCACCACCGCTTCCAGTACTTCGGCAACCTTCAGTACTAACGCACAGTCGGTTACGCTTTCGGCAACTGTGACCAGCAATAGCGGTACGGTGAACGAAGGCAGTGTCTCCTTCAAGATCCTTAAGAGTGGAACCACAGTTGGCAGCGCCACGACAGGTCCAGTATCGAACGGCTCCGCTCAAATCAGCTATGCGTTGCCTGCCGGTATGACGGCCGGCACGTATAGTATCCAGGCGATCTATAACGATGCCGCCAGCAGTTTCTCGACAAGCAGCGACAGTTCGCGGACATTGACAATCGGCCAAGCATCTACACAAGTGAACTGGAATCCAACAGCGTCCATCGGCTACGGGGCGAACCTCTCCGCACTGTTGAATGCAACTGCAACCTTCAACAGCGCCAGCGTGCCAGGTACTTTCAACTACACAGCAGACGGCGTGGCGGCCACGGGCGCAACCCTGCTCCAGATAGGCAGCCATGCCGTGACCGTAACCTTCACGCCATCGGATGCAGTCGATTTCGCTGGGGCAACGGCTATGGCGACACTCACCGTAATGCAAGCCACATTAACCGTGTCCGCAAACAACACGACCCGCATCTATGGTATGGCCAATCCCACGTTCACAGGTTCAATCACGGGCGCAGTGAATGGCGATACATTCACCGAGAGCTTCACTTCCGTAGCAAGTCAAAATTCGGATGTGGGCAACTATGCCATCGTTCCAAGCGCTGCTGGAGCCAACCTGGGCGACTACGCCGCGACTTACAGCAGTGGAACACTAACCATCACCCAAGCTAGAAGCATAACGACGCTAACCGCGAGCAGTGCATCCATTACGCCCGGCCAAAACCTCACACTCACCGCACAGGTAGTTTCCGCCACAACAGGCACTCCCACCGGGGGTATAGCTTTTTATGATGGCCCTACGCTGCTGGGAACGGTTGCAGCCAGTAACGGCACTGCCAGCTATTCGACCACCACACTGTTCGCCGGCGAAACCCATCCCCTTTCGGCAACCTACGTAGGCGACTTGAATTTCCTCTCCAGCAGCGGCATAAGCAGTTCAACTGTTACCGTGGCGCCGCTCGACTTCGCCATGACCATCTCTGGAGCGACTAGCGCTACGATCCTCCCCGGCGGTTCAAGCAGCTACAGTGTGGTCCTCGACCCCACCTACGGGAACTACGCAGGAACGGTGAGTTTCGCAGTTAGCGGCCTGCCTGCGGGATGCACTGTCACGTTCTCTCCTGCTACCATTGCGGCAAACGCTGGCAAGCAGACCATCACGGTTACCATCCAATCCCCTATCACCAGTACACAGAAAAGAGATCCGAGCTCTGGACTCAGGCGTGTACCATTGCTTTTTGCGCTGTTGCTCTTGCCTTTGGCGGGAGCACGCAAGATGCACAAGCTGAGCCGTCTCCTAGGATTGATTTTGCTGCTGGCTGGAATGAGTACTATGACCCTTGTAACTGGATGTACATCGAAAAGCGGCTTCTTTGCGCAAGCTCCACAGACTTACACCGTCACCATCACAGCCACCGCTGGCTCTGTACAGCACACCAGCACCGTGACGCTCGAAATCGAGTAACGTCCTAAGGAACCACGAATAGGCAAATCTGTCAGTGAAGGACAATCATGCGATGAGTTTTGTGCAGTAGCTATTGCACAGAGCCTGCACAGCACGTGTTGACTGATCCAGGAGACCGGCCTACGCGGAGGCGAATTACCGTGCAGATAGCCGAGCTAACCCATCCAGGAAAATTCCGTGATCCAGAGAGCATTTTCTGGAAGTCGCCGATCACATACTGAGGCATATTGCGAACCGTCCATTGAACGTCGTGCGATGTCCAGATGGAGATACACAGCTGTGCTTCTTTCAGAAACATATCGGACGCAGAGTTCCTCTTGGAATCGGATCAATTGCGATCAACGAAAATAGCTCTGACGAGAGGGCAGACTACTAACGACCGGTACAGCGGAAGGCCTTGCCGACTTGGTCCAAAGGGTGTGCTCAAGGTTCGCACATGGGGCGCACAGAGCAATGCAATTAATCGGCCAACATAACCATGTTTGCTCTCGATCCCGATCCTGCAATCGATTGGCTAGCGCTTGCACATGCCGCGAAGCTTCTCAGAGGCAGCCTGAGCAAACTCGGGCTGAAGTCTTTCTTGAAAGGAACAGGAAGAAAAAGCCTGCACGTTGCGATTCCGACGACACCTCAATTGGAGTGACCATTCGTCAAGCGATTCGCGCAGAACCTTGCTCAACAACTTGAGCCCAAGTATCCCGCCGAGTTCGTTACTATGGCAGCAAAGGCGGCACGGAAAGGGAGAATCTATATCGACTACCTAAAGAATGACCGAAGATCTATGGTCATTGTGCCGTATTCTCCGCACACGTTCAGGTGGGTCTGTTGCAATGCCTCTCCACGGGTCGGAATTGTTACAGGCTGAGCTACCCATCTTTCAGGTCCGCACATTTCAGAAGTGGAAGGCGCGTCTTCACAATGGCACACCCTGTAATAGAACACATCTAATTGATTTATTTAATCTTACGAGGCAAAAACGATAAAATCAACCTTATCAGCAGTATTGGCTACCAAAATGCCACCAATTTTTCCAACCAGCGGTCTCCAGATTAATCGTAGGGAGTTGAGCCGCAAAGTGTTTCCATTCGGTTCTGAACACGACACGGTATGTTGCGACAGAACCTGAACCTGGCACTACCAGAAGAGACCACACCGGTTCTCCACCTGCCCATCGATCCCGGCAAACAGTCGCGCTCGCTCTCTCTTTGCACACGCACCAACGATTCCGTCATCGGCCTGATGGCCATCCCTCTCGAACACCCCTGATTTCTTGAAAGCTAAAGAGGCTGGCGCATCTCAGCTCCAGCCTTTTCTCTTGTACATCTTCCAGACTTGCGCTTCCAGCTATCCCCACCGCAAACCCGCCTTCGGAACGTGGACACTTCAGGCACAAAGCGTGAGCACGTCGTACTATCAAGAGTGCGGCAATGTCTTCTCGCTCCGCATTTGCCTTGCTCTATCCAATAAGGCCCTATCTACACCGCGCTGGGCTGAATATCTTCCAGTAACTCCTTAGAGTTCACAAAAACTCTCTATTCATCGCACATCGAGCGATATCCTGCAGAACATGCGCCAAAATTGACAGGGCGTACGAGTGAATGATAAGAAACCACCGATGGGCATTATCGAAA
>Ga0207834_1000293_pt1 | contig 18083 bp, 10 predicted proteins | sample LuqExpMetagenom5_FD_187763 | JGI IMG/M metagenome (GOLD analysis project Ga0207834, IMG submission 187763) | Tropical forest soil microbial communities from Luquillo Experimental Forest, Puerto Rico - Sample 5 (SPAdes) | ecosystem: Environmental > Terrestrial > Soil > Tropical forest ...
TATAGCAATTGATTAAGAAACCTGTACTGGAATGTATTTTGTATTGAGGCTTGTCCAGATGCAGCGTACGATAAACTGCTATCTTAGCAGTACGCACAGAGGCTTCCACAGTAAATACGACATCGCCTTCAAGCTCTACAAATTGACCATGAAAGGCTAGATTTCCGTACCGAACAAAACCCAAATAATGAAAAGTCTCATACTATCTTCTGCAGTAATAATATTAATAGGCAAATAAAAATGCCGCAGCAAATTCAAGGGCTGTAGCACTTTTATTGTTAAGAAATTAGCTTGTATGTCGGTAACAAGTGCATTATCAACCATCATCCAAGGTTTTGTAATTTACATTATATTATCTGGAATTAACTTATTTATTTCAAACTGTGAATTTATTAATGTCCATAAGGGCTGATAATAAATCATAATATTCCAAATACCGGATCCAGCTAAATTATATTCTTTAATTAATTCTAACAAAGCATTAATACTTCTTGCATCAATGAACCAAATAATATGATTTGTGGATCCCCCTGGATAATTTGTACTGTATTGAAAAAAAGGAGTCTGTGATATTTCATCAAATTGTATTATAGCACCTACATCATTGGCTAATGTTATAGCTGAATTTAGAGTGAGTGAATAAGCATAATAATTTTTTAGGGTATAAGGAATTATCCAGTCGTATCCGATAAGCGGATTTCCAAATGTGATCTTCTCAGGAGGTGTTAAGGATATTACATATTCAATTAATCTTCGTATGTAGTTGATTGAACTTACGGGAGCAGGTGGGCCTTCATAGGTGCCCCAGACATCTTTTAAAAAAATTATATTATCAACTAATGGAGTAAAGCTAGAATAATCTATTTTAACAAATTGTAAGTTATCATCAATTAATTTAAAGTCTGGGTTTATTGTGATAATTAAAAGATATCCACGGCTTTTTAAAGCATCAGATACTGTGGTTAAAAAATCTATATAAACCTTTTGATTATTTTCATTTAGACCGCTCAATAAAAGATTTATCCCATAATATCCAGTGGATTGAAGAATATTTAAATAACTATTGATAAGGCGATCAAGTAATTCTTTATTAGTCATGATTGTAAAAATCAACTCTAAATTAGGTATTCCTTTAGGTGAAATAGAAGAAATCATTAGTAGCGGAACAACTCCGTAATCAATTGATAATTTTATTACTTCAGAATCATTTCCAAGGGAAGTGACAGCAAAATCTTCTGTAATTTGATAGTTAAATACGGAGATATAAGTAAGATATGGTAAAGATTTAATAAGTGTATCCTTGGCAATATGAGCATAAGTATAGCCATTTGTTGATACTTTACCATTAGTTTTATAACTAATTACTAATATTTCACCTGGATAGATATATTCCCTGCCCGATAAAAAAGAATTATTTCTCAATAATTGAATAAGCGTTACGCCGTAGAAATCAGCTATACTGGATAAGGTATCACCTTCTTGAACTATATGGACTTTTTCAGGATATGTTATTACTATAGATTGACCAGGAACTAAGTGAATTGGATTATCTATACCATTATCTTGAATTAATCTTATTGCGGTAACTCCATATTTATCAGCTATGGAATAGACGGTATCACCAGGTTGAACAACATATATGTCCATTTTTTATACCTCAGTTTATCTAATTATTTCATTATATGGTACTTATAGAAAAAAATATACTTTCAAATATAAAATAATTAGATTAAGCTGCATTCCCATGTTCATAGCCACTTTGTTTATGGGAAGCAGCCTATGACATATAGGACGTAATATGGGAGGACTTCACGGAGCAGACCTTTCGGTAACCTTAAGTAATAAAGCTGATTCCAGTCGGTCTCTGGCTCAATAATAAGTCTCTGCTTGAGCCTTATGTAAGATTCCCCCTACTTTCAATGACTAGGGTATTATTTATATCAAGTATCTCAAAAGGAGAGATGTATCTGGATTTCGTAATAATATCTGCAATTTCTTCCGGAGTTTCCGGTTGATCTTCTGCAATCCAAAAACGATATACAGATATTACGTTGTTAAAAACTATTTCTTCCGCATATTTTTGTGGAATATCAGCTTTAAAAGCTAAATTCCCTTTTGCTTCCTTTAAAGCATTCAATAGCATTTTTATAAAAATTTTTTTGATTTTTAAGATAAAGTCAAAAGTACTATAATCTTTAAATAATACGCAAACAATATTTTTCTCTGCATATAAAAGCCTGGCTGTTTCCAATGCTAAAGAATATGTGAACAGTTCACTGATTTCATCTTTCCTGGGTATTGTTTTCTCAATACCTTTCTTAAGAATTTCTTGCAGCTTATCTAATATGGTATTTTCGAGTCTTTCAAGAAGATCATATTTATCCTGATAATGAAGGTAAAAAGTACCTCTATTTATTTTTGCAGCTCTGGTTATGTCTGAAACATTAATATTAGAAAAACTTTTTTCATTCACCAATAGAATAAAGGCGTCTTTAATCTTCTGAAGTGTATTTTCTATTTTTGTATGAGCCATGTGGTAATCCTCTATGAATTCAACACTTTTTAAAAATGTGTTTATTGATAACGTATTAGTAATATATTACACTAATATTAACTTTAAATCAACATAGTGTTTATTTGATATAATAAGGAGAATCGAATATGAATTGGAGCAAGCTCTGATGCCATATATCGCAAAAAATTATTCCGTATACACAGGAAGGGAGCATACAGCTATAGCCGGATTATCTATGGGAGGGCGTGAAACCTGTAATATTGGATTGAAAAGAACCGATTTATTTGCCTATATGGGCATGTTTTCTCCTGCACCAACTTCAGATGCCGTAACTAATTTCACAGCAGTACTAAATGATGAGAGGCATATAAAATATCCACCCAAGGTGATTTGGCTTTCTGTAGGATCAGCCGATACAGTAGCCGGTGCCTCAACAGATTCTATAAAAGCAGCACTTGAAAAGGACGATGTTCAGAATTATTTTGAGGAAAATAGCGTCAACTATGTATACTATAAAATGCCAACTACAGTAAGTCACTCATCTCCGGAATGGCAAAATGGATTATACAATTTTGCTCAGATGATATTTAAATAACTAAATATCAAATTGAAGCATCTATATACTGAGTGTTTGTAAAATATCTTCATAACAAAATAATAGCAGAGTTATTACGATATTGAAAGAAAACCTGTATTCCTATTAATATAAATTTTGGAGGGTTAAAAAGTATGTTAGTTGTAAATAAAAGACCGGATAAAAAAATTACTGGAATTAATCGGATTCAAGATGCTCTTGTCTTACATTCTGAACATGGCATGATAAAGCTGGAACCCAAATCTTCTGAAATTATTCGGGTCATTTATACCCTCAAGGATAGCTTTTCTGATCAGTTGAAACCAGGGGTAATATGTAAAGATGTTTATAGTAAATGGAATTATGACGAGACAGAGAATGAGATAAGACTTCATACCTGTATGCTTACACTGCAGGTGAATAAAGCAACTGCATCGATAAAGTATTATGACAGGAACGGAAAACTGCTTCTTAAGGAGAGGGATTATGAAAGTAAAAATCTTGAGGAATTTGCTTCCTTTAAGACAGTTGCAGATGAAAATTCCAAGATTGTGCGGGTTGCTACCCCTGATGGTATTAAGGAAGTGGTGAAGGATGCTGCGAAGGTTTTTGATCAGAAGCTTTATAAAACCAGGCTATTCTTAGATTGGCAGGAGAAAGAAGCACTTTACGGACTTGGACAGCAGGAGGAAGGATATCTAAATTTACGTAATACGACTGCTTTATTGCATCAGGCGAATAAAAAGATTGCAATTCCTCTATTGGTATCCAGTCTAGGTTATGGTATCTTGGTGGACACCTATAGTCCGATGATTTTTAATGATAATAATTATGGCTCCTATCTCTATACAGAAGCAGATTATGAGATGGATTTCTACTTTATCAACGGCAACAACCTGGATGGAGTGATTCATGGGTACCGTTATCTGACAGGCAAAGCAGTTATGCTACCCAAGTGGGCTTTCGGCTTTATTCAATCCCAGGAGAGATATGAAACAGCTGAGGAAATTAATGACGTTGTGAAGGAATACAGACAAAGAAATATCGGACTTGATTGTATTGTATTGGACTGGTGCTCCTGGGAAGGGGACCTGTGGGGACAAAAGACCTTTGATAAAGTCAGATTTGCAGACCCTAACGCTATGATGGATGAACTTCATGAGAACCATGCGAATCTGATGGTATCCATCTGGCCGAATATGAGCAAGGACTGTGATAATTATAAGGAATTTGAGGAAAAGAAGCTTTTATTGCAAGCGAGCAGTATCTATGATCCATACAAAGAAGAAGGTAGGAAACTTTACTGGAAGCAAGCAAAGGAAGGCTTGTTTAATCATGGTATTGATGCTTGGTGGTGCGATTCCAGTGAACCCTTTACTCCGGAATGGAATCATCTCAATGCACCGGAACCGATTACTATGTACCATGAGTTTTATGACACCTGCAGACAGTATATTCCAGCACAGTTTACCAATTCTTACGGATTATATCATGCGAGGACGATGTATGAAGGGCAGCGTGAGGTGACAAGTGAAAAACGAGTGGTTAACCTAACCCGTAATGGATATATAGGGCAGCAAAGATATGGAGCAATCTTGTGGTCTGGTGATATATCTGCGAATTGGACAACGATGAAAAGGCAGATTGCAGCGGGTCTTAATTTCTGTGTCAGTGGTATTCCTTACTGGACTCTGGACATTGGAGCCTTTTTCGTGAAAAGAGGAATACAGTGGTTCTGGGACGGAGAATATGATAAGGGTTATGACGATCTTGGATACCGGGAGCTATTTACCAGGTGGTTCCAGTATGGATGCTTTTTACCAATTTTCAGAAGTCACGGAACTGATTTTAGAAGAGAATTAAAGTATTTTGGTGAGCAAGGAGAACCCTTCTATGATGCACTTATAAAAGTAAATCACTTAAGATATCAATTGATGCCATATATCTACTCCATAGCAGCAAGAGTATGGAAGGATGATTATACCATGCTCAGAATGTTGGCCTTTGATTTTGCAGAAGATTCTAAAGCCAGAGAGATAGATGACCAATTCTTATTTGGTAATAGCCTTATGGTATGTCCGGTAACTACGCCGATGTATTATGAGAAGGATTCACAGTCAATGGAGGGAATTTCTAAATCTAGGGAAGTATATCTTCCGAAGGGAACCGACTGGTATGATTTCTGGACAAATCAGTACTACGAAGGGGGACAGACTATAATTGCTGAGGCTCCGATTGATATTATCCCTCTTTATGTGAAAGCTGGTAGTATTCTACCTATGACCCAGTTCAAGAATTATGTGGAGGAGATACCGGAAGCACCGATTGAGGTTCGTGTCTATGCCGGTAAGGATTCTGAATTTGAATTATATGAGGATGAAGGAAACAGCTACCGTTATGAAGAAGGAGCATATGCCATAACAAAATTAGTATGGTCGGAAAAGAATCAGAAGCTTCATATTAATGAGCCAATAGGAAAATATCGGGGAATGATTAAAGACAGAGAGTATAAGCTTCAGGTTATTAAACACGATTAAGCCATGGTTATCCGGATGTTTTAAGTTTAAAAAGTTGTCTTTATGCAATTTTTAATTGTATTATGAATATGTTGCAAAAAAGTTTTTATTAAGGATACAAAGGAATAGGAGGAAAAGTGTAATGAAAATAATCGAGCTTTGTAACATGTTAGAGATACAAAGTGAAGTTCAGGAGAAGTTAATAGAGTGTGAGAAACATATAGATTTTAAGGGTATGGAACAGGAGATAGAGCAAATGAAGCACCCAGAATGTTGGGAGGGTGCGCTCGAGCGCTTGAAATGTTTGTTAAGATCTGATGAGGATGGAATGAAAATTTTAACTTGCCAGTTACGATGTGCATGTGATACTTATGCTAGGTACGAGGAGCTTGGTATATCGAAAGAAATATTTATTGCTACTATGAAGTTTTTCCCGAGATTTCTACAGGATCATAAAGATAGACATGGTAGTTATCGTTATGTCTGGGCGTGGTGGGCAGTTCGTCAGATTTCTATGGTGGAATATCGAATTGGAGAGCTTGAATATGAAATGAGAATGGAAAACGATCGACATTTGATTGATATTCATATTCCGGCGGATGCTGATATGACAATAGGCAAGCTACGCAATTCCTATCTAGAAGCATTAGATTTTTTTAAGAAGTATTATCCGGATTTTATAGGAGCTGATATGGTTTGCAGTTCATGGTTACTTGCACCATCATTAAAGAATGTTTTACCTGAAAGCTCTAAAATTATGCAATTCCAGAAAGCGTTTGATATTGGGCATATGGATGTGGATAGTTTAGGTTTTATGGATTGGATATATGGAAGCAAAGATATTCCCCTAGAGGAATTGCCAGAAGATACTTCCTTACAAAGAAAGCTTAAGCCCTACTTGCGAAATAACGGTAAGATAGAGTGGGCTTCTGGAAAGCTGATTTCTAATCCTTTTTATGAGGTATAAAATACTGTAAAAAATTAGCTGAAAATTCGCATATATAAAGGTGCCTCTGCAAGTTGAAAATTCAATATTATTTGACAGTTAAAAAGCATGAAACCTTCGTTTTTGGTATAATTGAATTGTTAACGGAGCGTGTGATAAGTTACCAGACGCCTAAAAATGCTGTTTTGTAGAATGATTATAGTATGAATTAGTAACGATTTGCTAATTGCTGCTAATAAATATAATAACGAAGGAATGTGGGTGTTGCAGACTAACGGATACGTTAGTCTGCAACACCCACATTGTATATATTACGATTATCATGATGAAATACCGTAATGGGAAATGTATTAACACAATAAAGCATTATAGAGACTCAATGACTGCAGCGTGTACCAATTTTGACATTAATAATACCGTTTCTTCAATTGAATATTCTATTTTATTACAATATCATTATTATGCAAATTTTATAAATGCTTAATGTTTTAATTACATTAAAGTAATACAGCTTTATATTAATGAATTAGTTTAAAAGATTCCAACACCATTTATAGAGAGGAGTAAAAGAACATATTATTGTTCTTTCAAATTCAATATGCAGTTTAACTATAACAAATTAAAAAATCCCACCTATTTTGAGGAAAACAGAAGGAAGGCGCATTCAGATCATAAATTCTATGCCTCCTTATCAGAAGCTGCTGCTAAAAAGTCCAGCTTTATCTATTCCCTTAACGGAATATGGAAATTTGCCTATGCTAAAAATCTGGAGTTAGCAGTGAAAGGATTTGAGAAAGCCGAATACAATTGTAAAAACTGGGATGATATTAAAGTTCCCGCCCATATTCAGATGGAAGGCTATGATATCCCTCAATATGTGAATATTCAATATCCCTGGGATGGTCATGAGGATATACAACCGGGTGAAATTCCGACGGAATTTAATCCCGTCGCAAGCTATGTGAAATATTTTAAAATCCCTTCCCATTTGCTTGGAAAACGTCTTTTTATTTCCTTCCAGGGTGTTGAAAGCGGCTTTGCGCTTTGGCTGAATGGAACCTATATCGGTTACAGCGAAGATACCTTTACTCCCTCGGAATTTGAATTAACGGATTACCTGACAGAAGGAGAAAATAAGCTGGCTGTTCAGGTCTTCAAGTGGACCAGCAGCAGTTGGCTGGAGGATCAGGATTTCTTCCGGTTTTCCGGGATTTTCCGCGATGTATATCTGTATGGCATTCCGGATATTCATGTCTATGATATGACAGTTCAAACCCTTCTGGACGATAATTATCAGAATGCGGATCTGGTCATTGATCTTGATTTTATAAGCAATTTAGATGGAAAAGCAGAAATATCCTTAAGCAAAGAAGGAAGGGTTCTTCTTAAGCAAACTGAAACCGTTGTGAAAGAAATGAAGCTTCAGATTCCAGTGAAATCACCTGAATTATGGAGTGCGGAATGTCCGAATTTATACGAGCTTTCCATTGCACTTATGGATACTACAGCAAAGGTGCAGGAGGTTGTCACTCAAAAGGTAGGCTTCCGACGCTTTGAACTAAAGAATGCCATGATGCATCTCAATGGGAAGCGGATTGTATTTAAAGGCGTCAACCGTCATGAATTCAGCTGCAAAACAGGCAGAGTGGTATCCCAGGAGGAAACGCTGCAGGATATTATTACCATGAAAAGGAACAATATTAATGCCATTCGTACCAGTCATTATCCGAACAGCTCCAAATTATATGAATTATGCGATGAGTATGGCCTGTATATGATTGATGAGACAAATCTGGAGACTCATGGTATCTGGCAGTCTGTCATGAGCGGGAAAACATCCTTAGATAACGCTGTTCCCGGAGATAATCCGGACTGGCTGGAGGTCGTTCTAGACCGAGTTAATTCCATCTATCAGCGGGATAAAAATCATCCGGCGATATTGATCTGGTCCTGTGGAAATGAATCCTTCGGCGGTAAGAATATATATGAAATGTCAAAAAAGTTCCATTCCATGGATAAGACCAGACTGGTTCATTATGAAGGTGTCGCACATGACCGCAGATATCCTGATACCAGCGATATCGAAAGCCAGATGTATACTTCTGTTATAGGGATTCAAAAATTCCTTTCAGAAAACAGTAGTAAACCATTCATCTGCTGTGAATATACCCACGCGATGGGAAATTCCTGCGGTGCAATGCATAAATACACGGATTTAACCGATACGCAACCTCTGTACCAGGGAGGCTTTATCTGGGATTATATCGATCAAAGTATTCTGAAAAGAGATCGCTACGGAAAGGAGTTCCAGGCATATGGCGGTGATTTTGGGGATCGTCCAAGCGATTATAATTTCAGCGGCAATGGAATTGTCTATGGCGACAGAACACCATCTCCGAAGATGCAGGAGGTGAAATATAACTACCAGAATATCAGTCTCAAGGTTGATAAAACGAAGGTACATATTAAGAATAAGCATTTATTTATCAACACATCGGAGTATGATTGTGTGGTGGTTGTCCTGCGAAATGGACAAATGCTGACCAAAAAGACTTTAGAAACCAGTGTTGAGCCACTATCTGAGGCTTCCTATGATCTGCCGGTTACGGAATACACGGATCCCGGTGAATATGCAGTCACAGTGTCGTTTTTGTTAAAAGAAGATACCATATGGGCCTTGAAGGGACATGAAATAGCCTTTGGACAGGGAATCTATCAGGTAGAAGCTTTGCCCGTTCAGTGCCTGGGTGAAATAAAGGTAACAAACGGTTTATTTAGTATCGGGGTGAAGGGAGATTGTTTTGAAGCCTTGTTCTCAAAGCAGGGCGGACTGACCTCCTATCGGTTTGGAGGAAAAGAAATGCTGGAGGATATACCGAAGCCGAATTTCTGGAGAGCTCCTACGGATAATGACAATGGGAATAAAATGATGTTTCGTTACAGTCAATGGAAGCTTGCAAGTCTTTATCAGCAGATGCAGGATCCCAAGGGAGAAGCAGCCGGAGAAAATCCCAGACTCGAGGTAACGAATCATACGGCAACGATTGCTTATACTTATTATTTATGTACTCAGCCCGGCAGCCAATGTGAATTAAAATATCGGGTCGACAGCGATGGCACGATTGATATCACTCTCTCCTATGATCCTGTAGCAGAATTAAAGGATATGCCCGAATTTGGCGTAATAATCAAAATGAATGCGGACTATGATAATCTCGAATGGTATGGCAATGGACCTGAGGAAAATTACTGCGACCGCAATAAGGGAGCACGTCTGGGAATATTCCGTAATAAAGTAAAGGATAACCTGGCAAAATATCTGGTTCCCCAGGAGTGCGGCAATAAAACCGGCGTAAGATATGCAGAAATAACAGACAGTAAGGGAAGAGGTTTGAGATTAGAGGGAGATGGAATGGAATTTTCAGCATTACCCTACACGCCTCACGAATTGGAGAATGCAAAACATCCCTATGAGCTGCCTGAGATTCATTCTACCGTAATACGTGCATCGAAAATGCAGATGGGAATAGCAGGAGATGACAGCTGGGGAGCAAGAACCCATGAGGAATATTTATTGGATGTCTCGAAAAAACTGGAATTTACCTTCCGTTTGAAAGGGATAGAATAAAGGCATACTTAGGAATTAAGCACCGGCAGGGTAAACTCCTGCTTCATGTATGATCATGTCCCCGCCTTCCTTAGGAGTACGGGGATCTTGCTATGGAATTATTCGTCAATTCCCTGCAATGATAAATCATTGTCGTTTCATGAAATAGTTGATTTAGAATCAAAAGTCTGATTAAGCTATAGAGATGAATATGTATGCATATACATTCATCTGGACTTGCCTTACCATCCAATAATTGCCTGAAAAGAAGGTCATCATTAGATGCCGGTCTGCGCCATCTGAATACAATACACACATATTCATCATAAAAGTATCACGAAGACTTTTGACTCTCGAATCATTTAAAAAGGGTCATTTAAGAAGATACCTTCGAAATATGTAAATTTTTTAAATTTATACTGGATAATCAAACCAGTTTGTAGTATATTAGGAAATGTGGGTGAACATCAGTACGTATATTTGATGTAAAAGTACTGACAGGATCATATTGACAATGCAATAACAGGCTGATTACTGGGGGGATCGATTTGGACAAAATGAATGAAATACCTGCAGGAGTGCGCAAATTCCTGGTGGGATATCATGTAAAGAAAGAAGACATACTGGCATATGCCCAGACAGATATGACTCTGGAGGGTGAATTCGCCAGAGGATATGTGGTATTAGAGAAGAAAAGATTAATTGTAATTACCTCTGAACCAGATAGTACTGAAGTATATCAATTTAAGGGGGTCGGAAGCATACACGAGGCTCATGCTCAGAAGGAGAAGTCTTGGGATGCCAGATTTCTGACCTTTGAGGAAGTGGTACAATTGGAGGTACTTCGGACTGTCTGCGGAGGTATCTTATATTCAACCTCAAAGAAGGATCAGACGGAAGAGGTGCCGGATATCCAGTTGGCCGCCTTTACCAATATGAAGATCGGCGAGGTCCTTCGTGTGGTTAAGCTTTTCCAGGTACTTAAGGAAAAGGGAGAACTAACGGAGGAGGATCTGAAACGAGAGGAGACCGAAGAGTATTGTCCGAAATGTGGCGCCATGTATCCGGATAAGGAGCGTAAAATCTGTCCGAAATGCATGAATCACGGTTCCGTATTCGTCCGCTCCCTGGCTTATTTTAAGCCGTATGCAGGGAAGCTTGCGATTATGGTTTTATGCTATATAGTGACAGCTGGCCTTAATCTGGTTTGGCCTTATCTGACAGGAACCATATTATATGACCGAATTCTTGCGAAGGATGAAACCTTTCTAAAGTTCATCGGACATCCCGGAATGAAATTCGTCGCGGTACTCGGAGTGGTTATTCTTGTCATGTTTCTGACGAAGATTACAATTCAGGCAGTCGGTATACTTCAGGGTGTTCTGACAGCCAAGATTGTGCCAAACGTGGTCAAGGAGATGAAATCCCAGGTGTTTAGGTCCATGGGGCGTCTCTCCATCGGCTTTTATAACAGCCGTCAGACCGGAAGCCTTATGACCAGAGTACTAAGTGATGCGGAACGTGTTACAGGATTTTACATCGATGGATTTCCATACCTGTTTATCAACCTTCTGACACTCGTGGCGACAGCGGTTGTCATGTTCATGCTTAACTGGCAGCTGACGATTACTGCGTTAATCTTTGTTCCAATCATATTTACGATCAGCTTTAAGATGATGCCCAGGCTCTGGCAGTTCTACGGCAGAAGGCACAGAGCGGAAAGAAGCTTAAATGCCCGCCTGAATGATAATCTGACTGGAGCCCGCGTGGTAAAAGCCTTCGGACAACAGGAAAGTGAACTGGAACGTTTTGATAAGAATAACAGCAAGGTGAGAAGTGCCGAGATGTCCCTGGTTTCTTTTGATAATAAATTCTACGCGCTTTATGTTACCTTTGAGAATATTGCTTCTCTCGTAGTGTGGGGCTTCGGTTCCTATTTGTTACTAAAGCAGCCGGATATGAAGATTGGTCTCTTAATGACCTTTACGGGTTATGTTCAGCAGCTCAATGGCCCTCTGGATTTCATGTCTTATGTGTTCCGGTGGTTCACTGACAGTATGAACAGTGCTCAGCGTATGTTTGAGATAATCGATGCGGTACCTGAGATAACGGAGAAACAGGATGCAATCCATCTGGATAGTATAAAAGGGGATATCGAGCTTAAGGATATCACCTTCGGATATGAACCGAATAAACCAATCCTTAAGAAGATTAATCTTAAGATAGAAGCGGGAAAGATGCTGGGGATTGTGGGAAGATCCGGCGCGGGTAAATCTACTCTGGTTAATCTGATCTCCAGACTTTACGATCCGCAGGAAGGCGTGATATTCCTGGATGATATTAACATCAAAGACATTGCATTCAGGGATCTGCGTAAAAATGTCGCGATGGTATCCCAGGAGACTTACATCTTCATGGGGACCGTTGCAGAGAATATCGCTTATTCAAACTCTGAGGCATCCCTTGATGATATCATCAATGCTGCAGTTCTGGCCAGTGCTCATGACTTTATCTGTAAAATGCCCGATGGTTATGATACCATAATTGGCTCTTCGGGAAGAAATCTATCCGGTGGAGAAAGGCAGCGTATCTCGATTGCCCGGGCTATCCTGGCGAATCCCAAGATATTAATCCTGGATGAAGCAACGGCTTCCGTAGACACGGAGACGGAGAAGGCAATTCAGGCTTCTATTAATTTTTTAATAAAGGATAGGACCACCATCTCAATTGCCCACCGATTATCCACTCTCCGCGATGCGGACCGTTTAGTGGTTATCGATAATGGTGAGATAACAGAGGAAGGAACACATTCGGAACTGGTTAAGAAGAAAGGAACCTATTATAAATTAAAAGAATTGCAGACAAAGGCATTAGCACTTCGTGGATTAGAATAATATCTGTGGAAAATCTCATACAAGCGGCACAAACCAATGCAAAGAGCAAGTATGTTGATAAGTGTGAAAAGAATTTTGAAAATACCAAAATTCCAGGGAAGATCTACGTAGTTCGCAAAGTGGTTCTTACTACTTATTCTTCCGAGGATTTTTGAGATGCAGCGAAGCGACATCATGGGCGTTAAGTATGATTAGAACATCTTAATAAACATAGAAACATGTACAGGAATGGAGGACAATTATGGCGAATTCTGAAGTAATAAAGGAAGAGGTAGATCAGGATAATAGTGAGGACCTGGAGGGTTTCAACCTGGAGAAGATGGAACTGGAAACGGAGGAAATGCTGAGACTTCGTTTCATTACGAAGGAAAATGCAGTCTTTGAACGTACAGCGGGCGGATTTGTTTCCTTAAAGCTTGATGATGAATTTTATCCGAGGGTTCAGGTATATCATACATTTCCTTTAACGGAACCGAACAGTTACATATCCATTCGTGAGCCGAATGAAAAGGCGAAAGAAATTGGGGTAATCAAAAATTTACAGACGGATGTGACCCAGGAAATCAGGGAGATGCTTCTGGAACAGCTACGTCTGCGGTACTTCACCCCTAAGATAGAGAAGATCAACAATATTAAGGATGAATATGGCTTTGCATATTTTGACGTACTGACGGACCATGGTGCTTGCAGGTTTACCATTCATATGGGCGGAGGTTCCGTAGTCAATCTCAGTGATACCCGTCTTTTAATTACTGACCTGGATGGAAACCGTTTTGAGGTTGTGGATACCAGGAAACTGACTATTCAGGAATTGAAGAAGTTGGATTTGTTCTTATAGTTACAAATAGATGCTTCCTAAGCGAGATCATATTTATTACTTGAATATAACAAGCACTATAACAGAATAATCACTATTTCGGAACAACCAGTATTTATAAAAGCACTATAACCACCGATTTCTGTTGAATATCTATTGATTAGATTATCAAGCAGATTAAGTTTATACTTGTGAAATGGTTCTCGTGGATAGTCTGTTATTTGGTTTATCAAGTATTTAAGATTTTACTAATGAAGCTTCAGTTACTAACCTTTGTATCCTTTTGTTGCATAGGAGAGGATATATAACTTGAAAGGTAGGGGTGAATAATGGAATTGGTTTTTCGATTGACAAAGCAAACGCGAGAGTTATTGCAGCTGGCACCGCAGGAAGAGATAAAGTATTGCGTGCCTTATGATATCGCTGAAGACGGAAGCTTTGGGAACATCGGTTATATCATCGTAACACCGTCACGAATGTTTATCACAGAAAAAGATAGACTGCGATATCAATGTGACTTGAAATTGATAGAAACGATTAAATGTGAGCCATTGGTCAACAATGGGATATTAACAATCAAGGAGTATAACCAGGATTATGAGAAGCGGCTAGTCCGTTTTTCGATGCACCATCTGACCAGAGTATCCCTGGTGGCCAAGGGCTTAGAACGGCTTCGCGATAAGAATCCCAAACCGGTTGACAGTATAGAGAGGGAGAAAACCTGTCTGACCTGTGGCAGGGCTTTACCCGGAACGAGAAAATGCCCTAGGTGCGATGGAAAGCTTGTAACCATCGCAAAGTTCTGGAACCTGATCAAAGATTATAAAAAGCAGTTGTTTCTGATGGCCTTAACTGCTGTCACATTTTCTTTAATAAAACTGTACATACCACAGTATCAAAAGGAATTTATCGATCATTCCCTGATTAACAAATCGGGAACGACTCATGATGTGCTGACCTTCCTACTCATTATGGTTACCTGTACGGCTGTTGGAATACTGGTTCAGGTAGTAAAGAACTGGGTTTTCGTTTCTTTGGGAGCGAGACTCAGTATGGATATCCGCAAGAAGATGTATCAGAAGATTCAGGAATTAACCCTATCCTTTATACTGGATAAGCGACCAGGAGAACTGATGAACAGGGTTGCCCATGATACGGAGAGGATACAGCGCTTTATGCAGGAAGGCTTTGGTCATATGTTTTCCTGTCTTATCGAGATGGTCGGTGCGATTATAATCATGTTTGCCTTGAATGTTAAGATGACACTGATCTCTGTGGTCTTTCTTCCCATTGCTTTCTTCCTGTCAACCGCGTTTCGTAAGAATATTCACAGACGTTTTCACCTGCAGTGGGTGAAGAGTGATAAGATCAACAGTTCACTACAGGATGTTATCTCGGGAATGAGAGTTGTAAAATCCTTTGGCAAGGAGCAAGAGGAATCCGATAATTTTAATCATTTGACTGAAGAATACGCAGTGGTACAAAGCAGAAATGAAGTCTTCTGGGCAAGCTTGTATCCTATTCTGACCTTTATCATGAGCATGGGAATCTATTTTGTTCTATACTTTGGCGGCCAGAATGTACTTAAGACTACCATGACGGTAGGAACCCTGATACAGTTCAACACATATGCCTGGACTTTATATGGTCCCCTTGGCTGGATGACCCATCTGCCCCGAATGATCACTCAGATGATTACTAGTCTGGAACGAATCTATGATGTTTTGGATGAGGAACCTCTGATTCAGAACAAGGAAGGTGCTGTTAAACAGGAGATACAGGGAGGGGTAGAGTTTCATAATGTAAGCTTTGGTTATAAATCCTATGAGCCCGTCCTAGAGAAGATTAATCTGAATGTGAAAAAGGGTGAAATGATCGGCCTTGTGGGAGCTTCTGGAACTGGTAAGTCCACGATGATTAATCTGATTATGCACCTGTACGAAGTAGATGATGGAGAGCTTTTGATCGATGGACATAATATTAATAATCTTGATATAGAAAGTTTTCATTCCCAACTTGGGGTGGTGCTTCAAGAGACCTTTCTGTTCTCAGGCACGATATTAAATAATATCCGCTTTTCAAAGCCAGATGCCACGAAGGAGGAAGTAATCCGCGCTGCGAAGATGGCCAATGCCCACGACTTCATCTGCAAGACACCGGATGGCTATAACACCTATGTGGGTGAACACGGGCATAATCTTTCCGGCGGTGAACGCCAGAGAATCGCCATCGCCCGGGCAATCCTCAATGACCCGAAGCTTTTAATCCTGGATGAGGCTACCTCCAGCCTGGATACGGAAAGCGAGTACCTGATCCAGAAGGCACTGGAGCGGCTTTCTGAGGGCAGAACTACCTTTGCCATTGCCCATCGTTTATCCACCCTGCGTGACGCTGACCGTCTGGTTGTCATCGATGGTCATCAGATAGCTGAGGTTGGTACCCACAATGAGCTGATGGAGAAGAAAGGTATCTACTATAAACTGGTTACCGCCCAGCTTCAAATGCAGAGTCTGAGTGCTTAAGTACAAATGCATTAAAATTATGAATAGATAATATTATACATAATCCAGTTATAGATTGGCATTGATATAATTGACGAGGAAGGAGGTCGTGAGACCTCCTTCCTGTCTGTAGACAAACAGTATTTAGCAGGCGAAAGCTAAATGCTGTTTTTTAATTTTACAGATTTTTAGATTTTGATAAATATTTATTATACGGGATCATCGGTGTTATTCCATTATTTATTAGGAGCCTTGCTATCGCGGGTGTTTTATATCCAGCATCTGCAACTATTGTTTTTATCCTTAATTCCTTTATTCTATTATAAATACCGATAAATGTACGGCTATCAAGTTCGTTTCCTTTATGTACAGAATAGCCGAGTACCCATCCATGCTGATCGCATGCTGTCTGGCTGACATAAGCAAAGACTTCCTTATGTTCACCTTTATGGAAAAGCCCGCTTTCCGGATCAACGGTGCTTTCGGTTGTCTCCCTTATTTCTCCGTCACCTCCACCTCCTTCAGGTCTGTTATCATCGTCCTTATCCTTCAATGGCTTCTTTCTGTGTTCTTCCCTGTCACGCTGGATTTTATTCTTAAGGTCCTCTTCATAAAACAAGACCTAATATTGATATTCATTCAGAGAATATCCAATTTGTAGGAGATAAGCTTTATAAAATTTAAACTTAGTTATTGCATGGCAAGATATTACAAATAATGATTGACAAAATAATACATATAATGCAAAATATAGGCATAGTTTTCTTTTTTACGATACCTTTAATATTCTAAAATTTATTCCCCAAGCATCTTAAATACGTTTATAACTCATTTAGCGAACCTATAATGAGTCTATTTCTTATGCTTAAATCTAAAAATTAACAACTTTAATTAAGGTTTCTCGAGTATAGAAACGCTTTTTAATAAAATACTGGGAGGTTAATAGGGTGAAAGGAATTTGGTTAATAAAATGTACAATTTTATTATATTCAGGTCATGAAGGTAATACAGGTTAAGCAATCATAAATACCCATAGGAAAAAAAGCTTCATAAGATGAAACGGTCAGCAATAGCAGTATGCTGCATACGTATCCGTATATTTTATGCCATCCTAATCAAAGGAGCAGCCTATGACAAAGATAGGATGATGGAAGTATCACAAGACCAGACACGGTAAAGGTAGCATAAAAGTAGAAAAACTGCAAAGTCCAGTAAAGAATCCGTTTTAGTAAGCACTAGTTATGAAGGAGCAAAAATATAAACAAACAAATAGAGTCAGTTGATAAGTCATTCGGAGAATCTATTCCATTCAGGCAAAGACCCTGTATAAAATCATTGATGACACCCAACTTATGGGTAGGCAGAAAGAAGAAATTTAGGCTCTGAAAGACTAGACAATCCTGTTAAACATGAGAGGTTCATTGGCATAGGAAGGATGGGAGCCAAATAGCAAAACATTAAAGATGACGCTTTGTTTGCTATACCAAAAAGGCCTATGAATAAGCACTAACAGTTATTTAGATGTAAATTCGATCTATTACTATAAAAAAATGTTTATGAAAAGCGAGGATACATAAGTATTCATGCGAGAAAATGAAAAAATATAGAGAGGTGAAGAGTGAAAAATAAAGTAGATTTTGAGGCGACTTTAAATAAGGGTTCATAAAACCCCTGTCTTTTAAATATTGAGAGGGAATATTAGTTATCGTTGCA
>Ga0207834_1000297_pt1 | contig 17922 bp, 12 predicted proteins | sample LuqExpMetagenom5_FD_187763 | JGI IMG/M metagenome (GOLD analysis project Ga0207834, IMG submission 187763) | Tropical forest soil microbial communities from Luquillo Experimental Forest, Puerto Rico - Sample 5 (SPAdes) | ecosystem: Environmental > Terrestrial > Soil > Tropical forest ...
GGCCTTTATCGAAGAACTCTTTTTCAAGTTCGCATATTTTTTGAGCTATCGAGTAGATGATGTCCTTTCTCTGTTCAAGGCATTTGAGCAGCCAGACCGCACTGTTCAGCCTGTCGTGGAAACCGTTGTTTTCAAAGGTTTTTTCATCGGGAGGTGCCATAAACGTCAAGCTGTCCGAAATACAGATATCCGGGAATGCCTCTTCACTGAACATAACCTGCAGCCCATCCGTAGTCTCATGGATATACATATCCGGCAGCTCGGTTTTTTCAGTTTTACTGCTGTAAAACTCACGTCCTGGTTTTGGCTCGAGTTCCCTCACTTTGCTGAATATCTTTCTTACCCTTTCAGCCGGGATACCCGTCAGATCTGTAACCGTCTCGATATCATCGCGTGCGATCGCATCCAGATATCCGTCTACTACAAGCATTGCTTCTTCATCGGTATCATCAAGCTGCCTCAGTTGTATAAGCAGGCATTCCCTGATATCCCTTGCGCATATCCCGGACGGCCCGAGCTCCTGGAGTTTTTTCAATACATCCTTCGCCATTTCCTCCGGCACATCCAGACAATAAGCCACTTCGCTGGTATCGATCTTCAGGTAGCCATTGTCATCCGTATTGTCGATCAGGAATTCCCCGACCCTGTAGCTCGTCTTATCCGGGCAGACAGTATCCAGCCGCAGCAGCAGGTGCTCCTTGAGCGTTAGTTCTCTGACAGGCGCATCGGTACCCGCTGCATCCTGATCTTCATCGTTGATTGCAATTGTATCCTCTTCGGAAATTTCCCTGGAAATTCCGCTGTCTGCGGCATTTTCAAGAAGGGGGTTGGTTTCCATCTGTGTCTGCATGTAGCTAAATAATTCACCGGAGTTCATTTCAAGCATTTCAATCGCTTGCTTCAACTGAGGGATCAGCAGAAGCTTTTGTGAACGTACAGCGTTAAAATCTGAGTTGAAGTCCAAAATGGATCCCACCTCGAAAAAAGGTTATATAGTATTATATAACCTCACTTCCGACTTTAGTAATGCTGCCAAGCACCAAATATGAGCGTTTTCTAAATGCCAAGGTATTTTGTCAGGACAATTGTAAAAATATAGAATAATGCCATAAGGAAATATAAGACGATAACGAGGATTATTGGCCAATGAGTCAGTACGGCTTTTACATCCTGGCCTGCGCGGGAGATTGGAGGAACAATTTTGGCGGTGCTCTCCGTGACCATCCTGAAAAGATAAAGCAGACCGGCAACGCAGATGATGCCAATGATACCGTACATTATCGACAGCATAAGATCCGTCCCTGAAATGGTGATCGTCTTGGTTTCAGGCTGCTTTGCAGCATACTGCACTACTTCTGCAAACGCGTTGTTCAGAAAATGAGCCAGCATCCCGGCTAGTATCGAATTCGTCCTTACAGTGTAATAGCCGATAAGCAGTCCCAGCAGGATAGGGCCGAGCAAATTGGTAATGTCAAAATGAAAAAGTCCGAAAAGGATCGATACGATGATAACAGCCTTGTAGGTTCCGCGCTTTTCATATGCCCTGAGCAGCAGGCCCCTGTGCATCATCTCTTCGCATATACCAGGAGCGACCGCAATTACAAGTATCCCTGTCAGAAGTTCAGGAATGCTCCCGGGCGTGGGGATGCCGGGATTCGGGATATCGCCGATAAACTGCAGCAGGTATATCACAATATTGTTGAACATGCTTGCCGCGTAGGAAGCGGGCACCGCGATCAGCAGTATCAGGAGGGCGGGCAGCGCCTTCACCTTGTTGAATCTGAAGGTTTCCCGGATATTTATCTTCTTTATGAAGCAATAAATCAAGACCGAGGCTAAGATTATAAATTCGTTTGCAAGGACAAAAGCGTATATCTTATCATAGATTTCCGTTCCCATTATTAAGCCTGCTACAAACTGATAAGCCAGGAATATAACGGTGAATATGAAAAACAATACATTGACGCCGGTCACTGTCAGCTTTCCCGGCCTTTTACCGATATTATCGGGCTGTTCCGTCCTTCGATATATTTGTTCCATCTGCTCCATCCTTTCGGTTTATAAGCTCAAATCCGCGGTACTTATTATTCTATCTTCCGTCACAATAACATCAACGGGAAGGTCATATTCAGCAGCCGGTATGGAATCGAACACCTGAAGCTCGAACGCAACGGCTGCTTTCAGGCAATCAGGCCTGAGAGTACGCAGAAATCGGTCATAATACCCTCCTCCGTAGCCAATCCTGTTCCTGGCGATGTCAAAGGCCACTCCCGGCACGATCACAAAATCGATCTCCAACGGGTCGACTTTGCGGAGGACCGATGCGTCGGGTTCCACAATGCCCATATATCCGGTGACCATATGTTTTCCCGCTTCCTTTATTTCATATACCCCGAGTGACTTTACCACACCGCCGGAACCATCGGACGTACTTTTTTCAACTCTCGGGACAACGATCTTTTTACCGCTTCGCAGGCATTGTACGATCAATTGTTCCGTTGACACTTCATTTCCGAAGGACATATAAGCCATCACGGTGTCAGCCTTTTCAAATCTTTCAAGAGAAAAAAGTCTTTTTTGGATAGCTTCGCTTTTCCCGGCGACTTCCTCCAGACTTAACAGGTTCCTTTTATCAAGCGCCATCCTGCGTATACAGGGTTTCGATTCCATCATCCGTACCTCTTGCATCTCACTTTTCAAAGGTTCAAAAACACCTCTTTCAGAGGCTGGAGCACAAGTGTCGATAGTAAATATAAGAAAGCCAGCACACTGATCGTTCCTAAAATCGTGGATGCCAGCAGTTTCATACCGGAAAAACTGCGCATCCTGGCAAATATCGTATACGTGAGCCTGCAAAGTAAAAAAAGCAGTCCGGTCAAAAATACCGCTCCCGCCAGTATATACGGCACCATGCCCTCAAGCAGCAGAAAGCATAGCAGCAGACCCGACGCCAGAGCGGGCACGAATTCGGCGATATTTTTCAATACAGGTTTCTCATTTTCGCCTTCGATGTCGTAATGTGCCGCAGGCACCAGAAAATATGGTATCGGAAGGCCAAACATAAAACCCGTGAAAACCCTCACCACATTGTTTGACTCCATTATACCGGCATATGACAATATTCCGTCAAGGATCATGGGAAACATCATGAGGCAGAACAGTACCGACGTACTTATCCGGGGCGGTCTTTGCGCGCTGAATCTTCTGAACAGGGCAATAAATAACGCCGCAGTGAAGATGCCGACATATATCCCCATATCTCTTGCGCAGACAGGTAATTGATGCGTTCCCGCATATAATGATCTGGAAGGCAGTTGATGGCATATCAGCGAGCCCGCCAGATCGAAAAACCTTTCAAGAGTGTCCATATTTTATATCAGAAATTATTATAGTTAAAGGGCAGCGATGTGGACGCGATCGATAATATAAAGCAGCCGATGCAGGCCAGCACAAACATTATTATACAAGCGACCAGCAGCGCCACGCCAAAGGATCTCCTGTCACTATCGCCTTCAGAGCTCATGAAAACTATAGCCGTGATGATACCTGCGAGCTGGCCGATGCCGGGCAGCAAAGTGAACAGTACGGTAAGAAAGACCTTCAGTCCATTGCTGAGCACAGGCTTTTCGTACCTTTGCCCCTGCTGCGGCCTATTCTGGTAATATGGCCTCCGGAAGTCCTGCACAGGTCTTTCGGGATTCTGCCACTGTCCCTGTCCTCCCTGCTGCGGCTGGTACTGCGCCGGAGCCGGGGCGTGTGCCTGCGGTTGTGTCTGGCCTTGATTCCAGGCGGAGTCAGGGGACTGAGCTGGATTTGAGGTGTCATCGCTCACAGGCTCGCTTTGCTTACTACTTTCCTGCTCGCTGGCCTGATCATTATTCTGACTGCTGTCCTGGCTGCTGTCCTGACTGTTGTCCTGGTTGCTGTCCTGGCTGCTGTCCTGACTGCTGTCCTGACTGCTGGCCTGGGCATTATACTGGCTGCTGACCTGGCCGTTATCCGTGCTGACAGGTCCGCCCGGGAAAGGATTCATACCCGGATCGGTCGGCTGATTTGGCTGATCACTGCCGTAAGAGTTATCAAAGGTCACTTCCAATAGGCTGCCGCAATAAGGGCAACGGCCGGCGCGCGCCGGAATGGTTTCTCCGCAGAAACCGCATTTTTTCTGGGAATCATTATTATAAGGCAAAAATATTCCTCCCTTTGGATGTTTCAAACCTATATACGTGCTCATTTTATAATAGTATTCGCTTTATTTGAGAAAAATCCTTTTTAGAACAGCATGTTCTCAACATATTTCTCCGTAAAATATGCCGAGGCCGACAGCTCGATATATCTGACCTTGCGCGACAGGTTTTCGGCTATCCTGAGACTTGCTGCGGACAACAATCCTTCAGCCGCTCCCGCCCCGGAAGCGTTTCCGATCGCTTCGATCCTGTTTTCCAAAGTTTTGGGTAAAAGCCCAATCCTAACTGCAGTATCAATGTGAAGACTGCTTCCGAAGCCCCCCGCTAGGTATACCTTCCTTATATCGTCCGGTGATATACCCGCCTCTCTGATCAGCGTCTCGATACCCGCGGCTATGGCAGCCTTTGCGTTCTGTATCTCGCGTACGTCCCTCTGTGTAATGATTATTGGCTCTGGCCCGCCGCATATAACGAATGCCCTGGACCCATCAAGGCTGACAAGCCTTTGTGAAATCTCTCCTGCCGCCGCTGCTTCATCGGCGTCGGGTATACGGCCGGTCTCATCCAGCAGCTCCGCATCAAGCATCGCGGCAATAGCGTCTACGATTCCCGAACCGCATATACCTGCAGGCTTCGTATTGCCTATCACCGAATATATAAAATCCGGGGCATGGCTTACGGAGTCTATCGCCCCCGCCACACCACCCATACCGTTCTTTATATTGGCGCCTTCAAATGCCGGTCCGGCCGCAGTAGAACAGGCAAGCAGCCACTCGCGTCCGCCCAGCACTATTTCTCCGTTCGTACCTATGTCAACCAGCAGTGAAATATCGTCTGCTTCGTAAATACCGCTCGATAATATAGACGCCACGATATCCCCGCCTATGTAAGCCGAAACTCCTGGAAATACTGCAGCTGTTCCATATCGGTTGAAGGAAAGCCCGAGCTCCTTTGACGAAAGCCATACCGGTCTTGTCGTGACAGGTATGAATGGAGCCGTCGCTATACCTGCCGCATCAAGGCCCAGCAGCAGATGCTGCATCGTAGTATTGCCTGCGAAAACTGCGGTATAGATATCAGCTTTGTTGATCCCCACTCTATCCGCCATTTCGGTGGCAAGCCCGCCGATACACTCTGTGATGAGGGACCGCAATTCAGCTCTGCCGTTTTCGGTCCGGATCGTGTGATCTATCCTTGAGATCACATCTGCGCCATACTTCCGCTGGGGATTTAACATTGAACCTGTGGAAACACGTTTACCGGAGGCAAGGTCATACAGATAAGCCGCTACTGTCGTGGTACCTATGTCGACAGCCATCCCGTATATCCTGTCTGATGTATCACCGGGCTCGACCGCAGCCAGCCCGCCATTTACCAAAACTGCAGTTATTTTATAGCCGGAGGCTTTTAAAATTCCAGGGAGTTCCTTTATCATATCCAGGCTGCACGGCATGGTAGACCGGCTTATATCTTCAACAATATCCGGAATATTCGACGGTACTTTTCCAGTCTCATCAGCGCCGGTTACAGTATCGGAGGACAACGCTTCAAGCACTCTTTCGAGATCGGGCCTCTGATCCTCCAGCGACGGCAGCTCAAGTTCGATAAATCGCTTCTGTACAGCCGGTTCGAGCGGTATGCTTCTCATTTTCCCCGCAGTTATTATCGATGCTTCCCTGATATCTCCCTCAGGGTATACGTCCAGATCGGATGAAACGCGCGTATAGCAGGCCAGACGATAGCCTTTTTCGAGCATTCCGCCGCCGATCAGCGATTTCTCCCTGTCCGAAGGCGCTTTCAAATCTCCTTCGACTCTGACCACGCATTTACCGCACGTGCCCTTACCGGCACACGGCGTATTCATGGCAATCCCGCTGTTCTGCAGCAGCCGGAACAGATCGTCGCCTTCTTCTGCCGTTATCGTTTTTTCCGTATTTTTTATATGTAGTTTTATCGTATATTGCATGGTGACCTCCGAAGGCTTGTCCTATTCAAGCGGCTTGTACTGCTCTATTAGGGCGTCGTCGAACGTGCCCATCCTGTTGTATGCTGCAAAGGCCGCATCGATTATATGGAATGCCACTGCCGCGCCTGTCCCTTCTCCCAGCCTCATTCCAAGCATCAGCAAGGGTTCAAGTCCTATCGCATCCAGAACAGCTCTGCTTCCCGGCTCAGCCGATCCGTGCGACGCGATCATATATTCCCTTGCCTCGGGCTTGAGTCTGTATGCGATCAGCGCCGCTACCGAGGAAATAAAACCGTCGATGAAAATCGGTTTCCTCAGCGCCGCAGCGCCCAGAAAACAGCCTGTCAACCCGGCAATATCAAAGCCCCCGAGCTTTGCCAGGACGTCTATCGGATCATTGCGGTCCGGTTTATTGACTTCTATAGACTTTTTTATAACTTCCGTTTTATGAGAAAGCCCTGCATCGGTTAGGCCTGAACCGCGGCCCACCACTTCTTCGGCAGGTTTGCCGGTAATGACAGCAGCGACCGCGCTGCTTGTAGTCGTATTGCCGATTCCCATCTCGCCGGTGCCGAAAAGCTGGACGCCTTCCTGTACAAGGCCGGTCACCGCCTCTATCCCCGTTTCAATAGCCCTCACGGCCTCTTCCCGCGTCATGGCGGGTCCCTTGGCAATATTCCAGGTCCCTCGCCGTATTTTTCTGTTGACTATACCCTTGCGTCCAAGTTCGGCATCGACTCCGATATCTACTATATGGATATCCGCGCCTGCGTTTTTACCCAGGACGCAGACACCCGTTATTCCTCTGGTAAGATTCTCGGTTACGGAAGCCGTTACGGATTTCGGGCAGGAACTGACGCCTTCCTCCACAACCCCGTTATCAGCACACATTATCACGATGGTTTTTCTATCGATGCACGGCCTGACCTGCCCGGTGATGCCTGCGACCTGTCTGACCAGGTCCTCCAGTCTGCCAAGGCTCCCCAGCGGTTTTGTCAGACTGTCGAGGCGCGTCTGCGCTGCTTTCTGAGCTTTTTCGTCAAGTCCCGTGATTTTTTCAAGTGTTTCTTCGAGTAACATAATCTTCTCCGCTTTATCAGTTAGTTGATCTGGGTTCTGACACATATGAAAAAGGGACGTTTTATCCGTTTAATGATCCAACGCCCTATTCTCCAGTAGTTTTCCAGAATTACCGACCTCATCGGTCATTGCAGCTTTTACGCCAACGCGCCCGCCGCATTGACTATTCCTTATCCTCCGGCGTATCCTCCGGTTTGCTCTGAATCTCCTGCACTACCGACATTTCCTGCTTTTTTCCGCACTTGTAACAGTAGACCATATCGACGTCGAGCTCCATACCGCAATTCGGGCAGGCCTTTACGTTTCTGAGTTCCAGTATCTTCTCCCTCATGTCGTCGATATTGCCGATAATTTCATCTATCTTGGTGCAATGCTCCAGCAGCCTTTCCCCTACGATCTTTCCCTCGGCATAATCCTCGTAGAGCTGTTTTCCCATCTCCGTATATATCTTCCTGATTTTTTCCTCTTCGGCATTGACGCTCATATTCAGCCTGGTAACCTCAACAACATTGCCCGACATTTTAGCAGCAGCCTTAGCCGTATCTGTCACCTTCCTGGTTATATTGTCCAGCACCGACACGCTCATCTCTCCTTTCATCGGAACGACCTTTTACATTACTATATTATTCCATTCAATCCTCAAATACAATAAGTATTTGAATGCACCTTGCATTTTGCCCTGTTTCTTGACTAATATTATAGTAAATAATATAATCAAAAGAAAAATCAGCGCAAACACAGTGTTTGCAGTCAAAGAAGGAGAGATGCGCCTATGGCGGGAGAGATCAGAACCAGGTTCGCACCAAGCCCAACGGGATATATGCATATTGGTAACTTGCGCACAGCTCTTTATGAATACCTCATTGCAAAAAGGAACAACGGAAAATTCATTCTTAGAATAGAAGATACCGATCAGGAACGCTATGTTGAAGGCGCAACCGACGTCATATACAAAACCCTTGATATGGCCGGTCTGAAACACGATGAAGGCCCCGACATCGGCGGGCCATGCGGTCCATACATACAAAGCGAACGCAAAGGCTCCTATATGGAGTATGCAAAAAAGCTCATTGATACCGGCGCGGCTTATTACTGCTTCTGCTCGAAGGAGCGTCTCGCCGCCGTAAAGGAAGAGATCGAGAAAAACGGCGGGACATACAGGTACGACAGGCACTGTCTGGGATTGAGCAAGGAAGAGATAGATAAAAAGCTCGCCGCAGGAGAGCCCTTCGTCATCCGGCAGAAAATGCCGGACACGGGAAGCACGAGCTTCGAGGACGCCGTATACGGCACTATAACCGTTGATAACAGCGAGCTTGAAGACCAGGTGCTCATAAAGTCTGACGGACTTCCCACGTACAATTTTGCAAACGTTGTCGACGATCATCTTATGAAGATAACCCATGTCGTAAGAGGCAATGAGTATCTTTCCTCCACGCCCAAATACAACCTTTTGTATCAGGCCTTTGGCTGGGACATACCGACGTACATCCACGTATCGACCATAATCAAGCCCGACGGCCGCAAGATGTCCAAGCGAAGCGGCGATCCGTCCTTTGAGGATCTGATCTCCCAGGGCTATCTGGTTGAGGCTGTGATAAATTATGTAGCGCTGCTCGGCTGGAGTCCAGGGACGACACAGGAGATATTCTCGCTGAAGGAGCTGGAGCAGGCCTTCGATATCCACGGAATAAGCAAGTCCCCGGCGGTATTCGATATAAACAAGCTCAACTGGATGAACGGCGAGTATGTAAGAAATATGACAACCAACCAGTTCCATGCCGTTGCAAGCCCTTATTACAGTGAGGCGCTCAAGTCAACCGGCATCGACACCTTCAAGGTCAGCAAGCTGCTGCAGCCAAGGACCGAGGTCCTGACCGCCATTCCGGCCACTGTGGATTTCTTTGAAAGCCTGTCGGAATACGATATAGCCATGTATGAGCATAAAAAGATGAAAACCGATACCGCGAATTCGCTGGCAGGGCTGAAGGCTGTCCTTCCGGTGCTTGAAGGCGTCACAGCCTGGGACAACGACACCCTGTACAACACTCTTACGGAGCTTGCCCAAAGCCTTGGCGTAAAAAACAGCCAGATACTCTGGCCGATCAGGACCGCACTTTCAGGCAAGGACGTTACACCCGGCGGAGCTACGGAGCTTGCCGAGATACTGGGCAAGGAAGAGTCCATCCGCAGGATAAAAACCGGTATAGAAAAACTTGTGAAGCTGCAGAAATAATAGAGAGGAACAAAGAATATGGCTGACGACATCAGAAACGACGAATTGCTGAATACGGAAGCGCCTGAAACGGCCTCAAATTTTATCTATGATTTTGTCAATGAAGACATAGAAAGCGGCAAAGTAAATAAAGACGCCATTACCACTCGTTTTCCCCCGGAGCCGAACGGCTATCTTCATATAGGCCATGCCAAGGCTCTCTGCATAGATTTCCTGACGGCGCAGAAGTTCAGCGGTCGCTGCAACCTGCGTTACGACGACACCAACCCCATAAAGGAGAATGTCGAATACGCGGAATCGATGCAGGAGGACATAAAGTGGCTCGGTTTCAGCTGGGATGGGCTATACTACGCCTCCGACTATTTCGATACAATGTATGATTGCGCGGTCAGGCTTATCAAAAACGACCTTGCGTATGTCTGTGACCTCTCCGCCGATGAAATACGCGAATACAGAGGAACGCTGACCGAGCCCGGCAAGGAGAGTCCTTACAGGAACCGAACAGTCGAGGAAAACCTGGATCTGCTGGCACGGATGAAGGCGGGAGAATTTGCCGAGGGAACCAGGGTACTGAGGGCGAAGATCGACATGGACTCTCCGAATATAAACATGAGGGATCCGGTCCTGTACCGCATAATGCGCGTCGAGCACTACAGGATAGGCAGCAAATGGTGCATTTACCCCATGTATGATTTCGCGCACCCGATAGAAGATATGATCGAGAATGTCACGCACTCCCTCTGCTCCCTCGAATACGAGGATCACAGGCCTTTGTACGACTGGGTCGTCAACAATGCCGGACTGCCCGCAAGACCGCGTCAGATAGAATTTGCGCGGCTCAACCTCTCATATACGATGATGAGCAAGAGAAAACTGCTGCAGCTCGTCAACGAAAGGATCGTCGCAGGCTGGGACGACCCAAGGATGCCTACATTGTCGGGCCTGAGGCGCAGAGGTTATACGCCTGCCGCGGTCCGCGATTTCTGCGACCGCATAGGCGTCGCCAAGACCAACAGCATGGTTGATTACGCGCTGCTTGAGCACTGTGTGCGTGAAGACCTCAACGCGGATGCGCCAAGGATGATGGCTGTATTGAGGCCATTGAAGGTCGTAATCGACAATTATCCCGAAGACCAGGTCGAATGGTTCGACGTCGAAAACAACCCGGAAAACCTGGACATGGGTACAAGGAAGGTCCCATTTTCAAGAGAGATATATATCGAGCAGGACGACTTTATGGAAAATCCACCTAGCAAGTATTTCAGGCTGTATCCGGGAAATGAGGTCCGCCTGAAAAACGCCTATTTCATCAAGTGCAATGAAGTCGTTAAAGATGGCACGGGGAACATTACCGAGCTGCACTGTTCCTATGATCCGGCTTCCAGGGGCGGAAATTCGCCGGACGGCCGCAAGGTCAAGGGTACTCTGCACTGGGTGTCTGCGGCACACGCCATTAATGCCGACATTCGCCTTTACGATCACCTGTTTACGGATCCCGATCCGGGAGCCGCAGAGGATCTGCATTCGATCATCAGTCCCGCATCGCTTGAGGTGCTGACAGGCTGCAAGCTGGAGCCCAACCTCGCATCAACGAAGCCGGGCGACCACTACCAGTTCCTGCGTATGGGCTACTTCTGCACGGACAGGAATTCAGCGCCGGACAGGCTTGTATTCAACAGGACAGTCGGACTGAAGGATTCATGGGTCAAGGAAGTAAAAAAAGGATAGGATTAAGGTCTTACGCCGTTATTCAACCATTCGAGGAACTGGGCTTCGGTTATGATATCGATACCCAGTTCCTTTGCTTTTTTGTTTTTGGATGAGCCGGACATGTTATCGTTATTGATAAGGTAATTCGTTTTTGACGATACGGAGCCCGATACCTTTCCGCCCTTGTCCTCTATGACCGCCACGAGTTCGTCGCGGTTGGCATAGTGCTCGAGCGAGCCTGTTATCACAAATGTCATGCCGTCAAATATCTGCTCGCTTTCATTGACCTCGACTGCTTCGAGTTCTATTTTGGGCAGTATATCGTGGACGATCTTTCTGTTCTTCTCGCTGGCAAAGAAACTGACAAAAGCCTCCGCCATTACGTCGCCTATGCCGTTTATGCCGGTCAGTTGCTCAAAGTTTGCATTTTCAATACTGCTCCAGTTGTAGCCGAACTTGCGGCAAATCAGCTTGGCGTTCGATAAGCCTACATTAGGTATGCCAAGCCCGTAAAGCAGCCGCACCGCAGAAGTATTCTGAGCTTTGTCGACCGCTGCGACAAGCTTGCTGTAGGATTTTTCACCGAAGCCCTCCATGCTTACGATCTTTTCCCTGTGCTTCTCCAGGTCGAATATATCGGCAGGTTCTTTGATAAAGCCTTCATCCACAAACTTTTCCAGCGTCGCCTCCGAAAGGCCTTCTATGTTCATTGCATCGCGGCTTACGAAAAGGCTGAACATCTTTATCTGCTTAGCGGGGCATTCCGCGTTTGTGCAGTATAAGTACCTGACGTCATTGTTCTGGCGCATCTGGGCCTCCCCTTCGCAAACGGGGCATTTGTCCGGTATTTTCAAAGAACCGCTCCTCGTCAGATTGTCCGATATCTGCGGTATTATCATGTTGGCCTTGTACACGCAAACGGTATCGCCGATACCTATCTGAAGCTCCTCCATGATGCTTATGTTATGCAGGCTCGCGCGGCTCACGGTCGTGCCCTCGAGCTCAACAGGTTCGAAGATCGCGATAGGGTTGATAAGTCCAGTCCTCGATGCGCTCCATTCGACCTCAAGCAGCTTTGTTTCCTTTATCTCGTCGCGCCACTTGAAGGCTATCGAGTCCCTCGGAAACTTGGCTGTCGTCCCCAGGGACTGTCCGTACCTGATATCATCGTATGTAAGTACCAAACCGTCCGACGGTGTATCGTTTTTTTCTATGTTTTGCGCAAACCATGCAACCGTATCTTCAATAGTTGATGCATCGACCTCTTTGAAATCCACGGTATCAAAGCCCTGCGACCTGAGCCAGTTCAGCTGCAGCTTCCTCGAATTTTCAAAATCCACATTTTCAGCCCTGACCAGCGAGAACGCCATAAAATTGACATTCCGCTCGGCTGTGACCTTGTTGTTCAGCTGCCTTACCGAGCCGCTGCAAAGGTTTCGCGGATTTTTATACTTTATGCTCTCATCGTCTATCTGGTCGTTTATTTTTTCAAAATCGGAATAACCGATGACAGCTTCCCCTCTAAGGATCAGGTCGCCTTTATAAGGGATATTCAAAGGTATGTTGCGGAAAACCTTCACGTTATTGGTAACGACTTCGCCTACTTCGCCGTTTCCCCTCGTGACAGCCTTGACCAGGCTGCCGGCGGAATAGGTCAAAACGATCGTCAGTCCGTCCAGCTTCCACGAAAGGAGCCCTTTCTGGTCCCCGAGCCATTCCTTTAGGTCAGCAACTTCCTTCGTCTTGTCCAGTGAAAGCATGGGTTTTTCATGCCGTTCTTTCGGCAGGCCTGTCAGAAGTTCATAGCCGACCTTGATCGACGGGCTGTTCGATAGTACGGTCCCGGTTTCCTTTTCAAGCTCAAGCAGCTCATCGTACAATTTATCGTATGCGTAATTTGACATTATTTCTCTGTTTTCCTGTTCATAGGCTCGTCTTGCCTTGTTGAGAAGGTCTATCTTCTCGCGCATCATTTTCATTTTATCCGGCATGGTGCTATTAACCTCCCGTAAATAGTACGTTAACAGTGTGAATAACTCTTGTTACAGGTAATAACCTGCTGTAGGCTAGTGAAACAAAAGAACCGTCCCTGCATTCCATGAAAACGTTGCCTTGCTACTCTTCCCCTTGCAACCTCATTAGGCGGCCTTCTTTTTGCCTCTTGCCGCCGTCGATCTTTTGCCGTGCATGATCGTCGAGTAAAATGCCGCGCACGCAATCACAAGCCATATGATGCCCCATACGACTGCCGGAACATGCGTCATTTTCTGCAGCTGTACGGCGTCAGTCAATGGCTGGGAGGCGCCCCAGCCCGGTATCAGGTTGAAGTGCAGATTTATCTGCAGCAGTATCGTATCGACGAACGTATCGTAAATGGCGTATGCAGCGCTCGCCACGCCGATGATATCGATCACCCAGTCGTTCAGTTTTTCGTTGTGGAGCATATAAAGCAGCAGTATCATACCTGCAAATATTGCCGCATAGATGATCGTAAACACAGACTTTCCATAGGCTATGGAAACGCCCAGCAGAAGTATGGCTGAGGCTCCAAGTATATATTTCTTGAGCGCTGTCCTTTTAAGCCAGAGTATCAGCAGTGCGAATAGCACGCTTCCCAGATAACCGCCATTTGCGATCATAAAAGCCGAAAATTCGCTTTTGGGGAGCGTCAGAGCATAGCCGCTCTCATCCAGGTTTATTCTGAAGCCCTGTATCCCATTGCCGAAAATCACGGCCATCAACGAATGCCCCAGTTCATGAAGAAATACGGCAAATATTTTGAGCGGTTTGATGACGATCGTATTCCAGAACGCCACAACAAACGCCAGTATGACAAGATATCTTCCAGTCTGCTTCATTCCGGATCCTCCAGTAAAATATCTTCGGCGCATACGCGCCAAAAAAAAATAACGTATTTATAAAATTATACGTTATTTTTCCGGGATTGTCATTGAAAAGCTGCATCATTAAAACTTAAAATCCCTGCGGTATGTCCGGCTTGCGGATAGCTTTCCGCAATTTTTTCGCCGCCTTCACAAGCTCATACCAGAGTACTGAAGCTGCAGCGATGCCTACTGCTGCGGCAAGCTGCCCGAAAGTCGGAGAAGTGAACTTCAGGAAGCCGTGCAGCGGAGTATACAATATCAACAGGAGTCCTGCGATCGTTCCGATGTTGATGGACCACATCACCTTGTCCTTAATCAGGCGCTTTGCAGTAAAAACTGCAAAATCCGTATCGGAACTGTTTACCTGCACCAGCAACAGGTTTGCGATCATTATTACTGCAAGTCCCATTGCGCGCGCAATGCCGGCGTTCCCGGGGACATTGGGCTCCATGGCATAGTAAGTTCCGAACGATGCTGTAAAAATCGCGAGTCCCTGAAGTATGCTTTTTATAAGCGTATTCGTCGTTAGTATCTTCTCTTTGGGATCCCTGGGCCTGCGCCTCATAATATCCTTTTCGGCCGGCTGGCGCTCGAGAACTATCGAGCATGTCGGGTCAATGATCAACTCGAGCAGTACGACATGGAGCGGCAGCAGCAGAAGGTTTGCCGGTGCTATATTGAGGAGCGGCGCCAGCAGAGAGGCAAAAGCGATAGGTATATGGATCGTAAAGACATATCCTATGGCCTTTCTGATGTTGTCATAAATACGCCGCCCGTCCCTTATCGTATCCACGATCGTCGAAAAGTTATCATCCATCAGTATAAGGTCTGCGGCCTCCCTTGAGACTTCGGAGCCGCGCTTTCCCATTGCGATCCCTATATCCGCATGTTTCAGCGCCGGCGCATCGTTGACGCCATCCCCCGTCATCGCGACGACATGGCCGTTCGCCTGGAAAGCCTTGACTATCCTCATCTTATGCTCGGGCACAACACGGGAAAAAATACTTACATCTTTAACTCTTTCGCACAACTCGTTATCAGTAAGACTGTCTATTTCATTTCCCGTTATGATGTGATCAGCGTCGGGCATGCCGATCTGTCTTGCGATACTTCCCGCCGTAATACCATTGTCGCCTGTGATCATAACGACTCTTACGCCGGCCTTTACACACTCGGCTATATCCCGTTTGACAGACTCCCTCGGCGGGTCCGCAAGCCCGATAAGCCCGCAAAGCCTAAGCCTCAAGTCCATTATATCGTGCGGCACCTCCGTCACCCCGGAACAGTGCTTCTCAGCGACAGCTATGACACGAAGGCCCTGGCGGGACATCTCGACAGCCCTGCTTTCAGCAAGCTGCCGTTCATCATCCGTCAGGTCGCACAGCGCAAGTATCTTTTCAGACGAACCTTTGGCTGCAACTATTATTTCTCCGTCATGTCTCCAGACATGCCCCATCATTTTCAGTTCATTGGTGAACGCATACTCGTGTATGAGCTCTCCTCCGAATAGGTGGTCCCTTGTGATGCTGCGTTCCTCGCAGCATGCAAGCATGGCCTTTTCCATGGGATCATAGGTATCCGTTTCACATCCAAGCCCCATTATCTCGCAGAGGTGGTTCTCGTCTTCGACTGCAGCCCATACTTCTCTGACCTTCATTTGGTTCATTGTTATGGTCCCTGTCTTATCTACACACAGAACGGATACAGAGCCCAGAGTTTCCACCGAAGCGAGCCTGCGGACCAGAGACTGCTTTTTGGCAAGACGCCATGCTCCCATTGAGAGGAAAACGGTCAGTATGACCGGGAATTCTTCGGGTATCATGGCCATCGCAAGCGTAATGCCGGAAAGGATGCTTTCAATGATGCGGTCATCCGCCGCATGGTCGGGTATGTTGAAATATGTGAAAACACCGACAAGTGCAAACAATACTGCTGCGATACCTGCGCATAGCTTTACCAGCGATCCGGTCTGAAGCTGAAGAGGCGTCGGATTCTCCTGTGCTGCTGCTACATTTGCGCCTATTTTACCGTATTCTGTGGATTGTCCTGTCCTGTCCACCCTTATATAACCGCTTCCCTGGGTTACCATCGTGCCGGCGTAGCAGTAGTCTTTTTTCCAGTAGTCAGTGCTTTCCCCGGCTTTTCCAAGCGGCACCTTCCATACGCTTTCAGCCTCGCCCGTAAGCGAGGATTCATCAACTCCGAGGTCGCTCGACCTTATGACAAATCCGTCGGCCGGGATCTTAACCCCCTCGCTGACCAGCATGATATCACCGGGTACCAGGTTTACACTGGCTATCACAGTTTCCCTGCCGTCCCTTATGACAGTTATCCTGGGAGCCGACAGGTCTTTGAGGGCATTGAGCGTTTTATCGGTTTTCCATTCCTGTATCACATCAATGCTGATAACACCGGTTACGAAAATCAGCATGATAGCGCCGTCCCGCGGTTCGCCCAGCAGAAAATAAATGACTGCGGCGGCGATCAGCAGCAGGAACATAGGCTCGCATAAGATGTGCAGCACCTTTGTGATAAAATTCTGTTTCTTTTGGGGCGTCAGTTCATTTTTGCCGTACTGGAGCTGCCTTTTCTGGGCTTCGGCTGTTGACAGGCCCTGAAGATCGATTTCGTGTGTCATGGGTTGGATACCTCCGTTTGTAATCATATCTCCGCAGCTTGCATCCGGAAGTATAGTTTTCAATATCCGCAGGTATCTGGATTGAGAATATAAAAAAGCACACCTGCGGACATACCACTGTCCCACAGATGTGCCGATAAGCCATCCGCTGTCACTATAATCGTGACCCGGCCCCACGAACCCCTGAAGGTTCATCGCCTGCTCAGTTTGTACTGTAGCAGCTGTCTGCTCAATAAGCAGACAGCCTGGAAAAATGCAGTGCAAAGAGATTAATAGCATTATATGATGGGACCAGGCATTTTGTCAATCACAATTTGTACCTTACTCAATTTGGGAATCGACTCAATTTTGAAATCACCTCGATTTGGGAATCAAGCGTGTTACTAATTCACATAACGGTTGACGTCGTCAAGCGTGATCCCCTGATGGAGAGCTATATTGAGCCCATTCGCAATAACCTTGGCAATTTTCCTGACGACTTCGTCGATCTCCTTCGGGGTGACTATCAGGTTGCCGACATAGGGTTCAAGTACTTCCTGTATCATGCCGTATTTTTCGTCCCTGTCAATGCTTTTCATCATATTATAGAATTCAGTACCCTTGGACGCCTGTTCTATCATATTGTCGAGCACGAGGTCTATCGTATCGTTTGCCATTGTCGCGGCGTCGACAACTGTCGGCACTCCGATAGCTATCACAGGTATCCCGAGCGTAGCCCTTGACAGCTCCATCCGCTTGTTTCCTACGCCTGATCCCGGCGAGATGCCGGTGTCGGCGATCTGAATGGTCGTATTCACGCGATCCATCCTTCGCGATGCCAGTGCGTCGATCGCAATCACATAATTGGGCTTGACGCGGTCGATGATCCCTCTTACGATCTCGCCTGTTTCAATCCCTGTGATGCCCAGCACTCCGGGAGCGACTGCACATACGGGCCGTACCCCTTCATCCACCTGGTCCGGCAGATACTCCAGCAGGTGCCTTGTCACCATCATACTCGAAACGACCTTCGGACCCAGCGCATCAGGAGTAACGTTCCAGTTTCCGAGGCCGACTACGAGCGTCATTGTTTTTTCGTTCAGCTCAAGTATCGACGAAAGCTCCTTCGCAAGAGCCTTACACGTGTTTTCATAGAGCTCCTGGTCATTATCGCGCAGGCCAGGTATCTCAAGCGTGATATAATTCCCCATCGGTTTGCCGATATTCTTTTCTGCGGCGGG
>Ga0207834_1000299_pt1 | contig 17819 bp, 10 predicted proteins | sample LuqExpMetagenom5_FD_187763 | JGI IMG/M metagenome (GOLD analysis project Ga0207834, IMG submission 187763) | Tropical forest soil microbial communities from Luquillo Experimental Forest, Puerto Rico - Sample 5 (SPAdes) | ecosystem: Environmental > Terrestrial > Soil > Tropical forest ...
AGCTTGGGCGCTTTGGTGAAGGTATCCTGGCGCGCTTTGGCGATGCCGATGGAGTTGTCGCGATTGGTTTCAAAGGCCGCGCCGTGAAACTGGTTGGTGCCGGCTTTGGTGGTCAGGATGGCCGTAGCGGGGCGATTGAACTTGGCCGACGAACTGCTGGTTTCAACCTTGACCTCCTCAATGGCATCCGGATCCACGATCTTCTGCGGCAGTCCGCCACCATCCTGGTTGGCCAAGGGAGCGCCGTCCTGTACAAATTCAAAGGCCGAGGTGCTCAAGCCATTTGCCTTTTGTCCGTACACGCCGGCGGTGGTGGTGGCAACCAGTGTGAGCAGGTTGCGGCCGTTTTCAGGAATATCGCGCAGGCGAACCTGGTCCAGCGTGCTGCCCAGCGTCTGGTTGGCGTCGTTGATCAGTGGCGTCACTTCCGCCACTACGGTTACCTGTTGCGTTTCAGAACCCACCTGCAGGGTAGGGTTCACCTCGGCCGTCTGGTCCACACGCAAGATCAGTTGACCTTCCCAGCGGGCGAATCCCGTGGCGGTCACTGCCATGGTGTAAGCACCAATCGGCAAAGTGGGGGACACAAATAAGCCATCCTGATTGGTGGTAAGGCGGGTATCGGATCCGCGTTCCGCGCTGCGGATGCTCACCGCGCAGTCGGCAATGACTTTGCCGGCCTGATCGCGCACCGTGCCCTGGATGCGGCCGCTGCCCGACTGCGCCCACAGAGTGAGCGAGCCAGCCAGCGCGACGGCCAACAGGACAAAGAGCCTTGCGCATTTGCTGCTGAACATTTCGTCAATCCTCCAAAATGTCGGTTCAATACGTATTGGTTTGTGGAGCCGCGCGATTTTGCGGGCTCTTCTTGTATCGGGGCCCGACAACCGTCACGAAGGCTGCTGGCGTCCGTGGGGTGCCGGGGGATGGGCAGGCGAGGCCTGCGGTTGTAAACATTTCCAGCCCGCTGCCTATCGGTCGGACCGGACTCCATAGAACTCAAGGTGCATTCCCGGGAAGCAGTCGCCCACTGTGCGCATGCGGCAAAATGGGCTGGTTCACAACCTTTGCTGCCCCGCGCTATACTTCACGGGCAGGCATTAAACGCTTCATCGGTTGGCACGAGTTCGGATACTCCGCTACCTCTCCAACCGGTACAAGCCAATTAACGGTTGTTGAACGCTAATTAGCGGGCCATGCTAATCGAATGAATGATTTACGGAGATAATTTCGGGGCGTGCGCCGTTGAATACCCATCTGAACCAACCCGCTCATGAATCGCATGGATCGGAGACGCTGGAGCAGGACCCGCGCTGGCAGCTTGTTCTGCGCATTGCCGAGAGCCCGGCACTGGCTCGCGCCCGGCAGCTTCGGCAGTTCCTGCTGTACTCCTCACGTTGGGTGATTGAGAACCCCGGCAAGCCGATCAACGAGTACGATATTGCCCTCAATGTGATGGGCAGACGGGCGGATTTTGATGCCGCACACGACAACATTGTTCGGGTGCAAGCTACTCATCTGCGCCGCCGGCTGGAGAGCTATTTTGCCAGCGATGGGGCTGGCGAAGAATTGCTGGTGGTTCTGCCCAAGGGAAGTTATGCGCCTCAGTTCCTGGTTGCGGAACACAAGCCTGCTACGGCCGGAGTTGATGCGGAGCTGCATCCCGGCGAGGGCGTCGCAAGAGAGGCTGGACTGGCGCAGGTCGGCAAGGTTCAACCGTGGTTTGCGCGGCCATGGATCTGGGTTGCTCTGCTGGCTGTTGTGGTAGTGGTGCTGGCAGTCTTACTGGTGTTTGCGCTGCAGGGACGCAAGGCGAACCCTTTGCCGAAGAACCAAGCGATTCTTGCGCCCATGTTGCGCAATGGCAAGCAGGTGACGATCGTTTTGCCCGATCTTGGCTTGAGCGTGGTGCAGAATCTGATGGGGAAAGAGGTCGACCTGCAGCAGTATGCAGCCGGAGCATTTCCGGAGACGCTTTTGCAGAGCGTGGCCAACCCGAATCAGCGTGAGGCTCTTACCTATATAGGATCGCGCCGCGCCATCAGCTACAGCGAGGTGAATGTGCTGCTGGAGTTGGTGCGTGGCTTCCAGAGCCAGGGCGTGACACCGGTTATCCGGTTTGCACGCGACATTCATGTGCGCGATCTGGGCGCGGGCAATGTGGTTCTGATTGGCAGCCGGCGCAGCAATCTATGGGCTTCGCTGTTTGCCGACCGCACCAACTTCCGTTTTGTCGAAGACCCCAAATCGCACGAGTATTACTTTGAGAACCAAGCGCCGCAGGGAACGGAGCAGAAACGCTATCTGCCCACCTACACGCCCCACGGCGGCGATGGCTACATCGATGTGGCGCTGCTGCCGAATACCACCAATAGCGGTTATCTGCTGCTGGTGGATGGCTCGGATGCGGAGGTAAACGAGTCCGCCATTCGCTATCTGCTGGAGGGAAGTCTTCCCGCGCCGTTGCTGCAGATCCTGAACCGGCCTCACCTCAGCTCGTTTGAGATCTTTCTGTGCGGGCGGCATTTGATGAATGAAGCAGACGACAATCTGCAGGTGATCGGCACGCGCCAGCGTTTCGATTGAGCCGCCGTAGCTCAAGGGAGAGGATGAGCCAGGCGCAACAGGTCGCGATTACCAGGCGTAGGCATCCACCAAGGTCGGCGCGCCGCTTTTGCCTTCCACCACGTTGACTTTCAGCACCGCTTCCAGATTGCGTTGATCGAAGCCGCTGCCCAGCCGGTCGTGCAATTGCTGCAGATAATGTGGGCTGGTGATGAACTGCGCGGCGGCTTCCGTGCCGTTACGACCCACGCCGGCGATGGCCACAATCCAGCTATCGGTGGCCTGGGCGCGATAGCGAACCACCAGCGCGTAGTCGTCGGCACTCGAATAGGGCAACGAGCGATCGCGCATGTACTGCACATTGGAGTGCTGGCGGTCGAGGATGATCTGGTTCACGGACGAAGGCGAGAAATGAAAGCGTAACGGTTCCACCAAGCGCATGGTCCATGGATTGTTGTAGCCACCCAGCAGAACGACCGAGTGTCCGCTTAAATCGTGCAAGGTGGTGGAAGGAGCAGCGGCCATCTGAAAGGATATGCCGGCTCGCGCCAGTGTGGCGCTGATCTGCGCGATGGCCGACGCGTTCTGCAGAGAGACAAAACTGTAGTCAATATCCTTGTTGGCTGTGGTTACGCCAGAGTAATTGTTGGTGGCAAACACCACGCTGCCCGTGCACAGCAGCACAGACTTCTGATCCCTCAGTACCGGTGCCCAGAAACGGTCGACTATCGATAGCTCCGAGGGACGGCTCAACTGCCAGATGCCGAGCGCGAGGGCCGCGAGCAGAAGAACTGCCGCTACGGCCATCACTCCACGCCGCTGCTGCCATATCCGGTAAAGGGCTCTGAGCCTGGGATGGATTTCCTCTTGCGAAGCAGTGCTGGAGTCTTCGCTGGAATGTTCAACCACTCCGGTTGCATCGGCTTCCTGTTCACTGTGCGTTGCTCCGTGGACAGGTTCAGGGACCAGCTCCATGGTGTCTGACGAATCCTGAGTGAACTCCGGAATGTAGCTTCCCGTGGGCAGCGAGATGCGGATCGCCGCCGTATGGCCAAGTTCCGCGTAATAAAGCTGCAGCCGCTTGCGCACCTCGCCCGCCGTGTAACGGACGACGGTATCGGAATTGGTGTCAAACGTTGGAGGGCGGTCAAAGACCTCGATGCCGAGTGTCCGCTCCTTGAGGTGTTCGGCCTTGCCGGCCAAAGCATTTTCCACGATGTAGCGGAGAAAAGCTGGATAGCGTTTGCTGTTGCAAAAATGCGTGCTGGCCAGAATTGCCTCCAGCTCCGCCAGCACGGCGTCGCACTCCACTTTGGTGTGGGGCTGCCATGGTTCGTGGATGCTAGGTGATCTGGTCATCAAAGATCGGATGATACGCGTGCGAGGAGCGGGTTGCAAGGAGGTTTGACACAAACCTTACAGTGACTTCATCTTTCGTAAAAACAATAAGATAGCTTCTTCACTCCAGAACAAACCGTGAGTCACTTGTTGGCTTTGTTCGTGGCCTGCTTCAATCCCTCGTGACGGTTGAAGACTGCTTGAGCATTTCTGTCCGTACCCCTGCGGGGGCAGCGACGGGCATCTTCGGCACATCTGGATCAAAAGATCAGGCGGAGCCCAGGTGCTCACGCCGAGGGGGATTTTTGTTCGAATTGTCGCGTAGGCGATTTGTGCAAGGGGTTGCTCTGGCTGCAGGTGCAGCCGCGTCATCCAAAGTCGGTTTGGGCGCAGTTCATTCCGCGCTTCAGCAGGCAGAAGATCCATTGCATCTCCGCCTCACCTCGGGCTGGGAGTTTGCCCAAGGCGAGGCTACAGCGGAAGCAACCTGGCAGCCAGATTCCAGCCGCCACTGGGAGCCAGTCACGTTGCCCCACTGCTGGAATGGGATGGATGCGTGCGATCCGCAAAAAGCATATTCCAGAGGCCAGGGTTGGTATCGGCGGCGGATCTCGATCCGTAATCCCTACCGTGGTGGGAGGACGCTGCTCCACTTCCAGGGGGCTGGACAAACCACCACGCTCTGGGTGGGCAACATCCTGATCGGCACCCATAAAGGCGGATACGATGAGTTCGTCTTTGACATCACGGACGCCGTGGCCGCGGTTGCGGATGGGAAGCAGACGCCTATTACCGTACGTTGCGACAACGGGCCCGACCGTGACCGTATTCCATCTGATTTGAGTGACTTCTGCCTCTATGGCGGCCTGTATCGCCACGTGAATCTGTTGTATGTGCCGGCAGTCTCGTTGGATACGGTACATCTGGTTCCACGGATTGAGGCCGATGGATCGACGCATGTCACCCTCAAGTCGCGTCTCTATAATCCGTACAACTCCAACAAAAAAATACATTTAAAGATTCAGGTTGAGGGGCCGGATGGAAAAATTTTTTACCGTAAGGAGTTGGAACAGACCGCTTGGCAAGGTTTTGCCCAGCTAGATACGTTCACGATTGCGCGGCCAGATCTTTGGTCGCCGGAGACGCCGCATCTCTACCGCTGCCAGGTGACGCTTGCCAGCGAAGGCGAAAAAACCGTTCATTATGAACGGTTTGGAGTTCGTTCCCTAGAATTTGTCGAGCATGGCCCTTTCAAGCTGAATGGCAAGCGCGTCCTGCTGCACGGCACCCAGCGCCATGCAGATCATGCTGGAGTGGCAGCGGCCATGAGCGACGAGCAGGTGCGTGAGGAGCTCCAGATGGTGCGCGCGATGGGGGCAAACTTCATCCGTCTGGGACATTATCAGCAGGACCGTCTGGTGCTTGAGCTTTGCGATGAACTGGGGCTGATGGTTTGGGAGGAGCTGCCTTGGTGCCGTGCCGGCGTGGGTAGCCAGGCCTTCCAGCAGAATGCACGCGAGCAGCTCACGCACATGATCGAGCAGCACCAGAACCATCCTTCGATCATTTTCTGGGGCTTAGGCAACGAGGATGACTGGCCGGACGAATATCCAAGCATCGATCAGAAGGCCATTCGCGGCTTCATGCAGGAGCTGAACGATCTGGCTCATCAACTTGATCCCACACGTTTTACGTCGTTTCGCCGCTGCGACTTCGCGCGCGATATCCCGGACGTGTACTCGCCCTCCATCTGGGCCGGATGGTATCGGGGGCAGTATCGGGAGTACGAGCAGGCGTTGCTGGAAGGCCGCCAGATGGTCAAGCGTTTCCTCCATATTGAGTGGGGCGCGGACTGCCATGCCGGGCGGCATAGCGAGGATCCTGAAGCCTGCTTGCATGCTGTTGTCGAGGGCAAAGGCACCGACGAGCGCGGGATGGACTATCTGAAAAAAGGCGGGGAGGTCCGCGTCTCCCGAGACGGCGATTGGTCGGAAACCTACGCCTGCGATCTGTGCGACTGGTATTTGAAGACGCAGGAGAAGATGGACTGGCTTGCAGGTACAGCGCAATGGATCTTCAAAGACTTTGCTTCGCCTTTGCGGGGGGACAACGGCATTCCGCGTATCAACCAAAAAGGTGTGGTGGAACGCGACTTGCGTCCCAAGGAGCTCTACTACCTGTTCCAGTCGTACTGGAGCCAGAAACTGATGGTGCACATTTATGGGCATAGCTGGCCGGTGCGCTGGGGCAAGCCGGGGCAGAAGCGCCTGGTACGGATTTACTCCAACTGCGAAAACGCGGAACTGGTTCTGAACGGCGTATCCCTAGGCAAGAAGACTCGTAACAGTCAGGACTTTCCCGCGGCGGGTTTGCGCTGGGAAGTGGCCTTCCAGCCTGGCGAAAACCATCTTCGGGTACTGGCCAGCAAGGGGGTCGTAACAGTTACGGATGAGCTGAGCTTGACCTACCAGACCGAGTCTTGGGGGAAGCCCGCCGAGCTCCGGCTGCGGGAGAAAGCGCGGTCAGGTTCGCGGATTACGGTGGAAGCCCACCTCTACGATGCTCACGGCGTGCTCTGCCTGGACGCGCAGCATCTGGTGCGCTTTGCGGCTTCCACTCCGGGCAAGTTGCTGGATAACCTGGGCACCAGCCGTGGTTCACGCGAGGTGCAATTGGCGAATGGGCGGGCCGAGATCTCGCTCGAAGTTCCGGCTGCATGCCGCGTGGAGGCCGTGGTGCAGGGGCTTCCGCCAGCGGTTTGCTCGCTCAAGATCTTGCAGGGGTGAAGCTGCTTGGGGAAGGCTCCAGAGACGTTTGACACAACCGTTTGTCTATCTGTAAATGATTGATTCAAAAAGAAGTGACGGATCATCTGAGAGCCAAACCGTGAGTCACTTGTCACTCCCATTTTTGATGCATAGAACCGTGAAGGTCCGGCAAATCAGGGTTAATTTGTTTTGCCGGATCGTGCGTTGTCTCCGCTTGGAGGGGACCGCCTGAATTTGCTCCAACTGGTACAAGCCACTTGTCCTGGTTCCATGACGAACCGGCGTGGTGAACGAAAGGTTTCTTGAGGAGAGCCTATGATGATCCGCAATCCATTCCTACAGATCTTCCGGCCGGGCCGGCTGCAGTCGTTGGCAGCCCTTGGTTTGAAGACATTTCTCGGTATCGCTGTCCTGTTGGGCATGTCGATTGCCGCTTCCGGACAGTTGTCTACAGCTACAGCGTCCGGAACGGTAGTGGACCCGCAGGGAGCGGTGATCCCGAATGCCACAGTTCTATTCACTCAGAAGGAAACCAACTTCACCCGCTCGATTGCCACAGACGCGCAAGGCGCCTATCGCGCACCCTTTCTGCCCATCGGTCCTTATTCGGTTAAGGTGACGGCGGAAGGTTTCGAGCCGCTGTTGCAGTCAGGCCTTACACTGACGGTGAACCAGCAGGCTCTACTGAACTTCACCCTGAAACTCGGTACGCTTACGGCCGAGGTGGAAGTCACGGCACAGGTGCCGTTGGTGAATCAGGAAAACTCCGTACTTGGCAACACCGTGGACAACCGACAGATCGATAACCTGCCGCTGGTCGGCCGCGACGTATATTCCTTGCTCAGCATCACCCCGGGCGTTCAGAACGTCACCAACGAAAACTCCATCGGTCTGCCCATGGAACACGTCATCATCAACGGCTCTACCGACAACATGGTGGGCCAGGTGACCTACTATCTGGATGGCGGCCTAAATATGACCGGCCTCCGCGACACGGGCAATGTGCTGCCGAACCCGGATGCCATGGACCAGTTCAACGTCCAGACCAACAACTTCAGCGCAGAATATGGCCGTACGGGCGCTGGCGTGGTCTCGGTTGTGACCAAGTCCGGCACCAATACCGTGCATGGTTCGGTTTTCGAGTTCCACCAGGAAACCAACTTTAACGCCAGCAGCTATAAGCAGACCTCGCGCACCCCGCAGCACATCAACCGTTTTGGCGGCGTGGTGGGCGGCCCGGCCATGAAGGACAAGGTCTTCTTCTTTGGCAGCTACGGCGGCCTGCGTCAGATCAGTCCGCAGAACTTCAACACCGTTGTGCCCGATGCTCTGCAGCGTAAGGGTGATTTCTCCGAGAACCTGAATGCCTCTGGCTCCAACTATGGCGGCAAGTTCACGGTCTATGACCCGGTCACCAATCTACCCGTGGCAGGCAACCGTCTGGATCTTTCGCCCAACTTCCATCCCGATTCCGTGGCGACAAAGATCCTGAACCAGTTTGTTCCGCTGCCCTCGCCCAACCGCCCCACCCCGGACAACCGTTATGTGGGCAACACCGGCTTGCCCAACGAGACCAACGAATATCTGATCAAGGGCGACTTGCAGATGTACCGCAATCATCGTATTTCGCTTGGCTATTTCCAGTCGATTGGCGCGCAGACGGTATTTCCCGGCGGCAACCTGCCCGGCTGGGCCATGTCCAACTACAACTATCGCCAGCAGAACGCCAATGCCAGCGACGTGTGGACGGTCAGCTCGCGCACGGTCAACCAGCTCTGGCTGAGCTACTCGCGCATGATGGCTGGCCGCATCAGCATGCCCGCCAAGACACTCGCCGATTACGGCTCGGATCTGAAGGTGCAGGGCGCGCCCTCGCTGCCGCAGATCGCGGTTTCCAACTTCTTCACTCTCGGCCAGTCCATTACTGGACCTGTGGCCGGCGACAACGTTTATGGCATCCGCGATGTGGTTAGCACTTCGCGTGGCAAGCATGCTCTGAACTTCGGACTGGAAGGCTATCTTGAGAAGGATCGCATGCAGACCCTGCTCAATAACTACGGCATCTTCAACTTCAGCACCACTACGGCGGGCACGCGTAACGGCATCTCCGACTTCCTGATTGGCCGTGTGTACCAGATGAGCCAGGATTCGCCGGATGACGCCAACGCCAACTACTGGAACTACGGTGTCTTCCTGCAGGACAACTGGAAGCTCTTCCAGCGCCTGACCCTGAACATGGGCTTGCGCTACGACGTGCAGACCGCGCCTACTGACAATCAGCGCCGCGTGGGTGTTTTCCGTCCCGGTGTTCAGTCCACTGTTTCGCCCAGCGCCATGCCCGGCCAGCTTTTCCCGGGCGATCCTGGCGTGCCGGACGGCGGCGTGGGCACCAACTACAATCACTTCTCACCCCGTCTCGGTTTTGCCTGGAATCCATTCCCGAACAACAAGACCGTGGTGCACGGCGCTGCAGGTCTGTTCTTTGACACCATCGGTGGTAACGAGTGGATGCTGTCGCAGAATTTCCAGCCCTTTGCGGTGCGCATGACCAATGCCTTCACGCATGTGGTCAGCCTGGAACACATCTACTCCACCGATACGACCGATTTTCCGGGTGGTGTTTCGCCCTTCCCGTACATCTACGACAAGGCCAATCCGAAGTATGTGTCGCCTGCGCAGTTGGTCTTCATGCAGGAGGGCATGCGTTGGCCCTTTAACTACCAGATCAACTTTGGTGTGCAGCAGCAGTTGACCAACGACCTGGCCTTCAGCATCAACTACGTGGCCTCGCTCTCGCGCAAGCTGCCTCTCTACATCGACCAGAACGCGCCGATCTACAACACGGCTAATCCGGCCATGAACAGCGCGAATACCGTCAACTGCCGCCGTCCGTACAATGCGGTTCCGTTCAAGAGCGGTTCCACCACCACTTGCGCCACACCCACCGCGGGCTCCAAGTACATGAGCAACGCGTACGTGATCACGGATGGGCAGAGCGCCAACTATAACGGCCTGCAGGTGGGCATCGAAAAGCGCCTCAGCCACTCCTTCTCCATCAACGGTTTCTACATCTGGAGCAAGGGCCTGGCCTCGGCTTCGATGCAGACCACCGGCAACATCGGCAACAGCACCACCACCATGCCAGAAGACTACAGCGCCATGTATCTGGATCGTCAGCGTGAAGACAACGATATGCGTCATCAGGTTGTGATCTCTGGCGTTTGGAAGCCGAACTACTTTAACCACTCCAGCTTTGCGCTGCGCACAGCTCTGAATGGCTGGTCCGTAGCCGCCACTGCCACCATGCGCAGCGGCAAGCCGCTTACCCTCACCAGCGGCAACGACGATAACCTGGATGGCAACAACAACGATCGCCCGAACCTGGTGGCTGGCAAGAGCGAGCGTCTGCTCGGGGCGCATCGTTCGCGTGCCGATGAGATGGCGCAGTGGTTTGACACCACGGCTTATTGCCAGGTTGCTACCTCCGGTTGCCCGGTGGGTGCTGGCATCTCTGGCCTGGATGGCACCATCCGTCCCAACTCGATTGATGCTCCCGGCTACAAGAGCGTGAATGCTTCACTGTTCCGCGACTTCAAGGTTTACGAGCGCGTCAAGCTGCAGTTCCGCGGTGAAGCCACCAACGTGTTCAACTTCGTCAACCTCGGCAACCCGGGTGGCGGATTGAAGAGCCTGAGCTCGTTTGGCATTATCAGCAGTGGTGCGGAAATGCGTCGTCTGCAGGTTGGCGGCCGCCTCACCTTCTAAACAACTCCTCATGATGTATTGAAGCTTGCTGCCGGCTGCCGAAGACCTTTTTCGGTAGCCGGCTTATTTTTTCGTTCAACAGCGTTCCGTCGTTTCCGGACGCTATCATGGATCGACTCGCCACGGAGTAAACCGCCGATGAATCGTCGCGATTTTTGCCTTACCGCAGCCGCTGTCTCCGCTCTTCCCGCTTCATCCTTTGCTGCTCCGCGGATGACTGCCCGCACGCTTGCACGCATCGATCATGATCGCATCCTGTCTGCTGCCGACCGCTATCTTGAGGAGGCTCCGGTCACCATTACCGCAACGCATTGCGAGCGCAGCATGGGCGGCGTACATGATTATTTTTCAGAAGGCGATTATTGGTGGCCCGATCCGGCACATCCCGGTGGTGCGTATATTCGTCGCGATGGATTCTCAAATCCGGCCAACTTCAACACTCATCGCGAGGCGCTCATACGGCTCAGCCTGCATGTGCCGGCGCTGACCGCGGCCTGGTTGCTGACCGGTAAGCCTGCCTATGCGGAACATGCAGCGGAACATTTGCGCGCATGGTTCATTACACCGGCCACGCGCATGAACCCTTCGCTTGAATTTGCGCAGGCCATCAGTGGTGTTACGCCAGGGCGCGGCATCGGCGTGATCGACACGCTGCATCTGGTGGAGGTCACGCGTGCCGCGCTGCATTTGGAGAGCGCAAAAGTCATGCGTCCGTCCGAGTGGGAAGCCGTGCACGCCTGGTTTGCCGAATATCTTAACTGGATGCGGAATTCGAAGAACGGACGAGAAGAAGCAGCCGCGGAGAATAACCATGGCAGTTGCTGGGTGGCGCAGGCAGCGGCATTTGCTGCATTCACCTCCAATCACGATGCGCTGGAGTTCTGCCGCGCACGCTATAAACAGAACCTTCTGCCTGTGCAACTGGCAGCCGATGGCAGTTTTCCCTTGGAGCTTGCCCGCACCAAACCGTATAGCTACTCGCTGTTCAACCTCGATGTGCTGGCTTTGATCTGCCAGATTGCTTCGGTCCCTGGGGATGCAGCGCGCGATCTGTGGCGGTTCCAGACGGCCAACGGCAACAGCCTGAAGAAGGCCGTGGAGTTCATGGCGCCGTATATCGCCGACAAGAGCCAATGGCCGTACAAGCCGGATGTGGAGTATTTCGACGATCTGCCGAATCGCCAGCCCAGCTTGTTGTTCGCAGGGCTGGCCTACGATCAGCCGCGTTTTATCGCGTTATGGCGCAAGCTGCCGCCCGACCCCAAGAGTGCGGAGATTGTGCGCAACTTCCCGGTGCGGCAGCCGCTGCTCTGGATCACCCCTGCCGGTCACGCCCTTTGAGAACGCGGCTTTGCGATACACTAGTGCCTTGAGCGGCCCTGCACAGCTTGTACTGGACTGGGGCCGCAAGGCAAGGGAATGGACGCGCCCAAGAAAATTCGAATCTATTTTGTCGACGACCACCTGATTGTCAGGATGGGCATCACCACGATGCTGCAGAATGAACCTGACCTTGAGGTGGTGGGCATTGCCGGAAGCGGCGATGAAGCTCTGGCCGGCTTGGAAAAAGTGGATGCCGACATTCTGCTCACCGACCTGCGCATGACGGGGATGAGCGGCGAAGCCCTGATTCGCGAGGTGCGCAAACGCCATTCTCACATCCGCTGTGCGGTGCTGACCAACTATCACTCCGATGAAGATGTCTTCGCTGCCTTCAAAGCAGGTGCCAAAGGCTACATTCAGAAGAGCGCGCAACTGGATCAGGTGATTCATGCCATTCACCAGATCGGCGCGGGAGGCACGTTTTTTCCGCCTTATATTGCCGAGCAACTATCGCAACGGCTCAGTCGTGAGGAACTCAGCACACGCGAGGTGGAAATTTTGCAGTATGTTGCTCGCGGTCTTTCCAATGCGGAGATTGCGGAACGATTGTTCATCAGCAAATTCACGGTACGCAATCACGTGATCAATCTTTTGGAGAAACTGGGCACGCGCGACCGGACCGAGGCCACGGCAGTGGCTGTACGGCGCGGTCTGGTGCGGCTTGAAGACGATTGAAATCGCGATGCGCAGGTTGCCCTAGCGGTTCCGCACGGGATTGATCAGAGCCCGCAGCCAGGCGCGCAGGCGCAGTCTGGAATAGGATGCGCTCAGGCGGATGGATGTGCCTGAGCCGGGTGTGCTCTCGATCTCCAATACCGCCGGGACGCGCTCGCAGCGTGCGATCATTCCCTGCAAACCGAAGCCGGAGGTCTTGGCGTTTGGATCGAATCCAATGCCGTTATCGCGAATTTCCATCTGCACCCGCCGCGGCTGATAGAAGAGCGTTACGTTCATTTGCGTGGCCTGCGCGTGCCGGATCATGTTGCTGATGGCCTCGCGCCCCACATGATAGAAGGCGTCGCGTAACGGAATCGAGAGTGGGCTGGGCTTGCCGATGGTGGCGAACTGCACCGGCATCTCTGTGCGGTTTGTGTTGAGCTCAAAGAGCGCCTGCCGCGTGTTGCGTTCCAGCGCAGCAAAGAAGTCTTGCAAGACCTCTGCCTTGGTGCCGAGCGATCCGATCGAGGCACTGGCTTCGCGATGCGTATACGAGACCATGCTGCAGGCGCGTTCCAGCTCTGCCTCCGCATGATCAAAGGAAATACGCCGTGTGGCCATGGCCTTGCGCAGGGCTTGCAGATGAAAGCCAACGCCGGCAAAACCCTGCGCCAGGGTATCGTGCAGATCATGCGCCAGGCGCTCGCGTTCGGCAATCACAAGTTGATCGCGCCAGCGCATCAAGTGCAGATAGAGATAGACCAGAGTAGCGAGCAGCATCCCACAGATTGCAAGCAGGCGGAGGAGTTGGCGGCCGGTCCACCAGGGCGGTCCGGCAAGCTGTTGCGCATCGTCGGCGCTGCGCAGCACAACGGTGAAAGCATCGCGAGTGCCGGCGGTTTTGCCGCGTACATCGCAGATGCCACGCACGAGCAAGGTGCTTCCAGGAATCCAAGTGCGGTCGTTCTGGCTCAGAAAGCCGCTCCGCACCTGCGCGCTGAAGGGCAGAGCTGCATCATGCAGATAGAGAACGATGGTTCCGTCGTTCAATTTCTCTTTGGAGTCGAGCACGCCGCGCAGCTCAATCAGCGAGGCGTCAAACGAGCCGCTGGCGGCCAGTGTGGAACTGATTGCGACTGGAGCAACCATGGTCCGGTCGGCCAATAGGCGGATTTTGCTGGCCGCGAAGACAGGCGTGAAGGAGTCCATCTGGCGCACGCCCTGCAATTCGATTTCGTCTCCCAGGTTCAGGTCGCGGTGGATGGAGTGTTGCACGCGGATGCCGCCGGTAGCGTCTTGTATATAGAGAGGCGAGGTGAGTGTGACAATGCCGCGGATCACCTGCGGGCCGGTTTGCGCAGGAAAGCCGCGGCGCAAATTGGCGATCTCGATGGTATGTTCGCTTTCCTCGGCCAAGGGCTGATTGTCTTCCGGGCCTAGCGGCGGACGGCGCAGCAGCGACGCGAGGAAGGTGCCGCTGAAGAATTCATCGCGCATGCGGGCATAATCTGCTTCGCGGAGCGGAAACACGGGAGCACCCACGGCAGACGTGTGCGCCTGGATCGGCCGCCAATCCAATTCCGTTGCGCGTTGCACCGTAATGTTGCGCCAGGCTCCGCCGGTGCCCATGGAACGCAAACCAATGCGGCCTTGAGGAAAGCAGTGCGGTTCGTGAAAGGCGGCCCAGGTCTTCTGTTGTGAGCCAAGAACAGAAGCTTCCACGCCGATGAAGCATTGATACGCCACTACGTGCAGGTGATACCACACGCCAAATTGCACGCCGTTGTCGATAGGCACAGGGCGCGCCGCAACCCATCCAAAATCCGCGCGGCCCACCACCAGCGCATTGTCGGAAGAGCGCAGGCCGGCATAGTAACCCTGGAAGGAGTCGGTGCCAGGTTCCTCGTGCGCGGAACGCACCATCAGGCCCACATCGCCACCGTGGCCAATCAACGCAACGTCGGCATCCACGGTGTAATCGGTCCAATGCGGTGAGCCGCCCAGAAGCTTGGCGCCGAACTCATCGGAGCGATTCCGTACGGTGTCGTGGTCGAGTTCCCACATGCCGCCCATTGCTTCCCAGCCGTCCGTCTGCCCGTCGCTGAACGGCGCATGATAGGGCAGGGAAGCCGCATTCCAGCGCCGCGCATAGATCCAGATCAGAAGCAGGCACGCCCCAACGAAAGTTGTCAGAAGCAGGGATGCGGTTCTGTTGGGGAGCCAATGCGGAGGTCTCATTGGGTGGCTCTCCAATCCAGATCGAGCAGTTCCTGCGCCTGTTGCCCGTCGATATTTTCAGGGGTCACGAGCATGGGTTGCACATAGGTGACAGGCACAACTTTCTGGTTCTGTTTCTGCGCTACCAGATTATCGACGGCAATCTGGCCCATGCGCCGCATGTTCGGGGCGATGATGGCGTCGATAGCCCGATGCCGCAGCAGATAGGCCAGGTCATGGGAGTATCCAAAACCCACGATGGGAATTTTGCTGCGCTTGCCTGTGGTTTCCAGCGCCACAATGGCGCCCTGCGCCGCTGCGGGATTCAAGGCAAAGATGGCGGTCAGGTGACGATGGGCTTGTAAAGCGCTTTCCACGGCCAGTTCCGCCTGACCAAAGTGGATGGTGTTGTTGCCCGCATCGACAACGGAGAGCCCGCTCTGGCCACGGGTAAGCAATGTGCTGAAGCGGGCGGCCCGCTCCGTACCGGCCAGCGAGAGGGGATCCATGCCGAGCACCAGCACCTCGCCCTTGCCTCCGGTCAGTAACTCGATGCGTTGCGCGGCAAGCCGTCCGGTGACTTGTTCATCGTTCAGCACAAAGGAAAGGTTCTTGCGCGGGCCAAGTGTGAGTTGCTCGCCCACCGCCACCACCGGCATGCCGGCGGCAAGCGCATGCGCCACGGCAGTATTCAGGGCAAAGGGATTCGAAGGGCTCAGAATCAGGCCGTAGTTGCGGTCGCGAATGGCGGTGTTGATCAGCGCAATCTGGCGCTCCCCATCGTTCTGACCGTTGGGTCCATTCCAATGCACGTCCAGCTTTCGGCTGCGTGCTGACTCGGCAACCCCCACATGCACGGAGACCCAGAGATGGTCCGAGCCGTGCGAGGGGATAGCGGAGATGGTTCGGCTGGCCGAGGGGGATTTGCAGCCGGAACAGAGCAGCGCCAGCGCGATCACCGCGTGGACGGTAAGCGGAAAGATGCCGCGCCAGCCATGCCTGCGGGCCGGAATGCTGTTCTTTGTCTTCATGGCGCCACTTGCAGCATAGAGGATGGAGGGGGCGTCTGGGAAAGCCGTCCGAGATGCGGCTTTGCTGCGATTTTTGTGGAAATCCGCTCAGAATGGTTCTCATGCCCCATATACACCGTTTCCGTGGCTCCGATATGCTTCCGGCGGTATGGGGCAGAATGGCCTCCTGATCGTTGGCTGCTGGAGGGGCCGTGCTTGCTGCCACGAGCGGCAGTTGCGGATAAAAAATCAGGATGAGGCGCAGCCAGACGCCACTGTAACGACTTTTATCGATTGGGCAAGGAAAGGAACTCCATTGAAGTACTTCGGTCGTATCGTTCGTAACGCTTTTATCTTGGGATGTCTCCTCTGTACGGCTTCTGCTGCATCGTTTGCCAACGCTCCGCGCGAGCGCTGGACTGAAGACCAGGCCTGGACCTACATGAACGCGCAACCCTGGCCGGTGGGCAGCAATTTTCTGCCTGCCAATGCCATCAACCAGCTTGAGATGTTTCAAGCGGCCACGTTTGATGCGGCGGAGATCGATCGCGAGTTTGGCTGGGCAGAGTCGGCTGGCATGACCACCATGCGCATCTTCCTGCACGATCTGCTCTGGCAGCAGGACTCCAAGGGACTGGTGCAGCGCATCGATACGGTTCTGGGACTGGCCGCCAAACACCACATCAAGCCGGTTCTGGTGCTGTTCGATTCCTGCTGGGATCCCGATCCCAAGCCGGGGCCGCAGCGTCCCCCGATTCCTGGCATTCACAATTCAGGCTGGATGCAGAGTCCGGGTATCGCGCTGGCGGACGCCGCCAACACAGCCCGCTTCAAGGCGTATGTCGAAGGCGTGGTGGGTGCCTTTGCCAGCGATAAGCGCATCCTTGCCTGGGATGTGTGGAACGAGCCTGATAATCCTGGCGGCGGAAACTACACCAACAACCTCAAGAACAAGGTGCAGTTGGTGAATGCAATGCTGCCGCAGGTGTTCGCCTGGGCGCGTTCGCAGGGACCGGTCCAGCCGCTGACCAGTGGTGTGTGGACGCATAACACCTGGGAGGATCCGCAGGGCTGGTCGGTGACGGAAAAGATTCAGCTCACCGAGAGCGATATTGTTTCTTTCCACGATTACTCGTGGCCGGAGAAGTTTGAAGCTCGCGTGGTGAGTTTGGAGAAGCTGCACCGGCCTCTGCTGTGCACCGAGTACATGGCGCGCGGCGCAGGATCGACGGTGGATACCATTCTGCCAATTGCCGCCAGCCATCACGTTGGCATGATCAATTGGGGATTGGTGCAGGGCCGTATGCAAACGTATTTGCCCTGGGATAGCTGGCAGGTTCCGTACACCAGCCGTGAGCCCGCTGCCTGGTTTCACGATCTGTTCTACACCGATGGACGGCCGTATCGTGCGCGCGAGATCGAGATTCTCCGCGCCACCTCCAAGAAGATGAACGAGAAGAAGTAAGCGACACGCACCGCTGAGGTGTTCCAGTCGCGCAACAGCCGCACGGTTCTTCTGCAAGCAGAAGGATCATGCGGCTGTTGTTTTTTATTGCTTCCTGTAGCGGTTCAACGTGGGCAGTATTTGGCCCCCAACAACTCATTGCCCCACAGATGAACCTCCGGGACAGTGGCGCCAGGAGTGGGCAACGTGTAAACCAGGGAGACACCCGACACCTTGCGACGGATGCCAGGCAGATTCAACGACTGCGAATAGCCCACGCCGCTCAGAACCATGTGGACTGGAATCCTTTGCGACTGATGGTTGGTGAAGTGGACCGTGACCTGCTGGACCTCTACCGGCTCAACACTCTGCATGCGCACGGAGCAGACTGTGGGCCGTGCTGAGTTGGCCGGCACAAATGCCTCCGTGCTGACTTGAATCAGATTCGATTGGCCCAGGTGCAGCCATCGATCCTGCTGGGCGGAACTCGGTTTGGGCGCGGCCAGCGCTGCGAACAGCAGCAGGGCGCATAGGGCTAGGTTATGTCGACGCATCATCGATCCTTTCTTCGAGGTATGCAAGGGCCCGCAGCTTAGGAGTAGCTGTTGCGCAGGTTCAGCTTGGCGCGGATGGCATGCAGCAATTCCATCACCCGCAGAGCATCGGCAGAGG